>Ga0079099_1032229_pt1 | contig 12878 bp, 9 predicted proteins | sample ADurb_H2B_02_Slu_FD_77098 | JGI IMG/M metagenome (GOLD analysis project Ga0079099, IMG submission 77098) | Active sludge microbial communities from Illinois, USA, of municipal wastewater-treating anaerobic digesters - ADurb_H2B_02_SludgeMetaT... | ecosystem: Engineered > Bioreactor > Anaerobic >... | reverse complement strand
GTGTTTGGGGGAAAGGTGGCTTTCGTAGGGGCAGACCCCTGTGTCTGCCCTTAACCTGTAAATAATCACCCCGGATAATGTGTAAACAATCATACTTGTCTAAACAGCGTTCTATACGGATAGCTTGGAAACAGCAATGCGATTATATTAAATTGCTTCGCCCCTACGTCTGAATTCTATAGGTCAGGTTGCGCAATTCAACCCGACGTCAGAAACCATCATTAGGGACGTCAGGTTCAAATGAAGAACCTGACTTACACATACCAAGCTGAGTGTGGTCTCGCTTATCCCAGCGTTTTTTTACCTGTCATCGCGAGGAACGAAGCGATCTAAACTGCCAATCTCAAGCACTGCTGGTGATTCACAACAATTACTGTCTCGAACAGATTTTAGATTGCTTCACAAAGGAGGTTCGCAATGACAGTCGGCAGCCTGCATTTCCGGTTTCCAATATTGTTATTGATTTCACCGGTAGGAGCGAAGCATTCAATAATGATAACTTTTGAACAGCAATGCCTTTATTTCAAAATGCTTCGCCCCTACGTCTGAATTCTATAGGTCTGGTCGTAGGTCAGGTTGCGCAGTTCAACCTGACATCGGAAGCCCACCTATGTGGAGGTCATTAATTCCCAGCATGTGTGACGTCAGGTTCAAATGAAGAACCTGACCTACGTGCTTTAACTTTTTCACACGTTTGTGGAGACCTGCGGTCAAACCCTATGCTCGGTCCCACTGGGAGGCTTCGCACCGAGGACGCCGACACAATCAGTTATTCGCTCACAAAAACTGAGACCGATCGTAACGGCATCCCTGCCGATTACGGGCTTTAGCCGGAGGCTTCATTCTTTTACAGGCTTTTGGAGACCTGCGGTCAAACCCTGTGCTTGGCGGGACGCCAGCACAATCAAAGATGCGCCGGCACAATCAAGAAAGAATAGCCCTCCCCAGTGAGCAAAGCGAACGAAGGGGGAGGGTCCGCATAGCGGGGGTGAGGGTCCTTTGGTTTTGCACGTAAGCAATCTGAAATCATTGTGGCAGGCTGCTTTTTGGAGGTCAACAGAAGTAAAAGGCAGATTGCTCCGCTTCGCTCGCGATGACAGAGTTGCAGGTGCTTTTTCCTCACTCCGACGTTTATCATCCCGCCCTAGTTGGAGACCTGCGGTCAAACCCTGTGCTTGGCGGGACGCCAGCACAATCAAAGATGCGCTGGCACAATCAAAAATACGCTGGCATAACCAAGCATTCACACACAGACTTATATTACTCTTCCAGGTCAACCACTACTGGTTCCTCGTCCACCTTCTCCAGCTCGCCCCAATTGCTGCCAAGCCGTGCTTCTGTGACCAACGGGACGGAGAGTTCCAGGGCATGTTCCATCACATCCTTCACGACCTTCATCGTTTTTTCAACCTCGGTGTCGGGCACTTCAAAAATCAACTCATCGTGCACCTGCAGCAGCATCTGGGCTTTGAGACCTGCCTTGTGCAGGGCATCCGGCAGACGTACCATGGCAATTTTAATGATATCAGCAGCAGTTCCCTGGATAGGAGCATTGATCGCTTCGCGTTCTTCCCTTTGCCGCATGGCGAAATTTGTGCCAGCCTTCAGGTTCGGGAAGTAGCGTTTGCGCCCCAAAAGCGTTTCCACACTGCCGGTTTGGGCAGCTTCAAGGCGTGTTTTATCTAACCAGGCTTTCACACCCGGGAATTCCTTAAAGTATTCCTTGACGAAGTTTTCGGCTTCCGCCAGGGTCAGGTCGGTGGCGCGCGTCAGGCCGAAGGGGCTCATGCCATAGATCAAGCCGAAATTGATGGCTTTCGCATGGCGGCGCTGCTGCTTGGTCACCTGCTCGATTGGCACACCGTAGATCGCAGCGGCGGTGGTGGCGTGGATATCCTGCCCTTTATGGAAAGCCTCTATCATGGCTTCATCCTGGGCGATATGCGCCACGATCCGCAGTTCAATCTGGGAGTAATCAACTGCCAGGAGCTTTTTGCCAGGCGCGGCGATGAAACCCTGCCGAACGCGGCGCCCAAGGTCAGTTCGGGTTGGGATGTTCTGCAGATTCGGATTTTGCGAGGCGATACGACCCGTGACGGTGCCTGTCTGGTTAAATGTGGTGTGAACCCGACCGGTTTTGGGGTTTACCTGGTGCGGTAATGCGTCCACGTATGTGGATTGAAGTTTGGTTAGTTCACGGTAATTTAAAATCAGTTCAATGATCGGGTGGATGCCCCTCATCTCCTCCAGCACGCCGGCAGCCGTTGAAAACTTTCCGCTGCTGGTTTTCTTGGTAACGTCAGGCGGGTCGAGCGCTAACTTTTTAAAGAGCACGTCCGAAAGCTTTTGGGTGGAATTGATGTTAAATTCCTCGCCTGCCTGCTGGTAAATGGCCTGCTCAAGCTGGCGGATCTCCTGGACGAGTTCCTGAGAGAACCGCTCGAAGAACGGCAAATCCAACAGAATGCCAGCTTCCTCCATATCTGCCAGGACGGGGATGAGCTTAACCTCGATCTCACGGTTGAGTTTATCGACTCCATGGGACTGCAAGTCAGCCTCCTGCAATGGCAGCAGCCGTAGGGTCATGACCGCATCAGCAGCGGCATAGGGTGCTGCCTCGGCGATGGGCACCTGCGCCATGGTAATCTGGTTTTTGCCTTTGCCGATCAGGTCCTCGATGGAGGTCATCTCCACCCCCAACCGCACCCAGGCTAACGCTTTCAAACCCAGGTGGCGTGAATCGGGCGTGATCAACCACTCCGCCACCATTGTGTCGAAAGTGATTGGGCTGACCTCAACCCCCACCTGGCGCAGAACCAAGAGATCATACTTGGCATTGTGCGCTATTTTGGCGATCTTAGGATTAGTCAGGAGTGGTTTCAAGGCGGAAAGCACGTCATCAAGCGGCAATTGTTGCCCTTTGTCGTGCCCAACAGGGAAGTAATACCCTTTTTCCGGGCTGCCCGTCAGCGAAATGCCCACAAGTTGGTCCTGAAGCGGATTGATTCCGGTGGTTTCGGTGTCAAAGGCGATCACACTGGCACTTTTGAGGTTATTCACACAGGAATTCAGCTTCTCAGGGCTGTCCACAACAACAGTTTCGAAATCTGTCTTGAGAGGCTCGTCGGGTTTGGGTGCTGTTGGAGCGGGTTCACTGCCAAAAAGACTCTCCTGCTCCGGCTGAGCCATCAACGAAGGTTTGAGGCGCTGATTGAGCTTCTTCAAACGCTGCGTTAGTGTGCGGAACTCAAGCTGGTGGAACAGCTTTTCCACTGCCAGAGGATCAAAGCGGCTTGGCTTTGCCTGATCGAGGTCAAGTGTGACTGGCAGATCGGTGCGGATGCGTGCCAGATCCCGGCTCAGATAGGCAAGCTCCTTACCGGCTGCCAGGTCTTTTCCGACTTTTCCGGGGATCTCTGAGAGGTGCGCATAGATATTGTCAAGGTTGCCATATTGCTTGAGCAGCTTCACGGCAGTTTTCTCACCCACTCCTTTCACGCCCGGGATGTTATCTGAGGCGTCGCCAAGCAGCGCTTTATAGTCCACCACCTGCTCTGGCAACACGCCCAGCCTGGCTTCAACATCTTCGGCAAAGTAGTCGTCAGTCTGACCGCTTTTGGGGTTAGGCAGACTTACCACGATGCGGTTATTCACCAGCTGCAGCAGGTCGCGGTCGCCTGTGATGATCTTGACCCCCAACCCTTCCTTGGTGGTTGCCCAGGTGGCAAGGCTACCGATGACGTCATCCGCCTCGTAATTCTCCACCTCGATGCGGGGGATGTTAAAGCAGTCCACCATCTCGCGGATGCGTTCAATTTGCGCGCGCAGATCATCCGGCATTTTGGCGCGGGTGCCCTTATATTCGGGGTACATCTCGTGGCGGAAGGTTTTCCCGGTGTCGAAAGAAACAGCAAGGTAGTCCGGCTCTTCCTGCTCGAGCAGTTTCAGCAGCATGCTGGCAAAGCCATAAATGCCAGCGGTAGGCTCACCGGAGCTGGTTGCCCAACGGGTGGATCCACCGGAAGTCAGGGCAAAGTAAGCGCGATATGCGATGGCGTGACCGTCGAGCAAATAGAGAATTTTGGGCATGAGCACCTCTTTAGAAAACTTGGAACCAGTAAGGCCAGTAGAGCGCTTGCGTGGCGGATTGGGCTGATTTTGGCGTGGTTTGCGTTTCGCTTACGCGCACAGGCTTGGTGTGGCTTTCAGCATCCTGGGCGTATTTTGAACTGGTAGCAGCCTGGATGAATTCCGCCAGCACTTCTTCCTCATGGCTGCTCAGACCGCTGGTTTTTGGTACGCTCAAGACCTTGAGTTCTTCGATGGCTTTGGCAGCCTGACTTCGCAAGGAAGAAAGGCGCACGTGGGCAGGGAAGATCAGGCATACCTGCTTTTTATCCGGCAGGAAGTCGCTGTAGACCAGGCAGGGCTGTTCGTTCACTCTGCGTGCGTTAATTTTTTGGGGTGTGGCCGGTGGCGGAAAACCCTCCAATGATTCAGGCAGAAGGGAACCGCTCGAAGCTTCGAGCTTGTTGCCATTAAAAATCAACACGCCAAGCATCCCTTCGGGGAATCGGTGTCGGTATTTGTTCAGAATGGTCTGATAGTTGATCTGCTGTTCTGGAATTGCCATGAACCGCCTTTCACCTCGCTTAAGTGTAGCATTCGCAGGCGCTGGAAGCAAGTTTAAAACTGGGCGGATGAGACTGCATGCTTGGTATTTGACAAATTTTGGTCCTTTGCTGTTTAGCAGTGGTATCATTCTCGGAAGGTTTAACAGGAGGTGGTAAATGCTTCAGGATTTTCTTCAAGCGTATGTCAACAAATATGGTTTTTCGGGATACACCGAACTTCGCGCTCAACAGAATCGCAATCGCTCCGTGGTGATGCTCAACGGCAGCCTGACTGCTAACAACAGCGGCACCAGCCGGGGTCTTTCGGCGCGGGTAGTCAAGGGAGGGGCTTACGGCTTTGCCTCAGGCACTGGCTACGGGGACGATCTGGAGGCGATCGCACGGGTGGTCCAAACCGCCACTAACAATGCCGCCTTTCTGGATCGCCACGTCCAGCGAGGCAAGCCGGACTTCCCTGCCAACGCGCCTTTTACCCGTAAGGATGGGCTCGAGCAGGATGTGCCGGTGGAGCAGAGTTATCTGCTGGGCATCGTCGATGAACTCGACAGCTACATCGCCGAACGCTTCCCAAGGCTGCTCAGCCGGCGGATTGTCGCCCGAGTGCTCGATATGGAGAAGTTGCTCTACACCAGCGACGGCGTAGTCTCGCACTCGTATGTACCGCGGTCCAACGTTTACGTTTTCCTGACCACCCAGGATAAAGACGGTCAACCCGTGGAGCTCTACAAGGTGATGGGTGGGTATGGTAACTTCCTGAACAAGTTTCCAAACGCAGAAGACCTTTTTGGCGACATCGAAAAACAATACGAACAGCTTATTTTGAAAGCCGAGGGCGTTTATGCCAAACCCGGCATCCAAACTGTCATTCTCGATTCGGACCTGGCGGGCATCCTGGCGCATGAGGCGGTCGGGCATACCGTGGAGGCGGATTTTGTGGAAACCGGTTCCGTAGGCGGTCCGATGTTTGGCAAACAGGTTGCCAGTGAAAAGGTCAGCCTGGTGGATATTGCCCATGATGCCTTTGGAAAGCTGGCACCTGTGCCGGTTTTCGTGGACGATGAAGGCACGTTGGCCCAGGACCAAATGCTGATCGAAAATGGCATTCTCACAGGCTACATGCACAATAAAGAATCAGCCTTGAAATACGGTCATACACCGAATGGCAACGCCCGCGCTTTTGATTTCTCTGACGAACCGCTGATCCGGATGCGCAACACCTGCATCCTGCCCGGCAACGATAAGCTGGAAGACATGATCGCTTCGGTTGAAGATGGCTATTTCTTCACTGACATGAACAACGGTCAGGCGGATTCAACGGGTGAATTCATGTTCGGTGTGCCAATGGGATATGAGATCAAGAACGGCAAGCTCGGACGCGCCGTGAAAGACACGACCGTCTCCGGTGTGGCGTTTGAGGTGCTCAAGACAGCCGATATGGTCAGCGACACTGTCACCTGGACCAATTCGGGCATGTGCGGAAAAAAGCAGATGATCCCGGTGGGTATGGGCGGACCGGCAATTAAGGTTCAAATCAACGTGGGAGGTCGGGCATGAAGCAGGGTTTTGAAGTGAAAGACAAAGCGCTGTTCGACGCAGCTGAGTTAATTCTAGCTGAAATCAAGGCAATTGGCGCGGATGAAGGCGAAACCTGGGTGAGCCGCAGCGCGCTGACCGAGGTCTATTACGAGCTCGGAAAAGTCAGCATGGTGCGCACGGTATTTTCGGATAATGTCAGCCTCAAGTTGCTGAAAGATAAACGCAAAGGCAGTACCACCTTCAATAGTTTCGCTCCTGAAGACATCCGCCTGGCGGTGCAGGAAGCCTGGCAGGCGGCGCAGTCGGCTGCCCCGGACGAGGCGGAAGGGATCGCCGAGCTCCAGGAGAACCTCAGCTTCTCTGCGGGCGAAGAAAAACCTGACCTGGATGCCATGTACAGGCAGTTGGAGCAACTGCTGAAGGATGTCAGACAGGATTTTCCAAAAATCAGCTTTGACTCAATAGGTATTGAACACCAATTCGGAGAGAAACTCTATGCCAACACCAATGGCGTCAGGCTTTCTGACCGGCGGGGTCTGTACCAACTAAGCAACATGTTTATGGCTAAGGAGGATGGAAAAACCTCTTCGTTCAACTACTTTGCTACGGTCTACGAGAACCCTGCCGCTCGGGTCTGCGAGGAAAACCGGGTCAGGCGCTTGTTGGATGAGACCCAGCGGCAGATCGTGACGGAACAATTCGCGGGCAGTTTTGAGGGCGACGTGGTGATCACACCGGGCTGCCTGGAAACCATCCTCTACTACGTGACGGATACCTACCTTGGAGACGGAGCGCTGATCTCCGGAACGAGCCCCTGGAAAGATAAAATTGGCAGGCAGGTCGCCAGTCCATTGATTAATATTGAGTTGGTCGCAGAGCATCCCGAGCTGCCTGGGGCAAGTCCATTGAGCGGTGATGGCTACGTGGCTGAGAATATGCCTCTGATCGAGCAGGGAGTGCTTAAGAACTTCAGTTTAAGTCGCTATGGCGCCGCCAAAACGGGCTTGCCGCGCTCCAGGAACAATGGAAGCACCTATGTCCTTGGGGGCGGCGATACACCGCTCGAGGAAGTAATCGCTGGAATTGAGAAGGGCATCCTGATGGGGCGATTCTCGGGCGGAAGCCCCAGCCCTGCCGGCGATCTGAGCGGCGTGGCCAAGAATAGCTTTTTGATCGAAAACGGACAGATTACTAAACCCCTGAGTGAAGTAATGATCTCTGGAAACCTGGGAAATATGCTGCGCGACACGGTCGCGGTCAGCCTGGAACGCGAGTGTTCTGGCTATTGGCTTTTACCCTGGATCAGGGTAAAGGGCGTTACGATCTCGGGCAAGTAATTACAGGTTGGGAGTCTAAGCAATTGGTACAATACGGGGTCCGACTGGACCCCGCTTGGCTTAATTCCTTTCGTAGGAAGAGGCTTGACCCCTTCCGTAAACTCAACCAAACGGAACCACGCAATCATTCATCACAAACAAGCGGAACGGCGCAAGACCGTTCCCTACGACGATCATCTGCCACGCCACGCCGGATTGGCGCAAAAATACGCCCTTGTTGAAATCCTTTCGTAGGGAAGGGGCTTGACCCCTTCTGTAAACACAACCAAACGGAACCACGCAGGACCGTTCCCTACGCCCTGACTTACCCACCATAGGTTGGCAATAATTGTCGTAGGGTGGGTTGGCGTCGCATTAATTCAACCTGTCTGAACATCTCAATAGCCAACCCACCAACGGCAAGGATTACCAGTGTTTGTGGTGGGTATGCTATAGCCAGGTGTGCCTCCTGTAAATGCTTTGCGACGCCTACCCACCCTACCTCTTATTTTGTCAGAAACCCACAATTAAAATGCCACTGCTGATTAATTGTTTTGGTAGAGAAGGGGGCCCTGCCCTGGTAGCGAAGCGGAGAGGGTGACCCCTTCCTCAAACACAACCAAATGTAACCAGCAAGACTGTTCCCTGCAACAATCATCCGCCACAAACAAGCGGAACGGCGCAAGACCGTTCCCTACAACGGTCATCCGCCACGCCACGCCGGATTGGCGCAGAAAAATCCACTTTCGTTGAGGACTTTAATTTCCACCAAGTGTGACGTCAGGTTCAACCCCATTCGCTTTGCTCTGGGGCAGGCAGAAGAACCTGACCTACGCATTGATTAAGGGAAGGTTTTCGTAGCAGGTAAACAATTAATAAAAATTCATGATCGTGCCGGTCTCCAGACCGAGCACGGTATCTGACCGAAGGTCTCATCTTGTTATGGTTGACAGTATAAATGAAATGGAGACCAGAAGGGCAATTTTTGCGCGCGGCGAGGGCACCGGCAAATCACGAGACTGCTTCGATCATGATGCCGCGTTTTTGATCACAATTCCAAAGAATTATTTGCCAATCCGTCTATAATTCATCCAAACCTGCTGCTACGAAAGGACAACCAATGCTAGACCCTGAAATCCAGAAGAAATTGATCGCTGAAGGTCGCAATTTTATGAAAAGCAACTCTCTCAGCCCGTATGACGACTTTGTATCTGACCAGGATCTCAAACTGCCGCAGCCACCGCTGGTCAAGGCGCCCATGGCTGAGCAAGCCATGCCGCTTCCCAGGAATTTCGAGGACCTCAACCTGCAGCAAAATTTCATCACGCTGTTGACTGAACGCAAAAGCTCGCGGGTTTACACCCAGCAGCCCATCAGCTTGCTGCAGCTTTCCTTTTTGCTTTGGGCTACCCAAGGGATCAAAGACATCCGCGGCAAATCTTACGCCACTTTACGCACGGTTCCTTCAGGCGGCGCACGCCATCCTTTTGAAACCTACCTGCTCGTGCAGTATGTGGAGGGATTGCAGCCAGGAGCGTATCATTACTTGCCCCTAGGTCACCAGCTCGAATTCCTGCATCCGGTGGAAGATCTGCCCGGAGCGATATCGCTCTCCCTCGAAGGGCAACATTGGGCGGCGAAAGCCAGCGTAGTTTTTTATTGGAGTTTTTTGCCCTACCGCTGCGAATGGCGCTACGGCATTTGGGCGCATCGGGTTGCCTTGATCGATGCCGGTCACGTTGGTCAGAATCTGTACCTGGCCTGCGCCGCACTCGGGCTGGGCACCTGCGCCATCGCTGCCTTCGATCTGAAAATTTGCGACTCCCTGTTTGGCTTGGACGGCGAGGAGGAGTTCATCGTTTACACATCTCCCGTCGGCACCATTTCCCCTGCCGATCAGAAGTCGGAAAAGGCCTTTTACCAGTTTGTGGAAGATGAGGGTTTGTAGATAAACTGTGTTTTGCTTGTACACCCGGGCAGTTCCATCCGGCGTACGATTTTGGTAGGATTAAGGGCAATTATGAGACGTGTTGCATGCAAAAGCAAAGACAAATGGGATATTGCCGTTAACGATAAGCATATGCCGGAATCACTGCCGACATACTGTTTGCCTCGGTTACAATTTGGTAACCTGGAAAAACGGAGAGGTTGTCAATGATCAGACGTGACAAAGTCAACTATTATCTCGATCTCGCTGAGATAGTCAGCCAGCGCGGTACCTGCTTGCGAAAGCAATATGGCGCGGTGATCGTCAAGAACGATGAGGTTGTTTCGACGGGTTATGTTGGCGCGCCGCGTGGAAGAGCCAACTGCATCGACCTGGGATACTGCATCCGCGAGCAGATGCAAATCCCGCGCGGGGAACGCTATGAACTCTGCCGCAGCGTACATGCCGAAGCCAATGCCATTATCAGTGCCTCGCGCGAACGCATGCTGAACAGCTCACTCTATCTTTCCGGGATCGACTTGAAAGATAACGGTAACTACGTCAAGACTGCCAACCCCTGCTCGATGTGCAAACGCATGATCATCAACGCGGGCATTGAGCAGGTTTTTATCCGTGATGATAAAGATAATTACCGCCGCATCGCCGTGCAGGATTGGGTCGACAACGACGAATCACTGATTGGCGTGATGGGTTATTGAATGTGAGAGGACTTACGCAATGAAGAACAGTGAAGTAACTCGTGTTGTGCATGGCAAACCCGCTGTAGATGGTGCCGGAGTTCGCCTGAACCGGGTTCTGGGGGGCAATACCATCGAGGATTTTGATCCCTTCCTGATGTTGGATTCATTCGACTCGCGCAATCCTGAGGACTACATCAGGGGCTTCCCGATGCATCCGCATCGCGGCATCGAGACTATCACCTACCTGGTAGCGGGCGAGATCGCACATGAGGACAGCCTCGGCAACAAGGGTCTGATCACCTCTGGCGCTTGCCAGTGGATGACGGCTGGCAGCGGCATCCTGCACCAGGAAATGCCGCAGGAAGCTGAGCGCTTGCTGGGGCTGCAGCTTTGGCTGAACCTACCCGCTGCCGAAAAAATGACCACGCCAAAGTATTTTGACATCGAACCGCAGGATATGGGTCTGGTGGAAGAAAATGGTGGATTCGTGAAGGTCATCTCCGGCGAGTATAAGGGTGTACGGGGAGTGACTCCGCACCACATCCAAGCCACACTGCTGGACGTGAAGCTCGACGAAGGGCAGGGCATTGAGATACCTGTAAAACCAGGCGAGACAGTTTTTGTCTTTCTGATCGAAGGCGCGGGCATGCTCAATGGAGAGATTTTTGAAGAGAAAACCGCTCTGCTGCTGGGCGAGGGAGAACTGGTGGAGGTATGCGCTCTGCCAGGAGAGGTTGTGCGTTTCATCCTGGCTTCAGCGCCCCCACTTCACGAGCCGGTTGCTTGGGGTGGACCAATCGTGATGAATACACGCGAAGAACTGCAGCTGGCGTTTGACGAACTCAGAGCCGGAACATTTATTAAGTAAGAAGGAGCGACCATGAAACAATTTGATGTTGTAGTATTAGGAGCAGGACCTGGCGGTTACGTCGCAGCGATCAAAGCCGCTCAACTTGGCAAGAAAGTCGGCATCATCGAGCGCGAGTACCTGGGTGGAGTATGCCTGAACGTCGGCTGCATCCCCTCCAAGGCACTTTTGAGGAATGCTGAACTGGCATATCTTCTGCGAACCGAAGCAAAAGAATTCGGCATCAGCTTCGACAACCTCCAGCTCGACTATGCGGCTGCGTATAAACGCAGCCGGGAGGTCAGCCAGCGGCTGACCAAGGGTATCAGTTTCCTGATGAAAAAGAACAACATCGAAGTCATCAACGGCGAAGGCAAATTGACCGCTCCGGGTAAGCTCCTGGTGGAGCTCACGGACGGCGGCGAAGAGGAAGTACTGGCGCAGGACATCATCCTGGCTACTGGCGCGCATGCTACCGTGATCCCCGGCATGGAGCCTGACGGCACAAAAATCCTGGATTACAAGCACGCGATCCTGCTCGAGAGCCTGCCGAAATCCGCTGTGATCATTGGCGGAGGGGCAGTCGGGATCGAGTTTGCGACGGTTTGGAGCGGTTATGGCGTGGAAGTGAGCGTGGTGGAAATGCTCCCGCACATCCTGCCCAACGAGGATGAGGAAGCCGTCGCTGAGCTTGCCAAAGCCCTGAAAAAACGCGGTGTGAAAGTTTTTGCTGGCACGAAGGTAAAGAGCGTTGCGCGTACGGAGACTGGCACCAAGGTGCTGATCGAGAGCGAAAAAGGTGAAGAAACCCTCGAAGCTGAGGAAACTCTTGTCGCGGTGGGCTTTAAGCCCAATTCCGAGGGGATCGGCTTGGAAGAGGTGGGCGTTGAAACCGACAAGCGCGGGTTCGTGGTGGTGGATGAGCGCATGCGCACGAACATACCCGGCATTTGGGCGATCGGCGACCTGACTGGCAAATTGCTCCTTGCCCATACAGCTTCAGCGATGGGAATTATCTGCGCGGAGAATATCGCTGGCAAGGAACCGCGAACCCTGGATTACCGCATGATCCCACGGGCAACCTATTCCTCACCGCAGGTTGCGTCCTTTGGCTACACCGAAGCCCAGGCGAAGGAGGCAGGCTTTGCGGTGAAGGTTGGCAAGTTCAACTTCCAGGCTAACGGCAAGGCGCTCGGCTTGGGAGAGTACCAGGGCTGGGTGAAGGTCGTAACGGATGAAAAGTACGGTGAGATTTTGGGTGCCACGATCGTCGGACCTGAAGCGTCTGAGCTGCTGCCTGAGCTGGTTCTGGCCCAGGCGAATGAACTCACGGTGGAAGAAATTGCCCATTCTGTCCACGCCCATCCCACGTTGGCTGAAGCGTTGATGGAAGCGGCTGAAGCCGCGCTTGGCAGCGCGATCCACAGTTAGAACCATTAAGAATCACAAGTCGGGATGAGGCTTTTTACCTCATCCCGTTTTCATATGTGATCTTGCCGGTCTCCAGACCGAGCACGGCACCTGACCGAAGGTCTCTATTTTAAGCCGAGTGATGAACTCGTAGGGCGAGCTTGGAGGCACTGCTCATATCATCATGCGGAGACCATGGTGTGCTTCCAATCCGCCGTCATGCCACCAATGGTTTGTACGGCGGATTGAGGGTACGATTCGTTCGTTTATCACATCACTCACGGTTTCCTCAATCACGCCCTACGAAAAGCAGGGTATTAGTCCAGCTGCCGAATTCCACCATCTGCGCAACATTACGGAGGGAGCAAGCTGTTTAGACAAGTAAGATTGTTTACACATTATCCGGGGTGATTATTTACAGGTTAAGGGCAGACACAGGGGTCTGCCCCTACGAAAGCCACCTTTCCCTCAAACACCAGATGTAGGGGTAACCCCCCGTGGTTACCC
>Ga0079099_1009443_pt1 | contig 12915 bp, 12 predicted proteins | sample ADurb_H2B_02_Slu_FD_77098 | JGI IMG/M metagenome (GOLD analysis project Ga0079099, IMG submission 77098) | Active sludge microbial communities from Illinois, USA, of municipal wastewater-treating anaerobic digesters - ADurb_H2B_02_SludgeMetaT... | ecosystem: Engineered > Bioreactor > Anaerobic >... | reverse complement strand
CTTTAAAAGAGCTTCTAAATTAATTCCATGTTCTCTGGCTCCGTTTTCCAAGGATTCACTAGTAGCCCCCATACACATCATGCAGCCTCCTAAACCATGTTGAGCTAATACTACCCTAGCCTCAGGATGAGCGTTGATAACCTCTATAATTCGCATATCTTTAGTAACATGCATTTTATACGCCTCCTTTCTTAGAAAATAGCCATTACATAAACATTTCTTAAATAAGCTCATAATTTTCCTTAAGATGTGATACAATCATTATATCATAATTTGTCTTGGTAAAGCAATTTTAACTTGCTTACCTGGTCTTTCTGTGATAAAATATATTTGTATGTTATGCAGGAAGATTCTTGCCAAGCTACAGGAGGAGGTGGAATTAATGGCTAGAGAATGTATCGTTTGCAATAAAAAGACAGTTACAGGGTTTAATGTAAGCCATTCTCACTTAAAAACTAAAAGAAGATGGCTACCTAACCTACAAAAGGTAAAAGCTCTTATCAACGGAGAAGTTCGTAAAGTAAATGTTTGCACTAAATGTCTTAAAGCTGGTAAAATTCAAAGAGCCATTTAATTAAAAAAAGGACTTTAGGTCACCTAAAAGTCCTTTTTTATTTGTCCCGTTATTTGCTAGAAGATAACAAATCTTCTATTTGTTCTGGAGACAGAGTATAGAGTTGATTGCAAAAATGACACTTCATTTCTATTTTTCCCTGCTCTTTTAAAATATCCCTCAGTTCTGGCTCCCCCAGGGAAAGTAAAATTCCTTCTATTCTTTCTAAAGAGCAGCTACATTGAAATTCTAATTCTTGCTTTTCTAAAAATTCTATTTCCATACCTTGAAAGATACTCTCTAGGATGTTTTCCGGAGTAGCCCCTCTCTCTAGAATAGAACTAATAGGGGGAATATTCCTGAGAGCATTCTCCAATTGATCAATAGTTTCCTCATCTACTCCCGGAAAAATCTGAATAACAAAACCTCCTGCTTGCAATACCCATTCTTCCTTATCAACCAGCACCCCTAGACTTACTGCAGAAGGAAGCTGCTCTGAGGAGATAAAATAGTTGGCTAAGTCCTCTGCTATTTCTCCGGAAACTAAGGCAGAACTTCCTGTATAAGGTTCCTTAAGCCCCAAATCTTTGGTTAGATAGATGAAACCTTCTCTACCCACAGCTTCCCCTACAGGCAGTTTACCTTCCGGAGTTAAGGGTAAATAAACCTGATTATTTTCTACATAACCTCTTACTTGTCCAAGGGAATTAGCATCTACTACTAGCTTCCCCAAAGGACCATCCCCTTGGAGACGGATAGTTAAGCGATCCTCGCCTTTCAGAGTTAAGCCTAATAAAGCTCCTGCGGTAAGTAATCTTCCTAAAGCAGCAGTAGCTACTGGAGCAGTATTATGACGTTGCCTAGCTTCCTCTACTATTTCCCTGGTCACTGCTGCCAAAGCTCGAATCTTGCCTCCTGCCACTATAGCTCTAACTGCATAGTCCCTCATTCTTTAATTCCTCTCCTTTTTACTTCTACAAACTTAGCTCTAAAATAGCCTCCCCGTTAGCTAAATCAATTACTTTCACCTGTTGAGATTCAATAAGAGCTACTGTATGCCTCTTATCCTCCCTTTTACTGATAGAAGTACTACCTGGATTTAAAAAGATAGTACTATTTTTCTTCTCTAGAACAGGTAGATGAGTGTGTCCCGTAATAAAGAAATCAGTTTTATAAAGTTGGGCTTGTTTCTCCATTTCCTCAACAGTTAATAAATGACCATGATTAACTAAAATACGCTTTTGCCCTAATTGGAGAAAAGCATAAGGAGCCTGAATAGGAATATTTAAAACCATTTGGTCCACATAAGCTTCGCAATTACCTTGAGCTACTATAATAGGTAAAGGACAGTTGTTAATTTCCTCAATTAATTTTTTAGGTTGATAACCAGCAGGTAGATCATTACGAGGACCATGATAGAGAACATCTCCTGCATGGATAATTATTTCAGCACCATAAAAGTTTTCCCCTTTAATCTTTTCCCAAGAGTTAATATCTCCATGGGTATCGCTGATAACTAGTATTTTCACCTTCCTTGACCTCCCCTAAACCCCAATTCATTCTATAAATTAACCTTGGATGTCGGCTAAAAGATTAGCCATTTCAATAGCTGTTACGGCCGCATCCCAGCCTTTATTCCCAGCTTTGGTTCCAGCTCTTTCAATGGCTTGCTCAATATTGTCAGTAGTTAAAACCCCAAAGATAATAGGTAGCCCTAGTTGTAAACTAGTACTGGCAACTCCTTTGGTTACCTCACTAGACACATAATCAAAATGAGGAGTAGCCCCTCTAATTACCGCACCTAAACAGATTGCAGCATGATATTTATCAGTCTCAGCCAATTTCTTAGCCACTAAAGGAATTTCAAAAGCTCCCGGTACCCAAGCTAAATCTATATCTTCGCTTTTTACTCCATGACGGCTTAAAGCGTCTAGAGCTCCTCCTACCAATTTCTGTGTGATAAATTCATTAAAACGACCGGCTACAATAACGAATTTTAAATCTTTAGCAATTAACTTTCCTTCAAAATTTTTTCCCATTATCTTTTCCTCCTTTTATTATCTTAATAAATGTCCTAGTTTAGCTTTTTTAGTAGACAAATATTTTTGGTTATTTTCATTTATTGAGCAAATAATAGGTACCCTTTCAGTGATTTCTAAACCATATCCCTCTAAGCCAATAATCTTTCTAGGATTGTTAGTAAGTAATCTGATACTGCTTAGCCCTAGGTCAGCAAGAATCTGAGCCCCTGTGCCATAGTCTCTCAAATCAGCCGGAAATCCTAAAGCTTCATTGGCCTCTACAGTATCCATGCCCTGGTCCTGTAGTTCATAAGCCTTTAATTTATTCAACAGCCCAATGCCTCTTCCCTCTTGACGCATATAAAGAATTACTCCAGAGCCATTTTCTTCAATCATTTCCATAGCTACAGCTAATTGATCACCACAGTCACAGCGCATGGAACCTAAAACGTCTCCTGTTAGGCATTCGGAATGGACTCTAACCAAGACATTATCTTTTCCCGCTACCTCGCCCTTAACCAGAGCTAAGTGAGATTGTCCACTAATTACTTCCTCATAAGCAATAGCCGTAAATTCTCCATACTTGGTAGGCATCTTAACTGTAGCTACTTTTCTAACTAACTTTTCTGTTTTCATTCGATATTTAATTAAATCAGCAATAGTAATAATCTTTAGACTATGTTTATGAGCAAATTCCATTAGCTGCGGAACTCTAGACATAGTACCATCATCATTCATAATCTCACAGATTACTCCAGCTGGGTAAAGACCCGCCATTCTAGCTAGATCCACTGCCGCTTCGGTATGACCACTACGTTTGAGTACGCCTCCCTCTTTAGATCGCAAGGGAAAAATATGTCCTGGTCTGTTTAAATCACTAGGTTTAGTATCAGCAGCTAAGCAAACTTGAACAGTCAAAGCTCGGTCATAAGCAGAAATCCCAGTAGTAGTACCGTTTCTAGCATCTATAGAGACAGTAAAGGCAGTCTCCAGACTATCAGAGTTCTTAGTTACCATAGCAGGCAGATCTAGTTCTTCTAGTCTTTTGCCTGTCATAGGTAAACAAATCAATCCTTTCCCATAAGTAGCCATAAAGTTAATGGCTTCAGGAGTAACCTTCTCCGCTGCCATTAATAAGTCCCCTTCATTTTCCCTATCTTCATCATCAACTACAATAATAATTTTACCATCTCTAATATCGTCTAAAGCCTCTGGTATAGTATTGAATTGAGAATTCATTCCTCTTCCTCCTTAAACATTGCCGTTATTTTATAAAAAGCCGTTTTCTTTTAAAAACTGCCAGTCCAGCCTGCTTTTTTTCTCCTCTTGGTCAGAATAATTAAGTAACTTTTCCAGATATCTAGCAATTAAATCTACTTCCAGGTTAACCAGATTTCCTCCATCTTTGAAACCGAGAGTAGTCATGCTAGCAGTATGAGGAATAATCGAAACCCAGAAGCTGTCTTCATCGTGACCTACTACCGTTAAACTAATCCCATCAATAGCTATAGACCCTTTAGGGACTATATACTTAAGAACTTCTGGTGGGGCATAAATAGAAACTACAATGGCATTCTGTTCTCTTTTTTTATTTTTAATCTTGCCTACCCCATCAATATGTCCACTAACCAGGTGACCGCCTAAGCGGGTTTGCAAAGTTAATGCTCTTTCTAAGTTTACTTTATCGCCTATCTGTAATTCACCTAAGCTGGTTTTGCGAAAAGTTTCCGGCATTACATCCACTGTAAAATTAATTTCCGTAAAATATGTAACAGTAAGACAAACTCCATTAACAGCTATACTATCCCCTAGTTGCACATCCTTTAAAACAGTCTTAGCCCTAAAGGTTAATTCCATATTAAAAGCATCCCTTTTAACGGCCTCTAAAGTGCCTAACTCCTCTATAATCCCGGTAAACATCCAAATCCCCTTTCCCTAGCAGTAGACCGGATAGCCTTCTATCAAGAAATCCGGACCTATGCATCGCATTTGATAATCCTTCAATTTCACTACTTCTTTGATAGTTTCCACACCTATTCCACCGATGGGACTAGGGGCGCTTTCGCCACCAATAATTTGGGGAGCAATAAAAAAGAACACCTTATCTACTAACTTGTCTCTAATTACAGCTCCATTAATGGAACTTCCGCCTTCTACCAATAGACTGCTTATCTCTAGCTTGCCTAGCTCTTCCATTAGTTTATGCATACTGACATGACCATTCTTCTCTTCGATAACTAATACTCTAACCCCTTTAGCAGCTAAGAGATCTACTTTTTCTGGTGATGCTTTAGTAGTAGTTGCAATAATAGTCTGGGCTGGAGAATCCTGAGTTAAGACTTTGCAACTTAAGGGGATTTGAGCACTACTGTCAACAATTACCCTAATAGGGTCCTTACCTTGGCCATTAGGCAGCCTAGTGGTTAATTGAGGATCATCCTTAAGAATAGTGCCTATACCAACCATGATAGCATCTACTTGATCTCTTATCTGATGAACATAAGCTCTAGACTCTTCACTGGTAATCCAACGAGAGTCCCCTGACCTAGTAGCTATCTTACCATCTAAACTCATTCCTGTCTTGAGGATAATAAAAGGTCTTCCTGTAGTAATATATTTAAGGAAAACTTCATTTAAATGTTTAGCCTCTGCTTCCCCCAAACCAACTTCTACTTCTACTCCCGCTGCTTTTAATTGTTCTAGACCTCTGCCTGCCACTTTAGGATTGGGATCCACCATAGCCACCACTACCTTCTTAATCCCGGCAGCAACCACTTTTTCAGTGCAAGGAGGAGTCCGCCCATGATGAGAACAGGGCTCTAGAGTTACATAGAGAGTAGCCCCTCGTGCTTTTTCACCAGCTTCTTCTAGAGCAAAAACTTCTGCGTGAGGTCCACCAGCCTTCTGATGATAACCTCTTCCTATGATTTGCCCATCCTTAACTACCAATGCTCCTACTAAGGGATTAGGACTAGTTCTGCCCCGAGCTTTTGCTGCTAAATCCAAAGCTTCTTTCATAAAATTATAATCCAAATACTTCACCTCCTAAACAGAAAAAATCCCAAAGGAAAACCTTTGGGATAGTAAAACAGTCTCGTTTACATATCTTAAGTTCTCCCTTCTCCCATCCAGACTATACTGTCGGCTCCGGATTCTCACCAGATCAACCGTTTACACGGCTCGCGGGCTTTAAACTTACCGCCGGTCGGGAATTTCACCCTACCCCGAAGGGGATAAGTATTCTCTTTTAATTATTACCAATATAACATAATTCTATAACAAAATCAATAATTACTAACCCCGTAGCGATTTAATGGCCTCTTCAACATCAGCTGCTCCATAAACAGCCGATCCTGCCACCAAGATATTAGCCCCTGCCTTAATTACTAAAGGAGCCGTTTCTTTATTAATTCCCCCATCCACTTGAATATCTACCTGTAAACCTCTTTCTTCAATCATTTTTCTTAATTTGCTAATCTTAGGTAGAACCCCAGGTATGAAAGCTTGTCCCCCAAAGCCTGGATTAACAGTCATCAATAAAACCATGTCCAAGTCATCAAGAATATATTCTATAACATTCAATGGTGTGGCTGGGTTAAGAGCTACTCCTACTTTCACTCCTTTCTCTTTAATGATTTGTACAATACGATGTAAGTGAGTGCAGGCTTCAGCATGGATAGTGAGATAGCTAGCCCCAGCTTGAATAAAAGCATCAAGATAGTCTTCAGGTTTTTCAATCATCAAATGGACATCAAAAGGTAATCTAGTTTTTCTTTGCAAGCTGGCCGCTACTAGAGGGCCAATAGTAATATTAGGAACAAAGTGACCATCCATGACATCAATATGCAAGAGGTCTGCGCCTCCTTCTTCTACTTTTTTTACTTCTTCCGCTAAACAACTAAAATCTGCGGAAAGAATAGATGGTGCAATTTGAATCATTATCTCTTTCCTCCCCTTTTCTCTGTAATTTCCCCTAATAATCTTAAATAGTGTTCATATCTTCTGGAACTAATTGTCCCGGCTTCCACCAGTTTTTTTACCTGGCAATCATTTTCCTTCCAATGAAAACAAGGACTGTAACGGCATGAATAAGCAGCTTCATCTATTTCAGGAAATAGGGAAGCTAATTCTTCTTTTTCCAGATTCTCTAAGGTTAAGTGGCTAAAACCAGGTGCATCGACTACCAGCCCGCCTGACTGCAGCTTAATTAGTTCTACATGGCGAGTAGTATGCTTTCCTCTTTGAATTTTTTCGCTAAGCTCTCCAGTCTTTAATTGAAGACCCGGCTGAATAGTGTTAAGGAGGGCCGACTTCCCCACACCAGAAGGTCCGGCAAAAACAGAAATTTTTCCTTGGAGAGAGTTCTTCAGTTCTCCTATGCCAATATTCTTTTTCGTACTGCAATAAATGACTTTATATCCTATCTTTCCGTAGATATCTACTTGGTTTTCTGCTATCCACTCTTCCTTTTCTACTAGATCAACTTTGTTAAAACAAATTAGTATCTCTAACTTAGCCTGTTCTGCTAAGATAAGAAAACGGTCAAATAACAGCCAGTTAGGGTCGGGATTGACCAAACTAAAAACAATTATTACTTGACTCAGATTAGCTACTGGAGGACGTCTTAGCTGACTCTCTCTAGGAAGAATTTCTTCGATTACTCCTGTATTTTCTCCAGTTAAGGTAAACCTAACTCGGTCGCCTACCATAACTTGAATTCTCTGCTTCTTAAATCTTCCTCGAAGAAAACATTCAATCTGTCCTACCGTAATTATCGCCTGGTTTTCTCTAACTACATAATAATAATTACTGTGGATTTTCACTACTATACCTTGATCCATTCTTGTCCCCCTTAGAAGGATTTTTCCTCAAATAAATTACCGGCAATATAAATTTGGACCTTTGTATCCCCTTCTCCTTCAATTGCTCGCTCAATACGGTCCCCTGGGGAATGATAAGCATCATAAACTATTCTTTCCCCACTATCATCTTTAACCACTATCCTGATTTGCTGTTTGTCAGGACCAGGGGGAACAGCAATGCTTACTACTTCAGTATTTTTTCGATTAGCTTTATTGACAATCAACTGGACTTTGCTTCCCTGCTGAATATCAGTTCCTGGTTCCGGAGTCTGCTGAATTATAGTACCTGGCTCTAGGTTAGGGAGTATTTCTTCTTTGATTCCCCCTAACTTTAGACCTAGGCTCTCTAGCTTTTTTTTCACTTCCTCCACTTTTTCACCTATGAAGTTAGGTACCTGCAGCCAAGCCGGCTCTGGCCCCTTACTAATTACTAGATCTATTTTACTATTCTTTTTAATTTCAATTCCTGCAGGAGGAACCTGACTTATTATATATCCTTGTGGAATAGTATTACTATATTCTTCAACTTGATTACCTAAAAGTAATTCTTTTTGTGCTAAAATTTCACTAGCCTCTTTTAGAGTTCGATTAGTTATATCAGGAACAATCTTTAATTCAGGGCCCCGGCTAATAACCAAGTTGATATTTCTTCCTCTCTTTACCTTCCGATCAGCCTCTGGAAATTGAGAAATGACATAATCTACTGGTACTTGGTCACTATATGACTTACCAGAAACACTAACATTCAAACCTTGTTCTTTAGCTAATTGTTCTGCTTGAGTAAAATCTTTACCTGTCATATCAGGGACAACCACCTCAGGTACCGCTAAATAATTTGGGACAGCCCAAACCATTCCTAAAAATAATAAAATTATGGGTAGAGCATAGACCCAAGGAGAGAGTCTTTTCTTCTTTTCTTTAATTTCTCCTTTGTTCTCATTTCCTGTTTTATTAGTCTTTGCCGCCATCATCACCCTAGTGTCAGAAAAATCTTTTCGATTTAAAAATAAGGTTTTATCCTCAAATTCCTCAGTCTCAACTAAGCAATTCTGCAAAGCCCTTTTTGCTTCAGCTGCAGTTAGAAAACGTCCATTAGGGTCTTTTGCTAATAGTTTTAAAATCACTCTTTCTACGCAAGAAGGAATATCTTTGTTGATTTGACTAGGCGCAACTGGCTCCTCCTGTAGATGCTTTAAAGCTATAGCAATGGGACTCTCCCCATCAAAAGGGACTCGATTAGTAAGCAACTCATAAAGAATAACCCCTAAAGAATATAAGTCAGATTTAGTGCTAACCACTCCCCCTTTGGCCTGCTCAGGAGAAAAATAATGAACAGAACCCATAACCACCCCTGTTTGAGTAGCATGAGACGCAGCCATGGCCCTAGCAATACCAAAGTCAGTAACCTTCACCCTTCCATCCTGGGATATAAGAATATTATGGGGCTTAATATCTCTATGAATGATACCATGCCGGTGAGCTCCATCTAAAGCGTCACAAATTTGTTGAGTTATATTAATAGCCTCTTCATTAGAAAAAATACCTTTCTGGCGAATTAGATTCTTTAAGTTCTGTCCTCTTATATATTCCATAACCATATAATATAAGTCCCCATCTTGGCCCACATCATAAATACTTACTACATTAGGATGAGCTAAGCTAGCCACAGCTTCCGCTTCTCTCTGGAATCTAGCTACAAATTCCTCGTCACTAGCAAACTGAGGGCGCAGAATCTTCACTGCCACCACCCTGTTTAGTTTCAAGCATTTAGCTTTATAAACTAGCGCCATGCCGCCTTCGCCTATTTCTTCTAAAATTTCATATCTATTTCCTAACAATTCCCCTATCATTTTCCGCACCTCACTTATTCTCTAAAGCATTTAGGAAAATCTCTTTGGCTATAGGAGCAGCTATTGTTCCCCCTGTCCCTCCATTTTCCACTATCACTGCTATTGCTAACTGGGGATCTTGGGAAGGCGCAAAACCAATAAACCAAGCATGAGATTTGCCATGAGGATTCTCTGCCGTCCCGGTTTTCCCTGCTATATCTAAACCATCTATCTGAGCTTTCTTTCCGGTTCCCACCTTAACAACTTTTTCCATCATTTTCACTACTTCCTGAGCCACTTGAGGAGAGAAAAGCTGATCTTCTTTTATAGGGAGATTTTTAGTAATAATCTTCCCGTTAGAACTTCTAATCTCTGAGATTAAATATGGCTTCATTAAGGTACCATTGTTAGCAATGGCACCAACTAAACTAGCCATGTAAAAAGGTGTAGTTAGTGTTTCGCCTTGCCCAATAGCTCTTTCCGCCAGTCCATTAGGAGACAAATACTTTCCTTTTAACAAATTACTGTCAGCTAGAAAAATTCCTAACCTAGAGTCGTCCAGTTTTTCCATTTTACTAAGGTAGTCGTTTAAACCATTAATGCCTAATCTAATTCCTAGTTTGGCAAAAGTAACATTACAAGAAACCTGTAAAGCTTGCGACAAGTCTATTTCTCCATGAGCTTCATTATTGTAACAGGATAGCTTTCTTCCATTAATTATGATATAGCCTGGACAATGAAATAACTCTTTCTCATTAGTAATTCCTTTTTCCAAAGCTGCCCCAGCTATCAGAATCTTTAAAGTACTGCCCGGAGGATATAAACCTTGGGTTGCCCTATTGAGAAGAGGACTATTCTTATCTGTATTTAATTTGACCCATTGGGAGCCCAATTGATCTGGAGAAAAACTAGGCTTACTAATTAGAGCCAGGATTTCCCCTGTTCTAGGGTTAATTATAGCTATAGAGCCTCGGTGATTTCCCAAAGCTTTATAAGCAATCTCCTGCAGCTTATTATCCAAGGTTAAGATTAAATCTTGTCCCCGCTTTTTTCTACCGATAACACTATAGACTAGATTCCTTATAGAACCTTCCTCATTTATTCCCAATAATTCCCCATTATAGGAAGCTTCTAAACCTGATTTCCCATATTTCCTACTATTATAACCTATAATATGGACAGCTTCTTCACCTAAAGGATAAATTCTTAGTTGTTTATTATTATCTGAGTTTCTAGAGACAGCCAGTATTTCCCCATAGCGGTCATAAATCCCTCCCCTCCAGGTGCTTTTTTCCAGTTCCCATGCCCGTTGATTAGCGGGATTAGCTTGTAGTGAGGGGGCTGCTATAACCTGCCAGTAAGCTAATTGTCCAATGAGAAGCAAAAAGGCCCCTAGAAAAAGAGTAAATAATTTCTGTAGATTATCTTTCATTAACCTCCCTAGCCCTTCCATTCTTATCTGATATATTCAAAAGTAAGGCTAAAATAATAAAATTAGCCATTAATGAACTGCCACCATAACTAATAAAGGGTAAGGTAATACCAGTAAGAGGAATTAGCTTGATTACACCACTAATAATAACAAATGTTTGCCAAGCTAGAACAGTAGATAGACCAGCAGCCAATAGTAATCCAAATTCATCTTGAGCTTGTAAAGCTATCCGAAAAGAACGATAGATAAGTAACAAGTAAAGAAGTAGAACAAAGCTAGCTCCTATTAAACCTAACTCTTCACCAATAGCAGCAAAAATAAAATCAGTATGAACAGCAGGAATGAATTCAGGATGACCTAAGCCTAACCCAGTTCCAAAAATGCCCCCTGCCCCTAAAGAGAATAGGGCCTGAGTAATTTGATACCCCTTACCATGGAGGTAAAGCCATGGATTAATCCAAGTATCAACCCTAACCCTCACATGACTAAAAAGTAAATAAGCTAACCAAGCATTAAATAAAAACAATATAATTCCTACTAATATATAAGAAAATCGAGAAGTAGCTACATAAAGCATAGCTAAGAAAATTCCAAATATAAGTAAAGCCATACCCAAATCTTTTTGAAAGACTAAAAGAATTAATGAGAGTCCCCACATTAAAAGCAATGGACCAAAATGTCTTGGATGCGGCAATAAATAGTTGCCTATCTTCCAAGTAGGCAAAGAAAGTAGTTCCCTTTTTTCTCTTAGAAAGCCTGCTAAGAAAACTACTACTAGTATTTTGACAATTTCTGCTGGTTCAAACCTGACAAATCCTAAGTCTATCCAAGCTTTAGCTCCGCCTATTTGAACTCCGCCAATCACAGTAACAACCAGAAGAAGAAGACCAAGGAAAGCACTAAAATATTTATATTCTTCTAGTTTATGATAGTTCCTAAAGAATATAGTAGCTAATAAAAGGACCATTAGACCTAGAACAATCCACAGTAATTGATCATCTAATAATTCAGGCTTTAAACGGTAAACCATTACTAAGCCTATACTTATTAAGCAGGCAGCTAGAGAAAATAGCAGTTGGTCTCCCTTATACTTAGTTATTTCCCAAACCCAGTGTACCAAATAAAAACTTAGACTTAACCCAAGAGGATATAAAAATATAGCAATTCCTGCTTCTACTCCTATAGACAAGTATACTAAAGCAAAGCTAAAAAGCAACAGGAAAACAATTCTAAACAAAAGTTCCTGTTCCTGCTTACGCTGTGTTTTAATAAGCAATTTAAAATCACCCCTTATTTAATAGACCTAGGGTAATGAAGTAACATCTTTAATTAAGGAATAGGCTTCCCCCTTATTAGACACCATAATACCTTCCTCCATCCTTTCCTGATAAGGAGCTACTACTTCCTGCCTATCAACATTAGTTACTTCTTCAATAGTAGACATTCTAAAACCATTCAAGGCAAAGGGAATACCTTTAAAAATAGCAACTTTATTTTGATAAAACCCTAAAAAATAGGAATTACCCCAATAATAATATCCTGCTAAAATAAGGGTTAAAAGACTTAAAATTATGAATTTATATCTAAGCCGGCTAAGCCCTATCCGCTTTTTCCTTAAAATTTTAGTTTTTTTTTCCTGTGGTGTATTCTTTACTGCGATAATAGTAATATTGTCATGCCCACCCTTCTTATTAGCCAACTTAGCCAACTTTTCCACCGCTTTTTCAGGCGGCAAAGCTAGAACAGTATCTCTAATCTCTTCTTCTTCTACCAAGTTAGTTAGACCATCGGTAGAAAGCAGCATTATATCATGGAAAGCAAAGTTTTCTTCATATAGATCTACTCCTATTTCCAGAGTTGAACCTAGCGCCCTTAGTAAAATGTTCCGTTGAGGATGATGTTTAGCCTCCTCTTGAGTCATCTCGCCTTGTCTAACCAACTCCTCTACTAATGAGTGATCATTGGTTATCTTTCTTATACCTTCAGTGTTAATAAGATATAGCCTACTATCTCCTACATGGCCGATATAAAGCCTCCCGTTCATATGTAAAACAGCTGTAAGGGTTGTCCCCATTCCTTGTTGTTCCACATTTTGCTCACTTAAAGAGATGATCTTCTGATTAGCGTCCTGGAAAGCTTGTGCTAGATAGTTTCTCCAATTATCTTCCCAATTTGTTAATTCTTGTTCAGAGAAATGTCTTCTTAGCGAATCAATAGC
>Ga0079099_1037601_pt1 | contig 12962 bp, 11 predicted proteins | sample ADurb_H2B_02_Slu_FD_77098 | JGI IMG/M metagenome (GOLD analysis project Ga0079099, IMG submission 77098) | Active sludge microbial communities from Illinois, USA, of municipal wastewater-treating anaerobic digesters - ADurb_H2B_02_SludgeMetaT... | ecosystem: Engineered > Bioreactor > Anaerobic >... | reverse complement strand
CCAAAAATACTCAGTTTCTCCCTTTTGCCTACAGCTACTTGAGTAATATAAGGCATGAGGTTATTAGGAATGCCATTAGGATCTTCACCCATTCTCCCACTCTCATGAGCACCTATAGGATTGAAATATCTTAAAAGAGCGATACTCCAGTCATGATCAGCAACAAACAAATCCTGTAAAATATCTTCTATCATCAATTTAGTACGACCATAGGGATTAGTAGCACTTAAAGGAAAATCTTCTAAAATAGGAACATTTTTAGGATTACCATAGACTGTAGCAGATGAACTAAAGACTATTTTCTTTACTCCATATTTTTCCATTAATTTACAAAGAATAAAAGTACCAGTGAGATTATTATGATAATAACTTAAAGGTACTTGTACTGATTCCCCCACTGCCTTCAATCCAGCAAAATGAATCACTGCCTCAATATTGTTAGCAGCAAAAACTTGCTCTAGCTTTTCTTGCTCTAAAAGATCTACTTGATAAAACTTAAAGCTTTTTTGGCTTAATTCCTCAATTCGCTTAAGAACTTCAGGTTTGCTATTAGAAAAATTATCTACTATGATAATTTCATAGCCTGCATTTAAAAGCTCAACACAGGTATGACTGCCAATATAACCTGCACCACCTGTTACTAAGATTGCCATACTTTCTTCCTCCATTTACTTCATTCCATAATAATCAACATACCAATTAGCAAACCTTTGTAGTCCTTCTTCTATACTTGTAGAAGGTTTAAACCCTACCGCTTCCTGAAGTTTATCAGTTGAAGCATAAGTTGCTGGTACATCCCCTGCTTTTAAAGGTTCAAATATTTTTTCAAATTCTACTTCTCTATCTAATGCCTTACTTAAACAGTTCTCTAGTGTTGTTATAAATGTCATTAGCTTTTCAGGGTTATTGTTTCCTATGTTAAATACTCTGTGAGGTACAGTTTTTTCCTCACTTTCCTCAAGGATCATAATTGGTGGATTATTTAGAATTCTTTCAATACCTTCTACAATATCATCTATATAAGTAAAATCTCGATATAAGTCATTTTCAAAATCACCATTGTTAAATATCTTAATAGGTTCTCCTTTAAAATATTTATCAGTAAAACCAAAATAAGCCATATCTGGTCTTCCCATAGGACCATAAACAGTAAAGAATCTAAATCCTGTAGCTGGTATCTTATAAAGATGACTATAGGTATGAGCCATTAATTCATTAGATTTCTTTGTAGCTGCATATAAAGATACTGGGTGATCAACAAAATCTGTTTCTTCAAACGGTACTTTTTTATTAGAACCATAAACGGAGCTAGAAGATGCATATATAAGATGTTCTACTGAATTATATCTACAAACTTCAAGAATATTAAAAAATCCTATAATATTACTTTCTATATACACATCAGGATTTTCAATAGAATATCTCACTCCAGCTTGAGCAGCAAGATTTACTACAATATTAGGTTTATACTCTTTAAATGCATTCATTATCATATTTTTATCTGAAATATCACCTTTAATAAAGGTAAGGTTCTCAAAAAGCTTAAGCTTTTCTAATCTATTATATTTAAGATTTACATCATAATAATCATTTATATTATCAATACCAATTACTCTACAGCCTTTTTCTAAAAGTTTCTTGGATAAATGAAATCCAATAAAACCTGCTGCTCCAGTAACTAGATATGTTTTAGTTGTATCTAAAGATTTATAATTCATTACTATGCCTCCTTAGTTGCAGCTACTTCTGCTATTACCTCATTTATTTTAAACTACGGTCTTCCAATAGAATAATATTCAACTTCCGCTTCATTCATTTCTGCTACATTATATATATTTCTTCCATCATAGACTAAAGGAGTTCTCATAAGTTTCTTATAAGACTCTGGATTAACATTTTTAATTTCACCCCATTCAGTAAAGATAAAGCAAATATTAGCACCTTTTAAAGCTTCCTCTGCATTTTCAACATACTTTATAGAGCCTTGTCCTATTTTTCCTTCTGGATATACTCTATTAAAGTTATCCTTACCTACTGGATCATAAGCATAAATCTCTGCTCCAGCTTCTAATAGTAATGGTACATTTTCAAGTGATGGTGCTTCTCTTAAATCATCTGTTCCTGGTTTAAAAGTAAGTCCAAGAACTGCTACTTTTAACCCACTAAATGTTATAAGTCTTCTGCAAGCCTTCTTATAAAGAAGAGTCTTTTGATCTTTATTTACATCAATAGCAGATTTAATGGTTCTAAGCTCGTACCCATTTTGTCTTGCAAGATATTCAAGAGCTTTTGTATCCTTCGGGAAGCATGAACCACCATAGCCAATACCAGCATTTAAGAACTTACTTCCAATACGTTCATCATAACTCATACCTTTAGCAACATCTTGAATATTAGCGCCAACAAGCTCACAAAGATTAGCTATATCATTCATATAAGATATTTTAAGAGCAAGGAAGTCATTTGAAGCATACTTTATCATTTCTGCTGAACGTCTGTTTACAGATACTATAGGAAGATTAAATGGTTCATATATCTTCATAAGCGTATCTTCTGCCCACTTGCTTTCGGTTCCAATGATTATTCTTGCAGCATGAAGTGTATCATGTACTGCTGTACCTTGAGCTAGGAACTCTGGGTTTGATGCTACTTCTACCTTAACGTCATTCATTAAAAAATCTTTTATAAACTGTTCTACCCTATCATTAGTTCCAACTGGCACTGTTGATTTAACTACTACGAGACAATCCTTTTCTATTGTTTCAGCTATCTGCCTTGCAACTGTAGCTATGTAGCTTAAATTTGCCGAACCATCTGGCTGCTCTGGAGTTCCAACTCCTATAAATATTGCATCAGCATCTTTATAAGCTGATTTATAATCTGTAGTATAATGAATCCTTCCTTCTGAATAATTCTTTTGCATTAAACCTTCAAGGTCAGCTTCATAAATTGGAGAAATTCCATTCTCCATTAATTTTACTTTTTTTTCATCAATATCTACACAGGTAACATGATGACCTATTTCAGCAAAGCATACTCCTGCCACTAAACCAACATAACCTGTTCCTGCTACTGCTATTTTATACATGTTTATTTACCTTCCTTTGTTTGTATTAAATTTGTATTTTAAAAAACCTATTGAATATCTGAGCTTGTCTCTAAAAAATGGCCGAAATTCATCCTTTTCATTATACCGTTTGCACTAGGATTATTTTTACTTTTAACATATCCGATATCTTGACAAAAAAACAATTATCTTTCACGTCTTTTTATAACTTTAGCTGGATTTCCAACAGCTACTGACATTGGTGGTATATCCTTTGTTACAATACTACCTGCACCAATAATACTTCCTTTACCAATAGTTACACCATCCAAAACAACAACACCACTCCCTAACCAAACATCATCTTCAATTTTTATTCCTTTTGAAGTTATTCCTTGTTTTTTAATATAAACATCAGGGTTTTCATAAACATGATTTGAGGCAAAAATAGCACATCTTGCTGCAATAGTAACATATTCTCCTATAACTATATTTCCACCTGAAAGTATAGAAAAATCATTTATTGAAGTATATGCCCCAATTTCAATCTTAGAATCAGAAGGGCATATAAGACAATTTCTTCCTATTCTACACCCATGAGCAATTGATACATAACCATTCCTTCTAATTCTAGTTTTTCTTATTTGTACATCATTTTGAATCAATAATTTATGATTTAATTGCATTAAAATAATATTTTTTAAATTAAATATTAAACAAATAATATAATTAATTATGCGTCTTTTATTCATTAATATCCCTCTCATATATTGATTTAGTTTTACATATGAATCTATGCCAATATCTTAAATTTGATGATTTACATGTGAAAATTTTCTATTTAAATTTAATTTTTATAGTTATAATGCTTATATTTATTAGGATAAATATGATTTGTTAATTGACAGTAGACTTAATTCGTTATTAGTTTCTGTGTAGAGGGCAAAAATGTAGCACAATTAGTTAATAGCCATCAAAAATTAAAAATTCAATTAATGTTTCTTTTGCTTTTATAATTATTTAACTATCTTAAAAAATTATTATTAGGCTAGGTTCTTCTATAAATATTAACTTTTATTCTCTATTTATAATCTTTTTATGCAACAATATGAGTTTATATAGACTTTATTTCAAAGCAATTTTTATATAATGGCAAGGATAATGTCCACCAAAACAAAATCGAGTTCATGTTGTTATGCGCTAATGACATTGAAAATAAAATTACGAATAATGATCCAAGAAAAAATACTTTATGATTTGTATATGAAACTAAATTTTTAATTAACTTATTTAAATACATACCCATCACTAATAAACCAAATGCACCAACCTCCACCATTATTCTAAGAAAATCATTGTGTGTTACCCACTCTTTATCACCATATGTAAAACCATTAACATATGAATAGCATCCCCAGCCTACACCAAAAAAAAGATTTTCTTTAAAGGTTTCCCAAGCGTTTTTCCAAATGTATATTCTTATCAAATCATCAGATTTTACAAAGTATCGTAATAATCCATAATTCGTATCACCGATAAATATAACTATAAAGATATAAAAAATTGCTGCTAAAATAATTAATATAATAAATAATCTTTTCATAAATTTATTGCTTCTATAAACCACTAATCTAAAAAATAAGACTATTAATAATGCAAGAAATATACTATGTGATCCAGTTAAATATATCGCAAAAATACATAAGCATAAGTATAATACAGAATAAACTTTTTTTACATTTCTTATATAAATACCACACATAAAAGATATTATTAAATAAAAAGCTAAATAATTTGGATTCATCATGCTAGCTTCAGGTCTAGTAATGCCTAAAAAAAAGTACTCAAATATTATACATGCACTTAAAAAAACAGAATTAATTACAAACAAATTTAATATTTGTTTAAGTTTATCACCTGTATTAATATCATTAAATGCATAAAAACTAACCATAAAAATAAATCCCAGGTTTACAATAGCAATACTAGCCTTTGCATATTCAATTCTGTTGTAGTTTAAAAGAATTGGTAATATTACAACAACAAAATAACCAATTTCATACTTATTAAATTTAAACTTTCGTTGTCTACTAAATAATAATCCTAAAAAACCTAAAATAAAAACTATTTTTAATATTATATCCATATTAGGTGTTTTAACTTCTGATACAAATGGAAAAAGTGCAAAATATATATACAATGGATAACTAACTTTATCTTCTTTAATCTTCTTGTATCTTATAGAATGTATAACTATCATTAAATACATAATAATGTTTAATATTATATTATAGTAATCGTAGTTCATTCCTAACCCCCAAATCTATAAAAGTTTAGACTATTTATAACTTGCAAATAATTATCATCTAATATCATAGCTCACTTCGCCATATTATATTTCATCTAACTTGTAACCATTTCATTTATTATATTTTTAATTAAATAATTTCATACGATTAATTTGTATTATTGTTCTTGATAACATAGATACAAAATTAAGACCGAGCTTCCTATAAACTTCAATGGGCCATTTCCAACCATTATACAAACATTGAATTAATAGATTAGGAATTATTAATCCAAGAATATTATGTGTAAAATATAAAGCAATTGCTGCTGCTATGACGGAAGCAAAACTGGAAATAATATAAGAAAAAACAAATGGTTGATTATTTCCAATAGCAATAAAGCCTGTGCATCTCTGATGATTAGAAAGTATCCAATTATATATTATAAAAAAACAAATTTGAAGATTAGGTAACATTTCTGTGTTTGAATTTATTAAATTCATAGTAATACTCCCAAAAACAATAATAAATAAACCACCTAACAAATATGTTATATGTAAAAAAATACTTACAAAAGAAAATAAATTTTTCAATTTTTCATCATCATTTTTCATTTGGTATTCACTCATTTTAGCCATATAAGTAGTAAATGGCACATTTGCCAGCGAAGTTATAACCCCTATCAACTGATTAATCAATCCCAAACTTCCCACTGTATTGAGATTCAAAAAGTATGAAGATATTAGAATCATCCCTTGTGATTGCAAAAAGCTACTAATCATTATGGCACCCATACCTTTACTATTATAAGATATAATTTTATATATTTCTTCAAGTTCTTCTTTGCCATCTTTTCGAACAATATTATAATCATATCTATATTCTTGTATTAATTTATTCCAAAAACCTGACATCTGATATCTCAAAAGAATATTCACTAGTAGGTTGCTAAAAGCTAATGCTATAATTCCTCCACCTAAACTAACTAATAATATTTGACAAATAATATAAATTAATTGATTTTTTATTTGTATTATTTGTATTTCCCTAATTTTCCCAATTCCTTTATATATACATGTATAGGGCATAAAATATAAAGCCATGCAAATAGATATCCCATAAATTATCCATGCTATAATAGATGTATTTATATTAACAGTGTCCTTAGAAATATTATAAATATATAATCCCATAACCATAACTACAAATATAGTAATTAGCGATATACGAAAATATATTTTTTTTGAAACTGTATAAATTTGAAAAAGTAATTTAAAATTATTTGTCTTTATGTTATCTATCACTGGCTTACCTATTTTATTGAGTTTATCTGCACCACAAAAAGCGTATGTAATATTTCTTATTATTACAGTATTAAAACCCATATCAGCTAAATTAACCAGAGCACCTATTGATAAAAATACACACCATAAACCATATTCCTCTGGTGATAAATACCTTAAAATCAATGGTAAAACAATAATATTAGATGCAATTTTTAAAAAATAGCCTATGTACCCATATAAAACGTCTTTTTTTCCAGTATTTATCACTTTTCTCCTCCAGCTTTAAAAATTAAATTATCTATGATATTAATATAATATTGTAGATAAAAAAGCCGAACACATTAAAATAAATTAGCAACTTTTCTCTCATATTTAAACTCTTTTGGAGGTTTATAATTTAATCCTGAGTTAATTCTTTGAGTGTTATAGAAGAATTCAATATATTCAAAAATGCTAGATTTATCTTCTTCCCTAATAGAATAGCTATTCTGGAAATAATATAAAGATTTCTGTTCTCAAAGTGCTTTTATAAGCATTTAGCTATAGATTTAATAAGCCTAAAAAATCGTTGTTGGGCTTGTTTATTCTATAAATATTAACTTTTATTCTCAACTTGGTTATCTATATTATCAAGTTTTACAACTTTAGCTGGAACTCCAACTACTGTTGCATAAGGAGGAACATCCTTTAAAACTACAGCACCTGCTCCGACTTTTGCATATTCTCCAATTATAATATCACCTAAAATAATTGCACCTGTGCCAATATAACAATTATTTTTTAACTTTGGTACACCACCATTTGGTTCACTCTTACCTATCGTCACATGCTGTTGTATTATTGTATTTTCACCAATACTTACTCTACCATTAATAACAATACCAAGCCCTGCGTGACAAAATACAACAGATTTTTCAACATTAGCTTCACAAGGTATATCACAGGCATAAAGTCTTCTCAGCAGTTTGGTGCAAAATTTTGCTATAAAAAAAAGATTATATTTATATGCTATTTGACCTAAATGTAATATTCTATAAAACATTGTTTTTCTCCTTTTTGATTATATACGTTCTATTTTTTACATTAATTTTAAATTATTATAGATAAAACAATTTTAAACTAGTTCATATTACAGTCAGCTTATCTAGATATAGGTTTTAAAACAACCATTTCATACTACATTTATGTAGAAGACTATTTATATTCTATCTTATCTCACCTCTAGCATTTCATTATAAATATTTTGTATCTTTTCTATCTCTTGTATTACTGAAAAACCAAAATCTATTATTTTTTGATACGCATTTTTTCGATTTATTTTTGTAGAATTTATTATAATAGTTTCTGCCCACTTACTAGGAGATTCATTTAATGATAAACTTATAATATTAGAATTAATTTTAACTTCTCTTGTTATATTATCTGAAATTAAACAAGGTAGTCCAGATGTTTGAGCTTCTATCAGCGCATTAGGAAATCCTTCGTAAAACGATGGAAATAAGAAAAAATCCATTGCAGATAATAATTCTGAAATATCATTTCTTTTCCCCATTAAGAATACATAATCGTCAAGATGCAGCTCTGAAATTTTATTTTTAATTTCAGATTCTAATCTTCCTTCACCAACTAAAATTAATTTAGCTTTTTTATTTGCTTTAACTATTTCCCCAAAAACTTTTAATAAAAAATCATGATTTTTTTGTTGAGTTAAAGAGCCTATATGTCCTACTACAAATGATTCATCTAGTTCAAATTTCTTTCTTATATCTATTCTAGCTTGTTCATTAAACTTGAATTTATTTACATCAATTCCGTTATTTAATATCGTGTAGTTAGAATTTCCAAACATCCACTTCCCAGCTAAATCAGAAACTGCTAACATTTTAACCTTGCTCTTTGGTAGTAATATATAATTATAATAATGTAATATCATTGAATATAAAGGATTAATTGAACCAGCATTGCGACTATGAACAATAGTTTTAACTCCTTTTTTTAGTGCTATATGCACTGGTTCAATATAACTCAATGCATTTAAATTACAATGAAATATATCAAATTTTTCTTTTGTAAATAATTCATTTAAATCCCTTTTATTTTTTATTATTGATTTTCTACGTGGTGTAATTTTATAAAAATTACAATTCATACTTTTTAACTCATTATAAAAGCAAGGTTCATTTCCATCTTCAATCAAAAAATCAAACCTATAGTTATTTCTATCAATATTTTGTGTTAATTTAAGTAAATATGTTTCTATACCACCTATGCGAGGGCTTAATCCATATTGCAATATTCTTACCATTTGACACCTCTTAAAATAAATTCTTAAATACTACTTTAAAATTTATTTTTTATTGTAATTTCTCTAGCCTTTAAAGATCCTACATTCATTAATAAATCAAGAATTGAAAGAAAAGGAACAAACTCTTTAGACTTCTTTTGTTCATATTTAGGATGTTCAAAATCATTAAATATAACTTCTATGTCATTTTGCTTAAACTCATCAAGATTTAAGTAATCCCTTCCAGATGGACCAGCCACATATATATCAGCATTTATAGTTTTACATATATTCAAAATTAATTCACTTTTTAATCCATCAACATTTAATTCAGAAGAACGAATAAACTTAGGTTGCAAATCTAATTCACTAGCCAAATACTTAATTATTTCGATATTTAAATCACATAAACTGTTATGCTCTTTTTGTAAAAGATCCTTAAAAAAAGGAAAGTAATGTCCAAAGTATGGATGTTTAGAATAACTATACTCTATCGTTTTTAAATATTTTTCCTTCCACTTATTTTGTAATTTATTAGATATCTGCATATCACAAATATTCATACTCATATGACCTTTCGTATCAATAGGTATATTAATCCACTGTGGTTCATTAGTTCCCATTATTCTATTTCTATTTTGAAAATAATTTTTTCTATATTGAACACTATCAAGAATCACAAAAACTTCAGCTTTTGACATTTTATTAAAAAATCCTAACCAAGGTAAGTGTTCAGGTTGATGTATAGTAATAATCATTATTCTTCATCCTCCAGTTTAAATTCAGCTCTTAATATTTCAAAAGCCTCTGCGTATTCCTTACCCATTTCATATCCACGATATCTTGCTCTGGCTTTTACGCCTTCTATCCAATTTTCACCATATTTTTCATATTCAGTTTTATGCTCTTTTAAAGCATCTATCTTATTTTCAATATAACTTCCAATCTCAGAGTATAATTGTGGTTGAAAAGCTCTATAAGATCTTCCAGATGGTGTTATAGGTTCATACATGTAAATCGTATTTTTTCTACGGGCAGCTGATATTGTTGATTTTGCTACACCTTCATGAGCCTGATGTGTGTCAAAAACAAAATGTGTGAAAATAACATCAGGATTAAACTTAGATATTTCTTTATCCAATGCTTCAACAACCTTTGAATGATATGGTATATCCTTTGTACTAAAATCTAGTATTTCTATATCAGTAATACCTAATTTACGTGCAGCATTTATTCCCTCAATAACTGCAATCGCGTTTGAACGTTTAATTTGTCCATCATAATTTGAATATCCCGACTTACTCATAACCAACATTTTTACTTGATGTCCAGCTACTAAAGCTTTTGCTAATGTACCGCCACAAGCAAGTTCAATATCATCCAAATGTGCACCGATTGCTAATATTCTCATTTTTTCTCTCCTACAAATATTAAATTTACATACATTTTTGCAACATTTTCAGTAGAATATTTATCAACACCATTTCTATTCTCAATACCACACTTTCTTTGTAGTTCTTTATCATTTATCATAATTTGTAACTTTTCACTAAGCATATCTCTATCATCAACAGGTACTACAAAATTCTTTTGTAAGTCACCAAATAAATTTATCGTTCCACCAGCAGATGTTGCTACAATTGGCAATCCACTTGCCATTGCCTCAATAACAACTCTTGGAAAACCTTCAGAGTTTGAAGGATTTATAAATATATCACAAGCTTTATAATAATTTTGAATAGTTGCATTCGGCTTGGATCCTAGCATTTTAATATTTAATAAACCCGATTTTTTTATTTTTTCTTTCAATAAATCTTCTTCATCTCCACCACTTCCAATAATCAAAAATTCAATACTTTTATCATTTCTGGCAAACTCATTAATATATGGAATATAATATGTTGTTTTTCTATAATCTGAAAATCTATGAACCTGAAGTATATATGTTTTATTTTCATCTAAACCGATTTTTTTACGTAATTCTCTTTTTTCTTCTTCAGTTGGTGGACGAAATCTAGAAATATCAATATCATTATAAAGTAAACATAACTTATCTTTCTTAACTTTGCCTTCATTAGAATAATAATCAAGCATGTACTCTGGACCAGTTACAAAATAGTCGACATTTTCTTTTATAAGATAGTATATAATATAAGATTTTATATACCATTTAATTCTTTTAATAAATGATAATGATTTATAATAACCAAAAGCGTCACCAGATTGCCAATAATACACCTTTGCTCCGTATTTTTTTGTACATAATAAAGTAATTAACGTTGCATATGTTGATATCCTAATGTATACCCTTTTATAGCCACTCAATACTAACTGTTTAACTATTTTATATAACTCTTTGGTCCGACTTATTTTTCCTTTCTCTTTTTGAGCATAAACCTTTATATTTGGATAATTTAAGTCTAAATCATCATCACACTTTTCTATTATCAACGCTATTTTAATTCCATTATCTGCTATACGCTTTAATAAATTTATAATATGATAAAAATGCTGAACAGAATTTTTTGAATAATGATTCATAATATAAATAAGTTTTTTCTCTTCCATTTCGTTTATATTATTCATAATTTATTTCTCTCCCATTTCATATACTTTTATTTTTTTAAATTCCAAAATGTATATCAGAAAAACTTTTAATACATTTATCAAATTCATAATTTTCTAAAACTGTTTTTCTTGCATTTGTACTCAGTTTATTTCGTAATAAATTATCTTGAGATAATTTTTCAACAGCTTCAACTATCTGTTTCGGATTTTTAATATCTACAATTATTCCATTAACATTATTTTTTATTATTTCTAGATTGCCTCCAACTGGTGTAACTATTACAGGCAATTCCATTGACATAGCTTCTAAAACTGCTCTCGGCATACCTTCATCTAATGATGGTGAAACAAATATATCACCAGCTGCTAAAAAATCTGGAATTTTATCAAAATTAACTCGTCCATAAAACTTTACTGCATCTGAAATTAATAATCGTTCACTTTCTTTTTTTAGTTCATCTTCAAATTCGCCTGAACCAACTATCAAAAATTTAACTTTTATCTTTTTCTCTATTAACTTTCTAACTGCTAGCAATATGCTACTAACATCCTTTGCTGGAATCAATCGTCCAATAAAAATTAAAACTTTATCTGTATTTTCATAAAATAGTTCCTTCCTTAATTTTATTCTTATTTTCTCATATTTTACTTTATTAAATTTGTTAGTATTGCATCTTGAAGGTGATATAAATATTTTTTCTTTTGGTATTCCAGCCTTTATAATAGTTTCTTCAATTTCTTTAGAAACAACACGAATTCTATCTGAATTCTTGCATACAAAGTAGACAATTTTTTTAATAAGAATTCTTTTTAACCATGAGTAATTATCACTTGGTAAATTAAATAACTGTCCTTGTATTTGAGTAACAAGAGGTTTCTTTACAATTCTCTTTAATAAAACCGCCATAATTCCCGATGAAATTGGCTCTCCAACATTAATAACATCTATGTTATTTTTTTTTATTAATTTTATACTTTTTATTAAAGAAATAGCAAGAAAAAAAATATTTTCAATTACTTTATTGTACTTAGGTATCCAATGAATATTTAATTTATTTATAATTTGTTTATGACTTTTGGAATCAGGAGACTGTACAATTAGATAAATTTCATCAAAATATTTACTCATTGCATTCCAAGTTTCATAATCCTGTATATTTTCAATATAATTAATTTTTTGAACAAATTTTCCAATTGATATAAGTTTCATAATTACCTTCCTCCCGACCCCAACATATACTAATAAAATTTAAATGTTTTATCAGTTATCCTTTAATAAATACTTATAATTTAAATTGATAAGCAAAGTACTTAATGTTATAATCATCGTAAAAACAATCATATTGAAAATTTATTTTTCCTTTTCTTTGCATAATATCAGCTAATACTTTGCCTTCTAATTTTGAATAACCATTTTTTTCATAAAACTTAATCGCTTTTATATTCTCTGAATTAACAAATAATGTTATAGCTTTCATATTAAATTTTTT
>Ga0079099_1051150_pt1 | contig 13034 bp, 9 predicted proteins | sample ADurb_H2B_02_Slu_FD_77098 | JGI IMG/M metagenome (GOLD analysis project Ga0079099, IMG submission 77098) | Active sludge microbial communities from Illinois, USA, of municipal wastewater-treating anaerobic digesters - ADurb_H2B_02_SludgeMetaT... | ecosystem: Engineered > Bioreactor > Anaerobic >... | reverse complement strand
CAACAGGATCACGCCAGTCAAAGATCCTATCCCCGGAATCACCCTTTGAAGCAGCTCCAGGATGATCTTTGCGATACCCGTCAGATTGCCAATGTAAAGCCCTGCGGGGATAACCAGCAAATTAATGGTCGCTGCGTAAAGCAAGCTGCCGAAAATGATCAGACCAAAATCCCTGAGATCGCTCCAAAAATCAGGTCCTTTCAAGAATTTCTTCCATCCCCTTTTGGCGGGTTTCGCCTTGCTTGCCGCGTGTTTTTTTGCTTTGGGTTTACGGGTAGAAACCTGAAGATTACCCAAGTCTTGGGTGGGTGAAACAAGAAAACTGCCATCTGCCAGGCTGATCTGTGGTGTTTGATTCATAAGTCCCAATCTTACCCGAGGAGCTTGTTTTTCAGCAAGACCCACAGTGTCACCCATAAGGCGCAACCGTGCCAAGGCATTTAGTCATTGGCAGGGTACCCGGTGATATCCTGAATTTCCTTGTATAAAGGCACAAGCCGGTCATACATTTTCAGATATACCCGGTTATAAAGCTCATCATAAATTTTGATGTTCTCAGGATTCGGCTCAAAGGTTTTGCCGATGCGCGTCATTTCTGACACTGCGGTTTCAAACGAAGGCTGCAATTTCAAACCCACAGCCAGATCCATCGCTGCTCCCAACCCACTGGCTTCGTAGACGTGAGGTCGGCTGACTGGCAGGGCAAAGATGTCAGCGGTCAACTGCGCGGCTGCGTCACTCTGGGAGCCTCCGCCGGCTACGCGCACCTCGGTAATCGGCACACCACTGCGCTTGCTGGTACGCTCCGCCCCTTCCCGCATTGCGTAAGCCAACCCTTCCAACATTGCCCGATAGAAGTATGCGCGAGTATGTATCCCTCCGAATCCGATCACTGCCCCTTTTGCCTCCGGGCCGGGTGATCTCAAACCAGGCGCCCAGTAAGGCTGCAGTGTCAGCCCCATGGACCCGGCAGGCACCGAATTTACAAGATCATCGAACAAACCTTCCGGCTTCACTCCCCTCGCTTTCGCCAGCCGCTGCTCGTTTTGACCAAATTCCCGCAAGAACCAGGAGACCATCCAATAACCTCTGAAAAGCTGGACTTCGAGGGAATATGAGCCTGGTACCGCAGCAGGATAGGGAGGGATCAGGGGAATGACCTCGATATACCGCTGGTGGATGGTGTTTATCGTCGCAGCCGACCCATAGGATAGGCAGCAAATATTGGATGCCAATGTTCCCGTGCCAAGCACCTCGCAAGCCTTATCGGCAGCCGCCGCAATCAGCGGCAACCCAGCAGGAATACCAGTTTCCTCCGAAGCCTGGCTGGTGACCTCCCCGAGCAAACCAGCTGGAGGGACCAGGTCGACCAACTTATCAGGTTCAATCGGAACTGCCTTCCATTTCCAGTCGGACTTGCCAGCCCAAGTGTGTTTTTTGTAATCGAAGGGCAAATACGCCACCTGGCAGCCCGTTGAGTCAATAAACTTGCCGGTCATGCGGTGAGTAAGATATCCGGAAAGCAACACCACCTTCGCGGTTTGGCTCCAAATTTCTGGTTGGTACTTTTGGATCCAGTTCGTTTTGGCTTCGGATTGCAGGTAGCGGATTGTGTCCATCATTCCTGAAATGGTGAAAAGCACTCCCCACAACCCACCCACATTGGGCAAACCAGAGGTTCGCCGTTGGTCTGACCAATGAATAGAGGGTCTGAGTGGATTGCCTTGCTGGTCAAGGTTGATCATCACGTTTCGTTGGGTCGTGATGGCCACCCCAGCGATCTGTCCCTTATCCACGCCGGGGGTCGCCCAAAGTTGCTGGCATGCCTGGCACAGGCTTTCCCAAAAGATTCCAGGATCCAGCTCCGCCCAGCCCGGTTTGGGTGCCTGATAGGTTGGTAATGGGATTTGCGCTTTGAAGAGTAAATTGCCTTGCAGATCAAAAATCAACGCGCGGGTTGATTGCGTACCGACATCAACAGCCAACAGTAGTTCTTTTGCCATTTACACCTCCAGGTCCTAGCCCAAGCATTTTTCTCGCTGAGCCGGGTTCATATATAACCCTAGTAGTCAGTCACCCTGAAATGGATGGATAAAGGTGTATCAATTTGATTCGAGCATCTTCGGTACGGAATTGCCAATTAATAATGGCATGGGTACCATTTCGCTCATCGACAATTGCTCGAACCTCTTGTTCGAGGATAGTTTCAGTAGGTACATGCTGCTTCAACTTTCTACTGAATACACTTAGCTCAATTTCTGCCATGTTCAACCAACTCCCGTGTTTGGGTGTGAAATGAAATTCCATTTTTTTGAGAATGCGGCGGGCTTCTTGTGGTGGAAATGCTTTGTACAAAGAAGCTGGTTTATGGGTACCAAGGTTGTCCATAACAACTCGGATCAAGGCAGCATCAGGATAAAGCACATCCACCAACCATTTCATGCTTTCTGCAAAATCAACCATAGTATGTCGTTCTGTGATTCTCACATACCGTTTCCCGGACAAAGGCTCATAAAGCATGTTCAAATTGCGAACACCATGGCGCTTGTACTCATAATCGTAGCGTCTCTTGTACCCTGCTTTGCAGGGATATCCCTTCCGAGTTTCTTCAATCAACTGTTTCTGCCCTTCATCAAAACAAACCTGGGGGTAGCTGACATCGTAGGGCCGTTCATATTGGTCCAGAACATCTTCCATGCAAGCCACATATTCCGCACTGGCTTCTGGAATGCACCACATTTCTTTCTGCCACGGCTTTATCTCATTTTTTTTATCGTTCGGCGGATGGTTTCATATGAGATCGTGTCCACCACTTCTAGTTCAACCATTTTTCCTGCCAGTAAACGCAGAGTCCAATGTTCATGTCCTGCTGGAACCTGGCTGCAGGCTGTGGCGATTAAGATAGCTTCGGCCCGACCGTCTAATTTTCGCCGTTGCCCGGGTTGCGGATCTTCGTTCAAGGCTTTCTCCATGCCTCCCAGGACAAACCGCTTGCGAATCCGTTCTACACATGGTCGGCTTACATTCAAGGCCGCCATAATTTGTGGGTCGGTCAATCCTTCATTGGCTTTTAGCAAGATCATTGCTCGCTTCATCTGGCGAGCTTTGATTTTGCCTTTGCGAGTCAGGTCGATTAAGGTCTGTTGTTCTTCATCATTCAGGTTTACGTGGTAAAGTTTTTTTGGCATTTTGGCTGTCTCCTTGCTTTCCTTGGTTGCAAGGAGCGTTCCATCTTATTCACACTGATTGACTACTAGTGTACCACCGGGATTCATGATGTTGTTAGAGTCAAAAGGTTTCTTTAACAAGCGGAACCTATCCATCGGTTCCTTGCCAATCTGGTCGTCCAGCCATAAATTGGGCACTTTGCCAATTCCATCTGTAGAGAGGGGGGTGCGGTGCAAAGTTGGGATCCAAGGATTGCTTTTTTAAAGATAAAATGGCAATTTACTATTGATCCGGAAAAGGCGACAATTTTTTCCCAGCAAGAAAAAACAAAGCACAGATATTAAAGGTCAGTGGAAAAAGTGGAATGTGTGGGGAAACAGCTTTTTAAAAAGATTACCTGGTTTATTACCCACGAGCGGTTGGGCAAGCACTGCTCGCTTTGCTCCCTGCAACTTGACCCCCACCGGTCGGATGGGCTCACGTGCCCGCGAAGCAGGGTATTAATCCATTCGCTGCATGGCATACTTCCGAGCCTTGGCGGTGGGCTCGCGTGCCCGCGAAGCAGGGTATTAGTCCATTTGCTGCATGTCATACAATCCGTGCTTTGGCGGTGGGAGCGAGTCCTTTGTACGGATGGGCTTTAATCCATCCGCTGCATGGCATACTTCCGGGCGTTGGCGGTGGGAGCAAACCGCCACCGTATGGATGGGCATTTAGTCCATCCGCTGCATAGCCTACTTCCGAGCGTTGGCGGTGGGAGCAAACCCCCACCGTATGGATGGGCATTTAGTCCATCCGCTGCATGGCATACTTCCGAGCGTTGGCGGTGGGAGTGAATCCCCATCGGTCGGAGCAAGTATTGCTCGCTTTAATTCCAGCATCATGACCCCCACTGTATGGATGGGCTTCAGTCCATCCGCTGCATGACATATTTCCGAGCGTTGGCATATTCGTTTAATTGCGGTGGGAGCAAGCCCCCGCCGTACGGATGGGCTTTAGTCCATCCGCTTTGTTGAAATAATCGTTAAATTTCGGTGGGAGTGAACCCCCACCGTACGAAGAACCCTTATTCTATCTTCTTAAATTAACGGGAGTTCGAAACTGATGGTAGTACCGACACCTGCCGTTGACTCGACCCAGATTTTGCCGCCATGTGCTTCCACTATCGCGCGCGCAATCGCCAACCCCAACCCGCTCTGATTACTGTCGGCGTGCCGGCTTTTATCCACACGATGAAACCGCTCAAAAATCAACGGCAGTTCCTCCGCGGGAATGCCTTCGCCGTTATCCGTGACCGTGAATAACAATGCGTGGTTTTCTTTTACCTCTGAAACCCCCAAAGCGATTTGCCCACCAGCCGGGGTGTGCCTGATCGCGTTGGCAACCAGGTTTTCCAAAACCTGCATTAACCGCCCCTCATCGCCCAAAAGTGCGGGCAACCCTTCATCCACCTTGACAGCCAAACCAATTCCCTTCTGCTCAGCCTGCAGGCGAAAAACCTCGCTGACCTTGTTTAGCAAACTCGCCGGCTCCACCGCTTCACGGCTGATCAGCAGCTCGCCGCTGTCGGACTGCGACAAGGTACGCAAGTCGCTCACCAGGCGGTTTAGGCGGGTTATTTCAAGGCCGAGCACGTCCAGCCTCGCGGGTGTCAGTTCCAGAGCGCCTTCTCTGGCAGCTTCCACATAACCCCCAATGACCGTCAGCGGCGTGCGCAAATCATGCGCGATGTCGGCCGTCATTTGCTTACGCAGTCGCTCAGCATTTTCTATTTCGAGGCTCATGCGATTGAAGGACTTGCCAAGTTCACCAAGCTCATCGCTTGAATTCACTTCCACTAATTGTGTGCGTTTGCCCTCTGCCAGGTTGCGTGAAGCGGCTGTCAGTGCTTTGATCGGCCGAGTGAAATTTCCAGATACCAACAAGCTGAATAGCGAGACCACTAACACCGCAGCCAGCAGCGTCCAAAGTAAGCCTCGGTTGACCTGATCCAGGAAATTTTGCTCCAAGGCGGAGTAGCTGATCGAGCGTGAACTCAACAAAGTGCCCACTCGCTCACCCTTAAAGAGAATTGGCACCCCAGCCTCCAATTGCTGCTGTGTCAACTGGCTGCCGGTTGGATAGAGATCCTCCAATCCAACCACGACGATACCCTCCGCATCTGCCAAACCGAAGGTGCGCGGTCCAGCCTGCACACCTTGCTGAGTCTGATTGCCTCCCGGCCCGCGTCCGGATCCATGCCCCGCCATCACGCCAGCCGCTGAAGACAGGATTTCATCCACGCCATCCCAACTGCCATTTTGGGCATAAAACGCCTCAACCAATGCGAGTTTGGTTTGCGATTGCTGATCGAGCACATACCGCTGGAAATTCTCCGAAATCAGTGAGCGAAAAAAGAAGGTCAATGCCAGACCTGTCAGCAGGGATACGCCAATGAAAGCCAACGCCAGTTTGAGAGTGATCGATGTTTTCAAGGTCGCTCCTGGTTATTCATGCGATAACCGACACCAAAAACCGTTTCCAGGTAGCGCGGCGTGGCTGGGTCAGGTTCGATTTTCAAACGCAAATTTCGGATATGGACATTCAGTGTACTCTCCAGACCGGTGAAACCACTCTCGTACAAGCGATCCACCAGCTCCGTGCGCGAGAAAACCCTACCCGGTGTTGCCATCAATACCTCAAGCAGATCAAACTCAAGCGCGGTCAGGTTGGCCTCCTTTTCCCCAACCTTAACACTATGCGCAGCCCTGTCCATCACCAGGTCCCCCACCCGCAAAAGGCTCGCAGGCTCAACAGGCGTCTCCATCCGTCGTAGTGCCGCCCTGATCCTTGCCAAAAGCTCCCGCATTCGAAAAGGCTTGATCACGTAATCGTCTGCCCCCAATTCCAAACCGAGTACTGTATCGGTTTCTTCTTCTTTGGCGCTCAGCACGATCACAGGCACCTGGTTTTCCCGCCGGAAAGCACTCAGAAACTGGTAGCCATCCATTTTCGGCATCATGATATCCAGCAGCACAAGATTTGGGTGCTCGTGGCGCGCGACAAACAGCGCTTCCTGCCCGTCGTTTGCCGTAACCACGCGGTAACCCTGGCTGGTCAGGTAATCTTTCAACAGGGTTCGAACATTGGATTGGTCATCCACAACAAGGATAGTTTCTGTCATCTCACCTCAATTATAGGGTAGAAATATAACAAAATATCATTTAGATTTTATGTAGATGTGGGCAAAAGACAACCTCTCCTTGATTTCTCACCAACGCTATTATCCGTTACAATTGACCAAAAGCAGCACGTTTCCAACGTTCTGGAGGAATACTATGGATCCAATTACATTCATTCTGATTGCCCTGGCGGGTATTATCCTGGTCATCGTTGGTGTGGTTCTCTACCGCACCAGTCATTTTGCCATCCAACTCCCTGAGGAACATCCCATTCCGTTGGAGGAGGTTGACGGCGAAGAAGTTGCCAGGCACATCGGCCTGGCAATCCAAATGAAAACGATTAGCAACGCAGACCCCACCAAGGTGGATCCCTTGCCATTCGAAGGGCTGCGCAATCTGCTGCAGGTGCTCTATCCCCAGGTGGAAGACCACCTTACGCGCGAGGTAATCAATGATGGCGCGCTGCTCTATACCTGGCAGGGCTCCGACCCCGACCTGAATGCGATCGCCCTCGCCGCCCACCAGGACGTGGTACCGGCAAACGAAGCCTCCGATTCCGGCTGGTCTTATCCGCCTTTTGCTGGTGAGGTTGCCGATGGTTACGTCTGGGGACGCGGCGCGCTGGACTGTAAGGGCGTGCTCATCAGCATCATGGAAGCCGTCAACAACCTGATCCGTGAGGGTTTTGAGCCCCGCCGCACGGTTTACCTTCTCTTTGGGCATGACGAAGAATGCAGTGGTTCACGTGGCGCAGCCGAACTTGCCAGTGTTCTTGAAGCTCGTGGGGTTAGGCTGGCACTCTTGCTGGACGAAGGCGGCGCAATTTCCCGGGGCACCCTGCCTGGGGTTGAGCGCCCAGTCGCGATGATCGGCGTGACCGAAAAAGGGCATCTCTCGCTTAAACTCAAAGCCACCACCAAGGCGGGTCATGCCTCTGTCCCTCCCACAGAGACCGCTATTGGCGCCCTCAGCCTTGCGATCGCCACCCTTGAAAACAACCCCTTCCCTCAACATTTGGAGATGGTTGAGTTCATGATGAGTTTTGTTGGCAATGAAATACCCTTCCTGGACCGGATGATGCTCGCCAACACCTGGCTGTTTGGCAGTACTGTAAAGCGTAAAATGCGCGCAAACCCGATCACCAATGCCAATACCCGCACAACCATCGCCCCCACCCTGCTCCGCGCTGGCACTGCTGAAAACGTCCTGCCCGCCACGGCTGAAGGGGTGATCAACCTGCGTATATTCCCGGGTGAGACTGTTCGCGAAACTTACGAACGCATCTTTGACCTGGTGGCAGACGAAACACTCGAAGTGCTTCCCCAACATGGCGACACCCTGGAGGGCGATCACACCTGGGAACCAACCGAGATTTCGAACATTGACTCTCCCCAATTCCGGCTGCTCTCCCGCCTGGCACATTCTGCCTACCCCCAGGCGCTCGTCGCACCCTACATGATGAATGGAGCAACCGATTCACGGCATTATGCCAGTCTCTCCAACTACATCTTTCGTTTCTCGCCCATGGTACTCAGCCATGAGGACCAGGAAACAGTTCATGGTGTGAACGAACGCCTCTCCCTCGAGAATGCCGCCCGCATGGTGAGCTTTATGCAGGCTCTCATCCGTAACGCCAGCGAGCTGGATTTTGAAAGTTTATCGGATGAGGACGGTGATTTTTATGAAGAAGATGAGGCAGCCCAGGAAGTCCCCATTCGAAGCATGCAGGAACCGCTGCCAACCAAACCGCTCGACCAGGCTAAGTTGGATGATAATGAGTTGCCCGAATTGGAACCCCTGCCAGAAGATGATGAGCCTTTGGCTGCCAAACCGCTTGCCGAGTCTGATCCGGAAGACTGACCTAACATCCGAAAACGGATAAAAAGCCACATGACCTCACAAAAAACTACGCTCCCGCTCGATCGGGCACGTATTCGCGCGCTGTTATTTGATGTGGATGGCACTCTATCCGACAGCGATGACCACATGGTCAATCGTTTTGCCAGAAAAATAAACTTTATTGACAGCATGTTCAAGCCAGGATCGGCTCATCGTCTGGCGCGCTCGTTCGTGCATTTTGCCGAAACTCCCGTAAACTGGCTGCTCCTGATGGCAGACCGTCTGAACCTGGATCCGCTGCTGTCTGCTTTCCTGGACAGACAGGCAAACCAAAAAGAAGCAGAGTTGGAAAATTTTCCTGCCATTGCTGGCGTCGAGCCCATGCTCAAAGTCCTCAGTGGGCGTTATCCTCTCGCGATCGTATCTGCCCGGAATGAAGTCACAACCCGCCATTTTCTGCGCCTCAATCAACTTGAAGAATACTTCCCGGTGGTTGTGACCTCCCAGACCTGCGCACGTACCAAGCCTTTCCCCGATCCACTCCTCTTTGCCGCTGAGAAGCTTGCGGTCCCAATTGAAAATTGCCTGATGATCGGCGACACGGTCACAGATATCCGCGCCGCGAAAGCCGCCGGGGCGCAGTCACTCTCAGTTTTATGCGGTTTTGGGCTTGAAAAAGAATTACGTCGGGCAGGCACCCAAGAAATTCTCGTGAGCACAAGCGAACTGGCTACCTATCTCACCTCAACACCTCTGTGAGGAAAATGAAGGGGGAACTCGTCATCCCGAGCTTCTTTTTTGCGCCTGTGACCGCGAAGCAGGGTATGGCGATCTCTTTTTATCTTTGTAGACGATCAAAACTGCAGACTGCCGCGCCCCTCACAAGACTGTAGATTAGATGCCTTGTTAGAATCGGGGCTCGCAGTAACCATGTTCAATATCAAGAGTATACAGGGTTGAAAAAATCTCCTTCCGCACCCGGGATTGCAGGGAACAGGTTGCAGAGAACTGGTCGTAGGAAACAGGCCTGCCTGTTCCACATGGTTGATAGAAATGCCGTTCCTGGTTGAGGCAGGCCTCAACCCTACATCATACAAATAAATATTCATTTTCTACGACCAACAAGATCCTTCGTCATTTCTCAGGATGACAAGAATAAATTGTTCGGGATACAAAGACTGCAGTTGTAACTGTTCTACATCTCTGAACCCAGCTCTTTGAGACAATGCGGACTGCCACGCCCCTTCCTTACTGATAGGTTAGCACCTTTATCAGAACCGGGGTTCGCAGTGAGGGCTCATCCAGCACTATAGAGGGAACTCAGGTTTTATCGGGCTCTTTGCCTCCAATTCGCCCTCTTTCACTATTACTCCACCTTCTTTTTGGAGGTCCAGCGTGTTGACGCGTTTATCCATCAGCCCAAAAAAACCAATGATCAGGCAAGCTGAACCACCAACGATATAACTAACCTGTGTGCCAAAGTGATCCGCAATCGGCGCTGAAAGGAACAAGCCGATCGGCATCATCGCGAGAGTCAAACTGGAAAGCAGCATAAAGACCCGCCCCTGCACCTCTGGTGGTACCTTTGTCTGTAATAGTGGACCCAATGAGCCATTAGCCAAGGATGCCATCAATCCTACCGTCCCCATACCCACCAGCGACCACGCGTAGCGGTTTGCCGGGATCAAGCCAAAGGTAAGCATACCAACCCCAATTCCAATTATTCCCATCAGCACTGTCCACACCCTGCGTTTAAAACCGCCCCAAACTCCCAACACCAATCCGCCAACGATACCACCAGCGCCCGTCGCCACTTGCAGCCATGCCAACTCCTGAACTCCCTTGCCAAAGAAGCTGGTGACGTGCAGCGGCAGAAGGTTGCCTCCCGGCGCCAGGAACATATTGAGTAAACTTGCCATCAGGATCAACAGCAACAACCCAGGCCATGTGACAATATAATGTGCCGCCTCACGCACATCCGTCATTAACGATTTGGGAGTGACTTTGGTCGATTTTGGTGTGGCTTTGGGCTGCGGGACTTTGACTAAGAAGATCATCAGGCTGATAGCGATCGCTGCGGTGGCAATGTCTACCGCCAGCACACCCTGCATGGGCAGTAGTTCCAACAGCAAAGCACCCAATGCCGGCGAAAAAACGTTAATCATTCCATCGACAGCCTGGTTCACCCCTCCCAGCCGGCTCAGGTGTTCTTTCGGCACCATCAGCGTGGTGGCTGCGGTGCGCGCAGGCCCTTGGAACACGCCTGCTGCTGAACGCGTCAGCAAAATTGCGATGATGTGCCAGATTTGGATCGCACCGGTGGAAAAAAGAACTGCCAGCACAACGGTAGCCAGTGCCACAACAAAATCGGCGATGATCATTACCAGCTTGCGATTCCAGCGGTCCACCAACGCGCCCACAAAAGGACCAAGCAGGATGTTGGGAACCAGTGCCGCTGTGGTGGCAGTAGCAAGAACCGTGGCAGAACCGGTTTGCTTGGTCACATACCATACCAGGGCAAACTGGACCAAGGCGCTGCCCACCAAAGACACAATCTGCCCGATCCCCATCGGCAGGTAGTTACGCAGCCATCCCTTGCCAAGTGGTGGTTCATCTTGTTGAGCTATATCGGCTTGCAGGTCTGTTTCAGTCATGGATGGTTACCTGAATTCTTCTATAGTAAATTCACCGTCGATGTTCATTAAGATGATCGAACGGAGGAATGGCTGTTTGCCATTCCTCCGTTGTATGCGTCAAAACATCAGATCGCAATGTAACGTTCGATTTGCTCACCAATCTGCGCCAGCGATGCCTCCCAGAACTCCTTTGAGCGGATATCGATCCCAAACCGTGCCGCCAGATCTGCCGCCTGAGCCTCACCGGTGTTGGTAAGCAGGGTTTTATAGTCCTCCACAAAAGCCTCTCCCCGCTCGCGATAAACGCTGTAGAGTCCTTTTGCAAACAAACTGCCAAAGGCGTAGGGGTAATTGTAGAAAGACAACTGCGTACTGTAATAATGCGGTTTCCAGGTCCAGGCAAACTTGTTCAAAACGTCCTGGTTCAGTCCATCGCCGTAAGTTCTTCGCTGGGCGTCCAGCATCAGAGCGTTGATTTCATCTGCAGAAATGGTTGATTCCTTGCGCCTCTCGAACACCGCCTTCTCAAAGATAAAGCGTGAGTAGATATCGACGATGGTTTGTGCGTCACTGGAAATCGTGGTTTCCAGGATCGCCCGCTCCTCACGCGGATCGCTGACCGTCTTGAGGAGCGCGTTGAAAACAATCGTTTCAGACATAATCGAGGCGGTTTCAGCAAGGGTCATGGGCGTATTGGTTTGCATGGGCGTTTTACCCGCCTTGTAAGCACAGTAATTATGGAAACCGTGCCCAAGTTCATGCGCCAGGGTTATCACCTGGTCGAAAGATCCATCGAAATTCGACATGATGCGGCTTTCCTGCACAGCATCCACGCCCATGCAGAATGCTCCACCTCGTTTGCCAGGGCGCTGCTCTGCGTCGATCCAGTGCTTTTCAAAGGCACCCCTGGCAAATTCAGCCAGTTCCGGTGAAAAACTGCCAAAATGCTCCAGGATCAATTCGCGGGCTTCGTCAAACGAATATTCCTTGTTTACTTCACCAATCGGGGCAAACAAGCTCCACCAGGGTAATTTCTCGAAGCCAAGGATGCGAGCCTTCGCCTGGAAGTAGCGTCGGAACATCGGCAGGGCGTCATCAATCGCTGCCAGCATCGCTTCAAGTGTGCCGCGGTCAATTCTCGCCTTCACCAAGGAGGAATGCAGGCAATCCTCACGACCGCGCTTGCGGTCCAGCGTCACGACTTCGCCCTTGACTCCGTTCAAACAGGCAGCCAGCGGCTCTTTCAATTCTTCAAACACCTGCTGCTCCCGCGTGTAAGCGCGCTCTCTCACTCCCGCGTCTGGATGAGAACGAAGGTTGATCAGCGCTGGCAGAGGCAAAGTTTGCAGCGTGCCATCCAGTTCAAAATCAACACTTTTCTGGGAAGTGAGCACGCCCTGCAGGTCGCCCCAAGCCCTACCGCCTGAAAGCGTCAGCTCGTTGGCGAGGCTCTCCTCCGGTTCAGACATTTGGAAACGGCTTTCCCTCGCCATTTCCAGCAGCCTGAATGCGTGATCATGCGCCGGTCCTGGAATCTCCAGCGCCTTATCCAGCCGATCGCCGAGTGCTCCGAGCCAGGCACTGATTCTCACATCTAAATCGTGCAGCGGAAGCATGGCAATAGCCATTTTCGAGTGCAACTGTTCAGCGGTTTTGTTAAAAGAATCCGTAGAAATAATTGCTCCCAGAAAAGAGAAAATCTTACCCGCTTTCAACTCCAGGGCATTCGCATCTTCCACGTAGCCGTTCAAAACGTGGTTGAGGGCTTCAAGGGATGTGGCAGGGTCAAGCAAAGGCAGAAATTTGGTCTCGAAGGCCTGGGTTGCTTCCTGGATGGATTTTTTTACAGCTTCCATGTCTGCTGTAAGTGTTGGATCGTCAAGAGAAAGGTAGAGATTGGAAAGATCCCAACGTGGGGGTGTGGTCATGGTTGACTCCTTTTCGATTAATGAGGGAATTATAACTGAGCCCACCGGCTTGTTGGACGTGGCTTGCATCATTTGTAAGAGCAAAATGATAATGTCCTAAAGTAGCAAAATAGAAATGTCCTAATGGATAATAGGAGCTATGAAATGGACAATCGAAATGAATGCTAAGGAATTAGCCTGTAAGGCTGAAATAGAACGGGTAGAAGAGAAGCGGACAAGCCAAAAAGATGCGTCAGCCAGACTGGGGATCAGCGAGCGGCAATTTCGGCGGAAACTGCGAAGATATCGGTTGGAAGGCGTAG
>Ga0079099_1031372_pt1 | contig 13057 bp, 10 predicted proteins | sample ADurb_H2B_02_Slu_FD_77098 | JGI IMG/M metagenome (GOLD analysis project Ga0079099, IMG submission 77098) | Active sludge microbial communities from Illinois, USA, of municipal wastewater-treating anaerobic digesters - ADurb_H2B_02_SludgeMetaT... | ecosystem: Engineered > Bioreactor > Anaerobic >... | reverse complement strand
TTTTTTCTAAAATTCTGCTTTTTGCGGTGGGTACCTTGTTTTTAGGAATAAATCCTTTTGAGCAAACTTTCACTATGCTGCAACAAAGTCTGAATTATTCTCTGGAAATGTATACTAAAATGGGCATGGACAAACAACAGCTTGCTTTGCTCAAGGAATCCTTGACTAATTTAATGAAGTTAATGAAATTGATTTTTCCTGCTCTTTTGGTTATGGTTTCTATTTTAGATACTATGATTAATTATCTAGTGAGTCAATTAATTCTATCTAGATTAGGCTATCCTGCTAAAAAAATACCTCCTTTTGCTGAGTGGCGGTTGCCTTCCTGGGTAGCAGGAGGGTTGTTACTAGGAATAGTTTTTCTAATAACAGGACAGCACTATAAAATAGAGGGGTTAACTACTATTGGTTTGAATTTACAAGGCTTTGCTTATATTCTTTTTTTTATCCAAGGTTTTGCTATAGTTGTTTATTATTTAGATAAACTTAAGGTCATTGGCTTGATTAGATGGTTGATTTTAATTCTGCTTTTTATTACGCCACTTTTTAATCAAATTTTAGTCTGGCTGGGTTTGTTTGATATTTTATTTAATTATCGTCGCTTGCCTAAGAAAACTTAGGAGGTTTGATTATGTCTATGCGTTGGAAACTAGCTTTGGCAATTTTGCAGATAGACAATATGGAAGATGCTTTGCAGACTATGGAGAAAGCGGATAAACTTCTACTCAATGCAGAAATAGGCAAGCTGTTAGAAGAATGGGTAGGCAGTTTGAAAGGTTTTTGGTTACAATATGATGAGGAAAAATATCTGCTTATCTTAGATAATAATGCTTTAAGAGAAATTGAATCTAAAAAACTTAATTTATTGGATAAAGCTCGTTCGCTAGATATAGGCAACACTATTCCTTTGACTATTAGTTTAGGAGTTGGTATAGGCGCAGAGAATATAGCTCAGCTGGGGGAATATGCTCAATCAGCTCTCAATGTTGCTTTAGGACGTGGTGGAGATCAGGTAGTTATCAAAGAAGGCAGTAAATTACGCTTTTATGGTGGTAAAACAAAAACTCCTGAGAAGAGAACCAAGATTAGAGCTAGAGTAATTGCTCATGCTCTAAGTGATTTAATTGCTGAATCTAACCGAGTTTTTATTATGGGACATAAAAATTTTGATTGGGATTGTCTGGGCTCTTCTTTAGGTTTAGCTCGTATTGTGCATGCTCAAGGAAAAGAAGTATACATTCTTACAGAAAAAGATGATAAAGTGTTAGTTAAGATGCAGAAAAGTTTTTCATCTTTTCAAGGATATGAAGATATTTTTATTTTTAGTGAACAAGCAAAAAAACTGCTAACAGAACAGAGTTTGCTGTTAGTAGTGGATAGTCATAAGCCTATTTTATTGGTAGATGAAGAATTGCTTTTTTTAACTAAAAAAACTGTTGTTATTGATCATCATCGTCAGGCTGGAGAACTTCTTTTCGAGCCTGTTTTGGTTTATTTGGAACCATCTGCTTCTTCTGCTAGTGAACTGGTGACAGAGATTATTGAATATCTGGATAATGTTCATTTAGAACCATTAGAAGCTAGTATTCTTTTAGCAGGTATTACTGTTGATACCAAAAATTTTACTTTGCAAACAGGAGCAAGAACCTTTGAAGCGGCTTCCTTTCTGCGTCGCTGGGGAGCAGATCCACTTTTGGTCAAAGGTCTTTTCCGTGAAAGCTTGGTATCTTTTGTTAGTCAAGCAGAGGTTGTAAAAAACGTGAAAATATTATATAATTCAATTGCTTTAGGGGTTTATTCTCATTGCAGTGAAAAAGCTCAATTGATAGCAGCCAGAGCAGCTGATATTTTATTGAATATAGAAGGAATTGAAGCTTCTTTTGTTTTATGCCCTGATAGTGAGGGTGTTGTTGTTAGTGCTCGCTCGTTAGGTGAGATAAATGTGCAGGTGATTTTAGAAAAATTGGGAGGGGGAGGCCATCAGATGGTTGCTGCTGCCCAAATACCTGGATTGAGTTTAGCTGAAGGTAGAAAAAAAATCAAACAGGTTATTGAAGATTATTGGCGAGAGGAGAGAAAAGAAAAATGAAAGTTATTTTAAAACAAGATGTAAAATCTTTAGGTAAAAAAGGTTCTGTTGTGGAGGTATCAGAAGGTTATGCTCGTAACTTTCTTTTTACTAAAAAGTTAGCTGAAGAAGCTACTGGCGGCAATTTGAAAACAGCTCAAATGAGAACGAAAAAAGAAGAAGAACGCAGAGTCCAAGAAAAGAAAGAAGCTGAAATTTTAGGAGAAAAATTGAGTAAAGTGCAAATTAATTTATCAATGAAAACTGGTGAAAATGGACGTCTTTTTGGTTCTATTACTAGCAAAGATATAGCTGAGCAATTGAAAAAAAGCTCTGGTATAGAAATTGATAAAAGGAAAATTGAACTTGATGAACCTATTAAATGTTTAGGAACTTATCAATTAAAAGTCAAGATACATAAAGATGTAACAAGTGAAATCAAGGTTATGGTAGTTGAGGAATAAGAAAGGGGAAAACAAACACCTATGAAAAATCTGCTGGATAAATTCCTGGGAAAAGGGAAGAGTAGTTTAAAAGAAAAATTTCTAGATGAAGAGCAATATCGCCGTCAGATAAATTCTCTTTACGGTATGCTTTCAGGCATCTATGGATCTGATAAGTTGGTACTAAAAGCAACTAAGCTTGAAGCTTTGCACTTGATGAAATCTAGTCAAATAGAAGAAAGGCTTGTTGCTTTGCAAAAACTAATCTATGAAGATCCTACTATAGAAGAACTTCCCAAAAAGAAGGATATTCCCCAGATTATTGAAAAATTAGAGGAAGAAATAGCTGATATAATTGCTCGTCGTACAGTGGAAGATAATATAGAGAAAAAAATCAATGATAAATTACAACAAAGACATGAGGAGTATGTACGAGAAATAAAAATGCAAATGATTAAGGAAGATGTTGGTCCAGAAAATGCTCAAACCTTGAAAAAATATGCTCAGTTAGAGGTATTGGAAGCTAAACATCTTTCTCGTACTGCTCTAGAAACCTTAAAACCTAGTTCCTTGGCAGAAGTTATCGGTCAAAATCAAGCTATCAAAGCTATTATGTCTAAATTAGCTTCTCCTTATCCACAACATATCATTCTCTATGGACCACCAGGTGTAGGCAAGACTACAGTAGCTAGGTTAGCTTTAGAAGAAGCAAAAAAACTACAATATACTCCTTTTGAAAAAGAAGCTCCTTTTGTGGAAGTAGATGCTACTACTTTGCGTTGGGATCCGAGAGATGTGACTAATCCTCTTTTAGGATCAGTTCATGATCCTATTTATCAAGGAGCTAGAAAAGACTTAGCTGATGTGGGTATACCTGAGCCTAAATTGGGTTTGGTAACTGACGCTCATGGAGGCGTACTTTTTATTGATGAAATAGGTGAGCTTGATCCTATTTTACAGAACAAGCTTTTGAAAGTATTAGAAGATAAAAGAGTTAACTTTGAATCATCTTATTATGATCCTCTTAACAAACAAATACCAAAATATATTAAGAAAATTTTTGATGAAGGAGCACCTGCAGACTTTATTTTGATTGGTGCTACCACTAGAGAACATACAGATATTAATCCTGCTATTCGCTCTCGTTGTACAGAAGTATATTTTCAACCCTTGACGCAGCAAGATATTCAAGAAATTGTGCGAGCAGCAGCTGCAAAACTCAAGGTTAAGTTAAAAGAAAAAATACCTGAAGTAATCAGTGAATATACAATTGAAGGTAGAAAAGCGATTAATCTTTTGGCTGATGCTTATGGTTTAGCTCTTTATAAAAGTCAACTTAAAGCTAAAAAATCAAAAGAAACAGTTGAAATAACTCTTGAAGATGTTTATGAAGTATTACAAACTGCTCGTCTTACTCCTTATGTGCATATTAAAGCTTCTGAAAAAGCGGAGATTGGTAGAATATTTGGCTTAGGAGTTAGTGGTTATCTTGGTTCTGTTATTGAGGTGGAGGCAGTAACTTTTCCAACCAAGGAAAAAGGTAAAGGTGCTATTCGCTTTAATGAAACTGCTGGAAGTATGGCTAAAGACTCGGTCTTTAATGCTGCTTCTGTTATCCGTCAGTTAACAGGAGAAGATATCAGCTCTTATGATTTGCATGTCAATGTTGTTGGCGGTGGACAAATTGATGGTCCATCTGCTGGTGTGGCTATTACTTTAGCTTTGATTAGTGCCATTGAGAAAAAGACAATTAGACAAGATGTTGCAGTAACAGGAGAAGTATCTATTCAAGGTAAGGTGAAGGCTGTTGGTGGAGTTTTTGAAAAAATTTATGGTGCTAAACAAGCAGGTATGAAAAAGGTACTTGTACCTTTAGATAATAAAAGGGACATTCCTAAGGATTTAACTGGAATAGAAGTTGTTTCTATTGATACTGTGGAACAAGCTTTGAAACATGTTTTTGCTGAATAATTTCCCGGTTAGAGGTGCTGAAAAATGGATATAACCAAAGTGCCACCCCAGAATATTGAAGCGGAACAAGCAGTATTGGGTTGCATGCTGATTGAAAAAGAGGCAATAGGTAAAAGTGAGGCTCTTGTTCGTGCTGAAGATTTTTATCGTGATGCACATCGTAAAATATTTCAGTCAATTGTTAAGTTGGCAGAAAAAGGTGAACCAATAGATTTAATCAGTGTTACTGAAGAATTGCGTAATAAAGGACAATTAGAAGAAGTAGGGGGCAGTGTTTATGTAACCCAACTAGCTAATATGGTACCTACGGCAGCTAATGTAGAGTATTATGCTAAAATTGTGCAAAACAAAAGTGTTTTAAGAAATTTGATTAATACAGCTACTCAAATAGCTACTTTTGGTTATGAAGCCGAGGAAGAAATAGATGTTCTGGTGGATAAAGCTGAACAAATGATTTTTAATATTGCTCAACGCAGTAATACTCAAAACTTTAGTGTTATTAAAGATGTTTTGGTTGATGCTTTCGAGCGTTTAGAACAAATTTATAATACTGCTGGAGGAATTACAGGAGTTGCTTCTGGTTTTACAGATTTGGATTATATGACTTCTGGATTTCAGCCATCTGATTTGATTATTATTGCGGCTAGACCTTCTATGGGAAAAACTGCTCTTTGCTTAAATATGGCACAAAATATGGCAGTAAAAAATAAAGTTCCTGTAGCTATTTTTAGCTTGGAAATGTCCAAGGAACAATTAGCTCAGCGCCTTTTGTGTGCTGAAGCAAGAATCAATGGACAACGCTTGCGCAACGGACAACTGCAAGACGAACAATGGTTGGTTCTTTCTCATGCTTTGGGGAGATTAAGTGAAGCTCCTATCTTCATTGATGATACTGCTAGTATTTCCTTAATGGAATTACGCACTAAAGCAAGGAGAATTAAAGCAGAACACGGTTTAGGCTTAATTGTTATTGACTATTTGCAGTTAATGCAAGGAAGAGGAAAAATAGAAAATAGGCAGCAAGAAATTTCTGAGATTTCACGCTCGTTGAAAGCATTAGCTAGAGAACTAGAAGTACCAGTTATTGCTCTTTCACAACTTTCTCGTGCAGTTGAATCACGTGTTAATAAAAAACCTCAGTTGTCTGACTTGAGAGAATCAGGTTCTATTGAGCAGGATGCTGACTTAGTACTTTTCATTTATCGTGATGATTATTATAATCCAGAAAGTGAAAAGCCAAATACAGCAGAATTGATTATTGCTAAGCAAAGAAACGGTCCTGTAGGGGCAGTAGAGTTAGTTTTTATGAAAGATTATACAAGATTTGAGAATAAATCTAGAAACCCTGGTGAACCACCTGCTAATTAACTTGTAATATTTAACTTTAAGCTATATAATATTTATGTAAAATTAAGACCCAGAAAGGGGAAGTAAATTATGCCAGCATTAGTTGTTTTAGGTGCCCAATGGGGAGACGAAGGCAAAGGAAAGATTATTGACTACTTAGCAGAACAAGCTAGCATGGTTGTTCGCTACCAAGGTGGCAATAATGCCGGTCATACTGTTGTCGTAGGTGACAAAGAATATAAACTCCATTTAATACCTTCTGGAATACTTTATCATGATAAAATATGCGTTATTGGTAATGGCGTAGTTGTAGATCCAGCTGTTCTTTTACAAGAACTACAATATCTTTGGGATAAAGGGATTAAGACTGATAATTTACGAATTAGTGCCAATGCTCATGTTATTATGCCTTACCATCGTTTATTGGATAAATTAGAAGAAGAAAGTAAAGGTCAAGATAAGATAGGGACAACAGGTAGAGGTATAGGACCTGCTTATATGGATAAAGTTGCTCGAGTGGGTATTAGAATAATGGATCTTTTTGATAAAGAAGAATTTGCAGCTAAATTACAAGCAAATCTAGCTATTAAAAATAAAATCATTGAAAAAGTGTATGCTGCTCAGCCTTTACAAATGGAAGAAATTTTAGCAGAGTATCTTGCTTATGCTCAAACTATTAAGAAATATGTAGCTGATGGGTCACTTTTAGTTAATCAAGCTATTGATAAAGAAGAAAAAGTGCTTTTTGAAGGGGCACAAGGAACGTTGCTTGATTTAGATCATGGAACTTATCCTTATGTTACTTCTTCTCATCCAATCGCTGGTGGTGTCTGCACAGGAGCAGGTGTAGGACCTACTAGAATCAAGAGAGCTTTAGGTGTTGTTAAGGCTTACACTACTAGAGTAGGAGAAGGACCTTTTCCTACTGAATTAAAAGATCAATTAGGTGATACTATTCGTCAGGAAGGGCATGAATTTGGGACAACTACAGGCAGACCTCGTCGTTGTGGCTGGCTGGATATTGTTATGTTGCGTTATGCTGTACGTTTAAGTGGACTTGACAGTATTGCTGTAACTAAACTAGATGTTCTAGATAAATTAACGACAATCAAGATTTGTACAGCTTATCGTTATCAAGGTGAAATTTTAAACCATTTTCCAACTAATCTGAAAGTTTTAAAGGAATGTGAGCCTGTTTATGAAGAAGTAGCAGGTTGGGAAGAAGATACAAGCAAGTGTAAACAATATGAGGATTTACCACAAAAAGCTAAAGATTACTTAGCGAGAATGAAAGAACTTTGTGGTGTAGAAATAAATATTGTTTCTGTAGGTCCCAACAGAGAGCAAACTATGTTGGTACATGATTGCTACTAATTTTTTCTGGAATTAAATTTAGATGAGAGGCTAAAAATGAAGGTGCGGAAAGTGATGAGGACTTACTTTATGTAAGGATGAGCTTATTTTTAGCTAAAATCTAAATTTAAGGAGTGTGTGTTGTGTATTTTCCAGAAAAAAATGTTTTTGCCCAGATGGCTAAACCCGGTTTATTGGTGCCAGTCTATAAAGAATTGCCTTTAGGTAAGGAAAATCCTTTTACTGCCTATTTAAAGCTAAAAGAGGGAAAATATTCTTTTCTTTTAGAGAGCGGAAGAATAGACGGTAAACTGGGTTGTTATTCTTTTATTGGTAGTAAACCTCTAGTCTCTGTACGTAGCAAGGGATTTATTACTCAGCTTTTTTATCAAGATGGTAGAGAAGAAATAATTGAAGGACAACCTCTAGAAGTACTCAAAAAGGTTATGCAAAGCTATCCAGGAGTAAAAAATTCTGCTTTGCCTCTTTTTCAAGGTGGAGCTGTTGGTTATTTGAGTTATGATATGGGACGTTTTTTTGAAGAATTGCCAGAATGCTCTGACGATGATTTAGCTATTCCTGAGTTATATTTTATGATAGTTGATACAGTGCTTATCTTTGATGTTCGTCAAGGTAAAATGCAAATTGTGGCTAATGTCAAGGTAGAAGATGATGCAGAAAAAGCTTATGCTCAAGCTGTAGCTAAAATAGCGGAAGTGGAGAAAAAATTAGTAAAAGATTTGACTTGGGATTCTTTTCTTTTATCAGATAATCCTTTTTTAGCTGATATTAAGATTGAATCTAATTTTAGCAAAGAAGCCTTTGAAAAAGGTGTAGAAAAGATAGTAGAGTATATCAAAGCAGGAGATGTTTTTCAAGTTAATTTTTCTCAACGATTGGGAACTCCTATTAACTTTGATCCCTTGCGCATCTATGAGGTAATGCGACAAGTCAATCCTTCACCATTTGGTGGCTTTCTTGATTATGGAGAAATGCAGATAGTAAGTTGTTCTCCAGAAAGACTTATTCGCTTAGAAGATGGTCAAGCTACAACCAGACCTATTGCTGGAACTCGTCCAAGAGGAAAAACAGAAGAAGAAGATTTAGCTTTGGAAGATGAACTAATCAATAATATCAAAGAGAGAGCAGAACACATTATGTTGGTAGATTTGGAAAGAAATGATTTAGGTCGTGCTTGTAAATATGGTACTGTTCATGTGGATGAATTGATGATTATTGAACGTTATTCTCATGTTATGCATATTGTTTCCAATGTGGTAGGAGAATTGAAAGAAGGAAAAGATTGTTACAATCTGACTCGAGCTTGTTTTCCAGGTGGAACAATAACTGGAGCACCTAAGATTCGTTGCATGGAGATTATTGAAGAACTGGAGAATGTGCGTCGTGGTCCTTATACAGGTTCTTTCGGTTATTATAATTTTGCTGGGGATATGGATTTAAACATTATCATTCGTACTATTGTAGTGAAAGACAATTATGCTTATGCTCAAGCAGGAGCTGGTATTGTTTATGATTCTGTGCCAGAAAGAGAATATTATGAAACTCTTTACAAAGCCGAAGCTATGTTGAAATCCATTCGGATAGTAGAAGGGGGTCAGAAAAAATGTTAGTTATGATTGATAATTATGATTCTTTTACTTATAACCTTATTCAATTTCTAGGAGAGGTAGGAGTAGGGGAAATGAAGGTTTTTCGTAATGATAAAGTTACACCTCAAGAAATTGAAGCATTAAAACCTAGTCATATTGTTATTTCACCTGGTCCTTGTACACCTAATGAAGCTGGTATTTCTATGCAGGCTATTACTCATTTTGCTGAGAAAAAAATACCAATTCTTGGTGTTTGTCTAGGACATCAATCTATAGGACAAATTTTTGGGGGCAATGTTATTCGTGGGGAAGTTCCTGTACACGGCAAAACATCTTCTGTTTTTCATGATGGCAAAACAATTTTTCAAGGTGTAAAGGATCCTTTTATTGCTACTCGTTATCATTCATTGATTGTGGAAAGAGAAACTTTGCCTGCTTGTCTGGAGATTTCTGCTTGGTTAGAAGACGGAACAATAATGGGCTTAAGACATAAAGAATATCCTATTGAAGGAGTACAATTTCATCCAGAATCAGTGTTAACTGAAGTAGGTAAAGACCTTCTGCGCAATTTTATCAAGATGTAAAGAAGGGTGAGAAAATGGAAGAATTAATAGTTTGGCTAGATGATAAGCTTGTCCCGCAAAGTGAAGCTAAAGTATCTGTTTATGACCATGGATTTTTATATGGTGATGGTATTTTTGAAACTCTTAGAGTCTACAAAGGAAAAGTTTTTCGTTGGCATGACCATCTGCAAAGACTTTTTCAGTCAGCTAAAACAATTTACTTGGCTTTGCCTTGGTCAGAAGCAGAACTAACAGAGGCTGTAGAAAAAACATTATTGGCCAATAAAATTGAAGAAGGTTCAGTGAGATTGACTGTTTCGCGAGGTGTAGGGCCATTAGGATTGAGTCCTAAATTGTGTCCTCAACCAACTTTGGTTATTATGGCTAAACATTTTACTCCTTATCCAGCTGAATACAGAGAAAAAGGTGTTAGCGTGGCTATTGTTCCTACTAGACGCAATCATCCTGATGCTTTGCAGCCCAGTGTTAAATCTATGAATTTTTTAAATAATATCATAGCTAAAATAGAAGCGGCTGAAAAAGGAGCGTTTGAAGGAATTATGCTCAATCAGGAAGGCTATTTGACAGAAGGGACTATAAGCAATTTCTTTTTAGTTCGGGAAAATACCCTTTTAACCCCTCCTCTTAGTGCTGGATTATTAGCAGGTGTGACTCGTCAGGTTGTTCTGGAATGTGCGAAAAATTTGCATATTTCTGTGGAAGAAACTAATTTAACTTGGTATGATTTTTATAATGCCAAGGAAGCTTTTCTAACTAATTCATCTTTAGAGGTTATGCCTATTACTAAAGTGGACGAACAAATGATTGCTAATGGTTTGCCAGGAGAGATAACTAAAAAATTACAGCAAGAATATCAAAACTTCATCCTTTAAGGGTGGAGTTTTTTTATTTAACTTGCTTTTGTTTAGAAAATTTTCTACAATAGTATTAGAATGCTAAATAAAGAGGTGAGAAATTTGAATATTTTAGACGCTTTGAAAATAGCTTTACCTTATATGAATCAGATAACACGAGATGATATGGCTATTGCAGTAACAGACAAAGAAAAATATATTGCTTATGTAGCTGGAAAAACTATTGATTTGGGTATTTCTGTTGGTCAACTAATTGTAGAGAAAGGTGCTGTGAGCAAATGTCTAAGAGAAGGAAAGTCTGTGACAGTAAATCTAGATAAATCTGTTTGGGGGGTAGAGGTAAAGGCCTATTGTGTACCTTTAAAAGATGAGAGAGGGGAAATTATTGGGACTATAGCTGCTACAATCAACATAACTGATACAGTAGAGCTTTTAGACATAATTGATAATTTGACTCAGGCGACAGAACAAGTTTCTGCTAGTGTGGAGCAAGTTGCAGCTAGTGCAAGTGATTTAGCTGACTCAGGGCAAAAAGCGGTGGAATTAGCACAAGAAACTACGCAAAAAGCGCAAAAGACAGATCAAGTTCTTGGTTTTATTAAAAACATAGCTGCCCAAACTAATCTTTTAGGCTTAAATGCTGCTATTGAGGCTGCTCGTTCAGGTGAATATGGACGTGGCTTTGGCGTTGTTGCTGATGAAATAAGGAAACTTTCTGGGCAAAGTGCTGAAGCAGTAAAAGAAATTGGTGATGTTTTAAGGGAAATGGAAAGAGCAGTAGAAGAGATAAGTAAAGCCATTGAAAGCAGTGGTGCTATTAGTGAGGAGCAAGCAGCAGCAACAGAAGAAATTTCTGCTACTATTGAGACTATTAATACTACTTCTCAGCGATTAGAAAAATTTGCCGAAAGATTTAAATAGACCTTATCTTTAATAACCTTATCTTTGATAAGGTTATTGTTTTGGTATGAATATTGCTATAAAATATAATGAGAAGGGAGAGGGTAGAAAATGAAATGGCTTTATAATTTGCAAATAGGAAGAAAATTATCCTTGTTAGTTTTGGTAATGGCTTTTTTTATGCTCATAATTGGCTTTGTAGGTTATCAATATAATAATAAAGCAGAAGAAAATCTACTTAACATGTATAATGATAACCTATTGCCTATAGATTGGCTCAATGATTTAAGAGCACAAGCCAGAGCTAATCAAGCTAATATGTTGGAATTGATTATGACTGATGATAAACAGGAAAAGCAAGCAATAATGGTTGATTTAAGTAAACGTAGTAAGCAAGCAAATGAACTTTTAAGGCAATATAAAAACAGTAACTTAGACAGCTATGAAAAAAATTCTATGACTAAGTTAGATATACAGCTAAGCGAATATCGGGATGCAAGAGAAAAAACTATTGCCTTAGCTATGGCAGATAAAAAAGCAGAAGCTTGGCAAGCGTATAAAATAACCAAAGAAAAGCTTTATCTTTTTAATGATACCTTAGTAGGTTTAGCTAAATATAATGAAGAAGAAGCTAGAAACACTAATACTAGTAACTTAGTTAATGGTTTATGGGCTAAGAGGATAATAATATTTACTATTGTTTTGGCAGTACTTTTAGCTTCTCTATTAGGAATGTTTTTAGGCAGAATTATCAGCAATCCTTTGAAAGTTATGGTAGAAAACTTTGTTAGCTTAAGCCAAGGGGATTTGACTATGGAGCAATTGAAAATGCACAGCAGTCAAGATGAAATAGGTCAATTAGCTGCAGCTTTTAATAGAGTAGTGCTTAATTTGCGTTCTTTAGTGGAGCAGATTGCTGTTTCTTCTCATGAAGTAGAAGAGTCTTCACAGGAATTAAATTCAGGGATAGATGAATCAACCCATGCTTCTGAGCAGGTAGCTAATACTCTACAGGATATTGTTATTGCTGCTGAAGATGCAAGTAGGGAAAGTAATAGCATTTCTAGCACTTCTATTCAAATTTCTGCTGGTGTGGAAGAAGTAGCAGCTAACGCTCAATCAGTAACTGATAATGCTAAACAGGCAGCTCAAGCAGCTCGCTTAGGCAATGAGGATGTTGCTAGCTGTGTTCAGCAGATGAACTTCATTAGTTCTACTGTAGGCAGTAGTGCGCAAGCAGTTAAACTTTTAGGAGACAGATCTGAGCAAATTGGGAAAATAGTGGAGAGCATTACTGCTATTGCTGATCAGACTAATCTTTTAGCTCTTAATGCAGCTATTGAAGCAGCTCGAGCAGGTGAGCAAGGAAAAGGTTTTGCTGTTGTGGCTGAGGAAGTAAGAAAGCTAGCTGAGGAGTCCAGTAGAGCAGCTAAAGAAATAGCTCAATTGATTAAGAGCATTCAAAAAGAAACAATAAATGCTGTTTCTTCTATGCAAGAAGGAACAAGTGAAGTGGAAAAAGGATTGCAAGTTGTCAATAGATTAGGTAATTCTTTTGCTGAGATAATGCAATCTGTAGAAGATGTTTCTTCACAAGTGGAGAGTATTTCTGCTGCTATGGAAGAAATGGCTGCTGGCACTAATAGCTTGGTAGAATCGGTAAATATTGTGGATGAAAAATTAAAAAAATCACAAACAGCTACGCAAGAAATAGCTGCTGCTGCGCAAGAGCAGAGTGCTTCTTTGGGCGAGATTTCTTCTGCTGCTGATTTTTTAGCTTCTTTAGCACAAAAGCTACAAACAGTGGTAGGTAAATTTAAGCTATAAAAGGAGAAAAAGATGGATAAGAAAAATAATTATTATCTAGTTTATGAAAAATGTTGTGAAGAGTTTGCTAAATATCAGCCAGAGGAAATGGCAGAAAAAA
>Ga0079099_1016991_pt1 | contig 13084 bp, 15 predicted proteins | sample ADurb_H2B_02_Slu_FD_77098 | JGI IMG/M metagenome (GOLD analysis project Ga0079099, IMG submission 77098) | Active sludge microbial communities from Illinois, USA, of municipal wastewater-treating anaerobic digesters - ADurb_H2B_02_SludgeMetaT... | ecosystem: Engineered > Bioreactor > Anaerobic >... | reverse complement strand
TAGCAAGTATAAAGGATTTTAGCTTCTCCTCTAGAATTCTTGGGTTATTTCCTGCCTGAATGGAGAGAATACCCTCTAAGATCATTTCATATAGTAAAACCTCTTCTTTAGCTTTAATCTTTAATTTAGTTCCTACAGGTAACCAAAATAAGTTAGCACTACCTACACCATAAAGGGTGGCAATAAACGCCGTTGCTATAGAATGACCCAGCTCTGAAGGCTCTGAAAGATTATTTAATACATTTACTAGACCCATTACTGTTCCCATAATTCCTAGAGTAGGAGCATATCCTCCAGCAGAATCAAAAACTGCTGCTCTTTCCTCCAGTTCTTTCTCCATGAAAACCAATTCAGTTTCTAAAATACTCCGGATTAAGTCCGGATCAGTTCCATCAACAATTAATTGAAGGCCTTTTTTGAGAAATTCATTATCAGAGCTTTGGATATCATTTTCTAAAGCTAACAAGCCTTCCCGCCGAGCTTTCTCAGCAAACATCACTAAACTGCTGACCATTTCTTCCATGTTATAGTTTTCTTGGGTCATGGCTTTTCGAGTTAGAGCAGGAATAGCCGCCACTCTGTTCATAGGAAAACTAACCATGATAGCTGCTACAGTACCTACAAATACGATAACGGAGGCTGGCAGGTTAATAAGAGATAGAAGTTTTCCTCCTTCAAGAATTACCGTGCCGCAAATTGCGACAATTGCTAGGACAAAGCCTATAATAGTGGCAAAATCCAAAAAAGCTCACCTCTCATTTCTCTACTTCAGCTATTTTTGCTTTATATTGATCCTCTATCGGCTGATTAGCTAACCTCCGATAGAGGATTATTCTCTGAATCACCTCATCCACGCTCTCAGAAATAACTACCTTTTTACCATCAGTCAAGGTAATTACCGTATCCGGCGTGGCTTCAATAAATTCAATTAATTCTGCATTTACTACCAATACTGTCTTATTGAGCCGGGTTACCTTAATCAATTGACAACCCTCCTAGATTGTTATTAGAAAATTGGGACCTGACCTGTCAGCCAGGCCCCAATTTTAAGAACTATCTTTTCAAGTTAGCTAACTGTTCTAACATCTCATCTGTAGTAGTAATAATTTTAGAATTAGCCTGGAAACCTCTTTGGGTAACAATCATGTCAGTAAATTCTTGGGCCATATCTACGTTGGACATTTCTAGAGCTCCGGGAGTGATCTTCCCCCGTCCACCGTTATTGGAAGTACCTACTTGTGCTGTTCCGGAGTTATTAGACTCCTTATACAAGCTTCCCCCAACCCTAGTTAAACCACCAGGATTAGAAAAAGCCGCTAAAGCAACTTGACCTATAGATTGAGTAATACCATTGGTAAAAGAGCCCGTAATAACCCCATTGCTGTCTAAGGCAATGGACTGTAGAGAACCACTTGTATAACCATCACCAGTTCCAGTAATAGTTGTTTCGGAAGCATATTGAGTTAGACCACTTAAACTAACATTAACACTGGTATTGGCTGCTCCATAAGCAGCATTATAGTTAAGAGTGATAGGAATACCTCCACCAGTCTTGAAACTACCATCATCATTAAACTCTATTTTATTTGCAGGGGGAGCAGGAAGGGTAATAGATGATACATTAGGGTCACTGTTAGTCGCTGTCCAATACCAGGTGTTAGCCGTTGCACTAGCTGGAGTTACTGGGTCAGCAACATACTCTACATTACCTCCTTTATATGTGCCTGTCGTAGAAGACGGGAATGCTACAGTAAAGGGTTGAGTCCAGGGTGCACCACCTGCTGCAAGAGTAGCAGTCCCAGAAGTTAAGTCTACAGGAGCTGCTGTACTACGTAACGTAGTTGTACCGTCTAAGTCTACTATCGAAACATTCCAACCACCTGCAGCAGTGGCATTTGTAGCTTTACTTATTCTAAGAATTACATTACGAAGCACTCCGTTATCATCGCCAATTTGAATTTGCTGATCATGAGTTGACGGGTTTGTAAGATCCAATATTGCATTATTGACCTTAACACTTTGAGTTCTTACAGGTTTAGCAAAAGTAATATTAACAGAGTGTGCTCCGCCTAAAGAATCATATACCGTTGTACTAGTAGTAACTCTTTTATTTGGATTATTTACAGTATCATCAACGCTATTTAAGTTCTTAGTAAAAGTAATCCCGGAAGATTGCTTAGCTGCAATAGAAGTACCCACTGGAACATTAATGTTACCTACTGCTTGATTAGTATCTATTACCCCAGCAGTATTTGCTTTCCAGCCTACCACTTTTAGACCATTGCTGGACATAATTAGGTCTCCATCTTTATCAACATCCAGAGTTCCTGTTCTGGTATAAAATCTGTTAGCCCCGTCACTAACAACGAAAAAACCATCACCGTCAATAGCTAAGTCAGTAGTCTTCCCAGTGTTTTGTAAGTTACCTTGCGTATTAACTGCATTAATACTTCCTAGTCCCATTCCTAAACCAACCTGCATAGCATTGGTTCCGCCACGACCACCTTGAGGAGCAGACGCACCCCGCAAGGTCTGTACTAAGAGATCCTGAAAGGTAACTGTAGATTTCTTAAAGCCTACAGTGTTTACGTTGGAAATATTATCACCAATAACATCCATTTTAGTTTGATGATTTCTTAAACCAGCCACTCCGGAAAAGAGTGATCTCATCATGATAAATCGTCCTCCTTCAAGAACTAATTTTTACTGCTTCAATCAATCAGCAGTCTTGGGCTTCCTCTAGGAGGTCCAGCCCTTCTAAATAATTATTGCACTATCAATATTAGTAAACACATTATCTTTCATACCCACTTGATCCATAGCAGTGATTACAGTTTTGTTAGGAACACTAACTACAAAAGCCAAGTTATTCATTAAAATTAGAGATTCTTTAGCACCTTTAGCTTCCGCCTTGCCTACAGCGTTCTCCAATTGAGCTAGACTATCTTTATCAAGGGTGATATTCCTCTGCTGCAGCCGCTTCTCAGCATGAGCAGAAAATTTTAACTGGCTCTGCTTTTGTAATTGGTCGTTAAAAACTTTTTCGAAAGAATTCTGTTTGTCTACTTTTCCTCTTGTGGTCTGACTATTCCCCGTTACTCCGGTTTTCACTGGTAGTATAGGAGTGTGAGGTGGAATAAAAACTTTCTCAGACACTTTTTCTCACCACCTAGCTAGTAACTAAAATATTATTTTATTTAGGAGTTAGTTACTTTTTGAATATCTGACAAATCAATATCCTTACCATTTACTGTAATTTTATAGACATTATTAACTAGTTTAACTTCAGTAACAGTTCCTTCAATAGTATCCTCTTCAGCAGTTGTACTAGCATCTAAAGCCACTACTTTTTTCCCGATTAGACTACTAGCTTGCAGCATTTTTAAATCTCTACTCATATTTAATAACTGCTGTACGGATGTGTAATCTACTCCGTCATCTACTACCTTCTGCACGTCTTTTAAAGCAAATTCCTTATCACCAATTAAAACTTTATAATCTCCATCTTGATAAATAGTCTCAGTAACAATCCCTTCTACCAAGTTACCTGTTTCAGGATCGTTAGCTATAATATGCTTACCTAAGTAAGTATTAGCCTGTACCCCAGCAAAACTTTTACTCATATTATTCATTTGCTCTAAAGCACTGAACTGAGCTGTCTGAGCTATAAACTCTTTGTCTTCCATCGGGTTGAGAGGGTCTTGGTAACGTAACTGGGTAATTAGTAGCTTGAGAAACTGATCTTTCCCCATAAGGTCATTATTATTATTCTTTTTCTTCTCAGTACTAGTTTGTTCTTCTCCGGTAGTCTGCTGTATTGTCCCATTTGGCATCCAGTGGTAATTTCCTGATACCGCCATTTAATAATACACCTCCTCCTAAGCCATGTAGTCCACCCCATTAGCAGATACTACTCGCTTCTCTACTTCAGTTATGGCTTCAATAGCACTTTCTGTATAGCCTTCAGTGTTAATCTTCCGCCAGTTTTTAGGAAGTCTTTGGTTATTTGTAAATCCTTCTTCTTTTCTTCCTTGATTAAAATGAAGATTGCCTCCACCAACCAAAACAGATAGCTTCTCCACTCTAATTCCTTGGTCCTGTAAACTTTGCCTCAATTGGTGCAAATTGGCTTCTAAAGATTCTTTAACATTATTGTTATTAGTCAGGAACTGAGCAGTAACTTTACCATCTTCTACAACCAGCTTCATCTGCAACTCACCTAGGTGCTCAGGCTTAAGTTGCATCCTCATCTCTGTTTGTCCCGGCTTCAAATTAACCTGTATCTTTTGAATGACCTGCTTCATTACTTCATCATTTTCTGAAGTACTCATGCTATCAGAAAACTTGTGGACGGCAGTAGTTGCTTCCAGATTAGAATGATTATTAGTAGTTGGAATAATCATTTGAGCAAAATCACTCTTCCCCGCTGAGTCTTCATTCTGTTGCTCTGGCTGGTTATTGGGGGTAGTTATTATAGGCCCTCTAGTTTCCTTTACTTCCAGCTTCCCTTTTAAGTTTTGCCAAAAATCTTTTATACTGTCTTGCTTATCTTGACTAGCATTTTCTGCAACTGTTTCACTCTGTTTCTGTGCCATAACACTATTATCATTAGTAGCAACAGTAGGCTGAATAGTTAGTTCTCCTACCTCCGAATGCTGGTTGCTGATAGTTTGATTGCCGACAGACTGCTGTTGAATTACTCCTTGCTGATTAGTCTGCTGCTTCATATTCTCTAACAACGAATTAGGCAAAGAAGTGTTTTTATCCTCTTGATTTCCTATTTTCAGATCAGAGCTTAGAATATTCTGTGGTTGTAAGGTGTCTTCCCCAGAAGCTAAGTTATCCTGCATTAGCTGAGTAAACTGTCCATTCTTTGCATTTTGCACATTGTTTCCCTGTGCATCAGCAACTTGGTCTAGACTATTTTCATTAGCAGATAATAGAACTGTGGAGAAATCCAACTGTGAGTTTTGATTATCTATGTTAACAGTTGGCTGTCTCTCACCTGCTGGAGTAACAACTACTATAGGTATGCCATTAAATAACTGCGTTAACTCCACAATATCCTGTGGCTCTGTGGGTGTATCTTTTACCTCTTCCGTCTTTTGAGACTCAGCATTGTTCTGCTCTAAATTTTCCTTCCCTGGCTGTCTCTCTCCTCTACCACCTCGTGAATCAACTTTATTATTTTCTTGGCTGACTTGGTTTCCTTGACTCTGAGTCTTTTCTTCTTTAGTAGAAGAATTAGCCTCCTTTAAAGCATCGGAAAATCCTTTGCTATTCTTAGACTGCTCTTTAGGCTTAGATCTGGTAGTCTCTGGCTTAGAAGCAGCAGAAACTTGGTTAAAGAAAATATTATTAGTCTGCATTATTTCACCTCCTTTCTCTATACTTTATTCTTTAATCACTCAGCAACAGGCTGCATCATTATCTTAGTAATTTTGGCTGCTTGCTGAGGATCTAAAGCACTAATGATCTCTGCTGCTTGGTCGGGTTTCATCTGAGAAAGAATGATAATTATAGAATTATCATCTAGGTCTTTCATAATAGCTGCTGCCTTTTTCGCTTCCATTCCTGCATATATTTTGGCCAGCCTCTTAAATTGGTTGGCAGCTGGTGATTCATTAGCTACTTGTTGACCCTGTTGGGAGTTAGGAGAAGCAAGTTGAACTTCTTTCTGACTCACATTCATCTCCCGTTCATCTAAAAGAGCTTTCTGTTCTTCTAAAGCCTCAGCCTTTTTCTTCAATTCTCTCTCCTGAATTTTCAGGCGGCCTTCTTGAGCTAAATACTGAGCTGCCTTTGCTTCCTCATTACTTTTCTTATTCTTGACAGGCTGAAAATATTTCCCTACTACTGGTAATTTAGCCATAGATGCGGCATATTTAGTTTTAGATAAAACATAATATCCACCAGCTAAAAAAGCTACTATCAGAATAGTAAAAATTAAAAGCATAGCGATGGGGCTAGCACCTCTTTCCCCCATTTCTATTCCCCCTATTACTTCATTTGTTGATAATATTTTTGGACCTTTTGAATATAGTTCCTAGTTTCCTTAAAAGGTGGAATCCCTCCATACTTATCTACATTGCCCGGACCAGCATTATAAGCTGCTAAGGCAAGCTGAGTATTGCCGTTAAATTTATCCAGCATCCCTTTAAGGTAACGGATACCACCAGAAATATTTTGTTCCGGATTGAAAGAATCAGTAACCCCCAGCATTTTAGCTGTCCCAGGCATTAACTGCATTAACCCCTGGGCTCCTTGAGCAGAAACAGCTTGGGGATCAAATTCAGATTCAGCTTTAGCCACTGCTTTAGCTAAATTAGGGTCTAACCCGTATTTCTGACTATAGAAATCAAATAGTTTATTGAAATCTTCCTGGGAAGATTGGTCCTGTTCTCTAGGTTTAAGGTGATTTAATTGTTCCTGCCAAATCTCTTGGAAGTTAGCTGAATTAGTTGTATTATTGCTATCTATAGTGTTAAATCGGCTTTCAATCTGCTGAATCCGTGATTCTATTCTATTTAGGGCGGATTCTATAGACATTTTTTTCGCCTCCTAATCATCATTTAGGACGAGCATACTTATTAGTGGCTATTTCATCTAAAAAGTTTTGTTCTTTACTTAGAACAACTTTTTTATATTCCTGATATTTCTTTTGCTTAAGATTCTCTAGAATCTTTCTTTCCTTGACGCTTTCAATTAATTTCTCACGCTGCTTGCTAAGTTCTTCCTCTAGATTAATAAGGATATTTTCTTGTTTACTAATATCCTGCCTGGCTCTATGAAAAAAAGATTTATAGATGCTAATCTCCTGAATACTCATTAAACCTCGCTGTTTCTCCAATAATTGACTTTGATAACTAGCAAATCTACTTTGCAACTCTTGTAGAATGACTTCCTCTTGCTGATATTGACTCTGCAAATTCGCTAGTTCTGCCTTTGCTAAATCTTCTTGTAAAGATCTTACTTTTAGAATATTTTCCAACTTGAAATTAAATCCCTTCAATTTCCTAACCCTCTTTACTTTAAATTTTAGTTAAAAAGGTTTAGCAGACTATCTGTGGTCCCCTGATAATCCATTTTCTCATAAACATCTTGCTTAAGAAAATTACTTACAGACTCTATTTTGCTTAAGGAATAATCAATTCTTGGATTACTGCCAGCTACATAAGCACCTATATTAATTAGGTCCTCTGCTTCCTTATAAGTAGCTAAAATATTTCTAAGAGAGTTAGCTGCTTCTCGATGTTCTTTAGAAACAATTTCAATCATTACCCGACTGACGCTATTAAGTACATCAATAGCTGGATAGTGATTCTGACTAGCTAACTGCCTGGATAAAACTATATGACCATCTAGGATACCTCTAACTGCGTCAGTAATAGGCTCATTCATGTCATCCCCTTCTACCAATACAGTATAAAGAGCAGTAATAGTTCCCCGATCAGCAGTTCCCGATCTCTCCAATAGTTTGGGTAAAATTGCAAATACGGAAGGAGTATATCCTCTAGTAGTAGGTGGCTCCCCTATGGCTAATCCAATCTCTCTTTGAGCCATGGCAAAACGGGTAACTGAATCCATCATTAACATAACATCTTTGCCCTGATCTCTAAAGTATTCAGCAATAGCAGTAGCTACCAATGCTCCTTTGACTCTAATTAGAGCTGGCTGATCTGAAGTCGCAACAACAACTACCGACCTTTTCAAGCCTTCTTCTCCTAAATCCCTTTCAATAAAATCTCTTACTTCTCTACCCCGTTCACCTATCAAAGCAATGACATTGATATCTGCCTTGGTATTTCGAGCAATCATCCCTAGTAAAGTGCTCTTACCTACACCACTACCAGCCATAATACCTACCCTTTGACCCTTCCCACAGGTGAGAATACTATCGATAGCTTTAACCCCAACCTCCAAAGGTTGATTAATCCTTTTCCGAGTTAGAGGATTAGGCGGTAAGTTATTGACTGGATATTCTGTCCCAGCAAAAATAGCATTATTTCCATCTAAGGAATTGCCTAAGCCGTCAAGTACTTTTCCTAATAATCCTTCTCCTACTTGAACAGTCAATGATTGTCCACTAGCTACTACTTCACATCCAGGACCTATATCCTGCATTTCACCTAAAGGCATCAGCAAAATTCTTTCATCTCTAAAACCTACTACCTCAGCCTTTAAAGGTAATCTAGTAGTCTCTTTAGAGTAAATATAACAGAGTTCCCCTAGGTTAACAGCAGGTCCTTGAGCCTCAATTATCAGTCCAATAACCTGAGTAACCCGGCCATTCATTCTAATAGGGTCGATCTTATCTAAGTATTGACGATATTTAGCTAGATTCATAGCTGTTTTCTTCCTTCTCTTCTGCTATTTTGAGTAAGGCAGACCTGATCTGGGACAATTGGGTATCAATACGTGCATCTACAGTTCCTAAGTCAGTCTCTAAAACACACCCACCTGGTTCTACGGTAGGGTCAGGAAGAATAATTAAATCCCTACTACCGCTTTTTTCTCTTAAAAATTCTCTCTCTTTTTCTAAATACTCTAAATCAATAGAATTTGCACGAATAATTATTCTTTCCCGATGAGCAGCCTTCTTAATAGCTTGCTGAGCTATCTCTTTAATCACGTTAGGTCCTAATTCTACTTCCTTTTGAATAATTCTCTTGGCAATATCTAAAGTCAATAAAACTATTTCCGCTTCCACACCTTGAATTATATTTTTTCTCTCCTGTTGTGCCTTTTTCAGAACATCCTCAGCCTCCTGAAGATAACCAGCAGCATCTGTCTGAGCCTGCTGCAAGCCTTGCTCTCTGCCTTCTTTCCAACCTATCTGGCGAAAGTGTTCTGTAATCTCCTGTTCTTGATTTTGGGCTTGCTGAATGATTGTTTCAGCTTCTTCCCGAGCTTTTCCCACAATAACCTCGGCCTGTTGTCTAGCTTCTAAAAGAATACGCTCCCGAGCAATCTCTATCTCTAACTTCTTACTTTCTAAAGCCATCTTTTCAGCTAGGAAATGCTCAGCTGTTAAAATTTTTTCGTCTTCATAGACATCTTTAGGATTAACTGCTAAAAAACGGGGAACACTATCTACAAGACGAAAAGATTTTATAATCTTAGACAATTATCTCATCTCCCCCGCCTCTAGCGACTATAATCTCTCCTGCATCCTCTAGTCTTCTAATAATATTTACTACACGTTGTTGGGCTTCTTCTACATCACGTAAGCGAACAGGCCCCATAAATTCTATGTCTTCTTTTAAGGTCTCAGCAGCTCGTTTAGACATATTTTTAAATATTTTATTGTTTACATCATCACTGGAGCCTTTTAAAGCCAATCCTAGGTCTTTAGCATCAATTTCTCGTAATACCCGCTGCACCGAACGGTCATCCAGCAAAATAATGTCTTCGAAGACAAACATTCTCTTTTTAACTTCTTCAGCCAGTTCAGGATCTTGCTTCTCAAAGACATCCATGATAGTTTTTTCAGTATTCCGGTCAACCCGATTAAGAACCTCTACTATAGACTCAATACCGCCAGCAGCAGTAAAGTCTTGAGTAACTAAAGAGGAAAGCTTTTTCTCTAAAATTCTTTCTACCTCCCTGACAACGTCTGGAGAAGTTCTATCCATCATTGCAATTCTCCTAGCTACTTCCACCTGTTTCTCTGCTGATAAGGCAGATAAAATAATAGCAGATTGATCAGGATGCAAATAAGCCATTATTAAAGCAATGGTTTGGGGATGTTCATTCTGAATAAAGTTCAGCAACTGGCTAGGGTCAGTTTTACGAGCAAAATCAAAAGGTCTTACTTGTAAAGAAACTGTCAGCTTGCTTAGAATTTCCGTGGCCCTTTGAGTTCCTAAAGCTTTCTCTAGAACATCCCTAGCATATTCAATCCCCCCCTGAAGAATATAATTCCTAGCTTCACACATCTCGTAAAATTCATTAAAGATTTTATCTTTTACTTCAGAAGGAACATTACGCAAGCTAGCAATCTCTAAAGTCAGTTGTTCTATTTCTTCCTGACTTAAGTGCTTAAAAATTTCGGCTGATACTTCAGACCCTAATGATATTAGGAGGATAGCAGCCTTTTTTCTGCCTGTTAATTCCTGCTGTCTCGACATTAAACCACCTCTATTCTTCAGATAACCAAGCTTTTAACAATGCTGCCACATCAGCAGGGTTATTTTTCGCTAGTTTCTCTAGTTCTTCACGCAGTTGGGCTTTAGCCTGCTCTTCCGGAGAAAGTTCCAGCTTCTCCAAATCTTTAATGGAAACTACATCTTGAATTTGCGGTAAATCTAATTCTAATTCTTCTCTTCTTCTTCTATGTTGCTGTACTACTTTCTGTAAACTGTAACCTGCTATAAGAAGAGCCAGTAGTCCAATAGCTGCCCAAATTAACATTTTCTGTTTTTCCCGTTTTTCTTCCTCATTCATCTGCTTTTCCATAGCATCAGCTATAGAACGATCAAAAGAGAATGTCTCTACTGTTACTTTATCTCCCCGATCAAAGTCTAGACCGACAGCAGTGGCTATAGCTTGTTGCAAACTATTTCTCTGTACTGCAGATAGTTTAGCATCTACTACCACAGCGACTGAGAGTTTTTTCACAGACCCTGAAGCAACTGTACGATGTTCTGCAGTTTTATTTATTTCATAATTCTCAGTTACTTCTTTTCTGTTGTATTGGCTATTGCCGCCCTGAGTTGCAGCCTGATACTGAGGAATATTAGAAGTAGTTCCCGGTACCCCCTGAGGTCCACTACCTGATCCCTCATAGGACTCATTACTTTGCTGACGGCTACGGATAATCCCTTCTCCATCTATTACTGGAGTATATGTCTCACTTTGAATCTCTCGATGGTCAAAATCCAACTCAGCAGTTACTCTAGTAACAGCTTTACCAGGTCCTAGAATTTTTTCCAGCATAGTTTGGATACTTTTCTCTGTCTCTTTTTCAAAATTTTTCTGCACTTCTAGCTGATTGCCTGTTAACTTATTAGGATTCTTTTCATCTTCTATGTCGGTAGAAAGGATTTCCCCGCTAGTGTCTACTACTGTGACATTCTCAGGTTTTAATCCTTCTACACTGCTGGCTACCAAATGTACAATACCTCTTACCTGCTCAGGTTCCAACTTTGTAGCCGGCTTTAACTTCAGAAGAACAGATGCCGTAGCATCTTGCTGTTCATCTACATAAAGCTTAGATTCAGGAACTACAATTTGAACTCTAGCACTTTCCACACCACCTACTTGGATAATAGTTCTAGATAGTTCTCCATTTAAAGCCCTAATATAGCTGATCTTTTGTTCAAACTCAGTACTGCCAAATTTGGTTTGGTCAAATAGTTCAAAACCCACTACACCGTTTTTGGGAAAACCTGAGTTAGCTAATTCTAGTCTAGTTTTATGAACAACCGAAGAAGGGACCACAATAGTACTTCCATTATCTTGCAGTTGATAGGGGATTTTCATTTCATCTAATTTTTCCACAATTGCTCCAGCATCTTGAGGGTCCAACCTGCTAAATAGAGGAGCATATTGAGGTTTACTAGCCCATAAAACCAATAAGATTAGGCTAATCATTACTGCTGCCGCTGCTGCTATGATTAATATTCTTTGCCGCTTGCTTATTCCTCCCCAGAGGGCCATACCTTGCTCTTTAAATTGCAGGATAGCTTCTTTCACCTAAATTCCACCTCATTTTCACCGTTTCCCTTGTCAATCTGTTGTTATACTTGCATTCTCATTACTTCCTGGTAAGCATCAATAACCTTGTTTCTCACTTGAACCACAAATTGAAGTGAGAGACTGGCTTTCTCCGCTGCAATCATTACTTGGTGAATATCATTTAGTTCTCCAGTGGCTAAACTCTTAGTCAAATCATCAGCCTTATTCTGTAAACTTTCTACATTATTGAGAGCTTCGGAAAACATTTTTTGGAATGATCCCGCAGCTTTCTCTGCTGAGTGAGACAACTTAACCAGTTTAGAACTTTCCGTCTCAAGTCCGCTAATCATTCTAGGGCTGGAAATAATATTCATCTATAACTCCTCCTCTTCTAGCCTCTACCAATTTCTAAAGCCTTCATAGCCATATTTTTAGCTGAATTGATAGCAGTCACATTAGCCTCATAAGCCCTACTGGCAGCAATCATGTCCACCATCTCTGTTACAATATTAATATTAGGCATAGCTACATAACCTTGTTGATTGGCATCGGGATGTTGAGGATTATAAACTAGCTTAGGCGGAGCTTGGTCTTTGAGTATTCCTATTACCTTAACCCCTTGACCAACAACTTCTAAATTGCTATTGCCCCCATCCATGCCTGGGATAATAAATTTTTGCTTTCCGCCAGCGAATACCGGAGATTGCCGTTTATAGGGCCCCCCGTCAGGAGTGCGAGTAGTATTAACATTTGCAATATTACTTGAAATGACATCCATCATTAATCTTTGAGCAGTTAAACCAGAACCACTGATATCAATGGAATTCATAAAACTCATCTATTTATCTCCCTTCTATAACCATTTTAAGTGAGGCAAACTTACCTGAGACCCTTTGAGTTAAAGCCTGATACTTAATTACATTTTTAGCCATCTCTGCCATTTCTACATCTATATCAACATTGTTGCCATCATTCCGCCATCGAGTACTATTGTCTGTTTCAAGCTGAGGCTTTAGACGATATAGAGGAGCGCTTCCTATAGGTATATGGTTAGGATGAGTAAGGGCTATTTGAATCTGATTGCTAGACCTCCCTAAAGCTAACTTTAGCTCCTCTTCAAAAGAAACCATCTTTCTTTTATAATTCGGAGTATTAACATTAGCTATATTGTCAGCAATAACATTTTGCCTTAAAGAAGTAGCATCTAAACTTCTTTCCAGAGTAGGCAGAACCCCTGAGTTAAACCAATCCCCTCCCACTTGATATACCTCCTTTGTATTTTTATATTTTTTTATATTCTTTTAATTCTTATTTTCAGCATAAGTATACATTAAATCCTTTATCTAAAAGAAATTTCACCTTCTTGCTCAAAAATCCTGCATTTTTTTTTGAAAATTTTCCTCCT
>Ga0079099_1040768_pt1 | contig 13290 bp, 10 predicted proteins | sample ADurb_H2B_02_Slu_FD_77098 | JGI IMG/M metagenome (GOLD analysis project Ga0079099, IMG submission 77098) | Active sludge microbial communities from Illinois, USA, of municipal wastewater-treating anaerobic digesters - ADurb_H2B_02_SludgeMetaT... | ecosystem: Engineered > Bioreactor > Anaerobic >... | reverse complement strand
TTTTTTTCTTTGTTTTGTTTAATTTACATACATGTTTGGACTAAGTATAACAAATTATCCTTATTAGTGTCAAGATAGCTAAGGGAAGTGTTATGTATACTTCCTCTATATTGTGTATACATAGGCTTTGCATTAAAATAAAAACAATATTTCGAACTTTCAGTTAAATATCTTTTTTTACTACCCAGCACTGTAACGGGTGCAATCCCGACCTAAGCCTATTCACTTTCTAGTTTTCAGTTAGGTAGTTCAGGGATGATCTTCCTTTTTACAACGGTTGCCGGCTTTCAGCCTCTCCGGCTCTCTGGAAACCAATATTGTAAAAGTACTTTTCCCATCCTCACATCTCTATCCTTATTCTTTTTTCAAGGAACCAAGCAAGTAATATATTTTTTAAGTCATCATATACTTCATTCTATAAAAAATAAAACCTTTCGTTCCTAACAACTTTACAGTTATCTAGGGACGAAAGGTTAATTCCTTCGTGTTACCACCCAACATTACCATTACCTCACAGCAATGGACTCAATAAGTACGGAATGTCTTTTACATTCGATACTCCAGCACTATAACGGGTGCTGTCATCTCCTCGATAGAAGATAACCGGTCTAAGCTTACTCAGCATTTGCCTTCAGCCGACAGTTTAGGGATGATTTTCCATAACCTAAGTTGGTACCGGTTTTCAGCTTCCCCGGCTCTCTGGAACCAAGCTTTCTAGAGGTTATCTACTTTTCCCCTCATTACCTTTAAAAGTATTATCATTTTTATTAATCATATTTTAAGATAAACCTCTCTCTCTTGTCAATATTTATTTCTGTATTTTTACTGTTTTTTGATAACTACTGCACACTTGCCCAAAAAGTCAGTACCCTTATTGGCCTCTAAAATCTTATCCCCATCAGCTTGGCTGATGATTACATTAAAATTATGATCTTTCACTCCAATGGCTTTAATTGTTAAAGGATTGGCACCTGCTCTAGATTTTCCCTCATCTACCAATTGTAGAGCTTCTGGATTGAATGCATAACTGACAATTCCTTGTTCTTCAATATAAGATGCCTCCATTTTGACTGTTCCAAAGATTTCTCTGCCAGTCTCATCATAAATCTTAGGGGCAGAAGTTCTCTCCAACCCTAAACCTGTTACATCAACAACTAATCCAGAATAGCCTGGAACTTGATTATCTTTAGGTAGACTAGTGCTGCTATTTTTGCTATTAAGAAGGGTTAGTAGTCCCTTGTCTCCATGAAGATTGGCTACTACCACAATTCGATAAATTCCATCAGCCTGTTTCTTCTCATCAGATACAGGAGCATTTTTTACAAACTCTGCTACTTTTCCGCTTACAGAATTATCAGCAGCAGCTAAATCCTTAACAGTAGTTTGTGGATTCACATGTACTTTTTCCACAATTCCACCCAGATTGCTATAGGCCTGCTTGATAGCAGCTTCCCTGCTCGGAGCTGTTCCTACAGCCTTTACTATTCCACTATCCCAGTGAATCCAACCCAGATTCCCTACTTTCTCCGGTTGAGGGTTAGCATAGGCTGATAAAGAGAAAGAAGCAATTACTAAAGTAACTACCATGAAAAAGAAAACAATTCTAGCCATTCTCCTGTTATTTTCCATTTTCTCCCCTCCATTAATTTAGTCTAAAAATGCAAAAATTCCTTTTCTAAGAAGATTATACCACGTCCAATGCTTAAAGGCGATACCGGAGAGGAATTTTAACCAAAATTTCAGAATTTACTCCTAAGCTGATAGCTGTCTGAAAATCAGTTTTAGCTTTTTGTATTTCCCCTAAAGCATGATAAGCAAAACCTCTATTGACATAGGCATAAGCTAAGCGAGAATTTAAAGCAATAGCTTGAGAATAATCAGCTATGGCTTCGGAGAACTTCTTTAGGTTAGCATAGACATTCCCCTGGTTATTATAGTAGTAGGAGTTTTTAGGAGAAATTCGAATAGCACTTCCGTAATCTGCTAAAGCTTTCTCATATTCGCCTAAGTCATTGTATACCACGGCTCTGTTATTATAAGTATCAGCATTCTTGGGATCAATAGTTAAACTCATATTATAGTCACAGATAGCCTCCTGGTAATTCTTTTGAGCACAGTAGATATTCCCCCGATTATTGTAAGCAATAGAATTCTTAGGATCAAGCTTAATGACTTGACTATAGGCTTCTAAGGCAGAAACATATTCACCTTCAGTCTGCAGCTTGAGTCCTTTTTCCAACCATTGAGAAGCAGAAAAAAGGTTTTGCAGCTTTTGGCTTTTTTGTTCTAATTGTTCCCGTTGATTAGCATCTTTAGCTTTAGATATTTTTTCCTTTAGACTTTTGTTTTCAGCTAACAGTTGATTGTATCTTGCTTGTAATTCTTCCAGTTGCTTAATAGCCAACTGACCTTGTTGACTGCTTTTTAGTTCTGCTATTTTCTTCTGCAAATCACTACTATCGATACTGAATTTCGCCTTTAGCCGGATTATTTGGTTCTTAGCTTTGTCCAATTGAAATTCTTCCTTGAGAATTTTCTCTAGTTTAATTACTCCAGAAGCAATGGCTATAATTTCATCCTTAGTAACCTGCCCATTCACTACTTGGGTATTGCTTTCCAGATAAGTCCCCGCCTTCTCTAAGGCCATTCGCTTAGCATCTTGTAAAGCCCAATTCTTAGCTTGAGTTCTAGTATCATTATCCCCCAGGCAATAATATCCGTTAGCTTCAATAATCTGGCTAGCTGCCCATGCTGGAGTTATCGTTAAGCTTAATGCTAAAATAAAAAAACAGAAAAAAGAGAAAACCAATAATTTTTTCACTACTTTAACCTCCATACTCTCTCAATTAGCTAATTGGTATTTTCTCATAGAAAGCCGGATTTAAAATAACAGCTTTTTCAAAGTCATCTTTAGCCTGTTCCTTTTTCTTTAGATAAACATAGGTAAATCCCCGATTTAGATACGCCTCAGCATACGCTGGTTTTAATTCAATAGCCTTTGTATAATCCACTAAAGCTTGTCCATAGTTTTTTAAGCGGCCATAAAAATAACCCCGTTGAAAATACGCCTTAGCATTAATAGGGTTAGTCTCTATCACTTGAGTAAAGGTCTTCACAACTTTTTCATACCAGTGTAGAGCTTTGTAAACTCTAGCTATCTCCCAATAGACCATTTCATTTTTAGGAACCAATAATAAAGCCTGCTGAAAATTTATTAATGCCTCTTCATAATTTTTTAGAGCCTGACAAACACAACCCAAACTATAATAAGTAACTGCATTATTAGGATTTAGCTTAATAGCCTTCTTCAAATCTATCGATGCTTCTTGATATCTCCCTAAGCTTGAATAAATCCACGCCCTATCAAGATAGTTCTCATCTAAATAGGGCTGTAATTTAATAGTTCTATTACAATCTCTAATAGCTCTATCATATTGACCTGAAGATGAATATAAATTGCCTCTAAAAAAATAGATCTCCCCTTCCATACAAGATATCACCTCTTCTAATAATTTATATATTAAAAGTATTTTCCCATTTTCCTGCTAAATATAGCTTCTTTTTTAACTAACTTAACAAGTTCTCTATTTCCTTAGTGATAGCTTGCACAACTTTAGGAACTACTTTTTCTACTTCTGGGGAAAGCCCCTGGGCCCAGCTCAAATTTTGCGGTTCCACTCCATAAATAGTTACGCCAACAGGCAACCCAGTCATACTCTTAGACAATTCAACTAAGTTGAGCAAAGAAAAACCATGAGGGTCCCGCCAGCCATCAGGAAAACTGACTAGATCATCTAAAGTTAGTCGATAAACATTTGCCGGATTTCCCTGGGCCTGTACCGCATCTACTACAATAAGCTGACGGCAACTGCTTACCTCCTCTAAATAATAAAAAAGAGAAGTTCCCACCTCCAAAAACTTTATCTTAGAATTCCATTTCTTCCTTTGCAAAGCCTCTACTACATAAATTCCTACTCCATCATCAGCCATCAGGCTGTTACCCATTCCCAATACCAAAATTTCAAATTTTAATTTTTTCATCATACTTATATATATGCTCTTCTCATAGAATGATACTGAAGGGAGGGATTACCCGTTGGAAAAAAAGGAATTTACTAAACTATGCAGCCAGTTAAAATCAGAGGAACCCCATGATTTGTCTAAAGCAATCCTGCCTATAGTTGCAGATTATCGAAGAAAAAGAAGAAAAAAGAAACTGCCTGTAATCTGGTTGGAAACTAATGATAGTGGTGATAACAATATTGCGTTCATGAATACTACTTATCCGTATCTAGGTGAAGTATTCCAAGAGATGATTGACCTTTTATACAGTAATACTTTTATGGCTGCTCAAGGTCCTGAAGCTCTTTATATCTTAGAGGAAGCAGTTAGCAAGAAGAGAGGCAAATTCATTTTAGTAGTGGAAGGGGCTATCCCTACTAAAGACAATGGCCTCTATAATATTGTTATCCAGACTCCAAATCGCAGCATCACTGCTTTAGAAGCAGTACGCTGGCTAGGTCAAGCAGCCAAACATGTAGTAGCCATTGGAACCTGTGCCAGTTTTGGCGGGCCTACTGCTGCCCGGCCTAATATTACCGGTAGCGTAGGGGTAAGAGATGTATTAGATAGACAGGTTATTAATGTCAGCGGCTGTCCTGTTAATCCTGATTGGTTTGTGGGGACTTTAGCCCATTTGCTGATGTATGGAGAGCCGGAACTAGATAAATTAGGTAGACCTTTGCTCTTCTATGAATTTACCGTCCACCGGCATTGTCAGCGTCGCTCTTATTTTGACAATCAAGAATTCGCCGAAGAATTAGGGGATATTGAATGCATGTTCTCACAAGGTTGTATGGGACCCCGAACATCCTCTGACTGCCCCTATCGACTGTGGATTAATCATGTTAGTTGGCCAGTAAAGGCTAATACACCTTGCATTGGTTGTACTAACGAAGATTTTCCAGATGGTTCAACACCTTTCTTTACTCCCTTGCCTAAAAAGTCCTCCCAGAAAAAGCCTGGACAGAAAGGAGAAGAAAATGAGTAAACAAAAAATTATGTTTAGCCCCATCACTCGCTTAAGCGGTCTCTTATCTACGGAAATAATCTTAGAAAACAATCAAGTCAGAGAAGCAAATATCAGCAGCACTATGTTTAGAGGCTATGAGTGGATTATGTTGAACAGACATGCCACAGATGCTGTCTATATGACCCAGAGAATCTGCGGCATCTGTTCCTTGGCCCACGGAGCAGTAGCCAGTTATCTTTTAGATGAAATGTATGATCATGATTTATCAGAGAATGCTCAGTATTTGCGTAACATTATGTTAGGTGCCGACTTTTTGCAAAACCACATTAGACATTTCTATCTTTTTAGTTTGCCCGACTTTGTACAAATGCCTGATAAACCTCCATTCCATGGGCAAAGTCTTACTGATGCCCGCCTAAATCCTCAAGACAATCAACGTTTAGTAGAGCATTATTTTGAAGCAGTCAAAGCATCTCAGGAAAGCCATCAAATTTTGGCCCTTTTTGGCGGTAAAGCACCCCATCAACACAGCTTTGTCCATGGTGGAGTCACCGTGGCTCCTACAGCAGATAAAATCAACCAAGCTCTGTCTCTGCTCAGAAATGTCAGCGAGTTTGTCCAGAAGTGCCTGATGCCTGATACTGAACTAATCGCCCGGGTTTATAACGACTATTTCCAAATCGGAGTTACCCCTTGTCGCCTTTTATCCTTTGGCTTATTTAGATTTGGAGAAAAAAATGAGAAGTTCCTCTGGAAAGGCGGCGTGTTAGAAGATAACCAGTTAACCTTCCCCCAAATAGGATTAGTGAAAGAAGATATCACTAGAGCATGGTATGAAAAAGAAAAATGTGAAGTTTATGGTTTAGAGCCTGACCCTTATAAACCAGAAGGCTATACCTGGGTTAAAGCCGTCCGGTATGACGGAAAGCCTTTTGAGGTAGGTCCCTTGGTTCGCATGATTATCAATGGTAAGTATAATGGAGGTACTTCCACCATGGATAGAATCTTCGCCCGCTCTTTAGAAACTTTATTAATTACAGAATTAATGGAGAAATGGCTGAAACAGCTGCAACCCAGCCCTCCACCACTAAACCAGAAAGAAATCCCTGTTAAAAGTTCAGCCACCGGAGTAACTGACGCCATGCGGGGTGCTCTAATACATAGTGCAACTCTGGAAGGAGAAGAGGTAAGCCGCTACAATGTAATTACTCCTACTGTCTGGAACTTCTCACCCAAGGACCAGTATGGCCAGCGGGGCCCAGTAGAAAATGCCCTAGTGGGAACCATCATCCCTAGGCCCGAAATGCTCTTTACTGTTTTAGGACGCATTATTCGCTCTTTCGACCCTTGTATGGCCTGTGCCACCCACATCCTGGACTGCCAGGGAAATCTACAAGATAAGGTAGTTATTTAACTCTTACTAGGTGAAATATTGCGGTATTTCTTAGGTAGATCATTGATAAGGGAGGGAACCAAGTTAATAGCTGCCGCAAAATCCGCTTTGGCTTTTTCTAGTTCTCCTAATGCATCATAAGTCAACCCTCTGCTTATGTAGGCCGTAGCAAAAACTGAATTTAATTGAATGGCTTTGCTATAGTCTTCTAAAGCTTTATCATATTTTTGCAACTTATGATAAACAACTCCCCGGCTATAGTAGGCTTGAGAATATTTAGGGTTAAGTTGAAGAGCTTTGGTGTAATCTGCCAAAGCTTTTTCGTATTTCTGCAGAGCAAGATAGGTATTGCCTCTTTCATAATAGGCATAAGTGTAGCCGGAGTTAAAGTCTATAGCTTGGTTAAAGTCGCTCAATGCTTGGCTATAGTTCTTTAGGGCCTGATAAGTAAGTCCACGGTTATACCAGGCTCCAGTATATCTAGGATAAATTTCTAAAGCTTTAGTATAGTCGGCTAAAGCTTCCTGATAGCGGCTTAGTTTGGCGTGAAGATTCCCTCTATCATTATAAGCTTTGGCAGAACCAGGTTCTAATTCCACAGCTCTGCTATAGTCAGCCAAGGCTTCTTCATATTTCTGCAAATCGATATAGACATTACCTCTGCCCACATAGGCTTCTATAAAATTGGGGTTCATTTCGATAGCTTTAGTATAATCTGCTATAGCGTCTTCATATCTATTTAAAATCCCGTACAAAGCTGCCCTATCATAATAAGCAGAAGTATAAGCCGGATCTAGTTCTAATGTTTTATCATAATCAACTAACGCCTCTTCATATTTTTTAAGGCTTATGTAGATATCCCCTCGATTTCTATAGACCTGTGCATAGTTGGGATTTAACTCCAAGGCCTGTCTATAATCCGCCAAGGCCTCCGGATATTTCCTTAATTCCCCATAGACCAGCCCCCTGTTAAAATAATTCTTCGCATCAGCAGGTTCTAGATCTATGGTCTGACTATAAGCACTCAAGGCTTTCCGGTATTCTTTTTCGTAAAAAAACTTGCTTCCTTCTTGCAATACTTTAGCTAAATCAAGTTTTTTCTCTAATTCTTGTTTTTCTGTTAAAAGCTGTTGATAAAGTTTCTCCAGGTCTACTAACTGTTGCAGAATTTCTTCTCCTTTTTTCTGCTGGACTATTGTTTGAAGCTTTTTTTCGACTCTTTCCTTATCTAAACTAAACTTGGCTTTTATTTTAACAGAATGAGGGTTTACTAGAGCCACTGGAGTAGAAGTCCGATTGATAATCTTCTCCAGTTTAATCTCATTAAAAATTAGAGCTTGAAGCTGTTCTTTAGTTAGACTGCTCTTCTCCAACAGACTTTGCAAAAGAGGCATAAAACTTGCCACGGCTACTCTTTTAGCATCTAATAATGCTATTTCTTTGCCCTGGGCCAATTTGTTATCCACCACATGGCAATAGCCTTCTGCCTCTATAGTGTAGGATACTGCCTCAGCCTTAACCGGATTATAGTTAACAGCATAAAAAATGAGGATACAGCTTAAGAGAATAACGATTTTTTTCACCTTTATCCCTCCCATTTAGTTTATCTATTAATATATTTCATAGAATTACCTGCTTTTTCCTTCCCTTTACAACAGAAAAGCAGGCCGTAAAATAGGACTGCTTTTCTTTTATTTAACTATTTATATTTGGAAGGCACCGATCCAAGCAAACTCTTATCCAATTCTATAGCTTTTTGGAAGTCCATTCTAGCTTTCTCCGTTTGTCCTAGACTATCATAAACAAATCCCCTGCCAAGATAAGCACTAGCATAATTAGACTGTTGCTGAATAGCCCTAGTATAATAATCTACCGCTTCTTTGTATTTCCCTATTTGCTCATAAGCTAAGCCAATATTATAATAAGCTAGGGCGTAATTAGGAACCAACTCTAAGGCCTTCTGATAATTAACTAAAGCAGCTTCATACTTTTTCTGATAGTAGTAAACATTGCCTCGGTTAAGGTAAGCATCCGCATATTGAGGATTAAGCTGAATTGCTTTATTGTAATCAGCTAGAGCTTTGTCATATTCACCGGAATTATAATAATTGTTAGCTCTGCCATAATAAGCGTTAGCATAATTGGGGTCTAGTTCTATGGACTTATTATACACAGCTAAAGCAGCTTCAGTTCTTTGAAAAATATCATAAACCAGCCCTCTGTTATAATAGGCGATAGCATTATTGGGATCTAATTCAGCAGCTTTATTATAATCAGCCAGAGCTTCTTCATATTTCTGCTGAGAGTAATAGATATTGCCCTTAGCAATATAAGCATTGGCGTAACTAGGATAAATTTGCAAGGCTTGAAGATATTTTGCTAAAGCTTCCTGGTTCTTTCCTTGGTCATAGTAAATCAAGCCTATATTATAATAAGCGTAGGAATAGTTGGGATCTAACTTCAAAGCCTGATTATAATAGGCGAGAGCATCTTCATAATTATGCAATTCATAATAGATGATCCCCAAGTCATTATAAGCAGCAGCATAATTGGGATCTAACTCGATAGACTTTTTAGCATCAGCTATAGCCTGTTGATATTTCTTCAGCTTAGTGTAGACCATCCCTCTATTGCGATAGCCATATACATATTTCGTATCTAATTGAATAACCTTATTATAATCAGTCAATGCCTCTATATACTTGCCCACAGCATAATAAGCGTTTCCTCTATTATTATAAGCATCCACATAATTAGAGTTTAGTTTAATAGACTGACTGAAGGCTTCGATAGCAGCCTGGTAATTTCCTTGGTCATAAAAACTGTTCCCTTTATCGTACCACTGCACAGAAGTAAGTTCCTCTTGTATTCTCTTAGTCTGTTGGAGTATCCGTTCCTTCTCCTGAGAGTTTTGAGTTTTGGACATCTCATTCTTTAATTTGTTATTCTCGGCTATTAACTGTTCATATTTTTTCTGCAAATCTCCCAGTTGTTGGATAGCTTCTTTTCCTTTGTTACTATTCCGTAGATCTTCTATTTTCTTCTGTAAATCATCGTTATCGATGCTAAAGTTGGCTTTTACTGTTAAAACTAGAGCATCTCCTTGAAGTTTTGTTTCTTGGTTTAATATCTTTTCCACTCTGATTATCCCAGAAGCGATAGCAATAATCTCATCCTTGGTTACTTGACCATTAACTACTTGGGTATTGCTTTGCAGGTAAGTCCCGGCTTTCTCCAGAGCCATTCTTTTAGCATCCTGCAAGGCCCATTCTTTCGCCTGGGTTTTGGTATCGTTATCCCCCATTACATAGATCCCCTCTGCTTGGATACTTTGCGGTGCCGCCCAGACAGTTCCGAGGCTAAAACTAAGGATGAGAATACAGAGGAAAATCAACATCAACCAAGAACACTTTTTCACTTCAATCCCCTCTTCCATTATGAATTTTTATATAGTAGTTAAAGCACCTTAACCAAAATTCCTGCTATAATCTTAAATTTTAAACTTAGTTACTGTTCTATAAATTTAAGGAACAATCTACACATCATGGCATCCTTCACAAACCCAAAGTTTAAACCCACTACCTATATCTCCATATTTTCTATATTTCTCTACTTCCTTTTTAACTACTTCACGAATACGGTTATTATATTTAGTTATAAACTTATCCAAATTACCATACTTTCATTGGATAAAAAAACCTTTTCTCTAGCCCAAAACTTATACTTTCTGGTACAGAAAAAGATGGTGCAGATTTATTGTTATCTGTACCCATCCTAGACTTATATCTTAATATTAAAATAGTATTTATTCTGTCAATCCCGGCTACAATAAACTAAAAAACGAAAAGGAAACTAAAGATAATGCGTAAGAAAATCCATGCTTGGCTTTGGTTAGTTTTGATTCTATTCTCAGTAGTGGGCCTACTTTTCTATCCTCCCATAGGCTATCTAGCTTTAATTTGCATGCTAGGCCCGGTAATAACAGCCTTCTTTTGGGGTAGATATTGGTGTGGATGGTTTTGTCCTCGAGGTAGTTTCTATGACCACCTAATAGCTCCTCTAAGCCCTAAAAAGCAGATTCCTCCTTTTCTCAAAACTATGACTACTAGGATATTTATTCTAGTTTCCGTAATGGGACTTTTTCTTTTTCAGATTGTCAATGCTTGGGGAGATTGGTCTGCCATAGGATTTATCTTCATCAGGATGATTCTATCTACTACCATTGTGGGAATTATCTTAGGAATCTTTGTTCATCATAGAACCTGGTGTAATTTTTGCCCTATGGGAACTATGGCCCATCTAGCTGCCAGAGGTAAAAAGCCTCTGAAAATCTCCCCTAAATGCATTGGATGTAAAGCTTGCGTCAAAGTGTGCCCCATGCAAATTGATATCCCTGCCTATAAAGAAAAGGGACTTATTAATCATCCCGATTGTCTCAAATGCGGAAAGTGTCTAGAAAAATGCCCCCAAAAATTTATTAACTACTAAAAACTCTTAATCACAGTTGGCAGCATTTTAAAAAAAGGCACCCTAAACTAGGTGGTCAAGAAGAGACAGAGCTTCACCCCATCTTGTGTTTTACTTTTAACTATTATTCCTGCAATATTCTGTAAGATCTGTCAAGGCAAGCTTTTTCTCTATAGATTTTCTAATAATTTTTTCTTTTCTCCTACCTGTTTTTCAGCCTTCATAATAAAGCGTTCCACCTGCTCCGGAGCTGTGCCCCCTAAAGATTTGCGGGCCTTGACACAATTTTCCACTTTGATAGTTTCTAAAATATCCTCCTGGAAAGCTGGAGAAAAGGCCTGGAACTCTGCTAGGGTTAGGTCATCAATATTCTTGCCTGCCTGAATACAACCAAGAACTAGTTTTCCTACAATCTCATGACACTCGCGGAAAGGAATACCTTTAGCAGCTAAATAGTCTGCTACATCAGTGGCGTTAACAAAGCCTCCTTTAGTAGCTTGACTCATCTTTTCTGCCTTGACTTTCATATTAGACAGCATTTGAGCATAAATAGCCAAAGTAACTTTCACAGTTTCTACCGTATCGAAAAGGAATTCCTTATCTTCCTGCATATCCTTGTTATAGGCCAAAGGTAGAGATTTCATCACTGTCAGCAGTTGTACTAAGTTACCATAAACCCGACCTGTTTTACCCCGTACCAGCTCTGCCACATCAGGATTTTTCTTCTGAGGCATAATGCTGCTGCCGGTGCAGAAAGCATCATCTAGTTCTACAAAGTCAAATTCCGCAGAAGACCAAAGAATTAGTTCTTCACTCAGGCGGCTGAGGTGCATCATGATAACAGAAGCGGCAGAGATAAATTCTAGCATGAAATCCCGATCACTAACAGCATCTAAACTGTTGTCATAAATTTGAGAAAAATTCAAAAGTTCAGCTACATACTCCCGATCAATGGGGAAAGGAGTTCCAGCTAAAGCTCCAGCCCCTAAAGGCAGCATATCAGTACGCTGATAGCAATCGGCTAAACGACCAAAGTCTCGGTCAACCATAGCATAATAGGCCATCAGATGGTGGGAAAACAGAATAGGCTGAGCTCTTTGGAGATGGGTATAGCCAGGCAGAATAGTCTCCATATTTTCTTTAGCAACGTTCAGAATAGCCTCCTGAAAATCAATTACCAGACCCATAATTTCTTTTAGTTCTTCTTTCATGTAAAGGTGGGCATCCAAGGCTACCTGGTCATTCCGACTCCGGGCAGTATGTAATTTCCCCCCTACAGGGCCAATTCTCTCCGTTAGTCTTTTCTCTATATTCATGTGGATATCTTCCAATTCCACTTTAAACTCAAAATTACCGGCTTCGATATCAGCTAGGATGCTTTGCAGTCCTTGGGTAATCTGCTCTGCCTCTTCTTGACTAATAATCCCTACTTTAGCCAGCATGGTAGCATGGGCAATGCTGCCTTGAATATCCTGCTTATAAAGCTTCTTGTCCACATTGATGGAAGAAGTATATTCTTCTACCAGTTTATCAGTGGCCTTCTGGAAACGGCCTCCCCATAATTTCATTATTTAATCCTCCTTCTTTTATAGAGAAATAATCTATAAAATAGACTATGGAAAACCCCTACCCAATTCGGTAGGGGCTTTTATCTTTATTATTTCTTGTTTACTTGTTTATATGTTTTCACCGGTAATCCCCAGATTTCGATAAAGCCTACAGCAGCACCATGGTTAAAGGCATCATCTTGTGCATAAGTAGCCAAGTTCTCTTGGTATAAAGCATAAGGAGATTTACGTCCCACAATAACAGCATTACCTTTGTATAGCTTCATTCTGATGGTTCCAGTTACAGTTTCTTGTACTTTCTCATTGAAAGCATTAAGAGCATCTAGAAGAGGCGCATACCAAAGACCGTTGTAAACTAGCTCTGCATATTTTTGATCTAGCCCTTGTTTGAAGTGAACAGTATCTTTAGGATTAGTAAAGGACTCCAATTCTTTATGGGCTTCTACTAAGACAACTGCTGCCGGAGCTTCGTAGATTTCCCGAGATTTGATACCCACTAAACGGTTTTCTAGCTGGTCAATACGACCTACTCCATGTTTGCCGGCAATTTTATTTAATTTAGTGATTAATTCTACTGAACCTAAAGCTTCTCCGTTTAGTTTTACCGGAACACCTTTAAGAAATTCAATTTCAATATATTCAGGAGTTTCCGGAGCCTTCATCGGATCTGCAGTTAATTCATAGGCTTCTTCCGGCGGCTCATTCCAAGGATTCTCTAAAATACCGCATTCTACACTTCTTCCCCAGAGGTTCTGGTCAATACTAAAAGGATTAGCTTTGCCAATAGGTACAGGAATATCATTGGCTTTAGCATACTCAATAGCTTCTTC
>Ga0079099_1034703_pt1 | contig 13296 bp, 18 predicted proteins | sample ADurb_H2B_02_Slu_FD_77098 | JGI IMG/M metagenome (GOLD analysis project Ga0079099, IMG submission 77098) | Active sludge microbial communities from Illinois, USA, of municipal wastewater-treating anaerobic digesters - ADurb_H2B_02_SludgeMetaT... | ecosystem: Engineered > Bioreactor > Anaerobic >... | reverse complement strand
GTAAATTCTTAAAAAATAAAAAAGACAAAGTTAACGAACAAGTCAACTTTGTCTTTAAGTATATGATTTAGCTCTTAAACACTATAGTTAGGAGCTTCTTTAGTTATATGCACATCATGTGGATGGCTTTCTTTTAAACCAGCACCAGTGATTTTAACGAACTTGCTTTTAGTTCTTAAATCATTAATAGTAGGAGTACCACAATAGCCCATACCAGCACGTAAACCACCAATCAGCTGGTAAACGACTTCAGAAAGAGGTCCTTTATAAGGAACACGTCCTTCAATACCTTCTGGAACTAATTTTTGCTCATTTTCTTGGAAATATCTATCTTTACTGCCTTCTTTCATAGCTCCTAAAGAACCCATACCACGATAAACTTTAAAGCTTCTACCTTGATAGATTTCCATCTCTCCAGGACTTTCTTCTGTTCCTGCCAATAGACTTCCTAACATGACAGTGCTAGCTCCAGCTGCTAAAGCTTTCACAACATCACCAGAATATTTAATTCCACCATCAGCAATAATAGGAACACCATATTCTGCTGCAGCCTTAGCACAATCAGCAATAGCAGTAAGCTGAGGTACACCAACACCAGCAATTACTCTAGTGGTACAAATAGAACCAGGACCAATACCAACCTTAACAGCATCAACACCAATTTTAATTAAATCACGAGTTGCCTCTGCTGTAGCTACATTACCAGCAATTATATCTACATCTGGATAACTATCCTTGACTAATTTTACTACTTCCATAACCCCTGTAGAATGACCATGAGCAGTATCTACTATAATTACATCTGCACCTGCTTCTACTAAAGCTTTTACTCTGTCCATCGTATCTTTAGCTACTCCTACAGCAGCTCCTACTAAAAGACGACCGCTCTTGTCTTTAGCAGAACGAGGAAACTTGCGAGCTTTTTCAATATCCTTAATTGTAATTAAACCAGTCAAATTGAAGTTTTCATCTACAATAGGTAATTTTTCTATTTTATGCTTTTGCAGAATTTCTTTAGCTTCTGCCAAATCTACTCCAGCTTTAGCTGTTACCAAATTCTCTTTGGTCATCACTTGCTCAATAGATTTACTATAATCCTGTTCGAAACGTAAATCTCTGTTAGTCAAAATACCAACCAATTTCCCCTCTACGACAATAGGAATACCCGAAATTCTATATTGAGCCATAATTTTTAAAGCTTCACCAACAGTTTTTTCTGGTCCTAAAAAAATAGGATCAGTAATCATCCCATGTTCAGATCTTTTAACCTTGTCCACTTCTATAGCTTGCTTCCTAATGGACATATTTTTATGAATGATACCAATTCCACCTTCCCGAGCCATGGCAATAGCCATTCTGGAATCAGTTACAGTATCCATCGCAGAGCTGAGTAAAGGGATATTAAGTTTAATGTTGCGTGTCAAATATGTATCCAGTTCCACATCTCTAGGCAATACTTCTGATCTGGCTGGTACTAAAAGCACATCGTCAAAAGTCAATCCTTCGCTAACAATTCTGTCTTGCATAAAACTTTCCTCCTCAAAAATATTTTAAAATGAAGTTTATCACTTTTAACCAACACTGTCAAGAGTGAATAAATTTTTAAGAATAACGTTCTACAGTAAAACGGTAAAGCTCCACATCTTTTTCTTCTGCTTTTAAACCAGCTTTTTGCTTGGCGATTTCCAACTGTTGCTCTACTGTCTCTACTCCATCCAAATCAGGCAGTAAAAGACCTGATTTATTTTCTTTTTGTACTATTAAGCCATATTTTTTCACATCTAACTGCTTAATACTCTCTATTTTTTCTGGTTCCCCTAAAATATCAATAGAATAAACTATATCAGCTAATTCTTCTTCTTCTAGAGGAGAGAATCGTGAATCACGTAATGCAGCACTCAAAGCATTAGCCATTACTTCTTCTTGTAAAGAACTTCTAGTAGGAGCAATAGTGCCAATACAACCTCTCAAATGACCATTTTTCTTTAAGGAAACAAAAACACCTGCTCTTTTGGGCAATTCAGCAGACAGTTCCTGCTTTATTGTGCTTAAATCAGCTTTTTTTATATAAGCTTCCACTGTCTCTCTAGCTAAACGGACTAGCTGACTTTCTTTAGCTCTTCGCTCTTTGATTTTTTCTTCCCTTTCCTGTACAAAGCGCTCTGCCCAAATTCTCTGCTGATTAGCAGCTGTTGGCTGTAAAAAAGCAGTTAGATAGCCAACACCAAAAGGCGCTTCATAAGACTTGACCTCACTTTTGATTTCCCAGCCGTCTAGACTACCCATACCAATGATAAAAGACCTTAGTCCACATTCACCACCATTTTCAATCAATTTATCATCTAAATAAATTAAATCTTCTACTTTAGCTTCTTTAACTGCCTGAATAATTTTTTCATCCAAAAGATGAGCTTGTGGATGAAACCCTGAAGGTGCCTCAGAACTTAAGCGATGTGATAAATCTCCGCTGCTCAGCACTACTACCTTTTTTTCTCCAACTGCCCTACCTAAAGCAGCACCAAAAGCATAGAGTTTAGCATAAGGCAAAAGGCTCATAGAAATAATTACTATCTTACCTTGAAAGCCTGATTTTTGCAGGTAATAGAGAGGAACCAAACAAGCATGATCTAAAGAAGAGGATATATTATATCTTTCTGCCATTTGAGCAGAAAATTTAACAGCTAAGATACTGCTTTGAGTAGCTTCAGCTACTATTTTCTCCACCAACTCTAAATCATTTTCCCAAGACATTTTTACCTCTGGCGCAGCAAAATCAGCTAATCCACCTACTAGTTTAGGCATTTCCCAAAGAATAAGGGCATCTTGAAAAAGTGGTCCATGGGGAGTTATGATAATTAAAGTCTCTGGCTCAAGAGCTACAATCTTCTTAGCCACCGTTTCCACACCAACTATAGTTTGCTCTGCCTTCAACACATTTTCTTTGCCCACCTCTGGCACAATAATAGGCGGATGAGGTAGAAGGGCATTTCCTAAAATAGGACACATCCTCAACATCTCTCCTTTTACTTAGTTTCTTATTTTATCTTCTTCTTTATTCCCAATAGCAGAAAAGAGTCCTTTTGCGGACTCTTCCAATTATTATCTTCTTTTCTTTAATTGTTGCCCGCAGAAAGGACAAAAAGCCCATTCCTGTTCCATTTTCTTTTGGCAGTTAAGACAATCCTTAACTTCTCCAGGAGTTGAGGAATCATAATCCACTTTGTTATTATGTTCTTCTGGATTAGCACCAGAAACAGCACCAATATAAGCACGCCTAATAAGAGAATCATCACCATAGGATAAAAAACCAATTTTTAATTTATCCAGACTATGACGCAATTTTTTAATTTCCTTATATAGAGTTTTCAACTCGCTTCTCTCTACATCTTCTTTTTTTAGGATATTCTGTACCAATTCTTTACTGCTAGTGATAAATTCTACTTCTTTTGTCCCTAACTTAATTATTTCTTGTAAAGCCACAATAATTGATTTATACCTTGCTTCCATTTCAGTTACCTGACCAGCCCCCTGCACTATTTCACTTATTACTTCTCCCTGTGGGGTAGAAATTATTATCCCAAAGCCAGCAAACTGATACTCAGGATTAACAGCCGCATCACTATAAACTCTTAGTTTTTCCATCTTCCCACTTCCTTTTCCTTTACTGTTTATATATTACCACAAAAACAAGCTCATATCCTTCTTCAGCATAAAAAAAGAAGGGCATAAACCCTTCTTTTGTAAGCAAATTATCTTTTGGAGAATTGAGGCGCTCTTCTTGCTTTTTTGAGACCGTATTTTTTTCTTTCTACCATTCTTGGGTCACGAGTCAAGAAGCCAGCTTTTTTCAAAGCAGATCTTAATTCTGGATCAGCTTTCAATAAAGCACGAGCAATACCATGTCTTACTGCACCAGCTTGACCAGAAACTCCACCGCCTTCTACCTTAACTAAAACATCAAATCTATGCAAAGTTTCAGTTAGTTCTAGAGGTTGTTTAACGATAGTCGCTAAAGTTTGACGACCATAGTAAGCAAGAAGTTCTTTACCATTGATAAGAATTTTGCCATCTCCAGGAACTAAACGAACTCTAGCTACAGAATTTTTTCTTCTTCCAGTTCCGCAGTATTGTACTTTTTCCACTATGTCTCCCCCTTCCTCTTTAGACTTTCATTTTATCGTCTTCTTATTTACCTAATGCTAATACTTCTGGTTTTTGTGCTGCATGAGGATGTTCTGTACCACTATAAACTTTTAATTTTTGAGCTATAACACGACCTAATCTGTTATGAGGCAACATGCCTTTAATAGCCTTTTCTACTAACAATTCAGGCTTAACTCTCAAGAAAGTTTCATAGTCCATAGTTTTTAGACCACCAGCATAACCAGAATGTCTATAGTACATTTTTTGTTCTAATTTTTTACCTGTTAAAACAACTTTATCTGCATTGATGACGATTACATGGTCTCCTGTATCCACATGAGGAGTAAAGATCGGTTTATGTTTACCGCGAAGAATTTTAGCAACTTCGCTAGCTAATCTACCTAACGTTTGACCTTGGGCATCAACTATATACCATTTTCTTTCTAACTCATGAGGTTTAGCTACAAATGTTTTCATCTCTCTCCCTCCTTTTCTCTGTTTTTCTAATTTACAAAAGCTATTTCACCCGGGGCTCATGGGTTGATAGCAAAATGTCACAAGATAATTTTAATATATTCAAATTTAACTGTCAAGAGTTTTACTTGACATTAATATTTTACTTCTTGCAAAAAAAGACCTTCTGGTGGTGCAGTAAAGCCAGCTTTCTTTCTGTCTTGACTAGCAATTATTTTTTTTAAATCACCAGGTTCTTTTTTTCCTACCCCAATTTCCACTAAAGTACCTACAATTATTCTAACCATATTATAAAGAAAGCCATTCGCTTCTATATCTACAGTCAAAAGATGCTCATCTTTTCTAATTTCTAAAGCAGTTACATGGCGAACAAAACTTTTAACAGCACTTTTTCCATTACAAAAAGCAGTAAAATTATGTTCTCCTTGCAGATATTGAGTAGCCTCTTGCATAATAGGCAAATCTAATTTTCTGGGAAAGAACAAAGCATATTTACGCCAAAATACAGAAGGGAAAGAACTATTCCAAATATAATAGCAATATCTCTTGCTTTTGGCTGAATAACGAGCATGAAAGCTTTTAGGTACATCTTCAATACTAGTAACTACTATATCATCAGGCAACAAGTTATTCAAGGCTAAAGATAATTTCCAAGCAGATATCTTACTGCTAGTAAAAAAGTTGACTACTTGCCCTCTGGCATGAACACCTGCATCAGTTCTTCCAGAAGAATTAAGAGTTACCTTCTCACCAGCTAAAAAGCTAAGCTTATCTTCCAATACTTCTTGAACAGCTAAGCCATTATGTTGACGCTGAAAGCCATGGTAATTTGTGCCTTCATATTCAATTATCATTTTAATGTTACGCATTTTAAATACTCCAGACACCCAAACGATTGATTTCTATTATCGCCAATAAGACTAAAAGCACAAAAACTAGACCCCAAAGATCTATCCCTGTCATTTGCAAATCTTTCATTCTTGTTCTTCCTACTCCACCTCGATAACAGCGTGCTTCCATGGCTACAGCTAAATCATCAGCACGACGAAACGCACCAATAAATAAAGGTACCAAAAGAGGCAACAATGCTTTTACTCTTCGCCAAAGACTACCCTGAGAAAAATCCATTCCTCTAGCAGTCTGAGCTTTAAGGATTTTTTCTGCTTCTTCCAAAAGAGTAGGAATAAAACGCAAAGCAATAGTAATCATCATCGCCATTTCATGAACAGGCACGCCAAATCTTTTCCAAGGATTAAATAAAGTTTCTAAACCATCAGTCAAACTCAAAGGAGAAGTAGTCAAGGTAAGCAAACTAGAAAAAACTATTAAAAGCAGTAACCGCCAGCCCATAGCTATGCCTCTTTTGACTCCCTCTTCTGTCATGACCAAAGGTCCAAGATGAACTAATTCTTTTCCTTCGGTGAGAAAGAAATGAAAACCCATAGTAAAAACAATAAACCAAAAAATAGGTTTCAAACTTTGCAAAAAAATTTTAGTTGGTATTTGTGCTGTTCCTACTAAGCATAATGAAAATACTGTTAAAAGTAGATAACCTAAAGGATTGCTTATGACAAAGGTAGCAATCAATAGAAAAAAGACACTCAGTAATTTAGTACGTGGATCTAATTGATGTATTTTGGAGTCTCTAGGAATATATTGACCAATTATTATATTCCTAAACATCTTTTTTTCCCCTTACTCTTTTTTCTTTAATGATTTTTAACAATTCAGATGTAGCTTGTTTAGGTGTAAAAACAGCAGTTTCTACCTTTTTACCTGCTCGATTGAGTTCTTTCATCAATTTAGTAATAGGAGGTAAAGCCAATCCTACTTTTTCTAATTGACTTTCTTCTGCAAAGACTTCAGCTAAAGTGCCTACAGTAAGTACTTTCCCTTCATGGACAACAACTATTCTTTCTGCAAATCTAGCTACTTCTTCCATAGAATGGGAAACTAGGATAATGGTTACCTTTTGCTCCTTATTTAGTTTATCCAAAAGGAAAAGAATTTCATCCCTTCCTTGTGGATCTAAATTAGCAGTAGGCTCATCTAAAATAAGATAATCAGGTTGCATAGCTAAAACACCAGCAATAGCTACTCGCCTCATTTGTCCACCACTCAATTGAAAAGGTGATCTAGATCCTACTTTTTGTTTATCTAAGCCAACTAAAGCAAGAGCATTTTGTACTCTTTTTTCCACATCTTCTTCTGTTATCCCTAAATTACGTGGTCCAAAAGCTACATCGTCAAAAACAGTTTCTTCAAATAATTGTTGTTCAGGATATTGAAAAATCATACCTACTCTTTGCCTAATTAAACGCAGATTGACACCTTTGACAGTGATATTTTGCCCTTCTAGGTAAATATTACCACTACTTGGTTTAAGTAAACCATTAAAATGTTGTACTAAAGTAGATTTACCAGAGCCGCTCTGACCAATAATAGCTAAAAATTCTCCTGCTTCTATTTGTAGAGTAATATCATCTAAAGCCTTGACCTGCAAAGGACTACCAGGAGAATAAAGATGTGTTAAATGTTCTATAAATATGGACATAAATATTTCACCATCTCATCAATTTTGAAAATATTCAAGGGAATATCCAGTTTCTCCTGTTGCAGCAGAAAAGCCAATTCTGTCATTGCAGGCACATCCAAACCAAGCTTTTTTAATTGCTCCACTTGTACAAAAACATCTTCTGGTTTTCCTTCTAAAAAAATCTTCCCTTCTCCCATTACTACTACACGCTCAGCTTCTACAGCTTCCTCCATAAAGTGAGTTATTAAAATCACAGTCAAACCTTTTTCTTGATGTAATTTTTGTATAGTCTGCAAAACATCTCTTCTACCTGCAGGATCAAGCATAGCAGTAGGCTCATCCAAAACCAAATATTGAGAACCCAAAGCCAAAGCTCCAGCAATAGCTATCTTTTGTTTTTGTCCACCAGAAAGAAGATGGGGTGGATGATTCCGCCATTTTTCCATACCTACAACTTGCAAAGCAAAATTAACTCTTTCTCTGATTTCTGCAGGCGCAACACCTAGATTTTCTGGGCCAAAAGCTATATCTTCTTCTACAACTGCAGCAACAATCTGATTTTCTGGATTTTGAAAAACCATCCCTACAGCTTGTCTAATCTGCCAGATATTATTTTCTTCTTTAGTATTCATCCCATCTACTATTACATCCCCAGAAGAAGGCAAAAGTAAACCATTAAGGTGACGAGAAAGAGTAGATTTTCCAGAACCATTCGCTCCGATAATAGCCAGAAATTCACCTTTTTCAATAGAAAGGTGAATACCATCTAAAGCAGTTAGCTTTTTTTCTTCATTGATATAATAATGGTGCAGCAGATTTTTTATTTCAATCATTTCAGTTCCCCCATTAAGAAGGCTCTAAATAGCAGATAGTGACTAGATTAATAAGAGGATAATCTAGTCACTAATAAAATTAAACTAATTCAATTAAAACCATTTCAGCAGCATCCCCACGACGAGGGCCTACTTTTAGAATGCGGGTATATCCGCCATTTCTTTCAGCATATTTAGGAGCAATATCTGCAAAAAGCTTTGCCACTACTTCTTCATCCATAATAACAGCAGCAGCCTGACGTCTAGCATGTAAATCGCCTCTTTTAGCTAAGGTGATCATCTTTTCTGCCATGCTTCTAAGAGATTTTGCTCTTGTTTCAGTAGTTTGAATCTTCTCATGTCTTAGCAATGATGTAACAAGATTGCGTAGCATTGCATTTCTATGATCAGTTCTTACTCCCAGCTTTGCTTGTCTTGGCATAGTTCTCCCTCCTTCTAGTCATTAATTGGTTTGAAGTCAAGTCCAAGACTAATTAACTTGTTCTGTACTTCTTCTAAAGACTTTTTACCTAGATTTCTTACTTTCATCATATCATCTTCGCTTCTCTTGATGAGATCTTCTACTGCATTAATGCCAGCTCTTTTCAAGCAGTTGTAAGAACGAACAGATAAATCTAATTCTTCAATACTCATCTCTAACAGCTTATTTTCTTCTTCTTTTTTCTGTACCATAATGCTGCCAATATTCTCAATGTAATCAGTAAGACCTAGGAATAAGTTTAAATGCTCAGTCAAAATCTTGGCAGCTAAACTCATAGATTCCCTTGGATTAATACTACCATCAGTCCATAGTTCCAAAGTTAACTTATCGTAGTTAGTCACTTGACCAACACGAGTATCTTCTACTTTATAGTTAACTTTGTGAACAGGAGTAAAGATAGAATCAATAGGAATGACCCCAATCACTTGACCAGGCTTTTTATTTTTGACCCCAGGTACATATCCTCTTCCTTTTTCCACAGTAAGCTCAACATTTAGCTTACCATCTGACATAACATTAGCAATATGCATATCTGGGTCTAAAATTTCCACATCTGGACCAGTGATAATATCTCCTGCTTTAACTTCTTTTTCCCCTGCAATTTCAATTTTTAAAATCTGGGGTTCATCTGTATGCATTTTTAAAGCAAGTCCCTTTAAGTTAAGAATAATCTCGCTTACGTCTTCCACTACTCCAGGAATAGTAGAAAACTCATGCAATACTCCGTCAGCTTTAATGGATGTAATAGCAGCACCAGGTAAAGAAGAAAGTAGAACACGGCGCAAGGAGTTACCCAAGGTAATGCCGTATCCTCTTTCTAAAGGTTCCACTACAAATTTTCCATAGCGCTCATCAGCTTCTAGACACTCAATTTTTGGTTTTTCAATTTCTAACATAAATTCTTAGACCTCCCTTTTAAGAGGTAGATTTACTAGGGGATGACATTATCTAGAATAGTACTCTACAATTAGAGATTCTTGAACTGGAATGTCAATTTCTTCTCTATTTGGTAGAGTAACCACCCTTGCTTTTAGAGCTTCTCTGTCAACTTCTAGCCAAGCAGGTACTGTTTTAGCAGCATTAGCTTCTACAATTTCCTTAGCTGCCTTAGCATTTTCTTTAACTTCAATTACATCTCCAACTTTTACTAACATAGAAGGAATAGTAGCTTTTTTGCCGTTAATAGTAAAATGACTATGTCTTACAAGTTGTTTTGCTTGTTGACGAGAATCAGCAAAACCTAGACGGAAGATAACATTATCAAATCTTCTCTCTAAAAGACGTAGGAAGTTCTCACCCGCTACCCCTTTTTGTCTTTCTGCAATATCAAAGTATTTTCTGAATTGACTTTCTAAAAGACCGTAAATTCTTTTAGCTTTTTGTTTTTCTCTCATACGCAAACCAAATTCAGAGATTTTTTTCTTGCGCTGACCATGTTGACCAGGAGCATAACCTCTTCTATCAATGGCGCATTTAGCAGTATAACATCTTTCGCCTTTTAAATACAGTTTAGCGCCTTCACGACGACATAATCTGCATACAGGACCATTATATTTTGCCATTTGTTCTATTTCCCTCCCTTTTGACTAAACTCTTCTTCTCTTTGGTGGACGACAACCGTTATAAGGAATAGGAGTAACATCTTTAATCATGCTAACTTCTAAACCTGCTGCTTGTAAAGAGCGAATAGCTGCTTCACGACCAGCTCCTGGTCCTTTTACTGTTACTTCAACTTGTTTCATTCCATGATCCATTGCATCTTTAGCAGCTTTTTCAGCAGCTAATTGTGCAGCAAATGGAGTTCCTTTTTTACTACCTTTGAAACCATGACCACCAGCACTAGACCAAGCGATAGCAGCTCCAGTAGTATCTGTGATAGTAACTATTGTATTATTGAAAGTAGAGTGGATATGTGCAACACCACGCTCCACATTCTTGCGTTCACGGCGCTTAACTTTGGTTGCAGTATTTCTGCGAGCCATTACTTATCCCCCCTTATTTTTTCTTTCTCTTAGCACCTACAGTTTTCTTAGGTCCTTTTCTTGTACGAGCATTATTTTTAGTAGCTTGACCACGTACAGGTAAACCTCTACGATGTCTGATACCTCTGTAGCAACCGATTTCAATAAGTCTTTTGATGTTTAAGGAAATTTCTCTTCTTAAATCACCTTCAACTTTATGATCTTTATCAATTGCAGCTCTTAATTTACCAACTTCTTCTTCAGTTAAATCTCTAACACGAGTATCTGGATTTATTCCAGTTTGAGCTAGGATTTTTTGAGAAGTTTTTAATCCGATACCATAAATATAAGTTAAGCCAACTTCTACCCTTTTCTCTCTAGGTAAGTCAACACCAGCGATTCTGGCCATATGCTTTTACACCTCCCTAATAAATCTTCTATCCTTGCCGTTGCTTATGTTTTGGATTCACACAAATAACCCTAACAACACCTTTTCTTTTGATTATTTTACATTTTTCACAGATCGGTTTAACTGATGGTCTTACTTTCATTTCAGTACCTCCTTTTGACCATACCAACCTTAATTATTTAAAGCGGTAGACTATTCTGCCCCGAGTTAAATCATATGGTGAAAGTTCTACTAATACTTTGTCTCCTGCTAATATTCTGATAAAGTGCATCCGCATTTTACCTGATATATGAGCTAAAACTTTATGACCATTTTCTAATTCTACTCGAAACATGGCATTAGGTAGCGGTTCTAACACCGTTCCCTCTACTTCAATAACATCACTTTTTGCCATTGGCCATTCCTCCTTTTTCGGTTCTCATTCTGTTATCCCCATTCTCAACAAAGCTTGCTGGAGTTCACGGTCAGTAACTGTTTCTTTAGTTAACAGTTTTTTCTCTATTTCTGCATCAATCTGTGGATGCAGTACTAAATGACGAAGCTTTTTCATTTTTGGTTTTTCCGCTCGACGTAGTTTACCATCAGCAATTAACACCCAATTTTCACTTCGTATTTCTAGAATAAAAAAATACTTTCCTTGATCTCTACCTGCTTTTGAACTAACCAATTGACCTAACCTTGCTAACACTTTTTTTCCTCCTTAATCTCAACACCAACTAAAACTTTGTCAGTATTTCTGGACCAGCAGGAGTAATAGCTACAGTGTGCTCAAAATGGGCTGATAAGCTTTTATCTCTGGTTACAACAGTCCAACCATCTTCCTTAGTAAGAACCTCATAAGTTCCTACATTAACCATAGGCTCAATAGCTAAAGTCATACCAACTCTCAATCTTGGTCCCATTCCTGATTTACCGAAGTTAGGCACCTGGGGAGGCTCATGCATTTTAGCACCTATCCCATGGCCGACAAAATCTCTGACAACTGAAAAACCATGTTTCTCCACATAGACTTGAACAGCATGTGAGATGTCAGATAATCTATTTCCTTCTTGAGCAAATTTTATACCTTCATATAAAGATTCTTCTGTAACACGAATTAGCTTTTCTGCCTCTTCACTCACTTTTCCTACAGGAAATGTCTTAGCCATATCTCCATAGTGTCCGTCTATTAAACTTCCTATATCTACTCCTAAAATATCTCCCTCTTTGAGCTTACGGTTGCCTGGAATACCATGAACCACTTCTTCATTGACAGAAGCGCAGATTGTAGCAGGAAAATCATATAACCCTTTGAAAGCTGGTTTCGCTCCCCGCTTAACAATAGCTTTTTCAGCAATTAAATCTAATTCTTTTAAGGTAATACCAGGAGTAATTGCTTTTTCTAACTCAGCTAGGGCTTGAGCGAGTATTTGACCTGCCTTACGCATGGATTCTAACTCCCGCTCACTTTTTAAGACTATCATCTATTTTTTCTCCTTTAAAACTGCAATAACAGTTGCAAGGATTTCACCTATCTCCTTACCATCACCATCAATGGTCTCTAAAAGACCACTATCTTTATAATAAGCAATTAAAGGAGAGGTTTGATTATTGTATACTTCTAATCTCTTGCGAATAGTTATTTCTTTATCATCATCTCTTTGATAAAGTTCGCCACCACAAGCATCACAAAGACCTTCTTTTTTAGTTGGAGTGAATATTACATGATAGGTAGCACCACAATTTTTACAAACTCTGCGTCCAGATAAGCGACTAACTAATTCATCTTCACTAACAGCTAAATTAACCACTGCTTGAAGATTCATATTTAAAGCTTTTAATGCATCTTGCAAAGCATCAGCTTGTGGTACAGTACGTGGAAAACCATCTAAAATAAATCCCTTCTGGCAATCAGCTTGTGCTAATCTGTCTTTTACTATACCTATTACTATTTCGTCAGGTACTAATTGACCTTGATCCATAAAAGATTTAGCTTTCATACCCATGTCAGTACCTTCTTTAATAGCAGCTCTAAACATGTCACCAGTAGAAATATGCGGAACCCCAAATTCTTTTACCAACATAACTGCCTGAGTGCCTTTACCAGCTCCCGGGGGCCCTAGTAGAATTATTCTCATAATCTTCGCCTCCCATTTGTTGGTTACCAAAAACCTTGAGCTCAAGCTAAAGGCTTCTGGTAACAGCCAACATTATTTCATAAATCCTTCATATTGTTTCATCATCAAATGGGCTTCTAGTTGCTTCATAGTATCTAGTGTAACCCCAACTATGATCAATAGAGCAGTGCCGCCCAAGTAGAAGGTCTGCACTCCAGTTAAACCAATTAAAACTGTCGGTAACACTGCAATGAAAGCTAGGAAAACAGCTCCTGCTAAAGTAATTCTAGTAGCCACTCTTTCGATATACTCTGCAGTTGGTTTGCCTGGTCTAATACCAGGAACAAATCCACTGTATTTTTT
>Ga0079099_1028368_pt1 | contig 13495 bp, 13 predicted proteins | sample ADurb_H2B_02_Slu_FD_77098 | JGI IMG/M metagenome (GOLD analysis project Ga0079099, IMG submission 77098) | Active sludge microbial communities from Illinois, USA, of municipal wastewater-treating anaerobic digesters - ADurb_H2B_02_SludgeMetaT... | ecosystem: Engineered > Bioreactor > Anaerobic >... | reverse complement strand
CAAGAGTTGGTGGAGGGATAGGCCCGGTGAAGCCCAGCAACCGGTATTGCTTAAGCAATATAACGGTGCTAATTCCTACAGAACTTAGCAGTTCTGAGAGATAAGAGAAGAAAGAAGCTTAATAATAAAGAAAAACCTCTTCTCTTATAGAAGGGGTTTTTAGCTTTCTTAAACTTATAAATAAGAATTTGTAGAGGAGAGGAATTAAGTGAAAGGAAAATTAGGGAAAAGTTTAAAGAAAAAGATATTAACTTTGGATGGTGCTATGGGAACAATGTTGCAGGCTAAAGGCCTCCAGCCAGGCATGTGTCCAGAGCTGCTCAATCTAACCCAACCTGAGTGGATTGAAGAGATACATCGAGCTTATGTACAAGTGGGAGTGGACATTATTCAAACTAATACATTTGGTGGTAATAAGCTTAAACTGGCTGAATATGGTTTAGCTCAGCGTTTAGTAGAGATAAATACAGAAGCCGTAAAAATTGCTAAAAAAGCAGCTAGAGGTAAGGCTTTAGTAGCTGCATCAGTAGGACCATTAGGACAACTTCTAGAACCGTTAGGCAAGCTTACTTTTTGGGAAGCTTATCATCTTTTTCAAGAACAAGTGATAGTTTTAGAGAAGGCCGGAGCTGATATTATCAGTATTGAGACTATGTCGGATTTGCAAGAAGCCAGAGCTGCCTTGTTAGCTGTCAAGGAAAATACCAGCTTACCTGTTTTCTGTCAAATGACTTTTGTAGATGGCAAAAGAACTTTGACAGGAACAGATCCAGCTACTGCAGTGACTGTTTTAAAAGCTATGGGAGCAGATGCAGTAGGGGCTAATTGTAGTACAGGGCCTGCCGAACTAGTTAATGTTATCACTACGATGCGGCAAGTTAGTGATGCTTTCTTAGTAGTTCAACCTAATGCAGGGTTACCAGAATTAGTAGATGGGAAGACTGTTTTTCTAGCAACTCCCCAGGACATGGCCTACTATATTCCAAGATTAGTAGAGGCAGGTGCTAATATTATTGGAGGGTGTTGTGGGACACAGCCTGATCATATTCAAGCTATGGTCCAGGCTTCCAATGGATTGTTGCCAAAAGAACGAGAAATTAAACCAAGAGGGAAGTTAGCAAGCCGAGGAAAGACTATTTTTATTGATGATACTGTGCCTCCTCTGATTATTGGGGAGCGTATCAACCCTTCTGCCAATAAAGAATTGGCTCAGGATTTGCTAGAAGGTAGACTAAACATTCTGAGAGAAGAAGCAGTTATACAGATTAAGGCAGGTGCTGATCTTTTAGATGTAAATGTAGGTAACCCTGGAATTGATGAAAGATCTATGATGACCCAATCTGTTATCCTTCTACAGAATGTCTGTGACTTACCGTTAGTGATTGATAGTAGTGACGTAACGGCTATAGAAGCAGGATTAGCTAACTATGCTGGTAAAGCTTTATTAAATTCAGTCAATGGTAAAGAGGAAAGTTTAAATACTATTCTACCTTTAGCTAAAAAATATGGAGCTGCTATTGTTGGTTTAGCTCTAGGTGCAGAAGGTATCCCTAAGACAGCATCAGGTAGGGTAGAGATTGCTAAGAAGATTATGAAAAGAGCTTTAGCTGAAGGTATTCCTAAGGAAGACATCTATATAGACTGTTTAGTCTTAACAGCCAGCACTGAGCAACAGGGAGGTTTAGAGACTTTAGAAGCCGTTAAGCGAGTGAAGACGGAATTAGGTTTAAAAACTATTGGTGGAATGAGTAATATCTCTTATGGTCTACCTAATCGAGAGTTATTAAATAATACTTTTTTAGCTATGGGTATAGCTTCCGGTTTAGATTTGGCTATTATTGACCCTTTGTCTTCCTCTAAGGATATCCTTAAGGCAGGAGCAGTACTAGCCAATAGAGATTTCGCTGCTCAACAATATATTAAGAATTATGGAAACCAAAATATTGCATCTAAGCCAATACCTTCTGTTACCAATCTTTCAGATCAGATTAGCGAGGCTGTAGTTAATGGTGATAAAGAAAGCATTCCTAAACTACTGGTGGAAGCTTTGAAAGATGAGGAATGTCAGGCCATGGATATTATTAATACTATACTTTTACCTGCTATGGAAGAAGTGGGGGAAAAGTATGAAAGTGGAGTCTTTTTCTTGCCTCAGCTGATGTTAGCGGCAGAAACAATGAGGTTAGCATTTGGAACTTTAAAGCCACATTTGGGTGAGGATGCGGAATTTAGTAACTTAGGTACAATTGTTTTGGCTACTGTAAAAGGGGATATTCATGACATTGGGAAAAATATTGTAGCAGTGGTAATGGAAAACTACGGATTTAAAGTGGTGGACCTAGGCAAAGATGTGGAAAAAGAAAAAATTGTAGAGGCAGTAAAGTTAGAAAAAGCAGACTTACTAGGGTTAAGTGCTCTCATGACAACTACACTTCCTGAAATGGAAGAAATAATGTCTGAGTTAAAGAATCATGGTCTGGATGTCCCTGTTATAATCGGGGGAGCTGTGGTGACTCAAGGATATGCGGACAAAATAGGGGCTACATATGCCAAAGATGCCATAGAAGCAGTAGCTAAGGGGAAGAATTTACTATTTTCTAGACAATAGAAATTTAATGAAAGAAAGAGTATTGCTAAGTAAAACTACTAAAAATCCTTTATTTGCATGGATTACCAGTTTGCTAAAAGAACTTTTAAGTGGTATAATGCACACCATGGGAATACAAATGTTTTTGTGGTGAAAACAAAAAGGTGGGTGGAGAGATGGAGAAGAAAAAACCTATCTTCTATATTGTAAGTCAAGAAGTATTGCCTGATGTTTTAAAGAAGACAGTGGTAGTCAAAGATTTATTAAAAAGGGGAGAGGAAAAAACTATCCATGAGGCTACTCGTAAGGTTGGTATTAGCCGTAGTGCTTTCTACAAATATAAAGATCATATTTTTCCTTTTTATGAGGCTAGCCGAGAGCGGATTGTAACTTTTTCTTTTATTTTAGACCACACAACGGGAGTTTTATCTAACCTTTTAAACAATATAGCAACTACTGGAGGCAATATTTTAACCATCAATCAAGATATTCCTTTGCAAGGAATTGCTAACGTATCTATCTCCATTGAAACAGCCCAGATGAAGGTAGATATAGAGAATCTTATAGAAAATATGAAGACGATAAATGGGGTAAAAAGAGTAGAGATTATTGGACAGAGCTAATTAATTAGATTGAATAGGGGGGAGTTTTAATGAGTAAAAAGCAAATTAAAGTAGGGATTCTAGGTCTAGGGACAGTCGGTAGTGGAACTGCTAGAATTCTTCAAGAGAACGGGGACAGTATTAAGCTAAAGGTAGGATCAGATATTAAAATAGCGAAGGTATTAGTTAGAGATTTAAGTCGTCCTCGAGCTGTAGAGATTCCGTTAGAGGCCTTAACTGATAAAGTAGAAGATATCCTGGAAAATCCTGAAATTGATATTGTAGTAGAAGTAATGGGCGGAATTGAGCCAGCTAGAACTTATATATTAAAAGCTATGGCTAATGGTAAAAGCATAGTGACAGCTAACAAAGAATTAATGGCTAAGCACGGAAAAGAAATCTTAGAGGCCGCAGAAAAAAATCATGTAGCTATACAATTTGAAGCTAGTGTAGGTGGTGGAATACCTATTATCCGTCCAATGAAGAGATGCCTGGCTGCTAATGACATAGAAGAAATCATGGGTATTATTAATGGAACAACTAATTATATTCTGACTAAGATGACTGATGAAGGTAGTGATTTCCAGGAAGTCTTGGCAGAGGCTCAAAAGGCAGGTTATGCTGAAGCAGACCCTACTGCTGACGTGGGTGGATATGATGCGGCTTATAAGATTGCTATCCTATCATCTATTGGGTTTAGTAGTAGAGTTAGCTTTGATGATGTTTATTTTGAAGGGATAGATAAAGTTACTGCTGAAGATATTGAATATGCTAAGGACTTAGGCTATACTATTAAGCTATTAGCTATTGCCAAAGAATCTCCGGAAGGGATTGAGATCAGGGTTCATCCTACTATGATTCCTAGTAAACATCCTTTAGCTGCAGTAAAAGATGTTTTTAACGCCATCTTTGTTAAAGGTGATGCAGTAGGTGAAGTTATGTTTTATGGAAGAGGAGCAGGACAGATGCCTACTGGCAGTGCTATAGTCGCTGATGTAATTGATATTGCTAGAGATCTAACCCATGACATACAAAGCAGATTGAACTGTACTTGTTTTACAGATAAGAAAGTAAAGAAAATAGTAGATATTGAATCTAGCTATTATGTCCGTCTAGATTGCAGCAATCAGCCAGGGGTTCTTTCTCAAATAGCTGGAGTCTTTGGAGAAAACAATGTAGGACTTTGCTCTGTAATTCAGAAAGGGTCTAAAGTAGGTAAAGAGGTAGCAGAGATTGTCTGGGTAACTTATCAGGTCAAAGAGAAGGACTTACAGCAAGCTTTAAAAGAGTTAACTAGTCTATCTATTGTTCAGCAGATCAGCAGTGTGATTAGAGTCGAAGGAGGAGTTCATTAATGGCATGGCAAGGGCTTATTAATCAATATAAGAATTATTTACCAGTTACTGATAAGACACCAAATCTTACTTTAAATGAAGGCAATACCCCTTTAATTAAAGCTAATCGGTTAGGTGAAATGCTAGGTGGGTTGGAAATATATTTTAAGTATGAGGGATTAAATCCTACCGGATCTTTCAAAGACAGAGGAATGGTAATGGCAGTAGCCAAGGCATTAGAAGAAGGCTCTAGAGCCATCATGTGTGCTTCTACAGGAAATACTTCTGCAGCAGCTGCTGCTTATGCAGCTCGCAGCGGGATTGATTGTATAGTTTTAATTCCTGAAGGAAATATTGCCTTAGGTAAACTAGCTCAAGCTCTTATGTATGGAGCTAAAGTAGTAGCTATCGAAGGGAATTTCGATGAAGCTTTAAGAATAGTTAGAGAAATTACAGCTAAGCATCCAATTACTTTAGTAAACTCAGTTAATCCTTACCGTCTGGAAGGACAGAAGACGGCAGCTTTTGAAGTATGTGACCAGCTTGGTGGAAAAGCTCCTGACTATCTAGCTATTCCTGTAGGAAATGCTGGTAATATTTCTGCCTACTGGATGGGTTTTAAACAGTACTACGATAATGGAAAAATTTCTTCTTTACCTAAAATGATCGGCTTTGAAGCAGAAGGATGTGCTGCTATCGTCTATGGCAAAGTAATAGAGAATCCCCAGACTATAGCCACAGCTATTAAAATAGGAAATCCTGCCAGCTGGAAGTTGGCTGAGGCAGCAGCTAAAGATTCAGGAGGAACTATAGATTTTGTTACTGATGAAGAAATTCTAGATGCTTATAAATTGTTAGCTAGAACAGAGGGTATTTTTGCCGAACCTGCCTCTGCTGCATCTTTGGCTGGGGTTATTAAGCTAAATAAACAAGGGAAATTCAATAAGGGAGACCAAGTAGTTTGTGTTCTTACTGGCCACGGTTTAAAAGATCCGGACAATGCTATTAAAGTTTCTGAAAAACCGATTTCCGTACCAGCAACTACTGAGGCTATTGAGAAACTGCTTAGCTGTTAGGGGGAAATGCTATGAGGATAAAAATACCAGCAACTACTGCTAATTTAGGGCCTGGCTTTGATACACTCGGAATGGCTTTAGATGTATATAATGTAGTAGAGGTGAAAGAAGAAGGCAAAGGTTTGAATATTCGGATTATTGGTCTGGGGGAAGGAATCCTTCCAACTAATCAAGAAAATATTGTGTACCAGGCAGCAGAGAAAGTATTTCAGAAGGTAGGTATTTATCCAAAGAACATACAACTGAATTTAACTAATAACATTCCCTTGAGTCGGGGATTGGGTAGTAGCGCTGCAGCTATTGTGGGAGGTCTTGTAGCTGGTAACTTAATTACTGGTAACCATCTTCCTTTAGAAGAAATTCTGAAATTAGCTACTAAAATAGAAGGACACCCGGATAATGTGGCGCCTGCCCTTCTAGGCGGCTTGGTTATCTCTTGTATGGAAGGTGATGAAGTAGTATACTTACGATTAGAGCCTCCACAAGAGCTAAAAGCAGTAGTAGCCATTCCTGAATTTCATCTTTCAACGGAAAAGGCTCGCCAGGTATTACCTAAAGAGGTTTCCCTTCAAGATGCTATTTTCAATACTAGCCGGGTGGCTTTACTAATTGCAGCTCTAACCACTGCTAATTGGGAAATGCTGCATTATGCTACCCAAGATAGATTGCATCAATCCTACCGGAGTTCTTTGATTCCTGGGATGGCGGAAGTATTTAAAGAAAGTAGAAAAGCAGGAGCTAAGGCGGTGACTATTAGTGGAGCCGGTCCTTCTCTGCTGGCATTGGCTACTGAGAATACTGAAGAAATAGCTAGAGCTATGGAGAATACCTTTTCTAAGCACCAGATCAAGAGTGATGTTCAAATAATGAATATTTGCCTTAGCGGCTATCAGATCTTTTAAAAATTATTAATAATTCCATAAGGCAGGTGAATGTTTTCAATGGATATTTTAGTACAAAAATATGGCGGTACTTCAGTAGCTAATCCTGAGAGAATAAAAAATGTAGCCCAAAGGGTGGTTACTGCAAAAAATGAAGGAAAAAGTGTGGTTGTGGTGGTCTCTGCTATGGGAGATAGTACTGATGACTTAATTGAGTTAGCAGCGCAGATTAATGGTGAGCCGCCTGCGAGGGAAATGGATATGCTTTTAGCTACAGGAGAACAAGTAACTATTGCTCTGCTAGCTATGGCTATTAAAGCGTTAGGACATGATGTTGTTTCTTTAACAGGTCCTCAGGCTGGAATTTTAACAGAATCTTTTCATGGGAAGGCTAGAATTCTAGATATTAATACGAAACGGGTAATGAAGGAGTTAGAAGAGGGAAAAATAGTAGTAGTAGCAGGATTCCAAGGAGTTTGTCGCGAAGGAGATATTACTACTTTAGGAAGAGGTGGTTCTGATACTACCGCAGTAGCTTTGGCAGCCGCTCTAAAAGGTAATGTCTGCGAGATTTATACGGATGTGGATGGGGTTTATACCACAAACCCTCGTTTAGTACCCGAAGCTAGTAAATTAAAAGCTATTTGTTATGAGGAGATGTTAGAACTAGCTAGTTTAGGGGCTCAGGTATTGCATCCTCGATCAGTAGAATTAGGCAAAAGTTACGGAGTAGAAATTCATGTTCGCTCTAGCTTTAACTATAATGAAGGTACTGTAGTAAAGGAGGGTAACCAGTTGGAAAATAAAGAACTTGTTAGTGGAGTAGCTTATGATATAAATGTAGCTAAAATTGCTCTTATCGAGATTCCTGATAAACCGGGAATTTCCTTTAAGATCTTTCAAGCTTTAGCGGATGAAAGTATAGATGTGGATATTATTGTACAAAGTATTGGTAGAGATGGCAGGATTGATATCTCCTTTACTCTACCTAGAACGGATTTGCGAAGAGCTTTTGATATTCTACAGGAAAAAGTTATTAAACAAATCGGTGGTAAGGAAGTAGTATTTGACGACGGTGTGGCTAAACTTTCTATCGTAGGTGCTGGTATGGTCAGCCGCCCAGGAGTAGCGGCAAAAATGTTTGAAGCTTTGGCTGCAGAAGATATTAACATCGAAATGATTAGTACTTCTGAGATTAAGGTTTCCTGTATTATTAAAGATACAGATATAGAGAAAGGTGTAAAAGTAGTTCATAAATATTTTAGTTTAGATAATAAATAAACTTAGAGAATAAAGAAGATAAGTTAAGCTTAGGAAGCCTACTTTTTTAGAAAGTAGGTTTCCTTTCTTAGTGCTTTTAAGGGAAGGAGCAGAAGATATTGCTGGATCATTACATGGGAACCATTATTAACATTGGAACAGTAGTTTTAGGAGGATTGGTGGGGGTCTTTCTTAATAATAGAATGCCCCAGAATATTAACTATACTGTAATGCAGGGTTTAGCTTTAAGCACTGCTCTAATTGGGATTAAGATGGGGTTGGAAACTAAGAACTTATTAATTGTTGTTTTGAGTTTAGTAATAGGCGGTATTATTGGTGAGTTATTGGATATTGAAGAAAAATTTGATCGGATGGGAAGATGGTTAGAAGAAAGATTTGATAGCCAGGAAAAAGGTTCCGGCAATTTTACTAAAGGTTTCGTTAGTACCAGTCTTCTTTTCTGTATAGGGCCTATGGCTATTATGGGAGCTATCGAGAATGGTCTAACCGGTAAGTACAGTATCTTGCTAACTAAAGCAGTTATGGATGGTTTTGCAGCTGTAGCGTTTGCTTCTAGTTTAGGAATTGGGGTAGTTTTTTCTTCTCTTAGTATTTTAGTGTATCAGGGTGGGTTAACTTTATTGGCTAGCTTGGTTAAAGACTTTCTTACAGACCCAGTAGTCAGGGAAATGACGGCCACCGGAGGAGTACTGATTATTGGCTTGGCTTTAAACATTCTCGGAATAGTCAGGGTAAAAGTAGGTAATCTTTTACCGTCAATTGTAGTTGCTATTTTTATGGCTATGTTATTTAATTAATGTATAGGTATCTATTGCAGGCAAAGGGTGGTAAACGTGATGGGATATTCTAAGCAGATTATTGGTGAGCTAAGAACATATTCAGATAAATGCGACACTCATGCTCATTCTTACGCTCAATTGATATTACCCTTAGAGGGCACTCTTTCTATTGAAACAAGTGCGCATTGTTTCGAAGACAATGAACAGCGCATTTTCTTTTTGTCGCCCAATTGTAATCATAGTTTTTACTCTAAAGTTCGTAATAAATTTCTGGTACTAGATATTCCTTCTTATTATCTTTTACCACAAGAATTAGATGGGGTAAAAGATGTTGTCAGTAAGGTTGTAGATGGACGCTGGCAAGCTTTAAGACTTCTCATGCTAAATGAAATTGAGAATAATTATGGAGAGAATCAATCAATAATTCATCTATTTCGTTATGCATTACCTTTATTACTAGAAGATGTCCAGCCAGTTTCTATAAACTACATTCATAGAAATTATTATAAGAAAATATCTATTCAGGAGCTAGCAGATTTAGAGCATTATAATGTTTCCTATTATTGTGAATGGTTCTTAAAGAAGACTGGAATTACACCACTTAAGTATATTCAAAATGTTCGCCTTAGAAAAGCTAAAGAACTGTTAGTAGATACAGATTTTTCTCTTTTACAGGTCGCTCAGCAAGTAGGATATGAGTATCAATCTTCTCTAACTAAACTGTTTAAAGAATCTGAAGGAATATCTCCTTCGAATTATAGAAAGAGTTACCGTAAATAGACTTAATCAGAGCTGAATTCTAACTAAATAATTACTTATCCTTCTGCTATAATTATCCTAAAAGCATAAATAAGGCAGGAGGTTTTTTTATGAAGAAGGTCTATCAAGGAGCTATTTATCTTTCCCTTGCTGCTAGTATTTGGGGAGGTATGTATGTAGCTAGCAAATATGCATTAGATATAATTCCGCCTTTTACTTTAGTATTTTTCCGTTATTTGTTAGCTGGAACCATACTTATTTGGATTTGCAGAGCGAAACAGGTACCGTTAATCTCTGTTAAAGACAAAAAACTTCTTTTCCAGATTGGATTTGTTGGTTATTTTCTTTCTATTGCTGCTCAATTCATTGGAACTAAATTATCTTCAGCTCATATGGGGGCTGTTATTACCACTTTATCTCCAGTTTTTCAGTCTGGTTTCGCAATATTTTTACTTAAAGAGAAATTATCTTTTAAACAATTTATTTCTATATTAGTTTCATTTATAGGAGTTTTAGTAATTGTTGGTCTTTCTGATATAAACGGAAAGGACAATTCTCTCTTAGGTGTTTTATTCTTATTGTTAGCTGCTTTGCTTTGGGGGTATTACTCAGTCTTAGCAAAAAAGGCTTCTGTTACTTGTTCACCGTTACAAATAACTACTTGGGGAGTCATAATTGCTACTATAGTTACTTTTCCTATCGTAATTGGAGAGGCTAATCTGTGGGACTTAAGGGACTTACTTAGATGGCAAGTGCTTTTTAGTATTTTCTATGTAGCTGTTTTAGCTACCGCAGTAGCTTTCTTTTGTTGGAATAAAGGATTATCCCTTTTATCTTCACACCAAGCGGGTTTATTCTTTTTCTTGCAACCTATTGTAGGAAGTGTATTAGGTTGGTTGATATTGAATGAAGACTTAAGCTGGTCCTTCTATTTAGGGAGCCTATTCATCCTTGCCGGAGTTTATTATAATATGACATGTACTGAGGAAAAAGAGAATTTATAGTACAGTTTTAGAGAGTTTCACGTGAAAAAATGTATAAATTATTTTCAAAAGGGATAAATTAACTCTTGACAGGTTATTATTGCTATGTTATTATATATTAAGTCGGGCTATAGCGCAGCTTGGTAGCGCGCTACCTTGGGGTGGTAGAGGCCGTGGGTTCAAATCCCGCTAGCCCGACCAGTAATTTTGCTTTGCCAACTCATAGCAATCGAATAATTTTTAATATCACCTGGAACTATTGTCCAGGTGATATTTTCATTTTTAATGATAAGATTATAGTGAATAGTGTTCTACAAAGGTAAATCCCAACGTTCTTCAATTAGGTATTTTCCCCAAATATCATGTTCTACTGTTTCTTTTGTAATAAAGCCATTACGCCTATAAAGGTTGCGGGCATCTACCAAGATACTTAATGTCCAAAGAAAGATTAGTTTATACCCGTTCTCTTTACAAAAGCTTATCGCAGTCTTTATCAATTTGCTTCCTAAACCCTTGCCACGCATCTCGGGTTCGATAAGCAACCAGCGTAGCTGTGCTGCAAAGTTATCTGCTTTAACTATTGCTATTGAGCCAACTGGTATTCCATTGTATTCTGCTACCCAGATATTCTCTTTGTTTTTATTCTGCTTTCTTAAAAATGTTTGTATACCATTAGCAACATACTCAACAAAGGTAGAATCAAATCCATATTCAGCTTTATATAAATCTTCATGCCTTTTAAGAATATGTTCGATATCTTTAGGTTGGAATGTTCTGATATTTATAGATTTAAGCTTTGAGGAAAGTTTATTCTCGATAATTCTCATTGCAGTTGTTAGCTCTTTTTGTTCATTTCCTTTTAAATTACTTACTAACTCTTGAATTTGTTTATTTGATTTTTCGGTAAGATTAGACAAAATTTGCTTGCCTTCTAGGGTTAGATGAAGTATGTATGCTCGTCTATCAATAGAAGAAGTTTCTTTGTAGATAAGTCCGTCTGCCTCAAATCGCTTTAAAATTCTGCTTATATAACCACGGTCTATACCTAGTTCCTCAATTAAAATATTAGCAGTACAGTTTCCTATGTTATTAATTTCAAAAAGGACTCTAGCTTCTGTTAAGGAATATTGACTATCAAGTATATGTTGATTAATTAGTCCAAGTATTTTTGTATAAAAGCGATTGAAACTACGTATTTCAGTGATAAGTAAACTATAATTATCTTCCATGAAGTCACCTCATTTACAGATTCATACTACAAATATACAAAATATAGTTGACTAAGTCAACTATATTTTGTATATTAACTTCTCAGGCTAGCTAAATATTAAGTTCTGAAAGGCTGTATTTATGAGAAATAGTTTTTAATTAGGCAGGATACACTGACATTTTATCGAAATTTTATAGGTAGGTTAACTGCAAAAAGATAATTGTAATAGCTTAAGATATTTTATGCAATAATAAGAAAAAATCTCATTAAATGATAGAATAGACTGGAGGTATAGAGATGATAATTACTACCACTCATACTATTGAAGGTAGAAAGATTGCTGATTATAAAGGAATTGTTTTTGGGGAAGTTATTACTGGTATTAATTTTATAAAAGATTTTGTGGCAGGACTAACTAATTTCTTTGGTGGAAGATCAGGTTCTTATGAAGGAGAACTTATTAAAGCCCGTGAGGAGGCTTTGAAAGAGCTAGAGAGAAGAGCGGAAATGGTAGGAGCAAACGCTGTTATAGGTGTTGATATTGATTATGAAGTGTTAGGGGAAGGTGGTAATATGCTTATGGTAACAGCATCTGGTACAGCAGTCAGGATTGAATAGACTATAAGCCTATATTAAAATGCTCTACTAGTCTTTCGACTTGCATAAGCACCATATTAAACCTTATTTTCTGTGATTCATCGCTAAATGCTTGTTCAATTAGCTTCTTACATATACTATGAATTTTTAGTATTTCGTTTGGATCTGCTGGATACCAATTACTGACTCCAATGGACGAAAGAAAAATTTTATTCGCACTATCCATTTTTAAAGTACCTATTCTAAAATCTACAATTATCCCATATGCAGGGTCTTTCATTGCACGGAATTCTACCCCTATAATTTTGTCAATCTCGTTTCTTGAGAACTTCCCATCTTTATTAACATCTGGGAGGGTAATGGAGGCAACATCATCTTGACCATCTGCTAAGCTCTTTAATTGTCTACTCATTGAATCAAATTGGTGATAAGCACATAGTAAGTATAAATCCGTGTCTATGAACTTGACAGGTGTATCCATCATTGCCTCTTGAATCTGTTTTTCTAGTTCATCCATATATTAATCACCCCATCCTATTTATTAGAGAAACATGATTTACTAGATTAAAGTAATTCGACATTGTGGATAGAATTCCTCTATTCTGCCCTCAATTTGTCAGGAGAGTTCTGGATCTGCATATTGTACTGTAAGGAGGTAAAAATGCTGCCTAAAGCTATTTTGTTTGATTTGGATGATACTATAGTATCTTTTGATGGGGCAGGAGATCTAGCTTGGAAAGAGATATGTAGTTCATTTGTTGAAAGGTTAAATACCCCTTTTGATAGTAATGTTTTATTGGAAACTATTAAAGAATTAAAGAGATGGTATTGGGGAGACCCAGACAGACATAAGACTGGACGAATGAACTTAACGGAAGCTAGGAGAGATGTAGTAAAGATGGCTTTAAGCAATTTACAATTCTTTAATGAAGAAGTTGCCTGCAGCTTGGCTGATAGCTATACTAGAAGACAAGAAGAATTAATTTGCTTATTTCCAGATTCTATTAGCACATTGAAAAAGATTAAAAAAATGGGAATTAGAATGGCATTAATCACCAATGGTTCTTCAGAAAAGCAGCGAGCAAAGATAAATAGATTCCGTCTTTTAGACTATTTTGAAGAATGCCTTGTAGAGGAGGAAGTGGGATTCGGAAAACCAGATATACGTATCTTTGAGATGGCTTTAGAGAAGTTGAAGTTAGCAGCAAATGGAGTATGGATGGTAGGTGACAATTTGGTATGGGATGTTGAGGCTCCTCAAAAGCTTGGTATATATTCTATATGGAACGATTATAGAAAGAAAGGTCTTCCAAATGATTCAACTATAATACCAGATAGAATAATACATAGTATAGCTGAATTACCATATTGAATAAGAAATAATATTATTATCTTATTAAGATTAG
>Ga0079099_1032358_pt1 | contig 13954 bp, 12 predicted proteins | sample ADurb_H2B_02_Slu_FD_77098 | JGI IMG/M metagenome (GOLD analysis project Ga0079099, IMG submission 77098) | Active sludge microbial communities from Illinois, USA, of municipal wastewater-treating anaerobic digesters - ADurb_H2B_02_SludgeMetaT... | ecosystem: Engineered > Bioreactor > Anaerobic >... | reverse complement strand
AAAAAAAAGTATATACTTTTGCTAAGATGAGCAATGGATGGGATATGGTAACAGTTGTACCAAAGAAAGAAGTAGTAGCTAGCTTAAATAGTCTTTCTAAAACTGTTTTAATCATGACTTTGTTAATCTTGCTTTTAGCTACTTTTATTGCTTATTATTTAGGAAAAAGTATTTCTTCTCCATTGGATTTTTTAACAGAAAATGTAAATCAAACTGCTACTTTGGATTTGCGTTCAGTTGCTGATAAATTTGAATATTTAAATAATCAAGATGAAGTAGGGGAGATTTGTCGTTCAATTTCTCATTTAAAAAATTCTTTACGAGAAATTTTTGGACGACTAGCAAATGTATCACAGCAAGTAGGTGATTACTCAGATAATCTCACCAATAGCACCAAGCAGACTATTCAATCTATTGATGGAGTAGCTAATACAGTGGAAGAATTAGCCAAAGGTGCTTCGCAACAAGCAGCGGATGCACAAATAAGCTCAGAGAAGTTAGGTGATTTGGCTAATGAAATAAAAAATGCAGTAGAGAGTGCACAAATAGTTAAAGATTATTCCTTACAAGTGCAAAATCTTAATCATCAGGGTATTCAATCTATGGCAGCTCTTTGGGAAAAACTGCAAGAAAATAGTAAAGCTACTGCTAAAATCTCTGAAAATGTGGAAAATCTTCATAATAAGTCTGGTTCTATTGGAGCGATTATCAATACTATTCAGTCAATTGCCGAGCAAACTAATCTTCTTGCTCTAAATGCAGCTATTGAAGCAGCAAGAGCAGGTGAAGCAGGTCGTGGATTTGCTGTTGTGTCTGAAGAAATTAGAAAATTAGCTGAAGAGACTTCCACTTCTACTAGAGAAATATCAGGTATTGTGGAAGATATTCAACAGGAAATAGGCACAACTAAAGTGAATATGAATGCTGGTGAAACAGTGGTTAGAGATGCCGATAGTGCTATGGGAAAAGCTAGAGAGGCTTTTGCTACTATTGAAAAAGCTATAGCGCAAACTATTGAACATATAGAAAATTTAGTAGATAATGTGCGCAAAGTGGATCAAGGAAAAGAAGTAGTTGTTAGTAGTGTACAAAATATGTCTGCTGTTTCTCAACAATCAGCAGCAGCTACCGAAGAAGTTGCTTCATCTATTGCTGAACAAAATTCTGCTATGGAACAAATTTCTCTTACTTCTGATAAACTTTTAGAGGTTTCTCATGCATTACAAGATATTATGAGGCAGTTTAAACTTTAAAAAATTAAAAAATAAAGGAGGTAAAACATGTCTGATCAATCTTTAAAAAGGGACCTTAAAGCAAGACACTTGATGATGATTTCAGTGGGAGGTGTTATTGGGGCAGGTTATTTTCTAGGGGCAGGGGCTGCCATCAACACAGCTGGACCAGCGGTTATTATTTCTTATGCCTTAGGTGGTTTGGTTACTTTATTGGTTATGGCTCTTTTATCTGAAATGGCAGTAGCTATGCCTGTTGCTGGTTCTTTTCAAACTTATGCTAAAAAATCATTAGGACCATGGGCTGGTTTTGTTACAGGTTGGACCTATTGGCTAGCCTTTCTTATCGGTCCTGCTTCAGAAACTATTGCAGCAGGAACATTTTTACATCTGTGGTTTCCTACTGTGCCTATTTGGTGCTTTTGTCTGGCTGTTGCTTTGCTGATGACTATAGTCAATTTAATTGGTGTTTTGGTTTTTGGAGAGGTAGAATTTTGGCTTAGCTTGATTAAAGTTGTTGCTCTTTTACTATTTATTGTTTGGGGGGCAGCAGGTGTTTTCCATTTACAGATGACTTCTGCAAATGTTGGTTTAGCTAATTTCTTTAGTAATGGTGGTTTTGCTCCTCATGGTTTGATGGGAATATTAGGAGCTATGATTATTGTTATTTTCTCTTATGGTGGAACTGAAGCAATAGGTACTGCTGCTGAAGAAAGTTCACATCCTGAAAAAGATATTCCTAAGGCTTTGACTGGTACTGTAGTACGTATTGTTGTTCTTTATATTTTCTCTATAGCTATTTTGGTGGGGGTATTACCTTGGGCTGACGCTGGCTTAAGTTCTAGTCCTTATGTTGATGCTTTACGTATTTTAGGTGGTCCTGTCTGGGCTAATATTATGAACTTTGTTGTTCTGACTGCAGCTCTTTCTTGTATTGATACAGGCGTTTATGCTACTTCTCGGATGCTCTTTTCTCTAGCTCGTGATGGATATTTTCCTAAGGCTTTTGCTAAATTGCATCCTGAACGTAAGACACCTGTTACTGCTATTGTAGCTTGTAGTATGGTTTTATTTATAGGAGCATTGATGTTCTTCTTATTCCCTGATTTTGCTTATTTATGGTTAGCTAGTCTTTCTGGATTTGGTTTTCTTTTCACTTGGTTAATGATAGCTTTGAGTCAACCAAAAATGCGTAGAGAAATAGAAGAAAATTGTCCTGAAAAATTAAAATGGAAAGTGCCTTTTTATCCTTATATTCAATATTTAGCAGTGGGTTTAATGATTGCTATTTTAGTAGCACAGCTATTTGTTCCTAATGGCTGGGTTATTTTAGCTGCTGGCACTGCTTGGCTTGCTTTTGCTTCATTATATTATTTTGCTGTAGCTAAAAAAGGAGAGGAAGTAAATGAAAAAACAATTGCTGGATAAAATGACAGGACATCAATTTTCCATAGGTAAGTATGATAAAGTAATTTTACCTGTAGGTTCTTTAGAAAATCATGGTTTTCATCTACCCTTTGGAACAGATACTTTTGTTTCTCATCAATTAGCACAAAAAGTGGCAGAACAAATTCCTGGCTTATTGGTTATGCCACCTGTTACTTATGGCATGAGTGAACATTATAGTTCTTTTGCTTTTACAGCTTCTCTACAAGCAGAGACATTAATTGCTGTTTTAAAAGATATTCTACTTTCTGTTTTACGCAATGGTATTGAAAAAATATTTATTATGAATGGACATGACGGTAATATTGCTCCTATTGAAATAGCTGCTCGAGCAGTGAAAAAAGAATATCCAACAGCTAAAATTGTTTCTTTAGATGCTTGGTGGGTTGTTGCTGGACAATTATTACCCCCTGATACTTTTGAAGTATGGAATGGTTTGGGACATGCTGGTGAAGGAGAAACATCAATGGCTTTAGCTCTTTTCCCAGAATTAGTAGAAATGGATAAAGCTAAAGGAGTTGTGCCTGATTTGCCACTAAACGTGGAAATCAAGTGGTTGTTTAATGAGCTGACAGATACAGGCGCAACTGGTGATCCTACTAAAGCGACTAAGGAAAAAGGGGAAAAAATGCGTGATGTTCTGGTAGAGGCTGTAGTTGGTTTTATGAAACAAATGGAAGAAAAAGACTGGAAATATTAAAAAGAAAAGCTCCTAGTCCAAAGACTAGGAGCTTTTACTTATTTATGGCAACAACATTTGTGATGACCTTCACCATGTCCACCACTGCAAGCAATTTTTTTATTTTCTTCAATTTTATATTTTTCTTTGCTTCCACATTGAGGACAAGCTATTTCATGACCATGCTTGCCACCTTCCTGGCAAGGTGTTTCCTGCCATTGATGTCCACATTTTACACATTCAAAAGTTCTCATTTTTTTTACCTCCTCTATTATTATGGTCATATGCTATTATTTTTATTATATACAATTTTTTACTTCTCTGCAATGACTTTTTAAAATGCTTTTAGGTCAACCTTATTGTCTAGTGCTTGAGCAGGATTATTGGGCAAAGAAAGAGAATAAAGTAAAGAGAAAGTTAGGCAAGGAGGATATAAGATGGATTTAGCAAAGACCATGTATGCGCCTTCTCAGCTAGCTAGTGAATTGGATGTGAGAAGGCAGTACAGTTATTTTGAGAAAGATCAGGCTATTAAAAACATGCTGGATGCTGTCAATGCTGTATCTATTATTATTAATAAAGAAAGACAGATAGTTTTAGCTAATAAAACAACTCTAAACCTTTTAGGTCTGGAAAGTACTCTATCTATTTTGGGTAAACGTCCTGGCGAAATTTTTGAATGCATTCATGCTCATGATCATGTAGGTGGTTGTGGAACAAGTGAGTCTTGCCGCAATTGCGGTGCTGTAAATACTATTTTAAAAATTATTTCCTCTCAGGAAAGAGTTGCAGCAGAAACACGAATAGTACAGAATATTAATAATCAACAAGAGGCTTTGGATTTGCTGGTTAGTGGAAATCCTTATCAGATAAAGGGAGAGACTTTGTATGTGCTTACTTTTTCAGATATTAGTGACACTCAAAGAAGAACTGCTTTAGAAAGAATTTTTTTCCATGATATTATTAATATTTCAGGTGGATTGAGTGGTATAATTACTTTGCTGAAAGAAGATGTTCCTTTATCTTTGCAAGATGAGCTGGTTTTCTTAGAACAATGTTTTAAAAATATGGTGGAAGAGATATTAGCACAAAGACAATTATTAGAAGCAGAAAGCAATACCTTAGTGGTAGAAGAAAATCAGTTACAAGTTCAAGAGCTGTTGCTAGAGCTGCGGAAAATCTATCATTTACATCCAGTAGCAGAAGGTAAAATTATTGCTCTTTCTTTACCTGCAGGAGAAATAAATTTTACTAGTGATTACACATTGTTGAAAAGAGTCTTGAGCAATATGTTAAAAAATGCTTTAGAAGCTGCTGCTTATGGAGAAAAAGTTACTGTGGGCTGTTCATTAATAAATGCAGATAAAAAAATTAAGTTTTGGGTACATAATAATTGCCAGCTGACAAGAGAAGTGCAATTACAAATGTTTCAACGTTCCTTTTCTACTAAAGGAAAAGGTAGAGGGCTTGGCAGTTATAGCATGAAACTATTGGGAGAGAGGTATTTAAAAGGAGAAGTTGGATTTACTTCTCAAGAAGGAGAGGGTACTACTTTTTATTTAATTTTGTCTTTGCAGTGAAAGGAGTTCAAACAATGAATAGTTATCAGATTTTAACAGGTAGAGAGGCTAATGAGGAGATTGTGGAGCAGGCTCTAGAGTTAGATAAGTTAGTTTATCCTGCTCATTATCATACTATTTTGTCTTATGCCTTAAGTTGGTATAGAAAAAATAAGGATATTTTTGTTTTTCTTTTAGATGGACAAAAACCTATTGGTTATATTTGTTTACTTCCTTTAAGTGAACAACGTTATGAGGAAATAAGAAAAGGAATTGTAGCTCAAGATATGACTACTTCTTTGGAAGATGTTTTAGCCTATCAATCTGGATTACAATATAATCTTTATATTTTTTCTACAGTTTTACACCCAGAGTATCATGGAGGAGATGGTCTTCCTTTACTTTTACAAGCTATCAAAAATACTTTGACTCGTTTAGAGTCAGAAGGAGTAGGCTTTAAAAAGGTATTGGCTGATACTGTATCACCTAAGGGTGTCAAACTTGCACAAAGTTTAGGCTTTATGCAAGTTTGTTCTTCTAATCATGACTCAATAATTCAAGAAGCTGATTTTAATCTTTTTTGGCAGAGGTTATTACCGTAATGCTTGTTCTACTTTTTCAATGATAGTTTCTAAGGCTTTAATGCGAGCATAATATTTGCAATTAGATTCTATAATAGTCCATGATGCATAAGGAGTGCTGGTATGAAAGAGCATATTATTGACTGCTGTTTCATAGGCACTCCATTTTTCTCTATTGCGCCAATCTTCAGCAGTTATTTTCCATTGCTTAGCAGGATTCTCTTGCCGTTCTTGAAATCGTTTTAATTGTTCATCTTGATCAATATGCAACCAGAATTTAACTAAAATAGCTCCGAATTCTACTAAATGTTCTTCCATTTCTTTTATTTCTTGATAGGCTCTTTGCCACTCTTTTTCTGTGCAAAAACTTTCCACTCTTTCTACTAGTACACGTCCATACCAAGTGCGATCAAAGATAGCTATATGACCAGCTTTGGGAATAGAACGCCAAAAACGCCAAAGGTAATGATGTGATTTCTCCCAATCATTGGGTGCAGAAATAGGAAAAACTTGATAACCTCTAGGATCTAAATTTTGAGTAAATCTTCTAATATTGCCTCCCTTGCCTGCTGCATCCCAACCTTCATAAAGAATTAATAGTGGTTTTTGTTTTAGATAAAGTTCATATTCTAGTTCTCTTATTCTTTTCTGACATTCTTTTAATTTTTTCTTATATTTTTTTTCTTCTAAAGAAAGGGTTAAATCTATTTGAGAAAGAATAGGAGCATGATTTGTTGCTAATAATATTTTTGCTTCTTCTAAAAATTGATGTTTTTTTATTTTTTGCATACTTTTTTCTAAAACTTCAGCTGTTTTTTCTAGCACTTGGATGGTAGCAGATTTTTTATCATGAGCATCTATAATATACCATTGCGCATGAGTGGTATTAGTTTTCTCTAACATTTCTTCCATAGCATTGAAATACTGTTCATACTGGTTATTTTGATTAACGTCTTTTTTCATAACTTGCCAAGCTTTTTTTTGTTCTTTCTGAATTTTTTCCATTCTTTTTTCTTGTTCATTTTTGCTGATATGAAGAAAAAACTTAATGATGATGCTTTGATCGGCACTTAATTGCTTCTCAAAATTATTAATCTGTGAATATGCTTTTTGGCATTCCTTTTCTGTAATTGTTTTTTCTATTCTTTCATTGAGAACTCTTCTATACCAACTTTTTTCATAAACAGCAATTCTACCTCTAACAGGTGTTTTAATCCAAAATGGTTGAAGAAAAGGATACTTTTTTTCTTCTTCATTAGATGGATTGATAGAATACATATCAAAACCTCGAGGATCAAGCATTAAAAGCAATTGGTTGATAATAGTACCTTTTCCAGCTGCATCCCATCCTTCAAAAACCAATAAAATAGGAATTTTTAAATCCTTTGCTTCTCTTTGTAGCTGGTTGATTTTTTCTTCTAGCTTGTTTAGAGAAGTTTTATAATCTTCTTTGCTTATCTTGGACTTAAATTTAAGATTTTTTAGCATATTATCACCTCATCTATTTACTTCCTCTATAGTTTCTTTTTTCCTTTTAAAAAGAAGGATTTTTTTTTGTTCTTGACGAAAAGATTGCAAGAAAGGAGAAATAATTTGATGAAAAAAATACAAAAAATCTTTTTGCTGAGTTTTGTTTTGCTTATAAACTTGCTTTTTTTACTGGGTTGCAGTCAAAACAAGATGCAAGAGGTTATTGCTCCTCCAGATAATTCTTTGCAAGTCCATTTTTTGGATGTTGGACAAGGGGACAGTATTCTTATTCAAACACCTAGACGAAGCGAGAATATTCTTATTGATGGGGGACCAAGAGATGCAGGAGATAAGGTAGTAAGATACTTACAAGAGCATGGGGTGAAAAAAATAGATTTACTTATAGCTACTCATCCTCATGAAGATCATATTGGAGGTTTAGTCAAGGTATTAGAAGCATTTCCCGTTAAGCAGATAATAGATAGTGGAAAAAAACATACTTCTCATACTTATGAAAAATATTTGCAATTAATTGTTGATAAAAATATACCATTGGATGTGGCACCTGGACAAAAAATAAATTTAGTTAATGGTGCTCAATTAGATATTTTAGGTCCTATGCGTTATGATTACGAAGATTTGAATAATTATTCTGTAGTAAGTAAACTAACTTATGGGAAAATATCATTCCTTTTTACAGGAGATATGGAAAAAGAAGCAGAAAGAGACTTGCGTGATAAGGACTTAAAGGCAAATGTTTTAAAAATTGGTCATCATGGTAGTCGTTCGTCTACTTCTGCTCATTTTTTGAAGCAAGTAGCACCTAAGGTAGCTGTTATCTCCTTAGGTCAAGGTAATGATTATGGACATCCTCATGCTATAACTTTGAAAAAGCTAGCTAAAATAAAAGCAGAGATATATCGCACAGATCAAAAAGGAACAATAACAGTGACAACTGATGGAAATAATTTTGAAGTTACAACAGAAAAATAGGAGGTGGAGATGCAAATAAAAGCAATTATTGATAGAATAGAAGGAAACTATGCTATTTTACTATTAGATAGAGAAGAAGAACAGATACAATGGCCTTTTAGCATGTTGCCAGACAAAGCTAAAGAGGGAGAAATTATTTTATTTGATATTTTTTTGGATAATAAGGCAACAGAGCAAAGAAAAGAGGAAATAGACCATCTTTGGGGAAAAATAGATAAAAAAAGTATTTGATGTTGTTTTAAATTTATGAAAAAATATGATATATTATAAAATAGTAGAAGAAAAATAAATAGAGGCAAACTTACTGAAAAGTAAGGACGCAAAGCCGTGGGTCTAAAGATAATGCATATCAATGATTGCCAGGTTGCCACTTTAGTGATGAATGCTTGAAAAAAGACTAGGTGACAACTAGTCTTTTTCTTTTCCTTATTTAGGTATTATGGTTAAGGTGGCTCCTTTATCCTTGACCAATCCAGTTAGATAATCTTTATTTGCTTTTTCATCATTGAAGGTAGCGAGCAGCCCTATGATAGCAATGAGAACTAATGTAAGTGAAAGAGCGTGAAAAAGACGCAATTTAATACCTCCTTTGTTTTTATTTATTATGAACAATTTTTCTTTATTTTATCTCAATTATGTAAAAAAGGAGAATAAAAATGAGTAAAAAAATTCTAATTGTTGATGATTCACTTTTTGTTCGGGAAAGCTTAAAAATGCTTTTTATAAAGAATGGTTATGAAATAGCTGGAGAAGCTGCTAATGGGGAAGAGGGGATAAAAAAAGCAAATTTATTAAAGCCTGATTTAATCACTATGGATATCACGATGCCAGGAACAATCAGTGGGTTAGAGGCTATTAAACAAATTTTGACGGATAATCCTGACAACAGGATTGTAGTATGTAGTGCTATGGGAGACAAATATAATTTAAAGGAAGCTATTTTAGCTGGAGCTAAGGATTTTGTAGTTAAGCCATATCAACCAGAGAGATTGTTAGAAGCTATCAAAAAGTATATTGCATAAAGAATTACTGAAAAAAAAGAAGGCAAAGTGAGGTGAGATTTTGAGCTGCAATATTGAAAGAGAACCTTTACTGGAAATGTTTATTTTTGAGACTAATCAATTACTAATGCAACTTGAAGAGTCTGTTTTGGAAAGTGAAAAAAAACATAATTATCAATTAACAATTGATGAAGTATTTAGAGTGATGCATAGCATAAAAAGTTCCTCTGCTATGATGTTATTTAATAATATTTCTACACTTGCTCATTCGGTGGAAGATTTATATTACTTTTTGCGTAAAGAAAAGCCAGCAGAGATAGATTATGGAGCAATTACAGATTTGGTCTTAGAAAGTGCAGATTTTATTAAAAGACAGATTGCTTTGATTGAAAAAGGAGAGAAATCAGATGAGCAACCAATAGATCTTACTCAAAAGATTAAAGAGACCTTAGCTAAACTAAAAAAAGAGGAAATTAAGACTTCTCCAAAAGTAGCTTTTAATTTTTATCAAGTTAATCTTTGTTTTGAAGACGGCTGTCAGATGGAAAATGTACGTGCCTTTGCTGTTGTCCATAAATTACAAGAAATAGCAAGCAAAATAGAATATTATCCCCAAAATATAGAGGAAGATGATGAGACAACAGAAATAATTAAAAAAGAAGGGTTTCATCTTAGCTTTTCTTCTCATAAAACAAGAGAAGAGATAGAAAAATTTTTTTCTCAAATTGCTTTTTTAAAAAAGCTGCAAATTAAGCAGTTAAATAAATATGAAGATAATAAACATATAAATAAAAGTGAAAGTAAAAAAGAATTTAGTTGTTGTCAGAAAAAAAACTTTATCAGTGTGCATGTACAAAAGGTGGATCAGCTTTTAAATTTGGTGGGAGAATTGGTAGTAGCAGAAGCAATGGTAACAAAAAACCCTGAGTTAGCAGGATTGCATTTGGATAGCTTTTATAAAGCAGCAAGACAACTAGGAAAAATAAGCCATGAACTGCAAGATATAGCAATGTCAATGCGTATGTTACCGTTAACTGATACTTTTCAAAAAATGAAGCGTTTAGTCCGAGATATGAGCAGAAAAATAGGTAAAGAAGTTGAGTTAGAGATTTATGGACAAGAAACAGAAGTAGATAAAAATATCATTGAACATATTTCTGATCCTTTAATACATCTTATTCGCAATGCTCTAGACCATGGTTTGGAAAATTCAATGGAAAGAAAAGAAAAAAATAAACCTGTGCAAGGAAAAATAATCTTAAGTGCTAAGAGCATTGGGGGAGATGTTTGGATTACTGTGCAAGATGATGGTAAAGGTATTGATAAAGAAAAAGTAGTAGCCAGAGCATTAGAAAATGGCTTAATTGCTCCAGGGGAAGAAAAGGAAATGAGTGAACAGCAGATTCATTCCTTGATTTTTTTACCAGGTTTTTCTACCAAAGAACAGGTAACTGAATTTTCTGGACGAGGAGTAGGAATGGATGTCGTTTTAAAAAATATTGAAAAACTGGGAGGAAATATTTTAATTGAAAGTATTTTAGGACAGGGAACTATCTTTTCCATTAAAATACCTCTGACTTTGGCTATTATTGATGGTATGACTATTAAAGTAGGAAAAGCAAGTTATACAGTTCCTTTAACTGCTATTAAGCAATCATTCCGTGCTTTGTCTGAACAGATTATTATTGCACCTGATGGTTCAGAAAGCATTCTAGTGAGAGGTAATTGTTATCCAATTTTGCGTTTACATAACTTCTATAAAAATATAACTAATATTCAGTCAATTGAAGAAGGAATTTTAATGATGGTGGAAAATGATGGTCAGATAATTTGTCTTTTTGCTGATTGTTTACTAGGGCAGCAGCAGGTGGTAGTTAAACCTTTACCTAAATTTATTAAAAAAGTAGATGGGTTAGCAGGATGTACTCTTTTAGCTGATGGCAGTATAAGTTTGATTTTAGATATTTCTGCTTTAATTAATTAGAAAGGAGGAAAATCTTGTGCAAGAAGAATATTGGGAAGAAGAGGAAGATACTCAAAAAGGTAAATATCTCATTTTTTCTTTGGGAAAAGAAGAATATGGGATAGAAATTAAATATGTAACAGAAATAATTGGTATTCAAGAAATTACACAAATTCCTGAATTAGCTGATTATATTAGAGGGGTTATCAATTTAAGAGGTAAAATTATACCAATTATGGATGTACGATTGCGTTTTAACAAAGATGCTAGAGAGTATGATGATAGGACATGCATTATAGTAGTGGATATTCAAGATATTTGTTTAGGCTTAGTAGTAGATAGAGTTTCAGAGGTGCTTTTTATATCTGAAGAAAATATAGCTCCGCCACCTAGTCATGGAGAAAAGAGAAATAAGTATATTCAAGGAATAGGAAAGGTAAATACTGGTGTAAAAATCTTATTAGATGCTAGCCTTCTAGTTGAGGAAGAAGAAGTAGAAGTAATTAATGAATATGCAGGTTAAAAAAGGAGGAGAGAAAAATGAAGTGGTTTACTGATTTAAAAATAGCCCAAAAGATTTTAACTAGTTTCATCTTAGTAACCTTGATTACTGTTTTTGTAGGGTATACAGGTATTAGCAATATTAAGAAGATCAGCATTGCTGATGAGCAAATGTATCACTTAAATACCGTTCCTCTTGCTTATATCGGGACTATGAGCATGGATTATCAAAAAATGAGAGTAGCTTACAGAGACTTATTTATTGATAAAAATGTTACTAATAGAAATGCTTATATTGTACAAATTAAGCAGCTAAGAGAAGAAATAAATACTAATTTAAATCTTTTTGAACAAACAACAAAATTAGCTGAGGTAAAAATGGAATGTGATAAACTGAGAAATGCTTTGCAGAATCTTGAGCCAATTACAGATAAAATGATTGCTTTGGCTCAAGCTGGTAAGCTAGAGGAAGCTAATAATTTATTGCGTTCAGGCTCAGCAACTTCAGTTGTAAGAGAAATAGATGATTCTATCAGTAAATTAGTAAAAATAAAGGTTGATAATGCTCAAGCAAAAGCTAATAATAATAGTATTGTTGCTGATAAAGCTATGAATACTATGCTTGGGTTGCTTTGCTTAGCCATAGCTTTAGCTATGGGTTTAGGCATTTTCTTAGCTCGTTTATTAAGTCTTCCTATTAAAAAGTTGACAGAGGCTTCACAACAATTATCTGTTGGCGCTACTGATATAGATATTAATATCAGCAGTAAAGATGAGATTGGTGAATTAGCACAAGCCTTTCAAGAAATGGCTTGTGCCACTAAAGAACAAGCAGAGGTAGGTCAAAAAATTGCTCGTGGTGATTTGTCCATAGAAATTAAGGAACGTTCAGAAAAGGATGTTATGACACAAAGTTTGATTTTAATTATGGAAACTCTACGTTCTTTAATAACAGAAGCAGACAAACTAACTGAGGCAGCAGCAGAAGGTAAATTAGAAATAAGAGGTGAAGCCAATAAATTTGAAGGTGGTTTTAAAAGGATAATCCAAGGTGTGAATAATACTTTGGATGCTGTTGTGGAACCAATTCAAGAGGCAACTGGAGTTTTACAGGAACTGCAAAAAGGTAATCTGGCTGTGCGTGTTACTGGCAATTATGCAGGAGATTATGCTTTGATTAAAAATGGTCTGAATGAAACTATTGACAATATCAGAAGCTATATTAGGGAAATATCTGATGTATTAGGAGAAATGGCTAGAGGTAATTTAGTTGTAAACATTGATAGAGAATATAGAGGAGATTTTATACAAATAAAGAATGCTTTAAATATGATTATTAATGCTTTTAATGATGTATTAAGTGAAATTAACATGGCTGCTGAACAGGTAGCTTCTGGTGCTAGACAAGTATCTATTTCCAGTCAGACTCTTTCCCAAGGTTCTACTGAACAAGCTGGTTCTTTAGAAGAAATAAGTGCTTCTATTACTCAAATGGCAGCTCAGACAAAACAGAATGCGGAAAATGCTGGTCTTGGTAATGAATTAGCTATTTCTGCTCAAGAAAATGCTGTTCATGGTAATAAGCAAATGCAGGAAATGCTCCATTGGATGAATCAAATCAATGAAGCTTCTAATAGTATTTCTAAAATTATTAAAGTGATAGATGAGATAGCTTTCCAAACTAATATTCTTTCCTTGAATGCAGCAGTGGAGGCAGCTAGAGCTGGACAACATGGTAAAGGATTTGCAGTAGTTGCTGAAGAAGTAAGAAATCTTGCTGCGCGTAGTGCTAATGCTGCCAAAGAAACAACCTTGTTAATTGAAGGATCAATGGAAAAAGTTCAGACAGGAACTAAAATAGCTAATCAAACAGCAGATGCTTTAAATAATATAGTTGAGCAAGTTAGCAAGGTAGCAGACCTTGTTGCTGGCATTACAGAAGCTTCTAAAGAGCAAGCTGGAGGGATAGCTCAGATTAATCAAGCTATTGCCCAGGTAGATCAGGTAGTACAAATGAATACTGCTACCTCTGAGGAGAGTGCTTCTGCTAGTGAAGAATTATCTAGTCAAGCAGATTTACTGAGAGAAAGAGTAGAAAAATTCAAATTAAAAAACAACCGAGCATTTAATAGCTATCAAGCAGAAAATAACATTGAAGCTACAGTTAGTCAACCTAAAATAAATATTGCTTTAGATGATTGTGAATTTGGTAAATATTAAAAAATGACTAAGATTTCTAAATCTGAATTTAATCAATTAGCTTCCTATATCAAAAATAATTATGGTATTAATCTGCCTGAGCATAAATGTTTTTTATTGACAACAAGGTTATATCAAGTTTTACAGGAAAAAGGATTTAAGAATTTTAGTGAGTATTATCAGCATTTAATTGCTGATAATACTGGACAAGCAGTAACGGTTTTATTAAATAAAATAACAACCAATCATACATTTTTTATGCGTGAAGAAGATCATTTTAATTTTTTTAAGGAAATAACATTGCCTTATTGGGTAGCTAAGCAGAAAAAA
>Ga0079099_1057326_pt1 | contig 14004 bp, 14 predicted proteins | sample ADurb_H2B_02_Slu_FD_77098 | JGI IMG/M metagenome (GOLD analysis project Ga0079099, IMG submission 77098) | Active sludge microbial communities from Illinois, USA, of municipal wastewater-treating anaerobic digesters - ADurb_H2B_02_SludgeMetaT... | ecosystem: Engineered > Bioreactor > Anaerobic >... | reverse complement strand
AAAAAAGGAAAATGTATTCTCGTTTCAGGACACGATTTAAAAGATTTAGCCAAGTTATTAGAACAAACTAAAGGCAAAGACATTTATGTCTATACTCATGGAGAAATGTTGCCAGCTCATGGTTATCCAGAATTAAAAAAATATCCTCACTTCTATGGTCATTATGGCACAGCTTGGCAAAATCAGAAAAAAGAGTTTGCTCAATTCCCTGGTGCCATTCTTATGACTACTAACTGTATCCAAGAACCGCAAGCTTCTTATCAATCTAACATTTTCACTACTGGTTTAGTGGGTTGGCCAGGAATAAAGCATGTGAGCAATGATGATTTCTCATCTGTAATTGCCAAAGCGTTAGAGATGAAAGGGTTTACTTCTGAACAAAATAAAGAAAGTGTAATGGTCGGTTTTGCCCGTAATGCTGTTTTAAGTGTAGCTGATAAAGTAATTGATGGTGTAAAAAGTGGAGCAATTAAGCATTTCTTCCTAGTAGCAGGTTGTGATGGTGCTAAACCTGGACGTAATTATTACACTGAATTTGTCGAAAAACTACCTCAAGATACTGTAGTTCTCACTTTGGCTTGTGGTAAATTCCGTTTCTTTGATAAAAAACTAGGTGATATCGGTGGTATTCCACGTTTATTAGATATTGGACAATGTAATGATGCTTATTCTGCTATTCAAATTGCAGTAGCTTTAGCTAATGCTTTCAAATGTGGTGTCAATGATTTGCCTCTTTCTATGGTTCTTTCCTGGTATGAACAAAAAGCAGTAGCTATTCTGCTTACCCTCTTGCATTTAGGTATCAAAAATATTCGTCTTGGCCCAAGTTTGCCAGCATTTATTACACCTAATGTTTTAAATGTCTTAGTCAAAGAATTTGCTATTCAACCAGTAACTACTCCTGAAAAAGATATTGCTACTCTTTTAAGTAAATAAAGAATAGACTCCCAGCTGGGAGTCTATTCTATTTTTTTTAAATCAGTGCCTTGATGAGGACCTTCTACCAAAATAACATCTACACCTATCTTCCTTATTTTTCCCCACGGTATCACAATTTCTTCATTGCGTCCAAAAATACCTAAAATACGATTGCCACTAGGAATAGAAATTGCTGTAACATTGCCTGTTTCTAAATCAATTTCTATATCTTGAATAATACCAAGTTTTTTCCCATCCATAATATTAACAACTTCTCGTGATTTTAATTCAGAAGTTTTAATCAATCAGCTCACCCCCTTAATTTTAAAAACTCTCCTACCAATATATATGTTAAGGCAAAAAAATATAACCCTCCACGTTTAGTGGAGGGTTATATTAATTGCTTGCTTTAGCTAAATATTTATCACCTTTATGATGTTCTTTCTGCCAAACCTCTAACAACTTAAATCTCAATTTAATAGAAGATGACTTAACATCTTGATTATCTGCTAGCCTGTCCAAGGCTAGGCCATTTTCTGCATCAATAAAACAAAGAGGGGGAAAAAGAACACACCACCAATTCTTACCTGAACCAGAACCAATTACAACACGTAAAGCTTGATAATTTCCTGCAGCTAAATTTAAAGAACCATAATTTTTCGCAGGAAAAGCAAAATTTCCTATTTCCGCTTTCACAGCATATGGCTTTCCTGCTCTTTTTACTTCTTCTTGAGCAATATCTCTGATTACACTAAGATTTTGTTGAGCAATTACTTTAGCTTCTTGAGCATTTTTAGCATGACGGAAAAGTAAATATGTTTTAGCAACAACCTTATCTCTTACTTGTCTTTTTAAAGCTTGGTCTTCCTCAGAATCACTATTAGCTACTACATGCAGTCTTAAAAGCTGCTCTCCATTATATGTTTGTGCTTGAGTTGGGAAAGTCAAATAACCTGCAAAAAGAGTTAGCACTGCTGTAGCAATAATCAAACAAGAAAGATAAAAAAATTTTCTTTTCATCATTATTCCCTCTTTTTAAACATATTTTCTTAAATGCATTAAAGCTGCTTTTTCTAATCTAGATACTTGTGCTTGTGAAATCCCAATTTCTTCTGCTACTTCCATCTGAGTTTTTCCTTCAAAAAAACGCAAGCTTAAAATCATACTTTCTCTATCACTAAGTTTCTGTAAAGCTTCTTTAATAGCGATATTTTCCAACCAACTGTTATCTTGATTTTTTTCATCTTTAATTTGATCCATAACATGAATAGGATCTCCACCATCATGATAGATAGGTTCAAAAAGTGAAATAGGCTCTTGAATAGCATCTAAGGCAAAAACCAAATCTTCTCTAGGTATACTTAATTCATCAGCAATCTCATTTAAAGAAGGCTCTTTAGCATGCTTAGTTACTAATGAATCTCTTACTTGTAATGCTTTATAGGCAATATCTCGCAAAGAACGACTAACTCTTATGGAGTTATTATCACGCAAATATCTTCTAATCTCTCCGATGATCATAGGGACAGCATAAGTTGAAAACTTAACATTTTGTCCTAAATCAAAATTGTCAATTGCTTTCATTAAACCAATACAACCAACCTGAAATAAATCATCTATATATTCACCACGATTGTTAAATCTTTGTACAACACTAAGGACTAAACGTAAATTTCCTTTAATCAAAACCTCTCTGATAGAATAATCTCCAGCACGTAAATTTATAAATAATTCTAGCATCTTAGCACTAGGTATAGTAGGCAATTTAGCTGTATTGACACCACAAATTTCTACTTTGTTCATCAACATGTAATTCTCCCCCTCTTTTCCATTATTTTCTTTAATTTAAGTATGTCCATCTCTGAACTCTTTATACAGGCAATTACAGGAAAAAGGAAAAGAAAAAACACGGAATAAATTCCGTGCTTACTCAGCGTGAACTATTTCTTTTCTTAGTTTCTTAATTATTCGCTTTTCCAAGCGTGAAATATAAGATTGAGAGATTCCCAATAAATCAGCAACTTCTTTCTGTGTTTTCTCCAATCCGTCTTCTAAACCAAAGCGTAAAGTCATAATTTTTTTTTCTCTACCATTAAGTTTTTTCATAGCAGCATACAAAAGACTTCTATCTACATCTCCTTCTATGTGCTTATAAATAATATCATTTTCCGTTCCCAAAACATCAGAAAGTAAAAGCTCGTTACCATCCCAGTCAATATTCAAAGGTTCATCAAAAGAAACCTCTGTTTTGATTTTATTATTTCTCCGCAAATACATCAGAATCTCATTTTCAATGCATTTAGAAGCATAAGTTGCTAGCTTAATCTTTTTAAAAGGGTCAAAAGTATTCACAGCTTTAATTAAACCAATACTTCCTACAGAAACCAAATCTTCAATATTTATACCTGTATTCTCAAATTTTCTAGCTATATAAACAACCAACCTTAAGTTCCGCTCAATTAAAACATTCTTGACTGCTTTATCACCTTTTTGTAGTTTAGCAAGAAGATAAATTTCTTCATCACTGCTTAAAGGTGGGGGTAAAGCTTCACTGCTACCCACATAATATGTACCCTCAAAGGGTGGTAACCCAAGCTTGAGCCAAATTCTAAGAATAAATAATTTTATGGACCAAGCAATTTTCATTATCAAATTAGTCACTTTCTTCTCTCCTATCTATTTATTTTCTGCCATGCTCGGTAAAATCTGTGGATGCAATAGAGCCTGATAATCACCATCTAAGCTAAAACTATGATTATAAATACCAACTATAACTTTAGTTAATTTGCTTTTTTCACCTTTTTGATGAATAATAATCCCGTCAGGACGGAATCCTAATAGCATACCATTAGCTCTTCCTAAAGAGTTAAAAGGTATCAAACGGAAACGAGAGCACCAGTCAGACTTACTGAGCAAATCATAAGTTTTTTCCAAATCATTTTCCTTAACTTGCGAAAAAATTTCTTTAACTTCTTGGGGCAAAATAGAAATAAGAGCTTCATATTCTACAATAATAACAGGTATTCCAGTAAAAGGGTCTTTAAGTTGATTTCCAGTATCTACCATAGCTTGCAAATGTATTTCCTGTCCAACAAAAATTATAGTAACACCAAGAGAAAAGAGATCCTCTAGATTTTTTTTCTGTCTAGCTAACCTTGCTATCTGCACTAAACAAATAACTACAATAATAGTTACAAGCATTGTCCAGATATTAAAGCGATTAACGTAGGAAAAGCCTTGCCCGAGATAAGATAAATAGGGACTATGATTAGTAAAATAAACTAAAGCCATAGCTGTACCACCCGCTAAAAATGAAGATAAATAAAAGTAACCTAAAATACGTAAAAAAAGCTTCAACCGAACAGGATAAAAAGCTAATAAAGGAATTAGCATCGCAAACAACAGTTTAATAGGTAAACTGTTTAAACAGACACAACCTGGTAGAAGAATGAAAATAGAGTACAAAGCACCTAAAGATGCTCCTAAAAACATTTTCCATTTACTTATTGCTAAAGAAGCTAATTTAGCAGTAGTCCAAAGAATAATACAGTTCATAATTAAATTTACTAAAAAAAGAGTATCCACATAAATTTCCATACAATTCCCCCCAAGGAGAATAATTTTATATCAATATATTACCATTAATTATACCCCATTCCTTTTAAGAAAATTGTCAATAAAAGGAAAAACCACTTTCTTCTGAAAGTGGTTTTTAAATCTATTTTTTACGTAAAAAAGCAGGAATTTCTAGTCCTTCAATAGTAAAAGGCTTCATTTCTTCTACTTCATCTATTTGCACTTGCTGCATTTGTTTCTTTGTTATACCTTTTTTAGGTTCAAAACCAGTAGCAATTACCGTTACCCTAATTTCATCTTTAATTTTATCATCAATAACAGCACCAAAAATAATATTGGCTTCAGGATCTGCTACTTCTTTAATAATTTCTGCTGCTTCATTTACTTCTAATAATCCTAAGTCAGGTCCACCTGTAATATTCAAAATTACTCCTTTAGCACCTTCAATAGAAGCTTCCAGCAATGGACTAGAAATAGCAGCTTTAGCAGCTTCGACAGCTCTGTTTTCTCCAGTCATAGCACCTATCCCCATCAAAGCAGAACCAGCTTCTGTCATAATAGTTCTTACATCAGCAAAATCAAGATTGATTAAACCAGTAATAGTAATCAAATCAGAAATACCTTGCACACCTTGTCTTAAAATATCATCAGCAATTTTAAACGCTTCCATCATCGTAGTTTTCTTCTCAGCTACTTGCAACAACCGATCATTAGGAATAGTAATAAGTGTGTCCACTTTTTCTTTTAATCTTTCTGTTCCTTGTTCAGCTTGAGCAATTCTTTTTCTTCCTTCAAATGTGAAAGGTTTAGTAACCACTCCTACAGTTAAAGCACCTAATTCTTTGGCTATCTCCGCTACTACAGGTGCTGCACCAGTTCCTGTTCCACCGCCCATGCCAGCTGTAACAAAGACCATATCAGCACCTCTCAGTGCTTCCATAATATCATCCTTACTTTCTTCAGCTGCTTTTTGACCAATGTCAGGATTAGCACCAGCACCTAAGCCTTTTGTCAGTTTTCCTCCTATTTGAATTTTTACATTGGCATTAGATAACTGCAGAGCTTGAGCATCTGTATTAACAGTAATAAATTCTATGCCTTTTACACCTGCCATAATCATTCTATTAACAGCATTATTTCCTCCGCCACCAATTCCAATAACTTTTATCGTTGCCAGATTTTCTGAATCCATCTCTAATTCAAACACTGTCTTTCTCTCCCCTCTACCACTTTTTTGGAAATATCTTTTAGGAAAAATCACTAAACCATTTTTTTACTTTCTGCCAAAAATTATCTAAAAGAGAAGAAGTTTCTTCTTGCTTTTCCTCCTCTTTGCAGGAAGCATAATTAAATCCATAACGTATAAGACCTACCGCAGTAGCATAAATAGGACTATTAACCTCATCTAGCATACTATGTACCTGCTCAGGTATACCCAGTCTAGCTGGCAATCCTAACTTTTTTTCTACCAATTTAGTTAGTCCAGGTAACAAAGATGCTCCACCTGTAATTACTACTCCGCCAGCAAGATAGTCTTTATAACCAGATTTTTTTACTTCTCCTACTATTAAACTAAAAATTTCTTCCATTCTTGCTTCTATTATTTCACTCAAAAATGTTCTTTCCACCTGTCTGACCTCTTTTTGACTGGCACTAACAACATCAATTTTTTCTCTGGGATCAATAAGATAACTTAAAGCATGTCCATATTTAATTTTCAAATTTTCTGCTTCTAGCAGTGACGTTCTCAAGCCAATAGCTATATCATTTGTTACATGGTTCCCTCCTAGAGGCAAAACAGCAGTATGCCAGATATTTCCTTTATGAAAAATAGCAATATCTGTAGTGCCCCCACCTATATCCACCAAAACAACACCTAATTCTTTTTCCGCTTGAGTCAGAACGGCTTCTGCAGAAGCAACTGGTTGCAAAACTATTTCTTCTATCTTCAGACCCGCTTTTTTCACACTTTTAGCTATATTTTCAATAGCTGTAGAAGCACCAGTGATAATATGTGCTTCTACTTCCATAGAAAAGCCAGCCATCCCTGTCGGATCTTTGACACCACCATAACCATCTATGATAAATTCTCTTGGCAAAACATGAATTATTTTTCTATCAAGAGGTAAGTCAATATTTTTCGCTTTTTCTAAAACAGCAGTAATATCTTCTTCTTTTACTTCTTGCTCTATAGTAATCTTGCCTCTATTATTAATAGAAAAAATATGAGCACCCGCAATACCTACATAAACAGAGTCTATAGGAATATCTGTAGTGATTTTAGTTTTTTTTAAAGCCTGTTTTACCGAATCTACAGCACTTTCCAAATCAACAACCATTCCTCTTTGTAGTCCCCAAGAAGTACTAGTACCTATTCCAACAATACCAAGTGTATTATCATTATAAAGTTGAGCAAGTACTAAGCAAACCTTAGTCGTTCCTATATCTAATCCAGCAATTATTTCTCGTTTCTTTACCAAGAGATTCTTACCCCCATTTTTATATCTAACTTGTAAAATTCAACATCATTAAAAAATTTCCTCTTTTTTAAACTTTTTTTAACAACTTATTTTCAGTGCAATAAAAGACGACGAATAATAGCTAAATTTTGAAAAAGTCGCATCCCAAAACCTACTGTAGCTGCTAAATAGAGATTAACTCCTAGCTTATCCCCTAAGTAAGTTAACAAAGCAGCTAAAAGTGCATTAGTAAAAAAACCGCTGAGAAAAATTTTGTTATCAAATTTATCCTCCAAGCCTGCTCTGATTCCCCCAAAAACGGAATCTAAGGCTGCTAAAATAGCCATAGCCATATAGTTAACGTAAAGAGGAGAGATATGAAAGGAAGAGACTAGACCAATTATTATTCCTATCAGCAATCCTAATAAAGGTAGCCACATACTACTCACCTACTTTCTCTGATTTGGCATATTGAAATGCCCTACTTCCTTTGTATTCTGGAATTGTTATTTTCTCTTTCTTTTCAATTTTTACTATAATTCCATATTGTTTGGAAAAATATTGCAAAGCCTCAATAATACCACCACGCAAATGCAAAGAAGTATTAAGAGTGTTAGAATTGCCTATAGCAGTAATTATATAAGGAGGAGCCAGTCTTGTTTGATTGATAGAAATTGTAGGACCAGCGCAGGTTATCTCACTAGTAGCAGATATACGCTGATTATTAACAGACATAGCTTCTGCTCCTCCAGCCCATAATTCATTCACTACTTTGAGAATATCTTCATTATGAATAATATAAAGGTTAGGATCTTCCCCTGGTTTAGGAGGATTTGTACTATCATCTAAGGTAACTTGTACTCCAGGTCCCTTGACACTAGTTATACCTGCTAAAATTTTATTTCTTTCTATATCATCTTTCATAACCTTAGTATTAGTTCCACCAGGCATTACCTGCAATTGTTTTTTTAGTTTATTTTCCTCAATTTCTAACATTTTTTGCAACTCTTGTTCTTGTTTCAGCATAGCAGCTAATTCTTCTACTCTTCTAGTAGGAACAGCTTCTCCTATTTTTTGTTGCGTTTGAAATTGGACAGCTAAAAGCATACCTAAAATAATACAAACTAAAGAAACAGATATCTGCCATTTTTCTTTTTTCATGTCATAGTACCTCATTGCTACTCAATTTTAATTTCTTTGAAAGTCAGATTTCCTTTATAAGCAGGCACTTCTACTTTTTCTTCTTTCACAATCTTAATTTGAATACCCCAAACAGAAAGAGTATCAACAATACCATTTTTCAAAATCAAAGCATCTTCCAAATGCTTGGCATTACCTATTGCTCTTATTTCATAAGGAGTACTAAGAGAAGTATTATTCAGTAAAATATGCGAGCCAGCCCATCTGATTTCACTATTAGCTATTATTCTCTGACCATTAAGTGAAATAGCTTCTGCTCCTGCCGCTTTAAGCTCATTAACTGTTCGCAGTAAATCTTCATCTTGTACTACATTAAGATTATTATTATTAACCATATTTGATTGTTCTGTATGGTCATTGAAAGTAATAATAACACCTTGTCCAATCATATTCTCCAAGCCAGCCCATATTTTTATTTGTTGCATCTCCTTTTGTGTTTCATTTTGCCCCCACCCACCAGATCCACTACTTAATTGCTGTTTAAGCTCTTTGATCTTATTCTCCGAATTCAAACGCATATCCCTTGCTTCTTTGAGCATAGCAGCTAATTCTTCTACTCTCCTTGTAGGAACAGCTTCTGTTATACTGCGTTGAGTTTGAAACTGTACAGCCAGCAAAATGCCCAAAATAATTGAAACTAAAGCTACAGAAATTTCCCATTTTTTGGCCTTCATTTCTCTTCCTCCATCTACTGAACAATTCTCCATTTAATAACTGGTTTACTATAGCGCATATCTATATATTCTATGGAAGTGTTTTTAATTTGACTATCTTGTAAAATAGGAATAAGTAAATTAATTTTTTTAGCCAAATCATTATAATTTCCTAATCTTATTTCCATTCCATCTAACATATACATCAGTAAATTATCCTTAGAAGATAAATTTACTTCTGATATTTTAGCTAAAGTAGAATCATTAAGTCTATTCAAACCAGTTAAAACATAGATAAGTTCCTGAGATCGAATAACTTCTCCTGGATTTACTACATTGTGAATCTGTAACCCTGTAATAAGAGGTAAATTGTCTTGGCAAAGTACATCATTAGAAAGAACAACACCTTGCCTGTCCAAATTAATAAACCTTTGATTGATAGGTACAGTCACTAAAGGAGTCCTTTCTTTTATCTTCAGAACAACCTGAGCAGGTAGTTCTCTAGAAAGGTTTACTTCTTCTACCCAGCAATTGCTTTTTATTCTATTGCTTATTTCTTTACTTTTTAAACTAAAAATGTTCATACCTTCTTTTATTTGAGAAAGCTGCATAACCTGATTAGAAGTTAAATAACGATTTCCTTCTACTTTAATTTTAGTAATAGCAAAATATGAAGAGTGCATAAATGCTATACAAGCAAAAATAACAATAAGAAATAAAAAAAACAATCTAAATGAATAATTCCTTTTTTTTTGACGTCTCAAATATGTTGTTTTATTTTGAGCCATTGTTTGCCCTCCTAAGATGTTATTCAGAAAATTTCTTATATTTATTATAGCATGAGTTTGATTGGAAAAAAATAACTTATTTTTGTTAAAAAAAGCTCCCATTCCTGGGAATGAGAGCTATCTAACTTTTACTGGCTTATTCTCCTTATTTTAGCACCTAAACATGTAAGCTTTTCTTCCAAATTTTCGTAACCTCTGTCAAGATGCTTTAGTCCACTCACCTCTGTTTGACCATCAGCCACCATCCCAGCTAAGATTAAAGCTGGCCCTGCTCTTAAATCTGTAGCCTCTACAGCTGCACCTGTCAGTTTTTCTACTCCTTGAATAATAGCTACTCTTCCTTCTACTCTGATCTGAGCTCCCATTCTTCTTAGTTCATCTACATGCTTTAATCTTCCTTCAAAAATACCTTCATTAACAATGCAAGTACCATCTGCTATACTCATTAAAGACAACATTTGTGGTTGCATATCAGTAGGAAAGCCAGGATAAGGAAGTGTCCTAATATCAAAGCAATTAATCTTACCTTGACCAACTACTCGCAATTTATTAGTCATTTCTATTACCTGAACACCAGCCTCTTCTAATTTAGCACGTACAGGCTCTATATGTTCACCTATAACATTGTCTAAGACCACATCTCCACCTGTGATTGCTGCAGCCACCATATATGTGCCTGCCTCTATTCTATCAGGAATAATCGTATGCTCTGTCCTGCCTAATTCCTCTACACCTTGTATTTTTATAGTCTCAGTACCAGCGCCTTGAATTATGGCACCCATACCATTCAGAAAATTTTGCAAATCAACAATTTCTGGTTCTCTAGCTGCATTTCTAATCACAGTAATACCTTTAGCTAAAGTAGCTGCCATCATAATATTTTCGGTTGCCCCTACGCTAGGAAAATCAAGATGAATTTCTGCACCATGTAAATCTTTGGCTTGTGCATAAATGAAGCCATGATTTTCCTTTATCTCTACACCTAATGCTTTTAAGCCTTTAAAATGTAAATCCATCGGACGAGACCCAATAGCACATCCGCCAGGATAAGAAATTTTTGCTTGTTTTTCTCTAGCAATTAAAGCACCTAAGACCAGATTAGAAGCTCTCATTTCTCGCATCAAAAACTCAGGTACTTCATGAGAATTTAATTTCGGAACTTTTACTTTCAGCCAATTATCTTCTTTAATTATTTGAGCACCTATACTTTTTAAAACCTGCTGCATTACCAATACATCTTTAATCTTAGGTACATCAAAAATAATATTTTCTTCTTTACTTAATAAACTAGCTGCTAAAACAGGCAAAATAGCATTTTTAGCACCACTTATACGAACTGTTCCCTTTAATCTAGTACCACCTTCCACGATAATTTTTTCCAAAGATGTTCACCCCCTGTTTTGTTTCGGGGACTTAGGGAATGTCTGCTAAACATTTAAGCTTATAATAGTAAACAATTACCCCCCAACTACCTTCACCTCTGGCTCTAAATCAACATCAAATTTATTTTTTACTATTTTTTTCACTTCTTCGATTAGCTCTAATACCTCGTCAGCTTTAGCATTGCCCAAATTAACAATAAAATTAGCATGCATTTCGGAAATTTGAGCATCACCTATTCTCTTACCTTTTCCTCCTGCTAATTCAATAAGTTTACCTGCAGGAGCTAATTGAGGATTACGAAAAATACTTCCTGCATTAGGCCAAGAAAGAGGCTGACTTCTTTTTCTCTTTCCTAAAAGAGAGTCTACTCTTTCTTTTATTTTTTCTTTTTCTCCTCTTGTTAATTGAAACTGAGCTTCTAAAACTAATAAATTCTTTTTCTGTAATTTACTTTGTCTATAACCAAGTTCCAACTGCTCAACAGGTAAAATAGTAATATCTCCACTTTGGTCCATCACTTTAACTTTGCTCAGAACTTCCGCTAAACAATGTCCCACTGCGCCAGCATTCATAACTACAGCACCACCAACAGTGCCAGGGATTCCTGCAACAAACTCTAAGCCTGTTAAATTATTCTGCATAGCTTTGATAGCCAAGAAAGGTAAAGCAATACCAGCTCCTGCCGTTATGATTTCATCATCAATAGATAAGTATTTTAGTCCAGGAAAAGTCTTTAAAACTATTCCTCTTATTCCTTCTTCTTTAACCAAAATATTGCTTCCTTTACCTAAAATAAAAAGAGGAATATTATTTTTTTCAGCCATTCTTACTGTTTCTTGAATATCCTCTAAACAATCAGGTAAAAGAAAAATATCTGCTGGACCACCAATATGAAAAGAAGTATGCCTACTCATTGGCTCATCCAGCCTAATTTCTCCCTTGAAGTTGTTTTTTAGATAATCCACTAGTTCCTTCATCTTCTTAATCCTCAATGCTTTGGGCTAGTCTAGCACTCAAATGTTGCCCAACCTGCCAAATATCGCCTGCACCAATTGTCATCACTAAATCCCCTGGCTTCACAATAGTCAATAAATACTCAACTAACTCTTCCTTATCAGACAAAAGTTTTACCTTTCTTCCTTCATGCTCTTCTATGGACAAACAAAGTTTTTCTGCTGTTACTCCAGGAATAGGTTGTTCTCCAGCAGAATAAATCTCATTGAGAATTATTAAATGAGCAGCAGAAAAAGCTTTAGCAAATTCTTTTTCTAGTAATTTAGTTCTTGTATAACGATGAGGTTGAAAAATAGCAATAACTCTGCCTTGCCAACTGTCTCTAGCCGCTTGCAAAGCTGCTTTAATTTCAGTCGGGTGATGAGCATAATCATCAACAACTAGAACATCTAAAGAGCGTCCTACAATTTGAAAACGTCTTTGTACCCCGCCAAAGGAGGCTAAGGCCTGTTTTATTTGAGCAAAACTCAATCCCTCTTCTAAGCATACAACTACTGCTGCCAAAGCATTATAAACATTATGTAAGCCAGGAACCAGTAAAGAAATCTCTCCTAAGAGTTTTCCTTTACACCAAACCTCAAAAGAAGAAGCTAAATTGACCATTTTGATTTTCTTGGCTAAATAGTCTGCCTGATTCTCCACTCCATAAGTAATAACTTTAACCTTTAATTCATCTTTAATTTCTCTTATTTGAGCATTATCTGCACATAATAAAGCAAATCCCTGCTTAGGAAGCTTATTGATAAACTTTTTAAAAGCAGCAATAATATTTTCCATACTGCCATAATGATCTAAATGATCATCTTCAATATTAGTTACAACAGTTATAACAGGATCTAAAAGCAGCATAGATCCATCGCTTTCATCTGCTTCTGCCACTAAATATTCTCCTTGACCTAGCTTAGCATTAAAACCCATATTATTGACTACTCCACCAATTACTAAGCTTGGGTCATAACCACTTTTTTCCAAAATAGTAGCAATCATAGAGCTAGTTGTTGTTTTACCATGTGCACCAGCTACAGCAATTCCTTTTTGTCTAGCCATTAAAAAGGCTAACATCTGTGCTCTTTGCCAGATAGGAATTTGTTTTTCCTGAGCTGCTTTCACCTCCGGATTTGTTTTTTGTATAGCTGAGGAAACAACCACAACATCTGCACCATCAATATTTTCTGCTGCATGCCCTTGATAAATTTTGGCACCTAAATTGCTTAATTTATTAGTCAGTTCTGACTGTTTTAGATCAGAACCAGTAACGTGATAGCCTAATTCTAAAAGAACTTTAGCTATCCCACTCATACCGACTCCACCAATACCTACGAAGTGTATTTTTTTCATATTTTGTTGCACTAATTTCACTCTCCTTTCTCTGATTACTAGCTAGATAGTTTATTTGTCATTTACATGATATGCCCTAAATAAAGGCAATGTTACAAAGAAAGCTTGTCCCAACGAAAGAGCTCAAGACTAAATCTTGAGCAAAGAAAAAAGGCAATCCACTATTTCTTGAGCTGCTTTCACTTTTCCTAAACTCTTGCTGTTCTCAGACATGAATTGTATTTTTTCTGAGTTATTAATCAATTGAGCAATAGCTTGTTTTAAAGTATTGCCGTTTAAATCTTTATCTAAAAGAACAAGAGCTGCTTGAATTTTTTCCAAGCTTCTAGCATTATACTCTTGATGATTATCAGTAGCATAAGGATAGGGAATTAAAATTGCGGGTAAACCACGTACAGTTAATTCAGCTAAAGTGGTTGCTCCAGCTCGACAAACTACTAAATCTGCGGCTGCTAAAGCAGTAGGCATATCATGCAGATATGGTCTGATAATAATGTTCCCTTTTTTTACCTCTACCATACTTTTTTGACCACTTATCCAAGCAAAATCACCTTGACCTGTTACATGAATTATCTGAACTCCCTCTAGGTCTGCTAAATCTGCTCTTGCTTCCAGCATAGCCTGATTAATACTTCTAGCCCCTCTGCTACCACCAAAAACTAAAACTGTTTTTTT
>Ga0079099_1016281_pt1 | contig 14133 bp, 14 predicted proteins | sample ADurb_H2B_02_Slu_FD_77098 | JGI IMG/M metagenome (GOLD analysis project Ga0079099, IMG submission 77098) | Active sludge microbial communities from Illinois, USA, of municipal wastewater-treating anaerobic digesters - ADurb_H2B_02_SludgeMetaT... | ecosystem: Engineered > Bioreactor > Anaerobic >... | reverse complement strand
AAATAATCCTATGATCCGAGATAGCCTGCTTGCTTGATGAAAGTGTAAACAATCACCCTAAACAACATGTAAACCATCATTGTCTTGACACAAGCCCCCCAAGATACGACAAGATTGTCTGTTTCTAGAGTTGGAGACCTGCGGTCAAATCCCGTGCTCGGTCCCACAGGGAGGCTTCCCTAAAGAGGCGCAAGCAGCCGCACTCTGGAGACTACCCATCCGTTTCACGGTGGGCACAGGCGGCATGGACTGAAGTTTTCATCAACGGGCAGGCACGGGGGCTCGCCGTACGGCCTAACTTCCCACAAAGCCCACGTAGGGAAAAGGCCTGCCTTTTCCACAACTTCCTGGTTGACGCAGGCGTCAACCCTACGGGGCAATCTGCCTTTTGTCTTAGGTTTTTGCAGGTCGGATTGCCAATTCAATCCAGCTGTTGATGGAGACCTGCGGTTAAATCCCGTGCTCGGTCCCACAGGGAGGCTTCGCACTCTGGAGACCGGAACGATCTGTGGAATCCACCCATATACCAAAACCACTCCGCGCTTATAATCAGCCTATGCTGCCACAACCCGATGAGATTATTTACGACCGACGCCGTAAGCGCCTGATGGTGCAGGTGATGCCTGGCGGAAAGGTGGTGTTGAAGGTTCCGCTTGGGACCAGCAGACGCCAGATTAGCAGCTTTTTGGAGCAGCATTCCGGCTGGATTACCCAGAAAAAAGCCCTCATGGCGCGGGTGTCCCCGCCTGCCCAGGCGCATCGTTTTGTGGAAGGCGAACTGCTCTGGCTGGCAGGCAGACAATACCCACTCCACCTGGCAGATAAAGGACCAAAGGCATTGGTTTTCAAGCAAGGGCAGGGCTTCTTCCTGGCGAGCAGCGAGCAAAAAAACGGGGCGGAAAGGCTGAAAGCCTACTACCGTGAGTATACACGCCGGGCTGTGACTGCAATTGCTGAGAGGTATGCAAACAAATGGGGCTTGCAGCTCAAATCTATTAGGATTACAGGAGCAAAAAAACGCTGGGGATCATGCAGCCAACAGAATTCGCTCAATTTCTCGCTGCGGCTGGCAATGGTCCCACCGGAAGCGCTGGAGTACGTGGTCGTGCATGAGTTAGCCCACACCCGCCATCATGATCATTCTCGGGCTTTCTGGACTTACCTGGGGCAGATGCTGCCTGGCTATGAAACCCAACGCAGTTGGCTGAAGCAAAACGGGCTCAAATTGCCGGATTTTTAGCCTTCGGCTTGCGCTTTCAATTCATTCCCCTGCGCGTCAAAACGCTTGCGTTTGCCAGCCAGGCTCTCAATCCTGATCTCATAAACCTTGGTGCTATGCAGCGCGTTTTTTGTCGCCAAGTCAAAAAAAGCCATCTTATCCGGGGTGAACTTTTCGCAAATACAGCGTAACCCCACCAATTTTTCTGCAGGATCCGTCAACTCATACACTCTGCCTTGCACACAAGCAGACGCAAACTCCGTGGTGAAGACCTTGGAACCGAGTATGGAAGCAGCTCCAGGTTCGCTCAGCATGCCTCTTAGTTCCTCAGAACTGAACAATTCCGGCACCTGCGCGTGTGAGACAAACGTCAGCGCCACCTCCTGACCATCTGGCAGGTAGTCCACCTTGCTGCCGGCTGAGGCAGAATGGAAGAACAGCCTATCGCCAGCTCTCGCGATGGAAAGCGGGATGGCATAGGGCTTTCCGTCTGGCGTGACGCAGGCCAAAACGCCATACTGGCTGTGGTCAATTACGTCACGGGCAAATTCCGGGTCCATTTCACGGTCTTTTCGGCGCATTAGTCAGTCTCCTCAAAAAAATATAGGAAAGTATACCGCTGACGTAAAAGATGACATTTTCTTATGAAATTGGCAACTTTTGACCTCTATCCAACCGCATAAAAAGACGCTAAACTATGCCCATAAATAGAACAAAAGTTCTATAAAAGGAGGCAGCGTAATATGCGACACTCAAACCCCACTTGTCAGGCTTATACGCAGCCAACCGGAAAAGCCCGCCCAAACGCGGCGGGCTCACTCCGGCAGGCGCAAAGTGAGCAGCTGGACCGATTGGCTGAACGGGAAGCCTTTCTGGCGGATTTCAGCCCGGCTGAACGCCTGCAGCTTTCCGAATCAGCCAAGCTCAACCTTGACGAAGAGATCAACATGCTTTCGCTTACAATGAAACGCTTTATGCGGGCCGCTGAGAGTGCCGGTGAGGATGACTACCCGGTAAACCTGGCAAAATCGCTCGATCTGCTGGGTTTGACCTGCTCCCGCCTGGCGTCTGTGCTGCGCGTGAATGCCACCCTGGTTGGTCCGGAAAAGAATGATGTTCCGAAGGAATTGCTCAAACGCCTGACGGATTTCAGCCAGGAGGTCAAGCAGATGGGTGAGGTCAGCCGTGATTGACGCGCTTACTTTTCCCGGAACTGACTTGAGCTACAGCTGCCATCTGCGGCTTTCAGAAACTGAAAACCTGCGCCGACCCGATTTTTTACGTTCCCTGCGGAAGATTAGCAACTTCACGCGTGTTTTCAGCGGCATCACACTGCGTGCTTACCAGCAGGCAGCCGCCAACGCAATCGTACATTCCGTGCTGCAAAACCAGGGGCTGTCGATCGTGGTCATGTTCCCGCGCCAGTCCGGCAAGAACCTGATGCAGGCGCAGCTCGAGGTCTACCTGATGGCATTGCTGGCGGAAACAGGGGCAGAGATGGTGAAACTCTCGCCAACCTACCAGCCCCAAAGCTTAAATGCCATGCGCCGCTTGGAAACCGCCCTGGAGGCGAATTTTCTGACGCGCGGTAGCTGGCACAAAAGCGCCGGCAACCACTACCGCTTCAACAAAGCGCATCTCACCTTTCTGTCGGCGGCCCCTGGCTCCAATATCGTCGGCGCCACCGCTTCCACACTGCTTTCGCTGGATGAGGCACAGGATATTGAGATTGCCAAATATGATAAGCAAATCGCCCCCATGGCAGCCTCCACCAATGCCACGCGCGTCTTCTGGGGGACTGCCTGGAGCGCTCAGACTCTTTTGGCGCGCGAACTGCGGGCTGCCAGGGAGGCAGAAGCGCGCGATGGAATCCGGCGGGTGTTTCAGGTTAACGCTGAAGAAGTAAGGCAGGAAGTCCCGGCTTACGGAATGTTTGTGGATGAGCAGATTGCGCGCATGGGGCGCAACCATCCGATGGTGCGCAGCCAGTTTTTCAGCGAAGAGATTGATTTTGCCGGCGGGTTGTTCACTGCCAGCCGGCTCGGTTTGATGCAGGGTGCGCACGCTGCGCTCGAGACCCCCTTGCCGGGTAAACGCTATGCCTTGCTGATCGACCTGGCTGGCGAAGATGAAACCTTGCGCCAGGGTGGAGCGAACACAGCGCTGGAAAACCCCGACCGGGATCTGACCGCGGTGACGGTGGTGGAGCTGGATTTCTCGCTGCTGGGAGAAGACCTGGTAGGGAAGCCAATTTATCGAGTGGTCAACCGACAGGTCTGGCAGGGCGAAAGGCACAGCACGCTTTACGCGCGCTTGTTGCGCCTGGCGGCGCTCTGGCAGCCGGAAAAAATCGTGGTCGATGCCAGCGGCGTGGGAGCGGGCGTGGGGTCCTTCCTGCGTGACAAGCTGGGCGAGCATGTGATCACGCTGCAGTTTACCCGACAGTTGAAATCTCGCCTGGGGTGGGGATTCCTGGCGGTGGTGGATACTGGTCGGTTCCAGGATTTTTCTCCGCGCAGCGATCCCGATCAGTGGAGCGTAAATCCGCTTTTGGGACGCATGGCAGAAGAACAAGACCGCCTTCAAGCGCTTTTCTACCGCCAACTGGCAGGTCTGCAGGCAGAAGTCAGCCCCGGTCCTGAGCGGTTGTTGCGATGGAGCGTGCCGGAGGGGGCGCGCGATCCTGAAGGTGGCTTGCTGCACGATGACCTGGTGCTTTCGGCGGCAATGTGCGCGGTTCTGGACGAGCAAAACTGGTATCTGTCATCGCAGTCCGTGTTGATCCCTGCCAGTGACCCGATTTTGGAGATGGATGGAGGTTTTTAATGAGTTATTTTGTGCGTAATCAGCAATTTGCCTTTGGGATTGACCTGTCGCGCTATAACGCCAGCGCGGATCTGACTCAAACGCCTGATTTTGATCAGATTGCCGCCCACAACCCCGCGGTTAATTTCATCGCGATTCGAGCCGGCGTCTCGTGGGGGTATCGCGATCCGATGTTCAAGCCCTTTTTCCAAGAGGCTCAGGCTATCGGTGCCTGCGTGTTGCCCTACCATGTGCTTTATCCCGGAGAGCCAGCCCTGAAGCAGGTGGATAGTTTTCTGAAAATCCTGGAGGGGATCAACCTGGACGAGGTAAGACTGGTGCTCGACGTGGAGTTGGAGCACGGGCAAACCAGGGCGGTGATCACCAACACCCTGCTCACCAGCCTCGAATTACTTGAGCAGGAAACCGGCCGCATGCCGATTGTCTACTCGCGGGCGATGTGGGTGGATGCCAACCTGCGCGTGGCAGACTTGCCGCGCCTGGACTGGTGGCTGGCGCAGTATTATTATCGGCGTCCTTTTCCCCAGTACACGCCCGAGTATCCCTGCCCACCGCGTCTGCCCAAAGGTGTCGACCATTGGCTGATCCACCAGACCTCCGAACGGGGTCCGGCGATCGGCGGAGTGGGCAACTACATGGATTATGACCGCTGGAATGGCACTCCTGCTGACGTGCTGGCGTATTTTGGGCGATCTAACGCCGCAAGGGTGATCTGCCCGCTGGATGGAGAAGTTTGCCCGGTGAGGGAAAAATGTGCTGCTGAAAGCGTGCTGTGCCAGGCGGTGGAAGCATGAGCAGCCTTGGTAACCAGATACGGCAATTCTTGGGGCTTCAGCCTCAAAGTGACCAGCACCACGGACGGCTTAGCCTGGAAGAATCGGATAACAGCCTGCTGGTTGGTGCCTGGCAGGCAGGGGAAAGCCAGCGCGACCGCCTGACTTACGATCGGCAGGAAGTGCTGGCAGACTGCATGGATGCCTGGCGTTTCAATCCGCTGGCGCGGCGCATCACCGAACTTACCACGACCTATGTCACAGGGGGTGGATTCGTGGTGAGCAGCCCACATGCGGGGACGCAGGCATTCCTGGAGCGGTTTTGGAACCACCGCCTGAACCACCTCAGCCTGCGCACGGGCGAGCTTTCGGATGAATTGGTACTGAGCGGCAACTTGTTCCTGCTCCTTTCAACCGATGCTTCCGGCATGAGCTACTTGCGGGTCATCCCCAGCGCGGATATCGTCAGGATCGAATCAAGCGAAGCGGACGTTGAACAGGAACTCTTCTACGTGAGCAAATCCGGTTTGACAGGGGATGAGAGGGTCTTTCCAGCTTATCAGCCTGGCAGAGACAGACCCGAAGAGGGTGGGGGGTTTGCCCCGGTCATGCTGCACTACGCCGTCAACCGCCCCGTTGGGTCTCAATGGGGTGAGAGCGACCTGGCGCCGATCCTGAAGTGGCTTTCGCGTTACAGCGCCTGGCTGGAGGACCGGGTGCGCTTGAACCGCTTTCGCAACGCCTTCGTGTACGTGGTGAAAGCGAGGTTTGCCAATGAAACAGCGCGTTCAAACCGACAAGCGCAGCTGGCAGCCCATCCGCCGGCGCCGGGTTCGGTGTTGGTGACGGACGAGAATGAAGAATGGTCGGTTATCGCGCCCAAGCTGGAGGCGCTGGATGCTTCGAGCGATGGTCTGGCAATCAAGAAGATGATTGCGGCGGGCGTGGGGCTGCCGCTGCACTTCCTGGCTGAGCCGGAATCTTCGACAAAAACCACGGCTGAGGCATCCGGCAATCCGAGTTATCGCCGGTTTGCGGAGCGGCAGCGGGCAATGTGCTGGATCTTGCAGGATCTGCTGCGCGTAGTCGTTGAAAGGCGCGCTTACTTTGACTTGAGCGTGGACCCCACTGCCCGGATTACCGTCTCTGGCGGCGATATCTCAGCGCGGGATAATACCGAATTGGCAGATGCCGGGCAGAAGGCATTGGCGATCGCCTCAGGACTGCATGAAAAGGGCTTGATCAGTTCAGAGGAACTGCTGCGCCTGGTTTATCGCTTTATGGGTGAGCAGTTACCGACAATGGATGTGAGTCAAAGCGAAGAGGAATAAGGAAAGATGCGGTTTTTGCGTGGGGCAAAAGACCCTTTCTGAAATGGGAAAAAAGAAAGGAGACGAATGGGTGAATTCAGAGAGCACTTAAATCTGGAGGTAAACCCTGTCAGTAGTGACCGATTTGAGATCCTGGCGATCACCGCTGGGGTGGCAAACGGATGGGAATTCCCGGCGGAAGTGCTGCGCGAGTCACTGGCGCTGTGGGAAGGTGTGAATTGTTTTGTGGATCACAGCCTGAGTGCCCGCTCGGTGCGCGATATCGCCGGGGTACTGCGGGAGACCCGTTGGGACGAAGCTGCCTGCGGTGTGCGGGCTGAACTGACCGCTTTTGGTCCGTCAGCGAAGGTTCTTGCCGAAATTGGCAGGCAAGTACTGGAGGTAAGCGACGAACCTGCGGTGAGAGTGGGCTTCTCGGCGGATGTTTTGTTCAAGGGCAAAGCCGGCAAGGTGGAGAAGATCCTCAAGATCTACTCCGTCGACTTGGTCTACAACCCGGCACGCGGAGGAATCTTTTTGCGCGCGCTCAATCAACTTGGAATCGAACCGTTACAAATTGGAGGAAAAAGGATGGAAGCAAATCAGAATAACGATTTTTCGGGGCTGCAGGCAGAAACACCCCCTGCTCAACCCCCTTCAACCACCCGCGAGCTGCAGGAGCAGCTTTCGGAGATGCGAGCGATGCGCTCTGAAATGAGCGCTTACCTGCTGGAAAGTTTCCTGGCGAACACGCGCCTTCCCATCGGCATGCAGCAACGCATCCGCAGCCAGTTCCAGGACCGTACTTTTGCGCCTGCCGAACTCAAAGCTGCTCTGCGCGAGGCTCACACCACGCTGGGGGAATACGACGGCGCCAGGATTGTGCAAGGTCCAGCCCGCATTGAAGGGATGGTCGAGCCCGGCGAGCGGCTGCAGGCAGCTGTGGATGATATGTTTGGCGCGCCGCGGGAAAAGCAGATGGTTTCAGCTTCTGTGCCGCGTCTCTCAGGCATCCGTGAGCTCTATCTCAACACCACCGGCGACTACGACTTGCATGGTGGATACTTTCCTGAGCGCGCCCAACTGGCGACAACTGGCGACTTCACCGGCCTGGTCAAGAACAGCCTCAACAAGCTCGTCACCAACACCTGGGAGGAACTCGGCAAAGCCGGCTATGACTGGTGGAAAGATGTCACCGTGCAGGAGCACTTCAATAGCCTGCATGAAATCACCGGGACCCTCGTCGGCACGGTTGGCGACCTGCCAAGTATCGCAGAAGGCGGAGCATATCCGGAATTAGCAGTCGGGGATTCACCTGAAACAGCCAGTTTTGTCAAATATGGCGGATACATTCCGCTCACACTCGAGCTGATAGACCGGGATGAAACCCGTAAACTGCGTTCCTACGCCCGCGAACTCGCATCCGCAGGTATGCGTAAAATCTCCAGGCTGGTGGCAGAGATCTTTACCATTAATGGTGGGACGGGTCCTTACCTGGCGGACGGAAGCGCATTGTTCAATGCCACCGCCGTCACGACCTCGGGCGGGCATGGCAACCTTGACACCCTGGCGCTCAACCACACCAACTGGGACGTGGTGAGCGGCAAGGTATACATGCAGCCGATGCTGATCAAGGACGTCACCACTTTTTACGGCAAGGGTCCACGCATGGCGGTCAACCCCAAGTTCATCCTGGTTGGGCGTTCGCAGCAAAAAGCAGCGATGGAAATCTGCACCGGTTCGCTGGTGCGTGAACCTGACTACGTCTACGACAACGTCCTCAAGGGCAGTGCCGTACCACTGGTTGTGCCGGAGTGGACAGATGCCAACGACTGGGCTGCAGCCTGCGATCCGCGCGTCGCGCCCGCGATCTTTGTGGGGGAACGCTTTGGGCTGGCACCAGAAATCTTTATTGCCGGCGATGAACTATCTCCGGCAGTTTTCAGCAACGATGAACATCGGCTGAAGGTACGCCATTACCTGGCTGTGTGGGTTAATGACTTCCGCCCTCTGTTCAAGTGCAACGTTGCTTAGGTTCGAAAGGAGAATCGCATGGATAAATGGAAGACACTCTTAAGTTCACGCAAGTTTTGGGCGACCCTGGTGGGGCTGGTTTTCATGATCATCAAAGCCGTGAAGCCTGATTTCCCGCTGGATGGGGATCAACTGGCTGGCATCCTGGCGCTGTTGGTCAGCTACATCCTGGGCACTGCCCTGGAAGACGGCTTGAGCGCCAACAAGTAAGCAATCGTTAACTGCCCCGCATGGATTCCTTCCATGCGGGGCAACCTGGAGGAATGATGCGAGAGGATATTTTGAAACAAGTGGTTGAAGACCTGGTCGGTCCCGGAGCGCTGGCGTATGCCTTGCATGCGGATGGCAGCCTGACCATCGTGGACGCCCGTGGCTGGAAGCGCAGATTCACACCCGCGGATTATCACGCGTTACATCAGAAGCACACAAAAACCCCAAAAAGGAGCACAGAATGATCACGCTGAGCAGTATTACCGACCGCCTTGGCAGTCAATTTCTGGATCCGCATGCCCTGGCAGCTCCGCTGGAGACCCGCGAAGAGGCTGTGCGGTTAGCATTGGAAGAAATCAACCTGAGCCTGAACCACGCTTACAGCATTGCTGAATTGGATGGCGAGATCACTGGCGACTTGCCCGAAACCTGGTTGCCCGCGCTTTTTAGCGGCGCGGCAGCCATCCTGATCAGCACGGTGCTGCATTACGATCTGAGCAGCCATACCAACCTCCCGTCTGACCGCGCACAACTTCAGCTTTGGGCGGAGCACCTCAAACGCCAGTTCGATTTGCAGATGGACAGGCTGCGTTTGCAGGAGCTGCAAAACGCGCAGAGTTCAGCGCATCTTCAATGGGAATGGCAGGAAAACGGGAGTTGGCGGTGAAAATTCCGTTGTCGTTAGGCTTTTTAAGCAATACATCAGGCCTGACTTGGTTCGAGCTCCAGGGAGCAGGTATGCTGCCGGCAATGCTTGGCTGTGAATGGGAAATGCAAACAAGCTCTGGTGAAAGGGTCGCAGAGAAAGCCATCGTCAGCCTCAGGGGGTCACTGCAGGAACTGAAAGCGGTGACCGAAGGGTTCGAATCCCTGCGGTCAGGTGCCAAACGAAGGCAGGACCTCTGTTTGCGGGTTTGGAGCGAGACTCGCGATTGTTTTCTTTATTCACCCCTGCACCGGTTTGATTGGCAGTTTCTGCCAGCTCATCTCCTCTCAACAGAAGGCGGAAGCTTCAGGCTGGAACTGAACTGGGAACGCGACAATGTGTTCTATGGTGATGAAGTTGCCTTGCCGCTCTCCAATTCCTCTGGTTCGGGCGTGACGAATGGATTGACGCTTTTCAACCATGATGATCCTTCCCTCGGGCACGACAACTGGTTTGAGGTCAACCTGCAGGCGATCGGGAACCTCAGCCAGATTCCGCTGCGTCTGGAGCTGAAAAACACAACCAGTGGAGAGCCGCTGGCAGACTTCTGGCTGGGGAGCATGTGCTTGCCCGGGAGCGGCAATCTCCCCAACCTGGTCTTCGAAGCGGAAAGCGGCGTCGGAGGGACTGTGTTGACGGATGCCAGTGCCTCATCAGGTAAGTACAGCCGCTACGACTGGAACGGCAGCGGTTGGCACAGCCTGGCAAGCTGGACGATTTCCGCCCTGGATGTGACCCGATTACAGGGGATAGGATTGCTGCCGCTGCTGCGCTTATTTGGCGCACCTACCGAAGCCAACTTCAAACTGCGCTGGCAGCTGCGCGTGGACGGGATGCCAGTCTGGGTTGGACCTTCCAGCGACCTGGAATTGGGGCAGACCAGCTTGCGCATGGAACCGCTGTTGATACCCTGGGGTGATCTGCCTTTACGCAGTTTCGCCATGGCACAACAACTTGTGCTGGAAGCTTTCCATGTTGGTACCGGGGCGCATCGACTGCAATTGGATGATTTTCTTTTGCTGCCACAGCAGACTTTTGCGGCTTATCACGCTATTGGCAGCCTGAAGCAAAACGCCAGTTTATTCGATGATCAGATGCGGCAGTCGGTGTGGTCCGAAAGCGGAGGGCTGGAATTGACGACACATTTGCGTGTGGGAAATGGTCATCACCTGCAGCCCGGCAGCCTGCAGCGGTTTTATTGTTTTCAACGCGAGGCAAATGGGGCTGCGCCAATTGCCCGAACCCTCTTGGTCAGGGCTTGGTATCGACCGGGATGGAGGTTGTTGTGAGCTGGCGTGTTATTCTATCTGACCCCACGCAAGTCCTGGGCTTGAAGCCGCTCAGCTTAAGTTGGGATGCCATCGGCGGTCCGCAGCAGGCGCTGCTGAGCCTGCAAAATGACGCGATCGGCTTTAAGGGGTTACAGAGCTTGCTCGGCTCCGGCGTCGAGATCTATGACCCTTCAGACCGATTGGCGTGGTGGGGCTACGTGGACCAGGTTAGCCATCCAGTGGGGATGACAGGGCTCAAGTCTTCCCTTGAATCGCTGGCAAATCGCCTGGCAGTGCGCTACCGGAGCTTGGAACCCGGGAAGGATTTCGGCGCACTGGCGCAGACCGAATGGAAAGATGACGCCACCAGCCAGGCGATCTATGGTGTGAAGGAAGTGCTTCTCGAGCGAGGGGTGCTAAGCGAGGAGCAGGCGCTGCTCCTGAGGGATGCGAGCTTGAAGCGCATGGCGCAGCCCGTCAGTAAGCTGCTGCCATCGACCGAAGCAACAAATAGCCAGTTGCACTGCCGCGGTTGGTTTGAGCGCATGCGCTGGCGGCAGTGGCCGGTGCACACGGATATCCGCGGGCACGCTCCCAGCCAACAGGGCTATCAGGCTTTGGGAGCAAGCCTCACGCAACAAAACCTGGCACAATCTTTCACATTTACAGATGCGGTAAAAGTAGCTTCGTTAAGTGTGCGAATCAGAAAAATTGGTGATCCCCAGGATCCGATCCGGTTCCAACTCCAGACCGACGCGCTTGGACAACCCTCTGGAACTGTGCGGGCTGAGGCGGTTTTGACAGCCAGCGCAATCCCGGCTGAAAGCTACAGCTGGGTGAGCGTGTGGTTCGCTGCGCCGTGTGCGATCGCGGCTGGCGAAAGACTTTGGCTGGTGGTAAAGCGCGATGGGGTGGTGAGTTCCACAGCATATTTCAGTCTTGGTTTGGATGAAAACCTTGGTTTTCCTGGTGGCAAACTGCTGCTGTTGGATGCATCGCTCGGTCAGTGGAAACCGCGCCTGCCAGACGCTGACCTGCTCTTCAAGCTGACCGCTTTGAGCGATTCGGTGGAGTTGATGGCGCAAGTCGTCCAGACTTCGGGCTGCTTCAATGATTTTTCTTATGAGGCTGGGGCAGGTCTGAGCTTGCCTTACGTCAGCGAAGCAGGCGTGGATTGCCAGCAGGCGTTTCTGCACCTGCTGAGACTGGGAACGCCCGACCTAAACAGCCTGCAGTTGGAGGTAAATTCCAAACGCCGCCTGCGTGTTTACCCTCAGCCGGCTTCAGGCAGTCCGGACTTTTGGCTTGGGCAGGATGGACGGATAAAAAATCAAGTCGGGAAAGATCACGAATCCGCCTGGCAGGCTGTCGGTAAATGGCTATCCTCCGAGACGGGCACAGCCTGCTTTCTTGAAAGCCTGCGCCTGGACCTTTCTGATGGCAGTTACCGCCTTCGCACAAATTATGTCACATAAGAAGTGATAATTTACTAGGTTAATGTAAAAAGCGGCCATACCTGATAAAATAATAGCATGATCATCACCCTCACCCCTAACCCTAGTGTGGACAGGACTTTGGTAGTCGATCGCCTCAAATTCAATGAGATCTTGCGCGCCGCTCCAGCTCAACTCGATTGGGGTGGTAAGGGTCTTAATATTTCGCGGGGTTTGAACGTCCTTGGACAGCCAAGCATTGCGCTTGCCTGGGTGGGAGGGGGCGCTGGAAAGATGCTCGAAGACGGGCTGAATAAGCTTGGCATCAAAACAGAATTTGTCTGGGTGGACGGCGAAACCCGCACCAACACGGTCGTCCAGGAAGAGTCAAATGATTGGTATATGCTGGTCAACGAGCCTGGTCCGCACATCCCGCCTGGCGCAATTGATGAAATGATCGCAAAGGCGAATAAATATGCCAACCCCGGGGATATTTGGATCACTTCGGGCAGCTTACCACCGGGTGTGCCGGAGGATTTCTATGCGAATCTGATCCGGATGCTAAAAGCAAAAGGCGTGCGCGTCATTTTTGATGCAACCGCAGCACCTTTCAAGCTTGGCATCAAAGAAATCCCCTGGCTGCTTTATCCGGAAGTGACTGAAGCGGAACGTTTGGTGGGCTTTGAAATCAAGAATTTCGATATGGCAAAACGGGCTGCCATGAACTTTTTGCAGCAAGGGATCGAGTACGTGGTATTGATGCTCGAGAACGGGGGAGTACTGATTTCTTCAAAGAGTTTGATGGTCATGGCTTTGCCACTAAAGGTGCCATTGTGCAGAGTTACCGGAGCGAGGGGTGCCTTATTGGCTGGATTTGTGGATGGTTTTGTCAGGCAGCTACCTTTGGATGAAATAACGCGGCGTGCAGCAGCATTCCGTGCGGCTTATATTTCCAATAAGGATTACAGTACCATCCAGTGTGAAAAATTTATGGAATTGATCCCCAAGGTGGAGATCCATTCTACTGCGATATTATAGAGGTCGGCTCAACTTCGTTTTTCCCCAACCAGAGTGTTCCCGCCAAGCTCATCATTGCTATCAGCCTTAAGCTCGCGCCCAGGGCGTCCTGCTTGGCAGGCTGTGCCTGGGTGAGGCGCGGCCAGAGCGGATCAAGATTCCGCCCATTTTTATGAAGCAGCGCCAGAGGAACGCAGCAGCTAAAGCTGGCAAGGCGCGAAAAACCCTCTTCAACCTCTCCCTCGATTGGATCCTGGGTGTTTAGAGCGCGCTTCAGACGCGAAAAAGCCAGGTCAGATCTTTCAGCAAAACCATTATCAGGGCATAACAAGCCCTCCAACCCGATTTGCAGCAGGCTCAAGGCTTGCTGCCTGCCGGGAAGCCCTTTTTCCTCTTGCAAGAGCGGTTTCAATGCTTGCCAGTCCGCCTCAGTTTGGGTCTGCCAAAGCGGATCAGGCATCTGCTGAGCGATAAGCCGCAGCAAAAGCGGGCTAAAGATCCCAGCCTGGTCTTCGGAGGGGGACTTAAGGGCATCGAGCAATGCCTGCGACCGTTCCTTGAAGACCTGATCGAGGTCAAAGCGCTGCAAACTACCCCACTGCTGCCTGGCAGTCAAAAGCGCGGTCAGGATCCAGACTTCGGCGTGCAGGTCGGGCTCGAGGCGGGGAGAAGAGGGGAGGTCCGGCATGGAAAGCCAGCTGCTGAGGGCGGGATAATTGTGGGTGGGGTGCGCCAGCAGGTGTGCCAGCAGGCTTTCAAACCTGCCGCGCGAGTCGTCTCCCTCCTGCGCCATTTGCGTTTGGATGAATAAAGCCAGCCCCTGCGCCAGGCTTGTGCTGGTTAGCTGGTAGCGCAAGCCTCGTTTGTGAGTTTCGCCGCGTAAAAACTCGGTGGTTCCATCCATTCCCCGCAGCAGGTAGCCGGATTGCCATTCCAGGAAAGCCTGGCTCAAGGTTGCCTGCCTTTGAGAAATCTCAACAGATGTGAAAGAAGGGAGTCGCTGGGTATAGCTGGAGGTTTGGGGGAACGGTTTCGCTGCGGAGGAGGGGCTCGCCTGGGGCTCCTTAAGGCGTTTAAGTTGCGTGCGCCTGATCAGAAATAATAACCCAATGAAAAGCACGACCAAACCGATCAGGCTGAGCAGGCCGGTGGCATCCTGGGGGGTGAGAGACTGGAAGTGCATGGCTAAGATCTTTCCCGGTAATCATACCGTAATTTAATTGGGAAAAACAGGCGTTTTAAGTAGGGACAGACCCCTGTGTCAAGACCATGATGGTTTACATGTTGTTTAGGGTGATTGTTTACACTTTCATCAAGCAAGCAGGCTATCTCGG
>Ga0079099_1039285_pt1 | contig 14237 bp, 10 predicted proteins | sample ADurb_H2B_02_Slu_FD_77098 | JGI IMG/M metagenome (GOLD analysis project Ga0079099, IMG submission 77098) | Active sludge microbial communities from Illinois, USA, of municipal wastewater-treating anaerobic digesters - ADurb_H2B_02_SludgeMetaT... | ecosystem: Engineered > Bioreactor > Anaerobic >... | reverse complement strand
CAAATCTCCAAGCCTATTCCTTGGCTGGAACCTGTAACCATAACGATTTTTCCTGCGAATTCATTCGATTGAATCATTGTCTCTCCAATCTGATGGTCGTGATTTCTTTTCACTTCCCTAATATTGCCCGGCTGTCGAGTGAGATCGCGCCCTGACCTTCGGGATAAACGATCAGGGGGTTGATCTCAATCTCACTGATTTCAGGGTTATCCAGACTCAACTGGCTCAAACGAGCAATAGTCTCTTTTACGGCAGCAATATCTGATTTCGCCGAACCGCGATATCCCTTGAGCAGCTTGCCCGCCAGGGTGCTATCGATCATCTGATCGATATCCTCATCGGTAAGTGGTGCCACCTTAAAACTGACGTCCTTGAGCAATTCCACCATCGTGCCACCTAAACCAAACATCATGAGCGGTCCAAAGGTTGGGTCACGCCGCATTCCGACGATCACTTCCAAGCCCTTGGGTGCCATCTTTTCTATCATCACACCCTGAATGTGTGCCTGGGGTTCATTTTTGGCTATGCGAGCCATCATCACGTCATATTCTACGCGCAGCTCTTCCGAATTCTTGATGTTCAATGCGATTCCGCCGGAATCCGACTTATGCAGGATGTCCTCAGAGACGATCTTCATTACCACCGGATACCCAGCCTTTTCAGCAATCTTTACGGCTTCATCGACGTCGCCAGCCAGATCACCTGGCACATTCTGAATGCCGTAAGCTTCCAGCATCACCCGGGTTCCATACTCACCTACAGTATGCCCGCCCTTCACCAAAGCCATTGCCGCAGCCATTTTGTTGTGGTCGATGTCCTCAATGCGGACCGGGTTAAACGCTGATCGCCTTAGAACCTTTTTGTAACTTTCCATCCCCCTCAAAACACGCCCTGCTTCATCGGGATAAACATACACGGGCACTCCTGCCATGTTCAGGCACTGTTCTGCTTCGAGCGTGCTGCGTTCGCCCATGAGGCACGTCAGCAAGGTCTTATTAGTTTTTTTGCCGATTTCGACCCAGGCGTTTGCCACTCCCAGGGTATCCACCAAAGCCTGCGGAACCAGGATAGGAAGCAACACATCCACGCCCTCATCCGCATCCAAATTTCCCAGGCTCCAAAGGTAATCCTCAGGGCTGACCGATCCCAGCATATCAACCGGATTCGATACCTGAGCGCTTGGGTTTAATTTCGTTCGTAGTTTAGCCTGGATTTCCGTCGTGATCTGCGCCAGTTCGAATCCATTAAAAGCCAGGCTGTCCGCTGCCAGTGCTGCAGCCCCGCCGGCATTCGTCGTCATCGCAACGCGCTTCCCGGCTGGTAGTGGCTGTGTACCAAGAGCCCAAGCCACATTAAAGAGCTGACTGATCGTTTCGACTTCTATCACTCCGGCTTGTTCCAGTGCAGCCTGATAGGCTGCATAGGAGCCTGCCAGTGAGCCTGTGTGCGAACTGACTGCCTTAGCGCCGGCGTCGTTTTTCCCGGCTTTTAGGAATACAATCGGTTTCTTTTGCGACACCCGCCTTGCCACTTCCATAAACCGTGGTCCATCCTGGATCCCCTCGATGTACATGGCAATCACTTTCGCGTGTTCATCTTCCGCAAAGTACTCGAGCATATCGGCTTCAGTGACGTCCATCTCATTGCCCAGGCTGGCAAAATGTGAAAATCCGATCTTGGAATTGATGATCAAGTCGATCACACCACCGCAAATGGCTCCGGATTGGGAGATGAAAGCGATTGGTCCAGCGGGAGGAATACCTTTAATGAAGGTTGAATCCAATCCGGTGCGCACATCAATGGTTCCCACGCAATTAGGTCCAACCACTCGCATCCCATAGGAACGCGCCAATTCCTTCACGGCCAGCTCTATTTTAGCGCCTTCCCCACCAAGTTCCCTGAAGCCGCCTGTGATAATGACAACCGCCTTGATCCCTCGCTCGCCAATTTCCTTCATGGTTTCCATGATCACCGTCACAGGCAGAACAACCACAGCTAATTCGACCGGATCTGGCACGTCAGATATCGAAGCGTAAGCCTTCTTGCCCAGGATCTCAGTAGCGTTTGGATTCACTGGATAAACTTCGCCCTTATAGCCAAAGCTCAAAAGATTTTCCAGAATTCCGTGGCTGAGTTTCTTGGGATTGGTCGATGCACCTAAGATGGCAACACCTTTTGCATCAAAAAAAGGGGTTAGTGATGATGGCATGGTTCTCTCCTGAAGGTTTGTGAGTGGGATTATACCAACTCCTGCAGCGAGAATGCGATTTCCAAGGTTGGAGCATGCCGCTTGATTTATAATTCTGTCATTATGAACGGTATCTTGTCACTAACACCAGAAAGAATGCAAGAACAAGCTGCCGATCTCCTCGCCCATCCTCATCTCTTTCTGATCGGCCCTGCTTCTTCGGGGAAAACCAGTGCAGCATTACTCCGCCTGCACCAGATTCTCACATCGGATTTCAATTCTCGCACGCTTGTGCTTGTTCCCCAACGCAGCCTGGGCGAACCGTATCAGAGTTTCCTTCGAAACGTCAATTTGCCTTCCTCTCACCAGGTAAGCATCCAGACCATGAGCGGCATCGTCCGTAGGATGATTGCCCTTTTCTGGCCATTGATTGCTAGCCACCAGGTTTTCAGGCATCCTTTTGAACCTCCACGTTTCCTAACACTCGAGACCGCCCAATACTACATGGCACAAATTGCCGATCCGTTGATCGACCGCGGTCATTTCGCCACGATCACTCTCACCCGAAACCGACTCTTCAGTCAACTTCTGGATAATCTTAACAAGTCCGCCATTGTAGGTTTTCCGCACACGGAGCTTGCCCGCAGGCTCAAATCTGCCTGGAATGGCGATCAGTCGCAACTCACGGTATATGATGACGTCCAGCTTGCAGTCACTGCTTTCCGCGAGTTTTGCCTGGAGCATAATCTGCTGGATTATTCGCTCCAAGTCGAACTCTTTCGGGAAATCGTCTGGCCAAACGAAACCTTTCAGAGGTATTTCCAGAACCAATACCAGCACCTGATCTATGACAATGCCGAGGAGGATCCTCCATACGTGCATGATATCGTCCGTTCTTGGATCAAAAAATTACAATCTTCTCTAATCATCCTGGACGAAGAGGGCGGCTTGCACAGCTTCCTGGGAGCGGACCCTGTTTCTGCCGCAAACCTTGTTTTTGATTCAACAACGCATATCCGCTTCAAACAAAATTACGTCAGTCCTCCCCCCATCAAAGCGCTTTTGGGCTATTTGCAATCATCCCAAACGCAAAAGCTTCCTCATTCCACGATTTCTCAGGCTTTGATCATTACCTCCAAGCAGCCGCGATTCTTCCCGGAACTGCTCCAGTCAGTCAGCCAGGAGATTGCTGATCTGATCCTCAACGGCACAACAGCGGAACAAATTGTGGTCCTCTCGCCTTTTCTGAGCGACCCTCTCGTCTTCGAGTTATCCCGCCGCCTCTTAAAAGCGGGTATCCCCACCCAAACCCTGCGCCCTTCTCTTGCACTGAAATCAAACCCGCACATCCAGACCATCCTCACGCTGGCATCCCTCGCCCATCCGGACTGGAATCAGCCGCCTGACCTTTACCAAGCCCAGTCTGCGCTTTCAACAGCTATTCCAAAGCTTGATCCGCTGCGAGCCCGTCTGATCCTTGATCAAACGGCTCCAAATAAATCAGTGACTTCATTACCACCGATCGCATCGCTCCCAAACGAAGTGGTCGAACGGATTCCAACCGAGGTATTGGGTCAATTTGAAAAGCTGCGTCTTTGGCTGAGTTCTGTTGATCCAAGTGAACCGCTGGATTACTTCATCAGCCGTCTCTTCTCTGAGCTCCTCGCGCAGCCGGGATATGGATTTGCTGACGTCCAGGAAGCAGGCGAACATACCGCTCGTTTGATCCAAAGTTACCAAAAATTCAAACGACCCGTGGCAGCTGACCAGGGCGCGGATGCTGCTTACCTTGGCAGAGAGTACTATAAATCCCTCAACCAGGGATTGCTTTCTGCCCTTTACTTGCCTGACGAAGAAATTGTTGGAGAACCGGGTGTGCTGATAGCCCCTGTATTGACCTTTCTGATGCAAAACCGGGCAGTCGAGCATCAATTTTGGCTGAACCTGGGCAGCAAGGGTTGGTACGAGCGGCTCGAACAACCACTCACCCACCCCTATGTGCTCAACAGGCAGTGGCAGCCCGGGAAAAAGTGGACCACCGATGACGAACTGGCATTGGGGCGTTTCAACCTGGAACGGACACTCATTGGCTTGCTGAGGCGCTGCCGCGGACAGGTGCATCTGTGCACGTCGGATTATAGTGAGGCGGGCATTGAGGAAAAAGGTTTGCTCTTGACCTGGGCTCAGAATCTATTCCGTTCTGCTCTTAGGGAGGAAGAAAATGACTGAGCCTGCCTTGCGCCAATCCCAGGCTGAAGTCCTCCGTTATCGTTCAGGCTGGATGGGAATCTCAGCAGTCCCGGGTAGTGGCAAAACCTGGACACTCTCCCATTTAGCCGCAAAACTCTTGCTCACCGTCGATCTTCAACCCGACCAGGAGATCCTGGTTGTAACTTTCGCCAATTCCGCGGTGGACAACTTCACCAGCCGCATCGGTGAACTCGTCCGCGAGTATGGCTTGCTTGAGGGCTATGGCTATCGCGTACGGACGCTTCATGGCCTGGCTGGCGATATCATCCGCGAACGTCCTGAACTCGCAGGGCTTGGCAACGATTTTCGTATCCTTGATGATGAAGATGCGAATGCGCTTCTCGAAGAACTTTCTTTTGAGCAGTTAAATAAACACGAAGATTTCTTCCACCATTTGATATCTTCTGATCGCAATCCCAAAGAAGTCGAAAAACTGATGCGGGATGTGAAAAGCGGGATGCCAGCGCTGCTCAAGGACATCGCCAGTAGTTTCATCCGTTCAGCGAAAAACGAGGGTCAAATGCCTGCCGATCTGGCTATTCTTCAGAAGTCCCGGCCAGTCACTCCGCTGTTTCAGATTTGCTTCGAGATCTACAGGTCTTACCAGGAACGCTTGAAGTTGCTTGGGGCAGTTGATTTTGACGATCTCATTTACCATGCCTGGAAGTGCTTAAAATCAGACCCTGACCTGGTTCGTCACCTTGCCCATCGTTGGCCGTATATCCTCGAAGACGAAGCGCAGGATTCCAGCAAACAGCAGCAGGCTATCTTGCAGGTCCTGGCAGAACAAACCGGCAACTGGGTGCGCGTTGGTGACACAAACCAGGCGATTTACCAGAGTTTCACTACAGCTGACCCAAGATTGCTCAAGGAATACCTTGCCAGGCCCGACGTCTACTCTGTCGATTTACCCGAGTCCGGACGGTCGTGTCAGAAGATCATCGATCTTGCCAACCGTTTGAACGCCTGGGTTCAAACCAGTCACCCCAACGAAGCTGTGCGCGATTCGCTAACCAAGCCCTTCATCATCCCCACCCAGCCAGGCGATCCGCAACAAAACCCTCCTAATACGGCTCATTCAGTAGAGTTGGTGACAAATCCATTCTCCTCTGAGGAAGAGCTAAATTTCATCGCCCGCCAGGCAAAAGCCTGGTTGGAAAATCATCCCCAGGATACCGTAGCAGTGCTGGCATTAATGAATGCGCGAGTTAATAAGATTGCTGAAGTGCTAAGAGAGAACAAAATCGATTATGTGGATATTTTGATGAAAGTGCCGCGTGAGACTCGCGAAACGATAGGTTCCGTGGTTAACCTTCTGAAACTCATCTTTTATCCGCTCGACCAGAAGGTGGCAGTCAAAGCTTTCCAGGTCTTTTATCGCCATTTTCGGAGTGATGATGCCCTTGCGAAGGTGGTGACCACCGCCAAAGGCTGGCTCGAGAGTCTTCCGAGGCTTGAGGATTTCTTTTACCCTGTGGAGGCGGATCCACTCGAAGAGCTCTCTTATGACGATCCCGAGACAGCCAGCTTGCTGGCAGATTTCCGCGCGGCAGTCCTGCGCTGGCATCAAGCCGCTTACCTTGCTTTTGACCAGTTGATGCTAGTCATTTCTCACGACTTACCACTGGAGCCTTTTGAACTGGCAACGGTTCATAAAGCCTCCTCCTTCATCAAAATTCAGATGGATAACCATCCAGAGTGGACTCCGCCCGAACTAATCACAGCTCTTTCGGATATCGCCAAAAATGAACGCAATTTCTTTAGCGTCAACGAGAACCAGGATGCCTTTAACCCCGAACTGTACAAAGGTAAAGTCGTTCTGTGCACCTGCCACAAAGCCAAGGGGCTGGAATGGGACAAGGTTTTCCTGACGTCGGTCAATAATTACGATTATCCCTCGGGGGAGGAAAAAGATTCCTATATCAGTGAGAAGTATTTCATCCTCGACAGGCGCAACTTGCAGGCAGAGATCCTGGCTGAACTCAACCTGTTGATCTCAAATAATCCGTCCGCGGTTGTTCATCCTGGAATAGGCAGGCTCGATGCCCGCAATGAATTGATCCGCGATCGATTGCGCTTGCTTTATGTGGGAATCACCCGTGCCAAATCTTCTTTGACTATCAGCTACAACACTAAAATAAACCTGGCTCCAGCGGTCGCCTATAAAGCGCTTTGGCAGGAGGAAGAAAATGACTGAACTCGTACCTGCAGGCTTTGTCTTCCACCAGAGCAACCTCCAGGCCTTTCGGACTTGCCGCCATAGTTTCCTATTACGGTATGTAAGGAAGCTCCCATGGCCTGCCCCTCTGGCTGCCAGAACCAGCAGCTTCGAAAAGGATCTCCTGGCCGGCTCAACACTCCACTCGCTGATCCATCAGTATTTTCTCGGGATTAATCCTGAGTTGCTAATTTCTTGTGCGGCAAACTTTCCTGATTCCAGAGTGTCTGTTTGGTTTAACAACTTTCTCGGCAGCCAATATGCCAATCTTGCTGCCAATCATTATCCTGAACATACCCTGCAAATCACGCTGAACGGCAATCTGCTCCTGGCGAAGTTCGATCTCATCAGCTTCGAAGAGGATCTCATTCATATCTGTGATTGGAAAACCTCGCGGGTTCTGCCAAAACGTCAATTCCTCCAGGATCGCATCCAGACCATGGTTTACACGCTGGTTGCTGCCCGCGCACAATCTCAGGCTTCTCGTCCTGTAGTAATGCACTATTGGGAAGCCAGCTTCCCAGACCACCCGATCATTTTTGAAATAGATGAGGCTCAATTACTCAGGTATGAAGAATCACTCACCGATTTGATGAGCAACATACATTCCCTGGAGATCGAGGAATTTGAGCGTACTTCGGACCCGAAAAAGTGCACCTATTGTGAGTACCAAAGTTATTGTGCGCGCTGGGGAACGGAAGCCGATGAGGCGTCGCTTTATGACTGGTTTGAGATCGGATTATCGGAATTGGATGGGAAAACGAATAATGAACCTGGTGATTTTCCAGGCACTCCATTGGCATATAATTAAATAAAAAATGGGCAGAACAGGGCTCGAACCTGCGACCTCATCTGTGTAAAAGATGCGCTCTAACCAACTGAGCTATCCGCCCGCGAAAGCATATTATAAACGAAAAATGAGAATTATTCGATTCCAAACACAAGATACACTCCCCCAATTTGGCTGGATCCGCGATAGCAGAGTGGGTGTGATCCAGGGTGACCCCTTTGGTGAGTTTCGCCGCTTCGAGGAAACCTATGATCTCTCCGAGGTAAAGCTCTTGCTGCCTTGCCTCCCATCCAAAATTATCGCTGTTGGCCGAAACTATCGTGCGCATGCCGTGGAAATGAACAACGACGTGCCAACCTATCCCCTGATATTCCTTAAACCCCCCTCTTCGCTCATCACCAACGGTGAGAATATCATTCTCCCTCCTCAAAGCAAACGCGTTGAGCATGAAGCAGAGCTCGCGATCGTTGTCGGGAAGCAATCCCGCTGGCTCACCAGAGAAAACGCGCTTGATGCAGTCTTCGGCTACACCATCGCCAACGATGTAACCGCCCGTGATCTCCAGGCTTCGGACGGGCAATGGACCCGCGCCAAAGGTTTTGACACGTTTTGCCCGGTTGGACCCTGGATCGAGACAGAGTTCGACCCAACCGATGCCCTTATCACGTGCCATGTCAACGACACCCTGCGCCAGATGAGTTCGACCCGCGAAATGATCTTTAGCGTGCAACAGCTTATGTTGTACATCAGTTCCATCATGACGCTTGAGCCTGGTGATCTCATCCTCACCGGCACACCTGCTGGCGTCGGATTGCTACAGGCTGGCGATAAGGTCAGCGTGCATATCGACGGCATTGGCACGCTCGTCAACCCTGTTACCGCGCAAGGTTAAATTGTGCCCTGGTTCATTGCCACCTTCTCGTTGTACTTGCCCGGCTGCCAGAGCCTGAAGCAAAAGCGTTCTGCGCTTGCGCCTTTACTTTCCCGTCTGAAAAGGTACAATCTATCCGTTATCGAAGCTGCCCACCAGGACAACTGGCAAACAGCTGAGCTTAAGGTTGCGAAACTCGGGCTAAACCGAGCCCAGTTGGATCGTGATCTTGAAGAGGTGGTATCTTTGATCGAAAAAGATTTCCATGATATTACCCTGACGGAAGTAAAAAGCGAATTCTACATATAAAAGGTTATTTTGCAGACAATAAACGTAAATTTACTCGAAAAAATCCTTTACCATGTCGAAAAGCCAGGGCGATATGTAGGCGGAGAACACAATCAGATCCTGAAAGACTGGGATTCTATTCGCACGCATGTCTGCCTGGTTTTTCCTGACATCTACGACATTGGTCAACCCAACTTGGGGCTGGCGATTCTCTACGATATCCTCAACCAGCAGCCAGACATCCTGGCTGAACGCGCCTTTGCCCCGTGGCACGATCTTGAAGCACAGCTTCGTCAAAATGAAATCCCGATTTTCTCCCTCGAATCAAAGCATCCAATTGCCCAATTTGACGTTATTGGCTTTAGTCTTCCCTACGAATCCCTCTACACCAATGCCCTGAACGTGCTTGACCTGGCTGGGATCCCCCTCTTGTCTACCGAACGCAGCGCTGAACATCCCCTTATCATCGCGGGCGGTCAGGCTTGCTACAATCCAGAACCCATGGCTGATTTTATCGACGCGTTTGTGATCGGCGAAGGTGAAGAAGTGATCCTTGAAGTTGTTCGCGCGACAGAACAACTGAAACAAGCCGGAGCAGACCGCATAGCACTCCTTCAAGGATTATCGCGGATTCCTGGCGTTTATGTCCCCTCGCTTTATTCCGTAAGCTACGCGCAAAATGGCACCATTTCAGCTTTTCTACCCTTAGAAAGTTCTGTTCCTGCTTTCGTAACCAAACGGATTGTTGCCAAGCTTCCACCGCATCCAACCCGCTTGATCGTCCCTAACATTGAGACGGTTCATGATCGTCTTTCGATTGAAATCATGCGCGGCTGCACCCGCGGCTGTCGTTTCTGCCATGCTGGCATAGTCAACCGCCCCGTGCGTGAAAGACCTGTTTCTGAGATTCTCCAAATCATCGAGGATGGTTTAGCCGCCACTGGATATGAAGAGATTGGATTGCTTTCACTTTCTTCTTCGGATCACACCCAGATCCTGCAATTGACCAAATCTGTCTATGAAAAGTTCCAAAACCGCAAAGTCTTTGTCAGTCTGCCTTCCTTGCGGATTGCCTCGTTTTCAGTCGAGCTGATGGACGAACTCCGCGATCTGCGCCCTGGTGGAGGTTTTACGCTCGCGCCCGAAGCTGCATCCCCTCGCATGCAGGCGATCATCAACAAACCGCTCGACAATGCGATTTTCGAAGAGACCGTTCGCACGGTCTTTGAGCATGGCTGGCTTTCTCTCAAACTGTACTACATGATCGGTCTGCCGGGCGAGACAATGGAGGACGTCCAGGCGATCCTGGATGCCGGTAAGCGCGTGCTTGCCATTGGTCGGCAAATCCGAGGGAACCGGGTCCGGGTGCACCTTTCTGTTGGCAACTTCATTCCAAAACCCCACACACCTTTCCAGTGGTATCCACTGAATACCACCGATGAATTACAGGCAAAGCTGGACTTGCTAAAAACGGGTGTTCACCGCACCGGTCTTAAGCTTTCCTACAACATTCCAGGCACCACCCTGCTTGAAGCCTGGCTCTCCCGTGGGGATAGACGCCTTGGGCAGGTTATCCTTCGTGCGTGGCAGCTTGGCGCGAAATTTGATGCCTGGGGAGAAAACGACAACCTGCCATTTTGGCACCAGGCTTTTAGCGAAATTGGGCTTGACCCTGACTTCTATGCCTACAGGGAACGCGCTCTGGATGAAATCCTTCCCTGGGATCATATTCACACCGGGGTCACCAAAGCTTTCTTGCGGCGTGATCTCGAATGGAGCAAACTCGGAAAAACCCGCAAGGACTGCCGCGAGCAGTGCTACGCCTGCGGTATCCTCGACTCGTTTGGCGCCGATCGCCCGATTTCACCACTTGTCTACTGGGGGTGCCCATGAACGATCAACCTTTGCGCATCCGCATGACCTATGCCAAGCTGGGAAACCTGCGCTTCATCGGGCATCTTGACCTTCAGCGGCTGTTTGAGCGTGCCCTGCGCCGCACAAACCTTCCTTTGCGCTACACTCAGGGTTTCAACCCGCATCTGAGGCTCAACCTTGCTTCGGCTCTGCCTCTCGGTTTCATTGGTGAAGCCGAACAGATGGATTTCTGGCTGGATCAGGAGGTTTCCCTGGAGGAAATCAGCAACCGGTTGTGCAAATCCCTGCCGTTAGAACTCATCCTGAAGAACCTGCAAGTGATCGATAATCAACAACCCTCGCTCCAGGCATCCTTGCTCTCAAGTGAGTACGAAGTCTTGCTTCCTGCAGATCCCGATCCGCAAAGCCTGCAAGACCAGATAAGCACTCTGCTTACTCAAGCTGCTTTGCCTGTTCAGCGGCGTAAGAAAACTGTGGACATGAAGAACCTGATCCTTGATTGGCAGCTCGTCAAACAAGCACCGCAATCTCTCCTGAAAGTATCCATGAAGTCAACTCCTGCCGAGAATGGACGTCCGGATGAGTTGCTGGAGCTTCTTGGGTTGGATCCAGCAGACTGCCAGGTCACCCGAACCAAACTGATTTTTTGTGAGGAATAGTGGAAGATAATTGCGTTTTCTGCTCGATTGTTGCTGGTCAAATACATGCCTGGAAAGTTCTTGAAACCGGAACCACGCTGGCATTCCTCGATGCCCATCCGGTCGGGCTTTATCACACACTCATAATCCCCAAAGCACATTATTCCGATATTTTCACAGTTCCCCCAGAAGTCCTGGCAGATACGATGGAGACCGTCCGCAAAGTGAGCCTGCTTTACCATGAGAAACTTGGTCTGGAAAACCTTCACATCTTCAATAATTCTGGCCGCTTGGCTTCACAGAGCGTTTTCCACCTTCATTTCCACATCCTCCCACGCTACCCAGACGACGGTCATAGTTTCCCAAGATTTACACGACCCGACCTCACCGATCGTTTTGAGGAGATGATCAAAGCATTACAATAAATAAATACTAACCTGAGTAAAGAAAATGCGATGGTATAATCTGAAATCCTGTTTCCGTGGCCTAATGGACAAGGCACTGGCCTCCGAAGCCAGTCATGTGGGTTCGAGTCCCACCGGAAACATTTTTTTATTTAACTCAGCATGTCATTACCCAAGGAACCTACAATGAGCGATGAAAGCCTTCTCCAGGAACTTGCCGAATTGCGGCAGAAAATTGCGTATCACAATTACCTGTACCACACTCTCGACCAGCCCGAGATTTCGGATTTTGAATACGATCAGCTGTTCAACCGACTCAAAGCGATTGAAGCGGAGCATCCTGAACTCATCACCCCGGATTCTCCAACCCAGAAAATCGGCGGTCAAATCTCTGAAAAATTTAAAAAAGTGACTCATCCAGCCCCGATCCTGAGCCTTGCCAATGGATTCGGAAGCCAGGACGTGCTTGCCTGGTATGAGCGCATTCTCCGGCTTGACCCGCGCGTTGCGCAGACCGATTTCCTGCTGGAGCCCAAATTGGATGGCTTGACAGTCGTTCTGCACTACGACAATGGCATCTTCTCGCTAGGGGCAACCCGCGGCGATGGCATCGTTGGTGAGGATATCACCGCCAATTTGCGTACCATCCCCAGCCTGCCTTTACGCATCCCGGTCTTGCCAACCGGCAGCCCAGCACCGCAGCATATCGTTTTTCGTGGAGAAGCCTTCATCACAAAAGCGGACTTTCTTGCACTCAATGCCGAACTCGAGAGGAGGGGGGAGAAGACCTACCTAAACCCCCGCAACACAGCTGCTGGTTCTCTGCGTCAATTGGATCCTGCAATCACAGCTTCCCGACCGCTGAAACTTTTTCTCTATCAGGTCGTGGAATCTTCCGACCCACTTCCCCAGACCCAATCAGGCATCTTGGACTATATCGCCAGCTTTGGTCTGCCTGTGAATCCCCTCCGGTGGCACGCCAAAAACATCGATGAAGTTATCCAGATCTGTGAAAAAGAAGGTCTCAACCGCCATGACTGGCCGTATGACGCGGACGGAATTGTCATCAAAATCAATGACCTCCAGCTTTCCAATTCGCTCGGTTATGTCGGAAAAGATCCACGAGGCTCACTTGCCTACAAGTATCCCGGCGAGGAGGTGGAGACCACCCTGCTCGATATCCAGGTAAATGTTGGTCGGACTGGTGTGCTGACTCCCCTGGCTGTTCTGGAACCTGTAAGCATTGGCGGAGTGGTCGTAAAGCAAGCCACGCTCCATAATTTTGACTTCATTGCAGACAAAGATCTGCGAATAGGCGACCGGGTTCTGGTGAAAAGGGCTGGCGAAGTCATCCCTTACATCGTCGCCGCCCTCAAGGAAAGGCGCGATGGCAGCCAGAAAGTCTATGTGCCCCCGACCAATTGCCCTTCGTGTGGATCCCAAGTTAAGCGGGCTTCCGGAGAAGTAGCCTGGTACTGCCTGAATGCGGCCTGTCCCGCCCAGTTGACCCGCAATATCGAAAATTTTGCCTCTCGCTCAGCAATGGACATCGCTGGTCTCGGCGAGCAGACTGTCGCTCAACTGGTTCAAAGCGGATTGGTAAAGAATTTACCCGATCTCTACCGGTTAACCAAAGATCAACTTCTCACCCTGGACAAGTTTGGCGAGAAGAAAGCCGACAATCTACTGGCAGCCATCCAGGCCTCAAAATCGCAGTCACTTCAGCGCCTGATCATCGGTTTGGGTATTAAAGGCATTGGCGAAGTTGCTGCCCGGAAATTAGCACAGAAATATGGCAATCTTGACGCCCTTTCGCACGCAACTCTGGACGAATTGCAACAATTGGAAGGAGTGGGACCCAACCTGGCGCAATCCATCGTTGAATGGTTCCAGCTTGAAAACAACCAGCAAATTCTGAGGCAATTCAGAGAACTTGGGCTCTGGCCCGTCGAAAGCACCAGCACGCCTGTGGGTAGACTTCCGCTTACCGGTTTGACATTCGTAGTCACAGGTACCCTGGAAGGCTTCTCCCGCGAGGGTATCTCAAAATTTATTCTGGCGAATGGCGGAAAGGTTTCAGAGTCTGTCAGCTCCAAGACTTCCTACCTGGTCCTGGGTGCCAACCCTGGTTCAAAGTACGACAAAGCCCGTCAACTTGGCGTGCCAATCATCTCTGAACAACAACTGCGAGAGCTCGCTGCCCCCTGAAATTCTAAAAAATGCTCGTAGGGCGAGATTGAGGGCTCTATTAACAATGTATTGGTCGAGCATATTATGCCCTCAATCCGCCAATGACAGTGATATCAATGGTTAGAGTAATTTCTTTTTTGCAGATTTTTAATGGTCCGATGGCGGATTGGAAGCACACCAGGACCTCTGGGTAATAATGGTTGCTGTGCTTCCAATCTCGCCCTACAAACGGTCTTCAAAATGGACCGCAGGGAGAATTGAGCCTCCCTGCGCCACATTTTTCTCAAATTTGCATCTTAAAGCAGGCTCATTCCGACATATCGGGAATTTCCCTGTGGCGCGAGTCTTGTTCAAGAAATCAAAACCGCTCGGAAAATTTCTGAGCGGTTTTTAGGTGGAGATGGCGGGAATCGAACCCGCGTCCGAAAGATTAGACTCTCGAATCTCTACGAGCATAGTCAGTTGTTCAGGTTCATCTGTCTGCAGATCAACTGACCGAACTGCAGCCAGACTATCCGTTTGGAC
>Ga0079099_1036185_pt1 | contig 14362 bp, 16 predicted proteins | sample ADurb_H2B_02_Slu_FD_77098 | JGI IMG/M metagenome (GOLD analysis project Ga0079099, IMG submission 77098) | Active sludge microbial communities from Illinois, USA, of municipal wastewater-treating anaerobic digesters - ADurb_H2B_02_SludgeMetaT... | ecosystem: Engineered > Bioreactor > Anaerobic >... | reverse complement strand
TCCCCGGTATTACCTATAGTAACCTCTGTTTTTGCAGGGGGCTCTGCTTTAGGTTGGATATGAAAAAAAGCCTCATAGACTTTACGAGCAATAGGAGCCGAAGCAGAACCACCATGCCCTCCCTGATCTACAAAAACCACCACCACTAGCTGAGGGTTATCTACAGGAGCAAAACTAGCAAACCAAGCATGATCATTTTTACCTACCCCAGCTTGAGCAGTCCCCGTCTTTCCCCCTACAGGAATAGGAAAACCTGCAAAGGCACTGGCTGCCGTTCCTCTTTGCACCACTTCCCGTAATCCTTGGCGAACGATGCTTAAAGATTCTGGAGAAATATTAACATGATCCTTTAACTGAGGTTGGAAAATCTTTACCGTCTTCCCTTCTGGTGAGATAATCTTATGCACTAGATAAGGCTTATACACATTTCCCCCATTAACCACGGCACTAAGCATCTGAGCTAATTGAAGAGGAGTATAGAGATGATACCCCTGACCAATAGCCATATTCAGAGTTTCTCCCTTATACCATTCTTGATGATACTTCTCCCACTTCCATTGGGGACTGGGTAATAATCCCTCTTCTTCTCCTAAAAGATCTATTCCTGTAGCTTGACCCAAGCCAAAACGTCTGGAGTAGTCAGCTAAACGCTTAGCCCCCACTCGTTCAGACAGAGCATAGAATACTGGGTTACAGGAATTGGCTATCCCATCTATTAAACTCTGACTGCCATGACCAGTCAGTTTCCAGCAATTAAATCCCCATTTATAGTGACCACTGCAGTAGAAGCTATCATGAATATTAGTTTTTCCTTCCTCTAAGGCTGCCACGGCAGTGACTATTTTATAAATTGAACCTGGAGGATAGGCACTCTGAGTTACCCTATTCTTCAAAGGGTGACGAGGGTCGTTAATTAAAGCACTCCAATCTTTGAGAGAAATACCTCCAGAAAACTTATTGGGGTCAAAGCTAGGTCGACTGGCCAAAGCAATTACTCGCCCATTCCGAGGATCGATGGCAATTACTCCCCCGCCTTTAGCGGTAGGTATTTTTTGGAGAGTTTCGTCTAGAGCCTTTTCTGCAGTCTCCTGTATTTTACCATCAATAGTCAAGAAAAGGTTATTTCCTAAAATAGGTTCCTTCTCCCCTAGAGTTGTAATGGGTTGACCGGAAGCATTTACTTCTACCTGCTGACCACCATTAACACCCCTCAGGTAGTTATCATAAACTCTCTCTAAACCAACCTTGCCGATAATATCCCCTGGTTGATAACCCTGTTCTTCCATTTTATCCAATTCTTTTTTATTAATCTCACCCACATAGCCAAAGAGATGGGCCCCTGAGTCTCCATAAATATATTCCCGGAGGGGAATAGTTTCTATAATAACTCCTGGTAAATCATTCTTTTGTTCAGCGATCTTAGCTAAGATTTCCGGACCCACATCTTTCTTCAAACGGATAGGGTCAAAGGGCCGAAAAGTCTGTTCTGCAATCTTCTCTTTTATTTCATCTATTGGCATCCCTAGAATAGAGCTTAGTCTTTTAACAACTCTCTCCGGTTCTTTTAAATCCATGGGCACAATGGAAACAGTATTAGCAGCCCGACTGGCTACTAGAGCTTCCCCATTGCGGTCATAGAAAGTACCTCGAGGAGCCAGGATAGGTATTAGCCTAATTCTATTCCCCTCTGCTAACTTCAGAAATTCTTCTCTTTTACTAATTTGTAGGTTGGCTAATTGGGCAATAAGGACAAAAAAAATAAAAATAGCTACCATACCAAGGATTTTTAACCGCTTAGCCGTTTCCTTGCTGGACATTCTAATCCTCTTTTCTTTAGTAGTGTTTAGGTTTACTCAACCAGGAATATAACTTGATATAAACAAAAGGAGCTAGGAAAATATTGTAGAGAATAGCAGGCCACAAAACTCTGTTGAAGGTTGTAAAGCCTAAGTTGGGTAAAGTAAAAAAAGTTTTGTATAAAAATATCGCTAAAAGATTGTCCAGAATTGTTGCTACCAACAAAGCCACTACTGCTACCCAAGGATTCTCTTTATAAACCTTTTCTTCTGTTAATCCAATCACATAAGCTATAAGCATTTTGCTAATAGCATTGATGCCTAAAGACTGACCCGAAAACATATCCTCTAAAAGCCCAGAAAAGAAGCCAACAATGGCTCCTTCTGTAGCTCCCCTTAATAAGGCAAAACAAACTGTCAAAATAAGCACTAGATCAGGTATCATTCCGAAAAAACGCAAGTGACTAAAAATGGTTGTCTGGAGGATCAGTCCAAGTAAGCTTAAGAGAACTACCACTACAATCCTCATTGGTTTACCTCCTGCCCAGGAAGAGACTCTTTTAAGGGTCTGTTATTAGTAATAACCAAGACCTCTTCTAAGGAATTAAAATTTTCAGCAGGGGTGACTAATGCCCTTTTAGAAATTCCATAAGGTTCATCTTCCACCTTAGCTACTCTTCCTATAAACAAGCCTTTGGGGAATATGCCCCCTAAACCTGAAGACAAAATATGATCACCCTTCTTCACCTTAGCGTCCCTAGGCAGCCCCTTCATCACTAAATAACTGTTGGGTTTAATCATACCTTCTACTATACCATTCTCTCTGGTTTCCTGTATTAGTCCACTAACAGCACTATTTTGGTCTAAGATAAGTAGGACCCGAGATGTATGCTCAGTTACTCCACTGATTTGCCCTACCAAACCATTAGTCCCAACCACTGCCATCCCCTTTTTCAATCCATCTTCAGTGCCCTGGTCAATAGTTATAAAACTGAACCAATTATCGGCGCTACGGCCAATGACCTGAGCCACCACAGTATTATAAGGAATTCTTTCTCTAAATTCCAGCAACATCCTTAGTCTTTGATTCTCCAGATACTGTTCTTTTAACTGCCTATTCTCATCTCTAAGGTTTCGTACTTGCTTAGCCAGATCTTCCTTCTGTCTTTTCAAGTGTCTTATCTCCGCTATCCCCTGCCAAGTACTACGAGCCGAATTAGTTATTTTAGTAAAGCCCTTCTGCAAAGGAGCAGTAAAATCTAAAACTGCTTTTTCTATTAGACTGAACTCAGGTCTGTCTTTGGTCAATCCAATTACAGTAAGCAGCAAAGCTACTAAGGTAATTAAAATAATTAGTCGCCTGCTATTAAAGAGCTGGGACAAAACCATTCCCCCCCGTTACCGTTATCCTAAGCGCTTAGGGTTAATTAATACTCTCTTTAGTATATTAAGCTCCTCTAATACTTTCCCGGTACCTAGAGCTACACAGTTTAGTGGTTCTTCTGCTAAGTAAACAGGCATTCCGGTTTCTTCTTTCAGCAGCTTGTCCAACCCACGCAATAAAGAACCACCACCGGCTAAAATAATTCCGCGATCCATAATATCAGCAGATAATTCTGGCGGAGTTCTTTCTAAAGTTACTTTTACCGCCTCTACTATACTGGCAACAGGTTCAGATAAAGCAGTAAGAATTTCTTTGCCGCTAATAGTTACTGTCTTAGGTAGACCACTAATTAAATCTCTCCCCCTAATATCCATTGTTTCCTCAACTTCTTGGGGATAGGCAGAACCAATATTCATTTTAATCTGTTCTGCTGTTCTTTCTCCAATCATTAAGTTATAAGTTCTTTTCACATATTGGACAATAGCTTCGTCCATTTCATCCCCTGCTACTCTTACAGAGCGGCTGGTAACAATGCCTCCCAAAGAAATGACTGCTACTTCAGTAGTTCCTCCTCCAATATCTACTACCATGTTGCCCATCGGTTCATGAACAGGCAGACCTGCCCCGATAGCAGCAGCCATGGGCTCTTCAATTAAGTATGCCTCTCGAGCACCAGCCTGCAAAGTAGCATCAATAACTGCCCGCTTCTCCACCTCAGTGACTCCGGAAGGAATGGAAACTACTACCCGTGGATGAAAAAGAACTCTCTTCTTCACTGCCTTATTAATGAAGTAGCGCAACATTCTTTCTGTTACATCAAAGTCAGCAATTACGCCATCCTTCATTGGCCTAATAGCTACAATGTTGCCTGGGGTTCTACCGATCATTTGCTTTGCTTCATCACCAACAGCTAAGACAGATCCAGTATCCCGTTGAATAGCTACTACTGAAGGTTCACGAAGAATAATTCCTTTACCTTTCATATAAACCAAAGTATTAGCTGTCCCTAAATCTATACCCATATCTTTAGAAAACATATTACCAAATAAGAAGCCCCAATTCATTAAATAGACACCTTCCCTTCTTGTTTTCCCTGCACATTCATATTCATATTACTGTAAGAAATTGTTTGTGTCAACCCTCTTAAGTCCTATTTCTCCACTAGGCATTCAAGGAATAATCTTCCTCTCTTTCAGACTAACATACTTATTATCTCCAATTATGATATGGTCTAATATCTTAATTCCGAGAATCTGTCCACCTTCCCAAATCCTTTTAGTAATTTCTATATCCTCCGGACTAGGGTTAGGATCGCCGCTAGGATGGTTATGAGCCAAGATAATCGCCGCACTGCTAACTTTAATAGCTGCTTTAAAGAGTTCTCTGGGGTGAACGATAGAAGCATTTAAACTACCTATAGAAATGTCTTTAATTTGCAGCACCTGATTCTTAGTATCTAGAAAAACAGCTCTGAAGTATTCTTTATCTAAATAACGCATAGTAGGAAGGAGAAGATTAAAGACATCCTCAGCGTTCTTAATTCCTTCCCGTTTCTTAGCTTGGAGAGTAATTAGCCTGGTTCCTAATTCTAAAGCGGCTTTAATCTGGATAGCCTTGGTCTGACCTATCCCTTTAATTTTACTAATCTCGTCTACTTCTGCCTGAGCCAATACTTCCAAACTGCCAAAATGTTTTAGAAGCAGGTCTGATAGCTGCAAAGCGGTAGTAGAAGCAGTTCCTGTCCGAATAATAATTGCCAATAGTTCTGTAATGGCTAAACTGTTGGCCCCCTGAGCTAATAGTCTTTCCCTAGGTCTTATTTCTTCAGGTAAATCTTTGATGGTCAAACGCTGGGCTATTTTCTCTATCTCCTTCGCCTCCTCCACTTACAGGATAGGCACTCCCAAATCAGAAAGAAGAATAGCTAATTGGTGTAAAGGAAGCCCCACCACATTAGAATAACACCCTTGAATTCTTTCCACAAAGATAGCTCCTTTTCCTTGAATCCCATAGGCTCCGGCTTTGTCCAAAGGTTCCCCGGTGGCTATGTAAGCATTAATTTCCTGGGGTAATATATCCCGCATCTTCACTTCAGTAACTTCACAGTGGGTTATTGCCTGCTTGCTTTGCCTATTAATCAAAGCCAAGCCAGTCATTACCTGATGTGTTTTACCACTTAGGCAAGTTAGCATCTGTTGAGCTTGCCGGGCATCTTCCGGCTTACCCAAGACTTGACCAGCCAACACTACAATAGTATCTGCTCCAATAACTAAACAATCTTCATCTATGCCCTGAGCTACTTCCCAAGCCTTTTGGTAAGCTAATTTTTTGGCTAAGTCTTGGGGTGGCAACTCCTTATCTTTCTTCTCTTCGCCTTGACTTGGAACTACAGAAAATTCTAATCCCAACTGCTGAAGAAGCATACTACGCCTAGGTGAAGCGGAAGCCAAGATAATTTTCATTAAAAACAATCACTCTCCTCTATAACTTCTTCAAAATATAAAAAGTAGCTGCAATACCTAGAACACTCATGAGGTTAAATTTGATGACAAAACCTAAAGGAAACTGAAGGAAATATAAATCTAAAGTGGTAGTATTTAGGCTAGCTTGGATACCTTTAGTTAAGACCGGAGCAGTGGCTGGAATCACAGAAGCAATTACTTCTCCCAAGACACTACCAATTAGAGCACCTATCATTAATACTATAAACAAAAATGGTAAACTAAACTCACCTTTTTTCATTAATTTATTTTTCACCTCCTAAGTCGTTCCCATTCTTAATTAATTTCCACAACCTTTCCATAATACCTCTCAAAATAATCGAAAAAGGCAAGATAATTCTTGCCTTTTGTTCCATATTTTTACTTAATATCTAGGAAATCTTTCCGAATAGGAGAGAAACTGTCGGTCACGATACTTTCCTCTAAAGCCACTACTTCATGCTTGGCATTAGCAGGAATAAACAAGCATTCACCAGCCTGCAGAATTATTTCCTCGCCTTCCAGGTAGAATTCCAGTTTGCCTTGGATAACTGAAGTGGCTTGCTCATGAGGGTGTTGATGAATGGGAAGAACAGCTCCTCTTTCTAGATGAAATCGGCAAATCATCAGATTTTCTCCGTATCCAATTATTTCCCGCTCTACCCCGGGTAGGACTCTAATTCTAGTCATAAGAACACCTCCTATTTAAGCTAGTTCTATATAAAGGGAAAAAAACTAGACGGCTGGGCCGTCTAGTTTAAAGAATTATTATCTTTCAGTACAAGAAATGCATGGATCGTGGGAAGCGATAATAGCTGGGATATCAGCTACTTGAGCTCCCTTCAAGGCAGGCACCCAAGAAGGAATATTTACTAAGGATGGTACCCTCCATTTTAACATAGTTGGATACTCAGTTCCATTAGTTCTAGTGTAGTAGAATAACTCACCCCGAGGAGCTTCACTTCTGGCTACAGCTTGGCCTGCAGGAATTTTAGGAAGCAAACCTAAATTGATAGGCCCTTTAGGCATTTCTTTTAACGCTTGACGGGTAATCTTTAGACTTTCGATAAACTCTCTAATTCTTACCCAGGTTCTAGCATAAACATCGCAACCATCTTCAGTAATTAATTCAAAGTCTAATTTGTCATAAGCTGCATACGGTTGCTGCTTTCTAATATCCTGAGGAATTCCAGATCCTCTAGCTGGCGGTCCAACAATTCCGTATTCCAAAGCCACATCTTTAGGAATAACCCCAACTCCTTTAGTCCGGCAAATGATACTAGCATCAGTAGCATAAATCTTACCAATATTATCCCAAACAGGCAGGAACTCTTCTAGAGTCTTATCAATTTCTTTAGCTAGTTCATCAGAAATATCTCTTTTTACTCCACCTACTACGTTGATACTCATGTCCATTCTATTTCCAGAGTAAGCCTCAATTAAGTCCATCAGCTTTTCTCTTTCTTGGAAAGCATGGAGGAAAACAGTATCAAAACCAATTAAATGAGAGAGAATTGCTACTGCGAAGGCATGGGAAGCTAATCTTTTTAATTCATCTGCCACTACCCGGATGTATTGTGCTCTTTCGGGTATTTCAATATTGCCCGCTTTTTCCATTACCATACAATAAGTCATGGAGTGAGTGTTAGAACAAAGTCCACAAGTTCTTTCGCAAAGAACTACGTTTTGAGCAATGGTGTTCTTCATAGCTAATCTTTCCATACCACGATGGGCATGACCGGAAAGAATCTCAACATCCTTAATGGTTTCTCCTTCTACCTGAAAACGGAAGTGTAGAGGCTCATCAAGGGCCGGATGGATCGGTCCAATAGGTAAGACGAAATTGTTACTCATTGTTTTCACCTCCTACTTCAGCGCGGTAAGCTTTGATTCTTTCCCAAAGAATATCGCTGGCATTAGTATTCATAGTTTCAGATAAAGAAGCATAAACAACGCCTTTTTCTACACCCTGAGTAATTAAGAATCTCTCCCAACGGATGGATTCTAAGTTCTCAAAGGTCATTTCCCAAGTCTCAGTTAATTCTCTTTCTGGCCAGTGGGCACTACGTAGAATAGAAGTGATACTCTCAATGTTCTTCTCAGGAACTCTTACCTGAACGCAGAATATAGGGCCTTCATAAAAATCAAAATGGTAAACCAACTCCATAGATTTGTTTTCATCATATGTAGGAGAAATAGTTATACATCTGCCTGGATAGCTAGCTATAAAAGCCGCGATATCTTTAATCATGGAGTTATCATCTAGTTCAAACCATAGGTTATCCCGGTCTTCAACTATTTCAACCTCTTTCCCCATAATGCGAGAAAGCTCTTTCTTTAAATCTGGATACATACCCTCAAGCCCCCCTTCGTTATAATCATTTGTTTTGCACAGAACAGAGTCAGAAGAGAGGCCCCGCTCTAATATTCTCCTCTCTTCCCCTCCGGTACCTAAATTAGTTTATCCCAAAAAGATTTCTAGAAACCGCCTGTCTGTAAACCTAACTTAGCGGCCATATCTTTTAGTTTAATACCGTCTTCAGGAATTCCTCCCAATTTTTCTGCTAAAGTAGGGTCGAAAGGTAAAATTAGTTTTGGTCCTTCTTTAGCAGAAACAGAACCTACACCAAGACCAGCAATACCATCAAAAACTTTCTTGTCATGGAAAGTATGGGATGCATTGTGGATTCCTTCGCCACAAGCAATTGGAATAATGGCAGTAGCCTCTGCAAAGATATCCTTAGTCATTGGATGGTCTCTTCTTTCTTCCATTAGATCTTGGTTGCAAGCAAATCCTACAATCTCAGTGTGAATGACTTTAAAGCCATCTTTTTCTAGCTTCTTAGCCAATCTATCCACTAGTCTGCGCCCACCAATACCGCAGCCTTTGATACAAATGTTGCAACTCATGACGATGACTTTATCTTCAGGTGTTAACCAAGCTTTAATGTCGTCATAACTTTTAGTTCTTGCGCAAATAATCATAATTGTTCCCCCCTTTTCCTCTTACATCTTCTGGTCTTTTAATGGGTCACCAGTTAATAGAGTGTACTCAGTGCCTTTTTTGGCTTCATGACCTTGGAAAACTTCCTCTACTTTGAATCTATTTTTAGACGGGCTCAAAATAAAGGCACCAACTGCTTCTGCGCACTTAATTGCTTTTTTATCTTTATAGATTTGTTCAACTACTTTAGCACACACTGGGCAGCTAAGAACCAAAAGAGCAGTGGCATCAGGGCTTACATTAGCATCCTTATAATATTCGTAATTACAACCAACCAGCATATCAGCAGTACTAACCACCTTGTATCCGTCTTTGCTTAGCTTCTCTTCTAGCGCTTCCGCTTTTTCTGGTCCTCCAACTCCGCAAAGGCGAGCACAGTTGTTGCAAGTAACAATTCCAACTTTATCCTTTTTATCTAGTTGTTTTTTAATATCTTCATAAGCTAACATTTCTGACTTAATCATTTATCTCCACCTCCTATAATGCAGAGTCCCCGGTTTTTGCCATCTTACGGGCTGCTTTTTGTCTCTTTTTCGCTTCATATTCTTCTACATCACCAAATTGTAGGGCTTTTAAAGAACAGTTTTGTACGCAAGCAGGAACTTTGCCATCTTTTAGGCGGTGAATACATAGATCGCACTTTCTCACTAACTTTTGAGTTGTATCTACTTTCGGAATACCGAAAGGACAAACTAAAAGACAGCTTCCGCAGCCGATACATTTATTTTTATCGGACACTACTGCGCCCTCGGCAGTAACAGACATTGCTTTAGTAGGACAGATTTGAGCACAAGGCGCATCCGCACAGTGGAAGCAGCGCATAGGCACTGGATATAAATCAACCATTTCAATATAATCTAGAGAAACGCCCTCATGTTCTCTAGCGCATGTTTCAATGCACTCTTCACAGCCTGCACAAATGTTAGGCAAAAAATATACTCTCTTAGACATTAGTTCTTCCCTCCTTCTGACTTTCAGTTAAGCTTATAGTGCAAGTCCTTTGTGTAGATCTTTAGCCATCATTTTACGACGACAATCAGGGCAAATATGGCTTCTTTCTTTATAAGCTATATTTTCGCCTTTTAATTTCTCTTGGTAAACTATCTCAGGTAGAGGCTTGATAGTTTTATTGCACTCAGTACAACGAATATAAGGGATGTTTCCGTAGCGCACTCTTTGATAGGTCTCTTCTACTGGAAAAGCAGTATGGTAATCTTCGATTACTTTAATAGCTCCTGTTGGACAGAAGTTCTCACACATTTGACAACGAGTACAAGTACCATCCCAAACCATGAAGTCGAAACTATCTTCTCTTTCCTCTACTTTAACTGCTTTACCCGCACAAACGTGTACGCAAGTTTTACAGCCGATACATTTAGTTGGATCATAAGTTACTCTTCCTCTAAATCCTTTAGGAACCTTCTCATCCACAAATGGATACTTACTGGTAGCAGGTCCTTTACCTATATTGGCTAACACAGTCTTGATAGTGGTTAACATTTCGTCCCCCCCTCTCCTTTTCTTTTAGTTAATTATCCTTCTAACCGTTCACCTACGCGTTGTTCCCAAATTTCAATGGCTTTAACAAAACCATCCAAGATAGCCCAAGGGCTTGGCGGACAGCCAGCTACACTCACATCTACTGGGAAGTGCTTGCTGATTGGGGGATCTACTGCATAACTATCTTGGAATACGTTACCGGAAATAGGACAGTTGCCAACAGTCATGACAACTTTTGGCTCAGGAATCTGGGAGAAGATCCGGTAAGCCGCATCTTTACAACGAATAGTCATAGGGCCAGTAATTACTACAATGTCTGCATGTTTAGGAGAGCCACTTAATTTTACCCCAAAACGAGAAGTATCATAACGTGGACATAAAGCCACTGTTGCTAATTCTACGTCACAACCATTGCAGGAACCAGTGTTCATCCGATAAACCCAAGGAGATCCTGCGATCATCTTACGAAGAGGTTTCTTTAAAACGCCTAGCATCTGTTTTCCCTCCCTTTACTTAAAAATCAGTTATAAAAAGACTTAGATTTAAACTTTAGCCAGAACTAAACCTAAGCTAATAATTGATAACACTAGAGGCACTGTTAGATAGAATCTAACAGCTTGGTCCACTCTTCTTCTACCTAGAGAAGCACTAACAAGAGTTCCTGCTACAAAGTAAACTAACCAAGCCTTGAATACATGCCAAATTACGTTAATCACTCCGTTAACAACACCACCTGCTGCTACTAAACCGCCTGGGAAGAAGAAAGCTACTACTACGGAGCAAACAAAGAATGCTTTCATAGCAGAACCTAGTTGTAGAAGAGCTAATTTGGAACCGGAATACTCAATCATTGGACCTTCTACAATTTCTGTTTCCGCTTCTACCACATCAAAAGGAGGTAGACCTAGGTTAGCAGGGATAATCATTAAGAAAGCTAGGAAAGCTGGCAACATAGTTAAGTCAAACAGGAACGGTCTATTGGCTTGATAATTAACAATCTCACTAACGGAGAAAGTGGCTACTGCGCCAGTCCCTGCTGCTTTAATAGCTACGGTTAAGAAAATAACTATCAAAGACAAGTCATAGGCAATAACTAAAGCCATCTCCCGAGACACACCCACCGCAGCATAAGGGGATGCGGAGGAAGAACCAGCAACCATTACACCAATAGCTGCTACAGTAATCAAATAAAGAAGAATTAAGAAACCACCAGCAGTAGTTAGAGGAGCTTCCATTCCTCCCATAGGAACGAACATCATCCCAATAACCACACCGATAATAGTAATGAACGGAGCTAAGGAGAATAATCCTTTGGATGCTCCCTCAGGAGTTAAGTCTTCTTTAATCATTAATTTAGCAAAGTCTTTAAAAGGCTGATCAATAGGAGGTCCGATTCTTCTTTGGATTCTAGCCACAATTTTGCGGTGAATACCCACAAAATACAATCCTATTACTGCCATAAATAAGAATCCTGGAAAAACGAAGAGATTAAGCAGTTTCTCCAACACTTCTATCAACATTGTGTTCCCTCCTCTCTACTTCTTGATCTTCACCAGCATCAAAGATTTTTCCAACAGGAGCAAAGATAGAACCAAGGAAAGACCAGGCATGGAAGAATTCTTCTAATAAGAAGTGGATAGCTGGGAAGAAGTGAATAGCACCAATTTGAATATCAGCAGCTTTGAAGTTATTTGGTTCTGCCTCTTTACCGCCAGCATAGATAGGCACCACTCTGCCTTCGCTTTGCTTGCCGCCACTGAAGATACCATATAATAAGAATAAACCTACGCCGAATACTAGGATAACAAAAGCGATCCAGCCTGCATTATAAGTTGCTACCAAGTCTACCAAAGTCCCTGTAGCAGGAACTAAAGCTGGTAAACCGATTTGCATTTCGATAGCTTGAATCAAACCTAAAGGAATTCCAGGTAGAACTCCAAATAGAGTACAAAGACCAGCTAAAATCAGCATTGGAAGCTGCATAATGAATGGAACTTCCTTAGCATCAGCAAACTGTTCTGGCTGCTGTCCATAGAAAGCTGTATGAATAAACTTAATGAAGGAAGCTAGGGTACCAGTACTAGCAATCATGGCAATAGCACCAATGATAACTCCGGAAGCAGTTCCATCAGCAATACCAGCTTGATAAATCATCCACTTGGAAGCAAAGCCGTTGAAAGGAGGTACACCAGAGATAGCAAAAGCAGCAATTACTACTGCAAAAGTAGTTACCGGCATCTTTCTAGCTAAACCACCCAATTTATCTAGGTCTTTACATCCAGTCTGCATGAACACAGCACCAGCGCAAAGGAATAATAAGCCTTTAAATAGCATGTGGTTGATAGCATGGAAAACACCACCGGCTACCCCTAGAGCAGAGCCTAAAGCAATACCAGTGATTACATAGCCCATCTGACTGATACTATGGTAAGCTAAGAGTTTCTGCATATCACTCTGCAGCATAGCTCCAGCCACACCTAGAATCATAGTTAAGGCACCCAACCAAGCAAATCCCATACGGATACCAGGCATTTCGCTGCTTGCACCTAGAATTGTAAATAACACAACTAGCAAACCGATTACTGCCGCCTTACTTAGGGCACTGGCAAACAATGCAGAAACCGGAGCAAAAGATTCTTGGTATAACTTAGGCACCCAGCCATAAAGTGGGAATACCTCAGCTTTTACGCCTAAACCAATGAAGAATAATACAGCAATTGTTGTTACTGATAAAGGTAAAGCAGTAACATCCAGGTTAACAAACTCAAACATACCATGCGCTATTTCCACAGTTAGAACATCAGTTACCTTAGCTACACCTACAGCTAAGATACCTGTCAATAGTAGATATCCAGCACTAACAGCAACCAAGAAATAAGTTAAAGCTGCTTGGCGAGCTTCCTTGGTTTCTCTTTGTAAAGCTAGGAAATAAGAAGAAATAGTCATCATTTCCCAGAACACATAAAAATCCCCTAATGATTTACTAATTCCTAAACCTACAAGAGAAGCAGCCAAATAAAGAAGCCAGAAATAGAAACGACCCTGACTTTTTTCTTTGGCCATAAAGCCGATAGAGTAGGTAGCAATTAGGAAAGTCATCATGGACATGAAGAAAGCAAAAAACCATTGAAGAGGACCAAGTTGAGCAATACCCCAAGCTGGATCAAAACTTAAATAAAGAACCGGCACAAGAGTAACAATAAATACAGCAAGATTCCGTAAAGCAGGCATGAGCAACCCAAGAAGGAATGCTGCAAATGCACCAAGATAAGGAATCAATACTAAGTCTGCCCACTCAGATTCTAAATGAGGAAGAACAATTTCGCCTCCTCTTAAACCCACAGCATATTCTTTGGCAATGTCAATAATATGATGACCAGAAAGTCCCATCCAGGCTAGCCCGGCAGCCACTAAACCAGCTAAAAGCAGTAAAGGTGAAGCTGTTTCTTTAATTTCAACTTTACCCTCATAAGGAGCAAAAATTAGTTTTTGGATTAAGCGTAAGAAGTAACAGGCTTGTAATAAGAGAGCTAAGAAAGCAATACCTAATACCAGCCAAGAAGAAGTTTCCACCGCAGAGTAGAAAATTAATAATTTGCTAATGGATCCTTTAAATGGAGATAACCCCATAATAGCTAAGATACCAAAAGCCAATAAAGTAGTAGTTACTGGTAATACCTTGCCTACACCTTTTAAATCGTCAATTTCTGATGCTTGTGCTGCAGAAATCATGTAAGCTGCTGCTAAAAATACCAGCGCACGCATCACTACAAAGTTAATAGCCTCCGCAACCCCGCCGACAGCTCCTACGGAAGTTGCAGCAGATAGTCCAGCAATGATGTAACCCACTGCCGCTATTGTAGAGAAAACTAGGAGTTGCATAACCTTCTTTTGGCGTAAAGCCATGAATTCAAAAACAAGAGCCCAAATAACACCAACTAGCATGAGCATTTCATTACCTGTTCCTAACACTTTACAACCCTCCTTTTTTGCGTTAGTCCATCAATACTTTTTTTCACAAAGTATTGACTTTTAAATGTGGAAATGATAAAATTGGATTAGATTGTGAAGAAAGTAACAAACTCTTTCTTCTTGATATTTTTTCCAGGCAATCACTCTCCTTCACCTAAGTTTCCAATACCTAATTATTATTACATCTGGAGCCTAATCTCCTAGACAAACTTAGGCATAAAAAAAA
>Ga0079099_1027802_pt1 | contig 14485 bp, 16 predicted proteins | sample ADurb_H2B_02_Slu_FD_77098 | JGI IMG/M metagenome (GOLD analysis project Ga0079099, IMG submission 77098) | Active sludge microbial communities from Illinois, USA, of municipal wastewater-treating anaerobic digesters - ADurb_H2B_02_SludgeMetaT... | ecosystem: Engineered > Bioreactor > Anaerobic >... | reverse complement strand
AAATTTTTCCAAGTATTTACTTGGCTGTTTTCTTCTAGCGAATCTGCCCTTGGCCGAAGATAATAAATTTATTGCTGGTCAATTCCTCCAAGCCCATTGGACCCCTAATATGCAGTTTCTGGGTACTGATGCCAATTTCCGCCCCCATCCCGAATTCAGAACCATCAGTAAAGCGGGTAGAAGCATTAACGTAAACTGCCGCTGCATCTACCTGATTGGTAAACTGAAGAGCTTTATGATAATTATCAGTAATGATAGCTTCTGAATGACCTGTTCCATAATGATAGATATGTTCTAGCGCCTCATTAATATCCTCTACTACTTTTACCGAAATAATCAGATCTAGGTATTCCTGAGCATAGTCAGCTTCCGTAGCCTCTTGAGCATAAGAAAGAATAGACCTGGTTTCAGCACATCCCCTAATCTCTACCCCTGCTTCCTGCAATAGTTTACCAACTCTAGGTAAAAACCCTTGGGCTACTTCCCGGTGTACTAAAAGACTTTCCAAGGCATTACAAACAGCAGGCCGCTGAACTTTACCATTAATAGCTATCTCCTCTGCCATCTCCAGGTTAGCTTCATTGTCTACATAAAGATGACAATTCCCTACTCCGGTCTCAATAACAGGAATACTGGCATTTTCCACTACTGTTTTAATCAACCCAGCCCCGCCCCGAGGAATCAGCACATCGATATAGCCGTTTAAGCGCATCATCTGATTGACAGCTTGCCGGTCAGTGGAAGTAACTAGCTGAATAGCACCCTCCGGCACCCCGGCCTCTACTGCTGCCTGAGAGATAATCTGGGAAATGATGATATTGGAATTAATAGCTTCAGAACCACCCCGCAGAATGACCACATTGCCGGATTTTAAACAAAGGGCAGCGGCATCTACAGTCACATTAGGTCGAGATTCATAAATGATCCCGATTACGCCCAAGGGTACTCTCATTTTCCCAATTTGTAAACCATTAGGTCTTTTGATCACTGAAGTCATAGTTCCAATAGGATCAGGAAGTTTAGCTACGTCTTCCAAGCCTTGGGCCATAGATTCAATACGGTCATTATTTAACAAGAGCCTCTCCAACATCGCCTTGGAAAGCCCTTTTTGTTCTCCCGCCTCCAAGTCTTTCTGGTTGGCTGCCAAGATTTCAGCTTTTTTATCCCGCAGAGCTTGAGCCATAGCTAAGAGGGCTGCATCTTTAACCTTGGTAGATAAAGCGGCTAGTTTCGGAGCCGCACCCTTAGCAATCTTTCCTTTTTGTAAAACTTCACTTTCCATATCCTTCATCCCCCTTTTCACTGGTTACAGCTAAATTATCTCGATGAATAACCTCATCATAATGTTTATGACCTAATAGGCTAATGATATCCTTAGTGCTGCAGCCTTTAATCATAGCTATTTCTTCACTGGAATAATTCACTAACCCCCGAGCTATTTCCTGCTCTTCTTTACTTAAAACAGTAACTAAATCTCCCACCTGGAAACATCCCTCCACAGCAATTATTCCACTAGGCAGTAGACTTTTACCCCTTTCCAACAGAGCTCTTTCTGCCCCTTTGTCCACCACTAAAGAGCCATGAACAGGAATGCCAAAAGCCAACCACCTTTTCCTGCTATGCAATTTATGTTCCTTGGCTAAGAAGAGAGTGCCCAATTCTTTACCTGCTACCAGTTGAGGAATGATGCTTTCCTGACTGCCGTTAGCAATAATCATGGCTACTCCGGAATTAGTAGCTATTTTAGCAGCTTGGATCTTAGTACACATGCCCCCTGTACCGGTTAGAGTTCCGGCTCCCCCTGCCAACGCTTCCACTTCGAGAGTTATTTCCACCACCTGTTTAAGAAGCTCAGCCTTAGGATCTTTCCTAGGATCTGCAGTATATAATCCTTCAATATCAGACAGGATAATTAAGAGGTCTGCATCTACCAAACTTGCTACCAAGGCTGATAAAGTATCATTATCGCCAAACTTCAGTTCCTCTACAGCCACTACATCGTTTTCATTAATAATAGGGATCATCTGATAGTCCAGTAAGGTCAACAAAGCATGCCGAGCATTCAAATAGCGCTTCCGTTCCACCAAATCTTCTCTAGTTAAAAGAATCTGGGAAACAGTCTTTCCATATTCACTAAAAAGCTTAGCATATACTTGCATTAAAAGACCCTGGCCAACAGCTGCTAAAGCTTGTTTCTCCGGGATAGTTTTAGGCTTTTGGGTAATTCCCAACCGACCCATTCCTGCCCCTACTGCCCCGGAGGAGACCAAAAGAACCTCTTTTCCTTGGTTATGTAAATCAGTAATTTGCCTCACCAGTTTCTCTATTCCGCCCAAATTTAGGTGTCCTGTTTGATGCGTCAGGGTACTGGTTCCTACTTTAACAACGATTCTTTGTACCTTGCGGAAAATACTCGCTTCGTTTCATTAAGCTTCTCTCCTTTATCAATAAGTTTATTCAAGAAAAAATAATTCTTCCGCTACAAGTTCCGGAAATATTTTTTCTTCAGTAAGCGTTTTCCTAAAATGATAAAAGTTTAATTACTCTGAGATATATTTTGGAGGATAGAAATTAAAAGCAGGTTGTGACCTGCTTTTAAAAATGATACCTTTTAAACTATCTCTTTGTGTAACTTGCGACGACGAACTTCGTAATCAGGATTGCCTTTTTTCCAGTAGCCTTTCTCTTTTTCCTTAACTACCGGAGCATCTTTCTCTTTAACTACAAATTCATTTTTATCAGTGCAATAATAAGTCAATTCATCCTGTTGGCAATTGTTGCATTGCACACAAGCCATGGCCGTCCATTCCCTCCCACAATCAGATCTTAGTGATATTCTTCAGTGTAATAAAATTCCATACCTCTTATCTTAACCAGATCACCCTCCTTTACCCCTGCATCTTTTAATGCCTGATCTAAACCAATTCTATTAAAGGTTCGTTGAAGACGTTCTACAGCATCATCATTCTCCAGATTAGTCATAGCTATTAATTTTTCTAGTTTCTTCCCTTTAACTTCATAGACTTCCGGCTCTACTTCTTCAATAGTAAAATCAGTTATAGCGTCTTCCACTGTATGACGGACAATTTCTTCCTCCGGTTCCACCTCAATTTGGTCCAATTTATTGGCTACTGCATAAAGAAGGGCATCTAAGCCTTCCCCTGTTACGCCGGAAATAGCATAAACCTCATAACCTGCAGCGGATAGTTCTTCCTTAATTCTTGGAAAATTAGCTTGAGCCTCTGGTAAATCCATTTTATTAGCTACTACCAATTGCTGTTTTTGGGCTAGCTTCTTACTATAAAGAGCTAATTCCCGGTTAATAGTAGCAAAATCATCTAAAGGGTCCCTTCCTTCCTGACCTGAAGCATCTAGAACATGCAGGAGAATTCTGCTTCTCTCTACATGGCGTAAAAATTCATGGCCTAACCCTATTCCTTCATGGGCTCCCTCAATAATTCCCGGGATATCTGCCACTAGAAAACTTCTTCCATCATCCATCCGAACCATTCCCAGGTTAGGATGAAGAGTAGTGAAAGGATAGTCAGCAATCTTAGGTTTAGCCGCTGAGATACGGGAAATTAGAGTAGACTTCCCAGCATTAGGAAACCCTAAAAGACCTACATCCGCTAAAGTTTTTAATTCCAAAGTCAACCAGAACTCTTCTCCCGGCTCGCCCTTCTCTGCAAAGCGAGGAGCATTATTCTGAGGGGTAGCAAAACGAGCATTCCCCCGTCCGCCTCTTCCTCCTTTAGCAATCACCTGAGACTGACCGTGCTGCCGTAAATCAGCTATCACTTCACCGGTTTCCTCTATTTTAACTACTGTTCCCGGAGGAACTTTGAGAACCAAGGGATCTCGACTTTTACCATGCATATGGCTCCCCATACCATGTTCGCCCCGTTCCGCTTTATAATGCTTGTTATAGCGGAAATCCATTAAAGTTCTCAGTCCTTCATCAACTTCAAAAATTATATCTCCGCCTCTACCACCATCGCCCCCACTGGGGCCGCCATAAGCCACAAATTTTTCTCGATGGAAAGCTATTACACCGTTTCCTCCATCCCCGGCTTTGAGGTAAATCTTAGCCTTATCTATAAACATAAAGATTGCACCACCTAAAAACTTTATTATTTACTATTTTTTAATTAGATTGCCCGCTGCTTTTGGCGAATCTCGTATATTTTTTCCCTAGCCTGACTAATATATTCGCAGGCCTTATCAAATTTTTTCAACTGAAGAAAGCCATAAATAACTTGGAGATGATTAATAAAATCATGACGATAGACCCGTAGATTCTCCTCCAGGTCCTCACTTTTAGCTAGATAGAAATTCTCCAAATCGCGAACAGCTTCGTCTTCATTCTTCTCCATAACTTGGTTGGCTAAACGAAAAAAAAATACATTAGATAATATCAGAATTATAAGACCTAAGTAAAGAGTCGTTAGAACTAATGGGCTGGATAAATTACTGATTAATTGCCAGTGAATCAATAAGACATAAAAGATCACTAAGGTGCATTGGATGATTAAATATTTTCTCAACATTTTTACCCTTCCCCTCTTCGGGTCTCCTCTTCCACTAGTGCTGTCTTACTAATTATTCCACACAAATAAGAATTCTCCTGCAAAAAAAAGCATCTCTGAGAATTTTTCTCAGAGATGCTTACTTATTACATAGCGCTAACTTCGATAGGAAGAACACTAGCAAATTTGCCTTTTCTTCCTTTATCTTCATATCTTACCACGCCATCGATAAGAGCAAATAGAGTATGATCTTTGCCAAGTCCTACATTCACACCTGCATTGATTTTAGTTCCTCTTTGACGAACTAAAATGCTTCCAGCAGTAACTGCTTCATTAGCATATTTCTTCACACCAAGTCTCTTAGATTCACTGTCTCTACCATTCCGAGAACTACCTACCCCTTTTTTATGAGCAAACAACTGAAGATTCATTTTAAACATCTGCTCCACCTCCTCTTCTAATCAATTATTTTTAGATTTCCAGGGTGTACCTTGGCAATTTCTTTTAACCCTGTCAGCATAACTTCTAAAATCAAATTAGCGCTTTTCCTAACCTCTTCCTCTAAAGGAACAGGTAAAAGGCAGCCTAGGTAACCATCTTTTATGTCTACCTGGGGATCTAAACCTAAGTTACGGATTAACCCCATAGCAGCAGTCTGAGTAAGAACAGAAACAGCGGCACAAACAATATCCTCGCCCTGAGGAGCATAATTAGCATGACCCTTAACGCAAAAGGAAATTATATCTTGCTGCTGATTCCGCTTAATCTCAACTATAATCATTACAATTACTTAAGCTTCAATTTTTTCGATTTTTATAGCAGTAAAAGGTTGTCTATGTCCATATCTTTTACGGTAGTTAACTTTTGGCTTGTATTTGAAAACAAGGATTTTCTTAGCTTTCCCTTGCTTTACTACACTGCCTGTTACTTGAGCGTTAGCTACATAAGGTTTACCTACCACTAGAGTACCGTCTTTAGAAACAAGCAGGATTTTATCAAACTTAACTTGTTCTGCCTCTCCTACTTCTAGTTTCTCTACTCTAACTACATCACCTTCAGCTACTTTGTATTGCTTGCCACCAGTTTCGATAATTGCATACATTCTTTCTTCCTCCTCTTTTTAGACTCGCCAAAAATAGGTAAGCTAACAGCTTTTAGACCTCTTTTGTGCGGCTTCGACAGTCAAATAAATGACTACCTACAATCTAAGATTATACCACCTAATGATTGATTTGTCAAGATATGCTATAGCTTAAGAGCTTAACGCTACCACCTTGGCCTTAGCGTAAGTTCTATTTACTTGGGTAATTTCAATGGTGGCTTTTTCTCCAATGAGAGAACCTGCCTTCTCTACTTCCACCACATAACCGCTGAGACGGACTAAACCGTTCTGAGGATAAGCTATATGAGCTTCTTCTATTTCCACATTGAACTGTTCCCCTACTCTAACAGGCAGGGAACGAGCTTCTATTTCTTTTCTACTTCCCCAGGTAATCAGCTTAACTTCTTCCAATTCAGCCCCTCTAATACCTCGGATGTAGATATATTTGTGGGTTCTCTCCTCTAATCTTTTCAAATAAGAACCACTAGGACCAATTAAGTAGCCAGCTACTGTAGGATGAAGACCAACTAGTAAAGCCTCAGCCCTTACATTCACGGCTGCTCGCTCTATTTCCCTCTGGGCTTTAATTACTAAAGCTTCCTCACTTAAGGTCCTACCCCGACCGTCACAACAGGAACAAGGTCTTTGCATTAAACTTTCCAGGCTAGGCCGTACTTTTTTTCTAGTCATTTCTACTAGTCCTAATTGAGTTAATCCCAGGATAGTAGTTTTGGTTCGATCCTTCTTTACTTCTTCCTCAAGAACCGAGAGTACTTTTTCCTGATGCTCAGTTACTTCCATATCAATAAAGTCAATCAGAATAATTCCGCCAATACTTCGTAATCTAATTTGACGCATGATTTCTTTAGCTGCTTCCAAATTAGTTTTAAGAATGGTCTCGGCAAAAGAGTTACTGCCCACATATTTTCCAGTATTCACATCAATGACCGTCAGAGCTTCCGTTTGATCAAAAATCAGGTACCCCCCTGATTTCAACCACACTTTCCGTCGGAGAGCTTTGTGGATTTCAGTCTCCACCCCATAGGCTCTGAAAATATCTTCTCCCCCTTGATAGAGGTAAAGCTTTTTCCGGAGGCCAAGAGAAAAAGAATTAAGGAAATCAGCTATTTCTTGGTATTTCTCCGGACAGTCTAAAATAAAGCGGTCTACATCATCGGTAAAAAAGTCCCGAATAGTGCGATAAACTAAGTCTAAATCATGGTAGAGGACAGCAGGAGCCGGAGTGTATTTCACTTTATGCTGGACTTTCTGCCAAAGGTTAAGGAGAAATTGCAAGTCTTTAGTTAGTTCCTCTTCTCCTTCATTTTCAGCTACCGTCCGAATAATTATCCCCATATTTTCCGGTTTTATGCCTTCGGCTAATTTTTTCAGCCTTTCCCGGTCTTCTTCTCTATCAATACGGCGGGAGATTCCTATATAATTTACTGTAGGCATCAAAACTAAATTCCGACCTGGTAAAGTGATGTGGTTAGTTATCCGTGCTCCTTTAGACCCCATAGGCTCCTTGACTATCTGGGTCACTATTTCCTGGTTAGTCTTTACTATTCGTTCAATAGGCAGATTCTTTTCTTCCTCTTTAATAGTAGCATCTTCTACATAGAGAAAAGCATTTTTTTCCAGACCAATATTAACAAAGGCAGCACCCATACCAGGTAAAACATTCTCTACCCGCCCTTTATAAATATTACCTACGATTCTTTGGTTAACGGTTCTTTCTAGAAAAACCTCTGTCCACTGCCCATCTTCTCTGATAGCTACCCGGGTCTCCTCCGGACCTACATTAACCACAATCTCTTTAGACATTATCTCAACTCCTTAAGTATGACAACCTCATTTTCCAAAGATATGAGGGGAAGAAGTCGATTCTCTTGCTCTTGGTAAAGACCAGTCCTCATAATACTGACTTCTTCTTGGATTAGAGGGAGAGAATAGTATTTCTGTAGGGCCTGCAAGACTTCTTCAGCCCGTACATTCCCTCTACTTCCCGACCTTACTAAGAGCCCTAGGTGAAAGTTCTCCTGCTCCAACCCCAGTAGTTCTATTTTTAGGAGTAAAGGAGCAATATCCACTTCCCTGACTCCCTTTTTACCTTCCCGCTGGATTTGAATTTCTTCTTGTTGTTGTAAATCCCTAATGACCTGAAACCATCTCTCCTGGGGCCAAACTTGGCTAGTTTTTCCTTTAACCTGATAAGAAGCAGCCTCTACTAAAGACATAGCGGCCCCGCCCTTACCCTTTATCTCTTCTACTTCTAAAACCTTAATTCCTCCTGGCAAAGAATTATTTAGCTGCTCTTTTACCTCTCCTAAATTTACCGACTTGGCCAATTCCACATCCATATATTCAGCCTGGCTTTCTACACCTAAGGAAAGGGCCGAGGCAAAAGAGATTTTAGGATGAGGGTTAAACCCTTCAGAAAAGGCTAAATTAATTTTAGCTCTCCGCAAGGCTCGTTCCATAGTTCGCATTAAATCCAAATGGGAAATGTAGCGGGCTCCCCCTTCCTTGGTGAACTTAACTCTCAACTTTTGCATCATTCTTCCTCCTGAGTATTTTGGTTTCCACTTTTAATTCAGGACAAATACCACAGCCTGTACATTGATCAGTAAAACGGCAATCAGGGGTCTTCTCTTCCTGTAAGGCTTTCTGATGTTCTTTAATTAAGAATTTTTTGCTTACACCTGTGTTAATATGATCCCAAGGTAGTATTTCCTGATAAGCCAATTGGCGATAAGCATAGAAATTGGGATCTATTTCTACATCACTAAAAGCTTGCAGCCATTGATCATATTGAAAGTAGTCATTCCAGGAATCAAACTTGCATCCTAGTTCCCAAGCTCGTCGAATAGCTTTTCCCAGACGGCGGTCTCCTTTAGCCACTACTGCTTCTAAGAAACTCAAGTGGGAATCATGCCAATTAAAGACAATATGCTTAGAACGCAGTTTCTCATTCAGATATTGCTGTCTTTTCTCTAACTCCTCCAGTTGGAATTGCCCTTCCCATTGGAAAGGAGTATGAGGTTTAGGTACAAAAGAAGAAGTACTAACAGTTATCCGAATAGGAATCTTAATTCCTTTTTCCTTACGAATTCTTTCACCTAAAGCAGCTACTTTCTTAGCCAAATCCACAATACCGTCTAAGTCTTCATAAGTTTCCGTAGGTAAACCAATCATGAAATAGAGCTTTAATTTTAACCAACCAGCAGAAAAAGCACTTTCTGCTGCCCGTAAGAGATCTTCTTCTGTGACTCCCTTATTAATTACATCCCGGAGTCGCTGGGTTCCAGCCTCCGGAGCAAAAGTAAGCCCGGTCTTTCTCACTTCCTGCACCATCTGGGCTAAGTCTACAGAAAAAGAATCTATCCTTAAAGATGGTAAGGACAAACCAATTCTTTTTTCCTTATACTTGTCCAATAAGGCAGCTACCAGTTCAGGTAAACAGCTATAGTCGCTGGTACTTAAAGAAGAAAGAGAAATTTCATTATAACCGGTTTTCTCCACTAATTTTTCCGCCAGATCATGCAGGTTTTCTAAACTTCGTTCCCGTACCGGCCGATAAATAACTCCAGCTTGACAGAAACGGCAGCCCCTGCTGCACCCCCTCTGCACTTCCAAAGTAATTCGGTCATGAATTACCTCCATGGAAGGAACAACAAAATGGTCCGGATATGGTACTTCATTTAAGTCTTCCACTACTTGCCTGGTAATAGGCAGTGGGTATTGCTCCTTGTAAGGCTTTAAATACTCAATTAATCCATCAGCCTGGTACCCTACCTGATAGAAAGCAGGTACATAAATACCCCGCAGCTTTACTGCTTCTTCTAAAAATTCTTTTTTACTCTTCCCAGTTTTCTGCATCTCCTTATACAAATCCACGAACTGGACAATAATTTCTTCTCCATCCCCAATAATAAAAGCATCCACAAAGTCTGCCAATGGTTCAGGGCTAAAAGCCCCTGGTCCTCCGGCAATAATTAAAGGATACTCCTCCCCTCGTTCTTCCCAAGTAAAAGGTATTTGAGCTAAATCCAAAATATTTAAAATATTAGTATAGCTCATTTCATATTGGAGGGTAAAAGCTATGATATCAAAATCTCCTAGAGGAGCTTTGGACTCTAAGCTAAAAAGGGGGATCTGGTGTTCTCTAAGCTTGTCCTCCATATCCACCCAAGGAGAAAAAGTTCGCTCAGCCACGATATCTTCCCTCTGGTTAAGAATATGGTAGAGAATTTTTATTCCTAGGTGGGACATGCCCACCTCGTAGACATCAGGAAAGGCAAAAACTACTTTAGCCTCTACCTGACTCCAATCTTTATGTACTGCATTCCACTCATTATTAACATAGCGGGCAGGCTTAGTAACCTGTAATAAAAATTTTTCTATTTTTTCTTTCAACTTGTTTCCTCCTATCCAAAACTCTCCTTTATAATATTATCACAAAATAAGCCCTTCCCTATTTATCTTCTGACATTTTCTTTAAAATCGGTGTTTTAAAATTTCCTTTAAGGGAGAGTCAATTCCTTTGTCTATTAAGCCATCAATAATTTCTGACTCAGTGATAATGCCCTGTAGACTCAATTCTTTGTTCATTAATAAAATCACATGATACTTTTTAGGAAGAAAGTATTTTAGTACATCCCCTAATCTGGTCTCTTCGGTAACTACTAACTGTTCAGTAGTCAAAATTCCCTTTTTACGCAACTCTTCTTTCTTGCGAATTAAATAATAGGCGAAAGTATATCCTGCCATCTCTCTTTCTCGGGAAGCGGAAAAATAAATGAAGGGGCCTAAGATAAGAAGGGAATAAGTCTCTAGCCCGCCAAAGATTCCCCCTATACCTAAAACAAATAAAAGTACGGCCATAATTCTACCAAGATTAGCAGTTTTCTCGGTAGCCTTCCGATGCCCCATTTTGCGGCTTAAGTAAGCTCGAAAAATTCTTCCTCCATCTAAAGGTAGAGCCGGTAAAAGGTTAAAAAAAGCCAGCATTAGGTTGCCCTTAATAAAAAAGAGGGAAAACTCCCCCTCGATAATTCCTTTGGCTTTTAAAAAAACAGTTAGACCTGCTAAAAAAAAGTTGCTTAAGGGTCCCGCTAGCGCTATTCTAGCCTCTATGCCAGGGTCCATTTCCATTAATCCTTCCAGGCGAGCTACTCCCCCAAAAGGAAACAATTCAATGTTCCTCACTGTCAATCCGTAACTCTTAGCTGTCAAGACATGAGCCAATTCATGAAGTAAAACAATGCTAAAAGTAAGCAGGGCATAAGGAAGAAGGTCCAAAATGCCCCACAACAATAACATTAATAAAAAAAGATTATTGAGAACCAACTGTACTCCCAGAATCCGGCCTACCTTCATCCAGCAACCACCACTTCCCCTCTAGAATGTCAGCCTTATTGCCCTTCTAAATCAAGAAAAAGGCTGTTTTCTTTGCTCCCATCATCCCGCATTTTAAAACGGATTTTAGCCATCTGCTGCAAAGAAACCCAATTTTCTCTTGTCAGGACTTTAGCTGTTAGGGGCCTTATTTTCTGCCAAAGAGCAGAATAGTCCCACTCTAAATTAAGGACTTGGTTTGCTCTGGAAATAATCTGATTGGTAATTGGCGTATTAATCTTTTGGACAGAGACAAAAACCACTAAAATTAGCAGAGAAATCAAGGTCTTTTTCCAAATAGGATGTAGCCGCATAGTCTTTCCCTCCCCTTGGTTTACCACTACTAATAAACATTATATTGGGAAAGGAAATTAATATTACTCTTAGAATAAGATCTTCTGCTTTCTAAGACAAACATTAAAAAGCAGACCCATAGCCATCATATTAGTTAACATGGCACTTCCACCATAACTCATAAAAGGCAGAGGAATCCCAGTTACAGGCATAATACCTGAATTCATGCCTATATTAACCAATACGTGGAAAATAAACATAGAAATAATTCCCACCGCCAGCAGCATTCCTAGATTATCCCTGGCTTCTGAAGCCACTCCAAGACCTCGCCAAACTATAGTGAAGTAAAGGGCTAGTAGGAAAAGGACACCCACAAAACCTAGTTCTTCCCCGACTACAGCAAAAATGAAATCAGTATGGTGTTCAGGCAAAAAGTTTAACTGGCTTTGCGTTCCCGCAAAAAGTCCTTTACCAAATATCCCTCCGGAACCAATAGCAATTTTAGATTGAATAATATGGTACCCAGCCCCCATGGGGTCTATATTAGGGTCTAAAAAAACTAATAATCTTTTCTTCTGATACTCCTTCAGCACATGCCAAAAAAGAGGCATAGCCGCTGCACCTAACCCACATAAGAGAGTAAGGGGTCTCCAATGAACGCCAGAAGCAAAAATCATGCCAAAAAAGATAGCCATGAAAACCAAAGAGGTTCCTAAATCAGGCTGCTTCATAATTAGAAGCATCGGCACTCCTACATGAAGAAGAATAGGCAACAAATCGCTGAAACTTTTGATCTGCCCTACCCTACTGTCTAGCAGACTGGCTAGAGTAATGATAATGGAGATCTTAGCAAATTCCGACGGTTGGAGAACAAAGGGGCCTATCTCAATCCAGCGTTGGGCTCCTAAGCTAGACTTTCCAACAAACATAACTGCTAAGAGCAGGACTAGATTAAGGATATAAATCTGCTTAGACCATTTGGTAATCTCTTGATAATCTATGCTCATCATAGCAAACATAGCAATTAACCCTAAAATCAACCAGGTTCCTTGCTTTTTAACAAAAATAAAAGGGTCGCCATGATTATCAGCAGGATTAGCATGGGTAGAACTATAAATAATAGTTATCCCAAAAAACACAATTAATAAAATTGCAGCAAAAAGAAGATAGTCCATATTTTTGAAAAGTCTTCTACGAATAAACACCTCTTCTCCCCCCTTTCTTTCCTCTAATATTATATACCACTAAGTATAGCGAGTCTAGAGATAATTAATGGGTAAAAGAAAAAGGGACTAAAGACCTAGGTAATAATCTGTTACCTAATTTCTTCTCGTCCCTTGTCTCTAAGCCTCAGCCCTCTTCATGTGGCGTACTGGAATGTTGGCTACTAAAGCTACCGAGTCACTGCTGCTATCTAGGTTTACTTCCAGTTCTTCTTTATCTATTTCCATATATTTGGAAATCACTCCAATTAATTCTTCCTTTAAAATATCTAAAAGCTGAGGAGACATACTAGCTCGATCGTGTACCAAAACCAATCTTAATCTTTCTTTGGCAGTTACTTTACTGGGAGCTTCCTCATCCCTTCCAAATAACTTACTTAAGAAATCCAACAATCTTCTTCCTCCTCTCTTGCCAGTTGGCCTTTGTTAGTTTAAGCCAATGATTTTCTTTAGTTTTTCTACGAAGGTCTCTTCCACCTTTAGTTGGGCAAAAGGTACTTCTCTACCTTCTATTCTAGCCACAATATCTCGATAAGCTTGACCTGCTTTAGAATGATCATTAACAATGATCGGCTCACCCTTATTAGTAGAAATAATTACTTCTTCATCGTCAGGAATCTCTCCTAGAAGCTTAATCTGCAATTCTTCAATAATATCGTGAGTGCTTAACATATGCTGCTTAGACACCATCTTAGGCCTTACTTTATTCACAATCAAGCGAATATTATTTTTTCCTTCACTAGTTAATAATCCTACTACCCGGTCAGCATCTCTAACAGCTGAAAATTCAGGATTAGTTACGATAATAGCTTCATCAGCACCAGCAATGGCATTCTTAAAGCCTCTTTCAATACCTGCCGGACAATCTACTAGAACATAATCGAATTGGAACTGCTCAATAAGTTTGTGACAAAGTTCCTTCATTTGCTCCGGTGAAATAGCATCTTTATCGTGAATTTGGGAGGCAGGTAAAAGGAAAAGGTTCTCTAACTTTTTATCTCTTACAAGAGCCCGGTCAAAATCAAATTCGCTTTCTACTACATGGACAAGATTCCTCACAATTCGATTCTCTAAACCCATAACCCCATCTAGATTACGCAAGCCGATATCTGCATCAATTAAGACTACTTTCTTCCCAGCCTTAGCCAAACCTGTTCCTAAGTTAGAAGTAGTAGTAGTTTTCCCTACTCCCCCTTTTCCGGAAGTAATAACAATAGTTTTCCCCATTTTCTACTCTCCCTTCTTTCTTGAGTATTTATCTATTCTTAATAAGGTTCAATTACTACTAAGCCTTCCTTAACTCGAGCCACCTCAGGGCCATTAGGAACAACAGCAATCTCTTCATTATCAGGAGAACGAGTGATATATTGAGCAATCCTTAGCTGAATAGGCTGCAGTCGGAAAGCCATCACAATAGAATCTTCATTCCCTCCAGCTCCTGCATGGGCTACTCCCCTTAACTTACCTAAGACAATAATATCCCCTCCGGCAATAACTTCTGCTCCGGGATTAACATCTCCTAAAATTACGATATTGCCGTCATAATTAATCCTCTGTCCGGAACGCAGGGTTCTTTTAATTAATAAACTGTTAGCCATCTCCCCCAACTCACCGGCCTTGTTCCAAAAATCCAAACCATTCTCTTCTTTCTTCTCTTCTCTTCTTTCTTTAGGGTCAACTACTTTACCTAAGGTTAGACCAAAAGAAGAGATTATCTCTCTTAGCTCACCTAATTCATCTTCCCCCATCTTCCTATCACCTAAATCTATTTGGACAGAAGCTCCAGAGAAAAAGTTTCCCGAGTTTTTTAGTTTCTCTTCTATTTTTTCTTTTACTAGCAAGAAATCTAAGTCATCTTTGACCATTATTAGCAACCCTTCTTTGGTTCCTTTAAAGGTCACTTCCTCTCTACACATTGCACTATTCCCTACCTTCCAGCAACC
>Ga0079099_1047655_pt1 | contig 14549 bp, 6 predicted proteins | sample ADurb_H2B_02_Slu_FD_77098 | JGI IMG/M metagenome (GOLD analysis project Ga0079099, IMG submission 77098) | Active sludge microbial communities from Illinois, USA, of municipal wastewater-treating anaerobic digesters - ADurb_H2B_02_SludgeMetaT... | ecosystem: Engineered > Bioreactor > Anaerobic >... | reverse complement strand
GATGCGGTCGCGCAACAGGCCCAGACTGATGTCACTACGGCATTTAATGCTCTCGGCAGCCAAGCGTGTGACGTAAACTTGACCGGTCAGGATCTGGGCGGACTTACACTCACACCTGGTGTCTATTGTTTTGACTCTTCGGCAGGGTTAACTGGGGCACTCACTCTCAACGCCCAGGGCAGTGCCGACTCTGTATTCGTTTTTAAAATAGGAAGCGCGCTTACAACCGCAAGCAACTCATCTGTTCTTATGACGAATAGCGGTTCTGCATGCAATGTGTTTTGGAAGGTCGGCAGTTCAGCAACACTTGGTACAAATACCTCGTTCCAAGGGAATATTCTCGCGCTCACGAGCATTACTCTAAATACCGGTGCAAATATTGTCTGTGGTAGGGCTTTAGCCCAAACTGGGGCAGTGACAATGGATGACAACAACATCTCCATGTCGGCGTGTGCGGCTCAACCAACTAGCACTGCTACACCAACCTACACTGCCACACAAACTGCGACTGCCACCCCCACTGCCACACCAACCAGTACTGCCACACAAACTGCGACTGCCACCTACACTGCTACACCAACCAGCACTGCCACACCAACCAGCACTGCCACCCACACTGCTACACCAACCAGTACTGCCACCCACACTGCTACACCAACCAGTACTGCCACGCTAACCAGCACTGCCACACCAACCAGTACTGCTACACAAACTGCGACTGCCACCCACACTGCTACAACAACCAGTACTGCTACACCAACCCCCACTGCCACACCAACCCGCACTGCTACACAAACAGCGACTGCCACCCGCACTGCCACACCAACCAGTACTGCCACACCAACCCCCACTGCCACTACTGTACCAGCAGTTTTGCCTGAAACCGGTTTTTCTCACCGGCATGTGACAGTTCTCTCTGCGCAACCTGCCGAGAAGGCATATGCTGACCTGGGCAACCTGTGGCTGGAGGTGCCGCGCTTGAACTTGCAGATGCCGATTGTGGGTGTACCTCAAGTGGATGGCGAGTGGGATGTTTCCTGGTTGGGCGATCAGGCGGGATGGTTGCAAGGCTCAGCTTTCCCGACTTGGTCTGGAAACTCAGTGCTGACCGGGCATGTTTGGAATGCTTTCAATCTTCCGGGACCCTTCCAAGAGTTAGGTACCCTTCAGTATAGTGATAAAGTCATCGTGCATGCATGGGGTGCTGAATATATCTACGAAGTGCGTTCAATCAAGTTTGTCTTACCAAGTAATGTGGATGCAATGATGAAACACGAAGATAAATCCTGGGTAACTTTGGTGACCTGCCAGGGTTATGACGAGGCCACTGATACGTACGAATACCGTATCCTCGTTCGGTCGGTGCTGGTTGAAGTGAAATAGGTCATTGAGAAGAGCTGTTTCTACCCGCTCTTGACCTCTCATATCATTGTTTTTCGTCCCTGTATTGAACCTGCGCAAAGCTTCAATACAGGGACGGGGAGGAAAGATTCTAAATAGTTATCATTCCGCAAACGGTGGTTCGTAAGACAATTTCCATAACGACACCTGTTTATATAGTCGGCAATAAAATCATGATCGCTATCTGTTTAGACAAGTATGATTGTTTACACATTATCCGGGGTGATTATTTACAGGTTAAGGGCAGACACAGGGGTCTGCCCCTACGAAAGCCACCTTTCCCTCAAACACCAGATGTAAGGGTAACCCCCCGTGGTTACCCGCTATACAGCAGTTAAGGGCAGACATAGGGGTCTGCCCCTACGAAAGCCACCTTTCCCTCAAACACCAGATGTAGGGGTAACCCCCCGTGGTTACCCGCTATACAGCAGACACAATGTTTTCCAGGGTGGTCCTCAAAATTAATCCTATGATCCGAGATAGCCTGCTTGCTTGATGAAAGTGTAAACAATCACCCTAAACAACATGTAAACCATCATTGTCTTGACACTACCCCTGCCCCTATTTTTTCTCAGATAACTCGCGGCCTAAACTTATACCCATAGCTACGACTCAGTTCGCAAGGTGGAAGTATGGGTAACTTTCCCACGGCTGGCGTTACTACAAAGAGCTCAGTTATTTTCCCTTATTAAAAGGCAAGTAATTACCTCCATCCTGGGTGTGGAGGCTAATTGTGACCTGTAGAATATGAATGGGGGAAATTTCAATAAACTACTGATTGGTGTAAAATCGCTTATCAGTGGAGTTTTTTGGTATGAGACTTGCATTACAGGCTCATTATGGACATAACACTACCGCGACTGCGGACAACTGGTCGAAAAAACGTGGCTGATTTTGAGATAGAGAAACCTCAGAGTAAGAAGAAAACCTGGCGTGTGCTCATCATCCTGGTGCTGCTTGGGCTGGCAGTGAACCTCGTGCTGCCGAGGATGATGGACATCCGCCAAGCGCTTGAAGTGATCCGTGAAATGACCTGGTGGGTGGTTGCCCTGGCAGTTTTGGCTGAAGGATTGGCGTATCTGGGCTATGGCTACTGCCTGCGAGCTTTATTGGATCTTAACAATCACCGCTTGAGCATTTTCGAAGGAGCCATGATTTCGATGGCATCCTTCAGCATCGGACTGGTGGCAGGGGGGTGGATAGGCTCTGCCGCGGCGACATTCCGCTTCGTCAATAAAAGCGGTGCCAGCAAATCCAGCTCTACGATTGCAGGAATTCTGCCTTCGATGCTGGTCAACGCGGCAATCATTCTCGTCTCGGTGGTTGGAATCGCTTTTCTCGCGTTTACCGATCGGATTACGCAAGGGCAACTGCTTCAGTATGGCCTTTTCTTACTGTTCCTGATCATTTTCACTTATGGCTATCTATTGGCGCTGGTTTTTCCAACCGGGACTTACAAACTGGTCAATTGGGCGCTCTGGAATTGGGCGCGGTTTCGCAAAAAACCCTATGACCCAGCCAAAACCAAGCAGAATGTCAATACCATGCTTAAGGCGTGGAAGTCGCTGCGCAAAGGCAGTTGGTTACGCCCCCTTTTGGGTGCTTTCGCTTATATTCTCTTCGATATGACATGCCTCTACCTGGTATTCCTTGCCGCCGGGTATCAAGTTCATTTAGGGGTGCTCTTTGCTGGATACGGAATACCCTTCCTGATTGCCAAGATAGCCTTCATACTGCCGGGCGGTGTGGGAGTGATCGAGGCGACGATGGCAGCCCTTTTTAGCAGCCTTGGGGTGCCCAAGGAGATCAGTATCGTCGCGGTAATTGGCTTCCGCCTGATTTCATTCTGGCTGACAACTTTTATCGGGCTCGCTCTGAGTCCATTCCTGAACCGCAAAAAAGCCCTCGAGCCCGAGGAAATCCCAGCCAACTGAGCAATTTTTCTACTTCCCTTAACCCAGAAACAACCCCAGAAGTAGAATCGTTCGACGCCTGATTTATAGAACAAATGATATAATAAAAGGTTGGAGATTAACCAAATTATGCCCACTGACAACCTGCGCGTGGTTGGCGCGCGTGAACACAACCTCAAAAATATTACCGTAGAAATTCCGCGAGATAAGCTGGTGGTGATGACCGGGCTTTCGGGCTCGGGCAAAAGCTCGCTGGCTTTTGACACGATCTTCGCCGAGGGGCAGCGCCGTTACGTGGAGTCGCTTTCCTCCTATGCCCGTCAATACCTGGGGCAAATGGATAAACCCGACGTCGACTCGATCGAGGGGCTTTCCCCCGCGGTCTCAATTGACCAGAAATCGACCTCCAACAATCCACGTTCCACGGTTGGCACGGTCACAGAAGTTTATGACTACTTCCGTTTGCTGTTTGCGCGCGTTGGAATACCCCATTGCCCGATTTGTGGACGTCCGGTGCAAAAGCAATCAGCGCAGGAAATCGTCGAAACGATCATGAATTTACCGGTCGGTTCACGCCTCCTTGTGCTGGCGCCGATGGTGCGGGAACGCAAAGGCACCTATCAAGCCCTGTTCGATGAGATCGGCAAAAGCGGCTTCACTCGCGTGCGAGTGGACGGATTGGTATTCAATCTTGATGAACAGATTGACATCGATCGCTATAAAAAACATACGATTGAAGCCATCGTCGATCGCATTGTGATCAACGCTCCCGAGTCTGAAGACGAACGGCTCAGCATGATTTCCCGCCTGACCGACTCGGTTGAAACCGCGCTGAGATATGGCGAGGGTTATATCACCGTTCACAATCTCAGCGCGAATCCTCCGGAAGATATCCAGTTTTCTGAAAACCTCGCCTGCCCCGAGCATGGCTCCCTGCTGATTGAGATCGAACCGCGTACCTTTTCGTTCAATACCCCCCATGGAGCCTGCCCGGTCTGCCAGGGTCTGGGATCCATGGAAGAGATCAATCCGGACCTTTTGATCCCCGACAAGACCAAGAGCCTGCGTAATGGCGCTATCGCCATGCCCGACTGGACACCGCGCGAAGTCGGCGGTTACTCCTGGCAAATGGTTGAAGCCCTGGCTAAGCACGCCGGCTTCAGCGTGGATGAGCCCATCAGCACACTCAATGATAAGCAGTTGGACCTCTTGCTCTATGGAACCAAGGGCGAGGAAGTCCGGGTTGAGTACATAGGGCGCAGCGGCAGACGCAGCACCTTTAGCACCCCATTTGAGGGTGTGATCGGCAATATGATGCGGCGCTACAAGGATACGAATTCCGAATGGATCAGAGCCAAGATCGGAGGTTTCATCTCACTCAAACCGTGTCCGGAGTGTCACGGAAAACGCTTACGCAAAGAAGCCATGGGCGTAACCGTGGACAACAGGAATATTATTCAAGTCACTGAGTGGCCTGTTAACAAGACCCTCGATTGGGTCCATCGCCTGATGGATGAGCAACAAACTCCCCTGAGCAAGCGCGACGTGGTGATTGCTGACCGCATCTTGCGCGAGATCAATTCCCGCCTGGGTTTCATGGTAGACGTTGGGCTGGACTATCTGACACTCGAACGCTCCGCTACCTCGCTTTCCGGCGGTGAAGCGCAACGCATCCGATTGGCGACTCAGGTGGGCTCCAAACTGATGGGTGTATTGTATGTTCTGGATGAGCCATCGATTGGGCTGCACCCACGTGATAACGGTAAGCTGCTCGAAACGCTCAAGGGTCTGCGAGACCTCGGCAACACGGTGCTTGTGGTGGAACATGATGATGAAACCATTCGCTCGGCTGACTGGGTAATCGATCTCGGTCCGGGTGCGGGTGAGCAAGGCGGCTACCTGGTGGCAGAAGGTACACCGGAACAAATCGAAGCCTCTCCCGATTCAGTCACGGGCGCATACCTGAGCGGGAAAAAATTCGTTCCAATTCCTGCAACCCGCCGCAACGGTACCGGGCAAAGCCTGCGCATCGTGGGAGCCCAGGAGAATAACCTTAAAAATCTGACGGTCGACATCCCACTTGGCAAGTTCGTCTGCGTGACAGGTGTATCTGGCTCGGGCAAGTCAACCCTTACGGTGGAAATCCTGTATAACGCCCTGGCACGTACACTGATGGGCGCACATACCACCGCCGGAAAGCACGAACGCATTGAGGGGAGTGAGTACCTCGACAAGGTCATCAATATTGACCAATCTCCCATCGGTCGCACGCCGCGTTCCAACCCTGCCACCTACACTGGCATGTTTGACATGATCCGCGATTTGTTCGCCAGTTTGCCAGACTCAAAGCTACGCGGCTATGATAAAGGTCGTTTTTCGTTCAACGTCAAGGGTGGTCGCTGTGAAGCCTGCCATGGAGAAGGTCAGCTCAAGATCGAAATGCAGTTCCTGCCGGATGTTTACGTCCCCTGTGAGGTCTGCCGGGGCAGCCGCTATAACCACGAGACATTGCAGGTGCGCTTCAAAGACAAGAGCATCGCAGATGTGCTGAACATGACCGTCGACAGTGCTTTGGAGTATTTTGAAGCTTTTCCGCGCATCAGCCGCAAACTTCAGACATTGAAAGATGTTGGCTGCGGCTACATTCGCCTCGGGCAGCCCGCTCCCACCCTTTCGGGTGGTGAAGCCCAACGCGTAAAACTCTCCAAGGAACTTTCGCGGGTTGCCACGGGCAAGACCCTTTACGTGCTGGACGAACCCTCAGTCGGACTGCATGCTGCGGACGTGCACATGCTGATCGAAGTGCTGCAAACCCTGGTGGACGCCGGCAATACGGTCGTGATCATCGAACACAACCTGGACATCATCAAGGTGGCCGATTGGATCATTGACCTCGGTCCCGAAGGCGGCGACCGCGGGGGTGAGGTGCTGGCGGAGGGTACGCCGGAAGATTTATGCCATATCGAAAGAAGTTATACCGGTCAATATCTGCGCAAATACGTCCTCAATCACCATCGCCAGACTTGTAAGTAACCATCCAGTGTGTACAAAATCACCCGATGATTATGGTAGGATTTACGCCAGAAACCAACACAACAGGAAGTCATTATGTTCAGAACTCGCTTTGCTCCCAGCCCCACTGGCTATATGCACATCGGCAACCTCCGCACCGCCCTCTACGCTTACCTGATTGCTAAAAAGGCGGGAGGCAAATTCATCCTGCGCATCGAAGATACCGACCAGAGTCGCAATGTGCCTGAGGCAGTCGCAGCGATTTATCGCGGTCTTGCCCTGGCTGGCATCAGCTACGACGAAGGTCCCGACAAGGACGGTGGTTTTGGTCCTTACGTGCAGAGCGAGCGCTTGCCGATTTACAAAACCTATGCGCAAAAACTGCTCGCGAGTGGTCACGCCTATTACTGCTTCTGCAGTAAAGAAGATAAACCTGCCCTCGAAGCCAGCAATGAACGCGTGGAAGGTTACCGCGATCCCTGCCGCAACCTGACCCCCCAGGAAGTGGAAGCCCGCTTTGCTGAAGGCTTGGTGCCGGTGGTGCGCCAGCGTATCCCGCTGGAAGGCATCAGCAGTTTTGATGACCATGTCTATGGGCACATTGCTATCGAGAACAAACAACTCGACGACCAGGTGCTGCTTAAATCCGATGGCTTCCCCACTTACAACTTTGCCAACGTGGTCGATGACCACCTGATGGAAATTTCGCACGTCATCCGCGGACAGGAATATCTTTCCTCCACCCCGAAATACAACTTGCTCTACGAAGCCTTTGGCTGGCAGCATCCGGAATACATCCACCTGCCCCACATCATCCGCGAGGATGGTGCCAAGATGAGCAAGCGCAAGGGGGATCCATCCTTTGAAGACCTGGTGCGGATGGGTTTCCTGCCGCAGGCGATTGTCAATTATGTCGCCCTTCTCGGGTGGAATCCGGGAGACGAGCGCGAATTTTTCCTGATGGAAGACCTGATCGCGGCTTTCGACATGGATCGCATCAACAAAGCCAACGCGGCTTTCTCCATCGATAAGCTGCGCTGGTTGAACGCTGAACACATTCGCTCTCTCAGTCCTGAAGCCTTCCATCAAATCGCCCTGCCGTTTTATCCCGAAGGTTTAAAGGGCTTTGACCTGGCAAAGATCAGCCAGTTGATCCAGATTCGCACTGAAATACTGACAGACATCCCACGACTGGTCGGATTCCTGGCTGAGCTGCCAGAGTACTCAGCGGAATTGTTCGAGAATCAGAAGTCAAAATCGACCCTGGAGTCCTCCCGCGTGGTTCTTGAGAAGACCTTACCCCTGTTGGAGAAACTGGAGAACTGGAGCAACGAAGGATTGTTTGAAGTCTTGAAAGCCTTCGCACAGGAACAGGGCTTCAAGGTGGGGACGGTTATGTGGCCGATCCGCGCCACCCTCTCCGGGCAGGAAACCTCTCCTGGTGGCGCCACCGAACTGGCTGCCTTGCTTGGAAAAGAGGAATCACTCCGGCGAATCAAGCTTGGGTTGAGCAAATTGCAGTAGGTTGATTTCGTTATCCCACGCCCCGAGGGAAACGAGTGGCGCGACTGGCTGCAGTTAATCTTGTTGCTCGTGCCATTCGCAATATGATGTTGAACGCCTACGGCGAAAAGCTGTGCTCGGGCTGCCCGCGCCCGTCTCCGCCGGCGGGGTACTTCGTAAGCCCGGCACAATCATGTCCAAGAGGTGGTCTGCGGTTTTGTCTGGATTATCTCATGATGTTTGGCAAGACGTTACAGGCGGATTGCCGCACCCTGCTTCGCGGGCACAGGCGCAAAAGAGGCTCGCGATGACGGCGTTGGGGGCAGATCGCCGGTCTCTGCTTCGGGAGCACAGGGGCAAAGGAGGCTTACAGGTAGATCGCCGCGCTTCGCTCGCGATGACGAGATTGATCGTGCCGGTCTCCAGACCGCGCACGCGAACTGACCGAAGGTCTCCAGTTAATGTAATTTGCAGGTAGATCGCCATACCCTGCTCGGGGGCATAGACGCAAAGGAAACTCACAGGCAGATCGCCGCGCTTCGCTCGCGATGACGGCGTTGGGGGTAGATCGCCACGCTTCGCTCGCGATGACAGGCTATGCCGTCACTGGAGTAGCCCATCAGGACGACGTGCCAATCTGCAGTATTGAAAAGAGCTGGTTTAGAGATGTGAACCGGTTACAACTGTAGTTTTTGTATCTCAAGCGATTTATTCTTGTCATCCTGAGAAATGACGATGGATTTTGTCGGTCGGAAAAATTGAATATTTATTTGTACGATGTAGGGTTGATGCCTGCGTCAACCAAGAGGTTTTGGAAAAGGCAGGCCTTTTCCTTACGGCGACCGTGTATCAATTAAGCCTCGTAGGGTCGATGGCCTGCCTCGACCGAAATAGGTAAACACCTCTCCCAGATGGTGGTTCCCAAGGGTTTACTCTAGGTTACCCATACGGTGTAGGGTTGAGGCCTGTGTCAAGACAATGATGGTTTACATGTTGTTTAGGGTGATAGTTTACACTTTCATCAAGTCTGCTATATAGCGGGTAACAACGGGGGGTTACCCCTACATCTGGTGTTTGAGGGAAAGTGACTTTCGTAGGGGCAGACCCCTGTGTCTGCCCTTTAACTGTAAATAATAACCCCGGATAATGTGTAAACAATCATACTTGTCTAAACAGCCTGCCTCAACCAGGAACGGCATTTATATCCACCATGTGGAACAGGCAGGCCTGTTCCCTACGACGGTCCTATGGCAGGTAAAGGTCGTATCTGCAATGAAGACTGTAAACAATCATACTTATCTAAACAATCCCATGCCAGCCCAAGATACCGCAACAGCGGGCAACCACAGGGGGTTGCCCCTACAACATTTGATCGTGCCGGTCTCCAGACTGCGCGTGAACTGACCGAAGGTCTCCAGCTAATGTAATTTAAAGACAAATCGCCACGCAAAAGACGCTTGCTTATGACCGAGTTCTAAAAGATTGTATATTTTGCTAGACAACCATATGAGTCCATCTCTACGGTGGGAATCATGATGCTGGGAGCGAAGCGAGCAGCACTTGCTCCCACCGCAATCATTTGCTTTTGGCAAACACAGCGGATGGACTAAAGCCCATCCGTACGGTGGGGGTCATGATGCTGGGAGCGAAGCGAGCAGTACTTGCTCCCACCGCAATTATTTGCTTTTGGCGAACACAGCGGCTGGACTAAAGCCCAGCCCTACATGACCAGGGTGAACGCAGGCGCAAAAGAAGCTCGCGATGACGGTAAGCACGATCACCCGACCTCAAACCATCTTACAGCGGTACAATTCTTGCACCAAAGTAGAGCGAGAAGGCAACGAGTCATGATACCCATCCTCGACATTCTGCCGGTTTTGTCAGTGTACCCTTATGCACTGCTCTATTACGCCATCTTGCTCGCCTCTGCAGGACTGGCGCTTTTTGCTTTCAGGCGTGCCAATCCTGCCAACAACCCCGCTTTGCGCAGCAGCCTGCTTGTCATTTTTTTTAGCCAGCTCATTCTGCTTACGCTCAGCCTGATGATCTACCAGGGCTTTCAACAACTTAACCAACTCTTCCCCATCGCTTTCCGAGCGCTGACGCTGGTTTGTATCGTCTGGTTTCTGAGGGCACTCTTCTGGAAGCCGCAGCAACGCCGTGGATGGTTGGTCTGGGCGCTCACGGTTCTTATCCTTACCGCCGCCAGTATTCTCACGCTTGTGTGGTTACCCCTGGCTGGCGAACAGAGCTTCAACGGCTCCTGGCAGGACCTGCTCTGGGTCGGGATTACCCTGCTCACGATTACTCTCGGGGCAATTGTTTATCTACAGCAAGATCGCTTGGACAGGGTTGAAGGGATTATCATCCTCTTTCTGGCAGCCATCGGTTATGTGTTTTACCTGGCATTACCCAATGCCGGCAGTCTGCCAGCCTCAGTCATGATCAGTCAAATGCTTTACTATCCGCTACTGATCAGCCTGGCCTGGCAGCGTAAAAAGCCTGAGCCAACTTCGCATCCATTAACCCCTGCCACGGAACGCCGTGAACTCTCCAGTGAGGTTGCTGTCCGCATGCTGGATGTAAGCCTGCAGCAGACAAACACCCAGATCCAGCGCAGCCTGACTCACAGCCTCGGGCTTTATCTGCTGGCAGACCTGTGCGGCTTTCTGGTCACCGACAAAGAGAATAACAATCTCACACTGCTCAACATGTACGATCTGATCCGCGAGGAGTTCCTTGGAAATATCGAACTCCCGAAGAAGGCTTTTCCTGTTTTGACTGCCCATTTCGAAGATCGGAATGCATTAATATCCAACAATCCTGAGGAGCTCGCCCAAGAAAGGGAAACCCTGATGGAGTTGATCGGCTATAACCGATTGGGCAATTTGCTCTTCTACCCACTCAATCCTATCGATGCGCCAATCGGACGAGGGTTGCTTTGCTTGAGCCCCTTCACCGAACGAGTTTGGAACCCAAAAGAGCTTAACCAATTAAGCGTGATCGCTCCGAAAGTCAACGAAATTCTGGATGAGGCCGAGGACATTGAGCAAAAAGCCACCTCTGCCCAGCGCCTGCAATTGCTATTAAACCAGGTTCAACGCGACCGGGCACAGACTGTGGAACAATTCCTCCAATCCCAGAAACTCTTAGAGCAATTACAGCAGGAGCTGCACATCACCGGTCAGACTCACGAGTCAGAAGTGGAGATGTGGGTCACCCGCCAGGAAGCGCTTGAAGATGAACTTGAGGATCTCCAAAACACCCTGCGCCAGAACGAGGCAACGATAGCCCAGGCAGAAGCCTTACGGATCGAAAAGGAGCGCCTGGAGAAATCGATGGCGCAAAACGCTCTGCAAGTTGAGGGGCTTCGTAGTGCGCTTGACCAGGCGCGCAATATGCTCGAGCAAATGAACCCGCAATCCTCCGCAAGTTCTGAAAGTGAACCGACCCTCAGCTTGACCGACGAACTGCAAGCTTTGATTGAAAGTGCCAAATTGAAATCCGATCAGAAGCAACTCCATTTTCGAATAGAAAATGGCTTGCTAGCTGAGCCTGACCCTAAAATTAAGGCTCAATTACTCCAACTAAGCCACTCCTTACTGCAAAACGCGGCGGCAGTTAGCAAAGCTGGCTCAGAAGTCCTGCTGGAGGTGTTGCCATCCCAGGATCATCCAGCTTATATCGAACTTCGTGTCAGCGATGCCGGGCCGGGGCTAAAACCTGAGGATCAAACAGATTTTCTTGGACGCCTGTATGAAGATTCTTTTCCTTCCGAGGAGAACTGGGGGGATATTGGCAGCCTTCGTGAGGCGGTCGATTTGACTCAGAGCCTGGGTGGTCATTGGTGGATCCACTCCGTGCCCGACACGCTTACCATTCACCGCCTGGCAATCCCCGTAAACAGTGGGGCTGATACTTCTGGCAACAATCTTGCTAACACAACCCCGGAAAAGTAATGATCCTATGCGCCTAAAGAAACATCAATCCATCACACTTGCGGTCTTGTTCGTCATAACCCTGGCTTTTGTCGGGGTCATTTTTGCAGGCGTTATTGTTGCCGCCATGGCCAGCTCGGACAATTCCCCCTACCAGGTCAGCCTCAGGCATTATCAGGTCACTGCCACTCCCTATCAGCCTAATTCCTTCGCGAATATCCTTGAAGATGGCACCATCGAGCTTATCCCTCAACCCGTTCTCACTCCGACGCCTGTGCCTATTATCCCGGTAGGTGAGCTGCCTGAGAACCAGCTGAACATTCTTCTGCTGGGTGTAGACGACTTTGGAGCCAACAATTTCCGCACAGATGTGATCATCCTGGCCTCTATTAATCCGAAACAAAAAACCGTCAGCCTGATTTCCTTCCCACGCGATCTTTACGTCACTATTCCGGGTTACTGGTCGAATCGCATCAATACCGTCTGGGCTTTGGGCGGATTTGAGCTGCTGGCGCAGACTTTCGAGGTCAACTTTGGCATCCGCCCGGATAAATACATGATGGTGAACTACAATGGCTTCAAAGATGTTGTCAACAGTCTGGGCGGGATCGAAGTGAATGTGACAGAGGAACTGCAGGATGCCTGTGAGACGGATCCCTCCGGCTGGTGCATCCTTGAACCCGGCGAAACGCACATGGATGGCGGGCAGGCGCTCTGGTACGCGCGATCGCGAAAAACCACCAGCGATTTTGATCGCAACCGACGCGCGCAGGACGTGGTCGTGGCAATTTTCCGCAAAGCAGTCAATCTTAATATGCTCATCAAAGTTCCTGAACTTTATGGCCTTTACCGCGAATACGTTGATACGGACGTGCAATTGCTGGAGGTTGTTCCTCTGTTACCGATGGCTTCGTCGCTGATGAACTCCGAAAATATCCACCGATATGCAGTCACACCTGACATGGTATCCAACTGGATCACTGCTGAAGGGGCGATGGTGCTGATGCCTGATTATTACGCGATCTCAAACATGCTGAACGAAGCGCTGTATCGCAACGAGTAGCTATTAACAAGGGAACATCCCTGGGGGGGTGCTTTAGGGCAGGTTTTCCGCCATGATTACGTTTTGGATGGCCTCACTGATTCGGTATGCAGTGTCGACGTTGTTCATCGTGTAGAGGTGGATGCCGCGGACGTCATTATCGATCAGGTCCATGATCTGTTCGACCGCATAAAAGATACCCGCATCGCGCAGCGCTTCGGGCTTATTGGCATACTTGCTGAACAAGCGCGAAAGTTTTGCTGGCACACTCGCCCCGGAAAGTGCCACGGTGCGTTCGATCTGCCTAAGGCTGGTGATCGGCATGATCCCAGCCACGATCGGAACATCAATTCCCTGCGCGGTTGCCAGATCCCGGAAGCGATAAAAAGCCTCGTTGTCGAAGAAAAGCTGGGTCACCAGGTGTGTCACGCCATTGGCAATTTTGTGGTGCAGATTTTTCACATCTTCTTCCAGCGAAGGCGCCTGGTAGTGCCCTTCGGGATAGCAGGCTCCGATCAGGTTGAAGTCGGGCTCACGCTCTTTGATGAAATCAGCCAGATCACTGGCGTAGTGGAAGTCATCCTTGGGGGGCACGTCGGGGCTGATATCCCCGCGCAATACCATCAGGTTCATCACCTGGTTTTCCTTTAGTTTTGCAAGCGTCTCAATCACATCCTGCTCCGTCGAATTGACGCAGGTGATATGCGCCACTGGTTCAATGTGATAATTGGTGCGGATCAGGGAAGCGATTTCGACCGTCTTTTCCCTTTGAGCCAGGCTGCCGCCTGCGCCATAGGTCACGCTAATGTAATCCGCAGGCAACCCCCGTAACCGGAGCAAAGTGTTGTAGATCACATCGTAGGAACTGTCCTTCTTTGGAGGAAAGATTTCCAGCGAGTAGCTGATTTTTTTATGTTTGAAAATCTCAGATATGTTCATGTTTCGCCTGTTAATCAGTTATTATTTTCGCAATTTTCCCGTTAATTATATATGTAATAATTTTCCAGGATTGAGCTTCCTCCGGTGGGTAGGATTTAAAACTATCGACTAATTTCCCATACTTCCTGACGCCAACCCACCCTTGCCCGATCCGGAGACCGGCACAAACAACACCGTCATCGCGAGCAGTAGTTGCGCCTGTGCCCGCGAAGCAAGGTATGGCGATCTGTCTTTTCCATCTCATTTGCCGGAGACCTTCGGTCAATTCGCGTGATTAGTCCAGTCGCTGAATCCGCCAAAGAAGATATCCGCGGAGGGAGTAACCCCCCTCCGTACGGCTGGGCTTCAGTCCAGCCGCTGAGTCCGCCTTGTGACAGATTTCCTGTCATCGCGGGGAACGAAGCGGCATAGCAGTTAGCTCGATTCTTTTACATTTAAAAACGACATCTTAGTAGGGTGGATTGGCGTCAGAGTATCTCGCCCTGCCTGAACATCGAAATAGCCAACCCACCAAAAACAGCAATCTTCCTTGCATACAACGTTGATGAATCAATTTGCTTGTGCTTAGGTGGGTAGGCTACAACTCGGTGTGCTCCTGCATATGCTTTGTGACGCCAACCCACCCTACGCCTTATGTTGTGTAAGCCAGCGAGTGTGAGGTCAGGTTCAACCCCGCAAAAATACACGGGGCGGGCAGCGGAACCTGACCCACCCAGACGGAAAGAAAGAAAAGAAAAAAGATATGAGTTGTGCAAGCCAGCATTATGATGTCAGGTTCAACCCCGCAAAAATACACGGGGC
>Ga0079099_1556500_pt1 | contig 14584 bp, 7 predicted proteins | sample ADurb_H2B_02_Slu_FD_77098 | JGI IMG/M metagenome (GOLD analysis project Ga0079099, IMG submission 77098) | Active sludge microbial communities from Illinois, USA, of municipal wastewater-treating anaerobic digesters - ADurb_H2B_02_SludgeMetaT... | ecosystem: Engineered > Bioreactor > Anaerobic >... | reverse complement strand
GGCAGCCGGCCGCCTGGGCCAAGGGCAGGTATTTCTCTCTCAGGGCATCCCAATCTTGCCCGTGCATATTGGGGGCATAAAAGAAGTACTTCATCTGGCGCCAGCTCTCCAGGAAAATGTGCTCCCATTCCGCCTTGAGGTCGAGGGCCATGTCCATGCCGGAGAGATCCAGTCGGTCCTCGATTTTGACCGGCCCCTGGGGCAGGTCGATGATGGCGTAAGACCGGCCCTGGGAGACAAGCATCTTCTTCTGGTCGGCCGAGATCTCATAACCGTCGATCTGGCCCAGGTCGCTTTCCTTGCGGTCGGAGAGGCTGTAGGATTTGAAGGCTGGTCCGCCGCCCGGGCCCCGGCTGAATTTCAAGTAGAAAACCTTATCCCCGACGGAGGCCAGGCCGCCGTAATTGGCCGCCTCGACGGGCAGACCGATCAGGCGGTCCTTCAGGCCTTCGAGGTCGACCTTGACCGTGACGCCGGCTGGCTTTTCCGGCTCGGACTTCTTCGGCTCGGCCGGCTTTCCCTTGGCTCCGCTCTTCGGGCTTTCCGCCTCCGCGGCCTTCTTGATTTCGACCTCGTCGCTCTTCGGGGCGAAGGGAGACGGGGTGTCGGCGGCCAGGGGAAGGCAATAGATCCGAGCCATCGAGGAATAGGAATAATTGAACTCGATCTCGCTCAGTTGCGGATTGAAATCCCGGTCGGAAACAAAAAAGAGGTATTTCCCGTCGCCGCTGAACGCCGGCTCATAGCTCGAGTACCAGCCGTCCGTCACCGCGGCCGTCTTCCCGCCGTCGAGGCCGTGAAGATAAACCTTCGGCATTCCCTCGGCTTCCGGCTTGGTAAAGGCGATCCAGCGGCTGTCGGGCGACCAGGTGAACGGTCCCATCTCGCCGACCGCGGCCCGGTCGACCACAGTCACCTGCTTGGTCGCCGTGTCGACGTACTGGAGCCGGAACAGCTTGTCCGTCCAGGCGATCTTCTTCCCGTCGGGCGACCACAGGAATCCGTACTTGTAGGTGTCGGCCTTGAAGGTCAGCGGCTCGGCCTCGCCGGATCCGTCCTGGGGCCGGAGGTAGATCTCGTCCTCGCCCGAGGCGTCGGAAATGTAGGCGATCCACCGGCCGTCCGGCGACCACTTGGAATTCCGCTCGTGGATCCCCGACGTGTTGGTGAGGTTTCGCGTGTTTCCGTACTTGGCGGGGACGGTGAAGATCTCGCCGCGGGCGCCGAAGAGGGCCCGCTTGCCGTCGGGGGAGATTTCGTAGTTCGTGACGCGCGAGGCGACATTGGCGATCCGTCCCCGGGCCGAAACCTGGTCATCCTCGATGAAAATCGGAACCCGGGCCGCTTTTTGCGAGGCCAGGTCGAAGCGGTAGATGAATCCGCCGTTCTCGAAGACGATCGCCGTCGGGCCGAGCGACGGGAACTTGATGTCGAAATCGGCGAAGCGCGTCAAGGCCCGCGTTTCTTTGGTCTTCACGTCGTAAGCATAGAGATTCATCCGCTTGTTCTCGTCGCGGTCGGAGAGGAAGTAAATCGTCTCTCCGCTCCACATCGGGAAGATATCCCCAGCCTCGTTGGTCGAGATGTTTTCGGTCTTTTTCGTCTCGAAATCATAAACCCAGATGTCGTCGGTCATCCCGCCCCTGTACCGCTTCCAGGTCCGGAATTCGCGGAAGACGCGGTTGTAGGCCAGCTTCGAGTCGTCCGGGGAAAAGGAACAGAAGCCGCCGCGCGGCAGGGGAAGCGCGACGGGGGTGCCGCCCTCGGCCGGAACGACATAGAGCTGTCCGATGAAATCGTCCCATTCCCTCATCCGGCTGCGGAAAACGATGCTCCGGCCGTCGGGCCGCCAGCCCATAACGATGTTATTCGGGCCATGCGGTCGGACACGTCGTCGCGGCCGAGGGTCGCCGTATAGGTGAGGCGGCGCGGGATGCCGCCGCCCGCCGGCATGACGTAGACTTCGCGGTTTCCGTCATATTCGCCGGTGAACGCGATGGTCTTTCCATCCGGGGAAAAACGGGGGAACATCTCGTAACCCGGATGGCTTGTCAACTTGCGGGCCAAGCCCCCCTCCAGCGGAACGGTGTAAAGATCCCCGCCGGAGCTGAAGACAATCGCTTCCCCGGACGCGGCCGGGAACCGGAGGAGACGGGCTTCCGTCCTCTCGGCGAAGATGACGGACAAGGCGATGACGCTGAACAACAAAGCGAACATCCACGACTTCTTGGACATGATCTCTCCTTTGGGATATGGAAGGATACGCTCACTTTTCATTACGAATTCCCCCGGCTAAAGGTTGCGGGGATGATCGTTCTTTATCTCTTGTTTTTATCGGCGCCGAGCATCGGGACGAACCGGACCAGGGTGATTTCCTCCTCGACCGGCTTTTCCTTGACCTTGCGCACCCGGACCAGCCGCTGGACATCGGCGGCCCGGCCCAAGGGGATCACCAACCGGCCTCCTTCGGTCAGCTGGTCGAACAGGGGTTTGGGCAGGCGCCGGGCCGCGCAGGTGACGATGATGCCGTCGAACGGAGCGGCTTCCGGCCAGCCGAAAAATCCGTCGCCGGAGCGGACCTCGACGTTGGCATACCCCAGCTCGGCGAGCCGGGCGGCCGCGGTCCCGGCCAAGGAGGCGTGATACTCGATGGTATAGACCTTCGCGGCCAGGACCGAGAGAACGGCGGCCTGGTACCCCGAGCCGGTTCCGATTTCCAAGATCCGCTCGCCGCCCCTGAGCTCCAGGCACTGGGTCATCAGGGCGACGATATACGGCTGGGAGATCGTCTGGCCTTCTTCGATCGGCAGGGGAAAATCCTCGTAGGCCAGCTCCCGGGACTCCGGCGGAATGAAGAGGTGCCGCGGCACCCGGCCCATCGCCTCAAGCACGCGCTTGTCCCGGATGTCTCGGGAGGCGAGCTGCCCGGCGACCATGGCTTGGCGGCGCCGGGCGAAGACGGTGTTCTCGTCCCGGCCCGGGGCCGGCCCCCCGCCGGAAAAAAACAAGCCGGCCAAGGCCAGGAGCAACACTCCAGCCTCTGCGGTGCTCATGTTGTCATTATAATCCAAAAAGACCGGAAAAGAGTTTGTTCCCGGTCAAGAGCCGCTTTTTCTCCCTTTTCCGAAAAGCCTTGTTTTCCGCAAGACTCACGTTAAATCAATCAGTTATCCAAAAAGAAAAAAAAGGAAAGAGAACGGCCCTCTTTTCGTCTAAAATATGAAGGTTGGTTTTTACCTCGCCTTCGGGCCGGATTCATCTTGGAGGTCTTAACGGATTATGAAACGCCCTACCCGCGCAGCCATCCCCCTGCTTCTGGCGGTCCTCTCCCTGCCGGCCCCGGCGGTCCAGGAAGGGGAGAATCTGAATTTGTCCTTGCCGGAATGCATCCAGAAAACCCTGAACAACAACCTCGGCCTGGCGGCCGAGGTTCTCACGCCGCAAATCGCCGAGGCCGCGGTCGCCTTGGCCGGAGAGAAATTCATCCCCTCGCTGGCCCTTTCCTACAGCCGGCAGGACAATATCTCCGCCTCGTATTCATTCCTGGACGCCGCCGGGGCGGCCGTCTCCACGCTGCAAAATGATTACTCCTCCCAATTTTCCCAGGTTCTTCCGACCGGGGGAACCCTCTCCATGAGCCTCATCGGCTATAAATCGGATACCACCCGGCAATTCCAAACCATCAACCCGCGCTTCGGCAGCACCCTCCGGTTCAATTTTTCCCAGCCTCTTCTCAAGGATTTCGGCTGGAAAATGAGCCGCCGGGAGTTCATCCTGGCCCGGAACAACCGCGACATGTCCGAATACAACCTCAGCGAGACGATGGAGGAATACGTCTACCGGGCGAAGAGCGCTTATTGGAATCTCGTGTATAGCCGGGAAAATTTGAATGTCCGGCGGCAATCCTTGAAATTGGCCCGGGAGCTGCTGGAAAAAAATAAAGCCGAGATCGAAGCCGGCACCCTGCCCCCCATCGAAATCTTGACGGCCCAAGCCGACGTCTCCACCCGGGAAGCGGATATTCTCGAGGCGGAGGCCATGGTCCGCAACAGCGAGGACCTCTTGAAAACCCTGATGAACCTCGAGGCGGAGAATACGCGGGCCGCCTCCCTCCACATCATCCCGACTGATTCGCCGTCGGTTTCCAAGCCGGACGTGGATCTCGACCGGGCTCTCCGCGAAGCTTATGAGAACCGTCCCGATCTCCAGGCGGCCCGGGTCGGCATGGAAACGAGCCGGTTCAACCTCAGCTACGCCCGGAACCAGACGGCGCCCGATCTGCGCCTGCAGGCTTCGCTGTGGAGCCCGGGCATCTCGGGAACGCAAATCATCTATGAGAACAACAACGCCTTATCGGGCAAGATCATCGGGGTCGTCCCGGCCGGCGGCGGTCAAGCCCTGAAGGATGCCATGGATTTCAGGTACAAGAACTGGTCTCTCGGATTGAGCTTGAACATCCCCCTGAGCACGGTCTTTTCCCGGGCGTTCGTGGCCCAAGCCGACTTGGCTCTCGAGCAGGCCCAGCTCCGGATGAAAAACCAGGAACAACAGATTTTCCTTGATATCCGGACCGCCGTCCGGGCGGTCGAGACCAATTACCTCCGGATTCAGGCCTACCGGGTCGCCCGGGAAAACGCGGCCAAGAAGCTCGAGGCCGAGGAGGAGAAGCTCAAAGTCGGGCTGAGCACCAATTATTTCATCCTTCAATACCAGCGGGACCTGGCCAACGCCCTGACCATGGAACTGAAGGCCGTCGTCGATTACAATGTTTCGCTGGCCGGCCTCTACCGGGCCCAAGGCAAAGGCTTGGAGATGGAGCGCGTCCCGCTTCCCGGGGAATCCGGCGGGCCGGCGGAGAGATGACTGTTCCTCCCATGACCGATAAACCGTCAAACGACACCAATTCCCAAGCGAGATCCGCCATGCCTAAACAATCGTTTTTTCAAATCCTCCGCCGGGCCAAGCTCCCGGTGAAAATCGCCTTGGCCGCCGTCCTGATCGCGGCCGGTTGGGGCGCTTATCAAGTCTTTTTCGCCAAGAAAGGCCCGCAGAACGGGCCCCGGAACGTCATGGTCGCCGTCGAAACCGCCGCGATCCGCCGCGGGCCGATCCGCGACGTGGGCTTGTTCTCGGGCACCCTGATCCCCAAGACGAGCTTTACCGTCGCTCCCAAAATCTCGGGCCGGATCAAGCAGCTTCTGGTCGATATCGGCGACACCGTCCGGCAGGGCCAGCTGGTCGCCGTTCTCGAGGACGATGAGTATCGCCAGCAAGTCGCCCAGGCCGAGGCCGATCTCCGCGTCGCCCAAGCCAACCTGGCCGAGGCGAAAAGCTCCCTGGAGATGGTCAAGCGGGACTTGGAAAGAGCCAAGTCGCTCCACGCCAAGGGCATCCAATCGGATTCGCAGCTCGACGCCGCCCGGGCCCAGTATGAAGCCCAGGAAGCCCGGTCCAATGTCGCCCAGGCCCAGGAAGCCAACCGGACCGCGGCCCTGGAAACGGCCCGCCTCCGGCTGTCTTATACCCGGATCCAGGCCGCCTGGGAGCGGGGAAGCGCGGTCCGGTACGTCGGCGAACGCTTTGTCACCGAGGGATCGATGCTCCCGGCCAACGGCGCGATCCTGTCGATCATCGAGCTCCACCCCATCACGGCCGTGATCTTCGTCACCGACCGGGATTCCTACCGCCTCCAGCCCGGCCAGGAAACCAACATCCTGAGCACGGCGTTCCCCGACACGGCCTTTATCGGGCGGGTCGCCCGGATGTCGCCCCTGCTGAACGAAACGTCCCGGCAGGCCCGCGTCGAAATCGAGATCGAGAATCCGAACGGCCTCCTCAAGCCGGGGATGTTTATCACCGCCGAAATCGAGTACGACCGGCGGGCGGAGGCGACGATCGTCCCGCTCAGCGCGGTCGTTCAGCGCGCCGGAGCGGCCGGCGTTTTTCTGGCCGATTTAAAAACGAGGAAGGCGGTCTTCGTCCCGGTGAGGACCGGGATCGTTTCCGGGGAATGGGCGGAGGTCGTCGAACCGGCCGGGCTGACCGGGCAGGTCGTCACCCTCGGCCAGCATCTCCTGGAGGACGGGGTCGGCCTGATCCTGCCGCAGGCAAACGGGGGCGGGCCGCCGGCCGCGGATCCGGCCGGCAAGCCCCACGGAGCAACGCGATGACCATTTCCGAATTCTCCATCCGGCGGCCGGTCTTCACCGTGATGATCACCCTGGTCATCGTCGTCGTCGGCTTCGTCGCCCTCAACCGGCTGCCCGTCGACCTGATGCCCGAGATCACCTATCCGACCGTCAACGTCGTCTGCTCCTACGAAAACACCGGGCCCGAGGAGATCGAGGAACTCATCACCCGGCCCATCGAGGAGGCGATGAGCGCGGTTCCGGGAGTGGAGGAGGTTTTTTCCACCTCGTCGGAAGGCAGCAGCGTCGTGCGGGTCACCTTCGATTGGGGGACGGACTTGGACGCGGCCGCCGACGACATCCGGGAGCGGCTGGACCGGGTCGTCGGGCGCCTGCCCGAGGACGTGGACCGGCCGACGCTCCGAAAATTCGATCCGGCCCAGTTCCCGATCCTCATGGTCGGCGTCCTCAGCAATCTCGACCCGATCCGAACCCGGCGCCTCATCGACGAGCAGATCGTCTACCGGCTCGAGCGCGTCCCCGGCGTCGCCTCGGTCGACGTCTGGGGAGGACGCGAGCGGGAGATCCAAGTCAACCTCCAGGCCGATAAGATCAAGGCCCTGGGGATCCCGATGGACACGATCACGTCCGTCATCCGCAGGGAAAACCTCGACCTGCCCATCGGCCAGATCGAGCGGGGCAACTATGAAATTCTTCTCCGGATCCCGGGGGCGTTCACCGACCTGGACCAGATCCGGAACACCGTCGTGGCTTTTCGGAACGGTTCCCCCATCCTGCTCAGGGACATCGCCTCCATCGAGGACACCTTCCGCAAGATCACCCGGGTCGTCCGGATCAACGACAAGCCCGGCACGCGGATCGCCATCAACAAGCAGTCCGGCAAGAACACCGTCGCCGTGGCCGAGGGCATCAAGGCCGAGTTGGCCAAGATCCGGGAAGACCTGCCCCAGATCGAGCTGATCGTCGTCAGCGACAGCGCCCAGTATATCCGGCGGGCGATCAACAACGTCGGCTCCTCGGCTCTCTACGGCGGAATGCTGGCCGTCTTCGTCCTGCTGTTCTTCCTGGGCAATATCCGGAGCACCCTGGTCATCGGGGCGGCCATCCCGATTTCCATCATCGGGACGTTCGCCCTGATTTACTTCGGCGGCTTCACCTTGAACATCATGACCCTGGGCGGCCTGGCCTTGGGGGTCGGCATGATGGTCGACAACGGCATTGTCGTCCTGGAAAACATCTACCGCCTGCACGAAGGCGGCCTGCCCATCCGCCAAGCCTCCGTCCTGGGAAGCCAAGAGGTCATCTCGGCGATCATCGCCAGCACGCTGACCACCGTTTCGGTCTTCATGCCTATGGTTTTCATCCGCGGGATGTCCGGGATCATGTTCAAGCAGCTGGCTTACGTGATCAGCTTCTCCCTGATCGTCTCTCTCTTCGTCGCCCTGACCTTGGTTCCGATGCTCTGCAGCCGCTATCTCCGTGTGGAGAAAATCGAGCCGGGCTCGGCCCCGGGATTCCACGTCGCCTTCGTCCGGTCGACCCGGGGCGTCGTGGCCAAGCTGGAGAAGGCCTACCGCCGCCTGCTCGTCTACGCCCTTGATCACAAGGCCGTGATTCTGGGAATCGCCGGCGGTCTCCTCATCGTCAGCCTGCTGCTCATCCGGGCCGTGGGTAACGAGTTCATGCCGGCGACGGACGAGGGCGAGGTCCGGGTGAGCGTCGAGATGGAAGTCGGCACGCGCCTCGGCCTCATGGACGATAAAATCAAACAAGTGTCGGCCGTCGTCCGGCGGACGGTTCCGGAAATGATCAGCCTCGAGGAAAACGCCGGAGGCGGGGGCTGGCGGAGCGGTTCGAACACGGGCAACCTCACCGTCAAGCTCGTTCCGAAAAACAAGCGCTCGCGCTCCAGCGAGACGGTCGCGGCCGACCTCCGCCGCGACCTGAGCGATATCCCGGGCGTCATCATCCGGACCCGGGCCACCGGCGGCCAGCAAGGCATGATGATGCGCGGAGGCGGTTCGATGGCCCGCCTCCAGATCGAGATCCGCGGCTATGATCTTCTCGTCGCCGAAGACTTGGCCCGCCAGGTCCAGAAGAAGGTTGAAGCCCTCCCCGGGGTGACCGACACCCGGATCAGCCGGGACCTGGGGAATCCGGAAGAGCTGTTCATCGTCGACCGCAAGGCGGCGGCCGACCAGAAGCTGTCCATCACCCAGATCGGGCAGACGATCCAGACCATCCTCATGGGCACCCAGGCCACGACGTTCCGCGAGGGCGGGCGCGAGTACCGGGTCCTGGTCAAGGTGAAAGACTCCGAGTTCCTGTCCATCGACGAGATCCTCGACCTGACCTTGACCAATTCCGAGGGTCGGGCCGTCAGTCTCCGCAACGTCGCCCGGGTCCAGCCCCGCCGGGGGCCGATCCGAATCGAGCGGCGGGATCGGGAACGGGTCGTCACCGTCACGGGGGACATCGCCGGCCGGGACATGGGCTCGGTCCTGGCCGACGCCCGGCGCGCCTTGCGCACGATCCCGACGCCCTCGAATTTCGCGATCAACTTCACCGGCGACTACGAGGAACAGCAGAAGGCCTTCCGCGAACTCCTCTTGAGCATCACCCTGGCCCTCCTTCTCGTCTACATGATCATGGCCATGCTCTACGAGTCGCTCCGCGATCCGTTCATCGTCATGTTTTCCGTCCCCCTGGCGGTCATCGGCGTCGTCCTGATGCTCTGGATCACCGGGACGACCTTCAACATGCAATCTTATATCGGCTGCATCATGCTCGGCGGGATCGTCGTCAACAACGCCATCCTCCTGGTCGACTACACGAACCTGCTTCGACGCCGGGACGGGATGGGCCTCCGGGACGCGGTCATCGAGGCCGGTCATCGCCGCCTTCGGCCGATCCTGATGACGGCCGCGACGACCATCATCGCCATGATCCCCCTGGCCCTGGCCCTGGGCGAGGGCGCGGAAGCCCAAGCCCCGCTGGCCCGGGCCGTCGTCGGCGGTTTGACCAGCTCCACCCTGATCACCCTGGTCGTCGTTCCGGTCGTATACTACCTGTTCGAACACAAGAGGGACGGAAAGAAAAAGGAAACGCCCTGATCCCGGCGGGAAGGGAATCCTTCCCTCCGGGACGGCCGTCTCAAAGCTGGAAGCAATAGGAAAATTTGATCAGGAAGACATTATCCGGGTGGGTGTCGAAAAGGCCCCCTAAATCCCGGCCGTAATCGAATGAGCCTTCGGGAAGAAATCCCGTCCTCCCCTGCGACCAAACGACGTAGAGGGCCGAGCCGGGAGTGTATTCCCAGCGGAGGACGAGGTTGGAGCGGAATTCACGGACATTGAAGTCCGGATTTCCGAACGCGTAATCCACGGTTCCGTCCCCGTTCTCGTCCACCCGGTATTGCCGGGCGGACGGATCATAGACGGCCGCCTCGCCCAGCAAGCGGAACCGCTCCTCGGGGATCCGGGACCGCGAATTCAGGATCGTCTTGAAATCGCGGTAGGCGCCGGCCGAAACGAACGGCATCCCGTAATATTGGATCGTCAAGTCCGGCGTGAGGCAGTAGGTCATCCTCAAGGTCAGGGCCAGCGTTTCCTGGCTGATCGTCCCGAAGACGTATCGCGGCTCCCCGCCGGCCGTCCGCGTTCCCGCGTATTGGAGGACGTTGTCGTTCCGGGAATAGGACGGAGCGAGGGAGACTTGGAAGGCGGAGCTGGGGATGACGGTCAACTCCGGGGACATGCTCCAAGAAACGATCTCGGCCGGCCCCCGCCGGCCCCCGCTTCCAAAAAGGGAGAACCGGACCTTCCTGCGCGAATCGGTCCCGACATACCCCCAGAAGTGGTTCCCCCCCGGCAAATACAGAGTCGGTCCGCCGCGGAGAGCCGCCGCGGAGAGGGAGGGCCCTTGGGGATTGTAGCCGAAACCGGCCTCCCATTCATTTTTCAAGGTCAGGTTGAGGTTGACGTTGCCGCCTTCGAAAATGGTCTCCCCGCCGAAGTTGAAGCCCGCCCAACCGTTGAAGTTGACATTGACTCGGCGGAACGGCCCGAAGGGCTCCGTGACCCGGTATCCGGCCCAAACGAACGCCATGATCATGTCCGTCTGCCGGAGATAGCCGGCGTCGTTGAGCTCCAGCCCGGGCGAGCGCCACGTCACGCCGGCGGCATACGTCCAGTTTCCCCCGCCCTGCTTGCCGATCTCGAAATTGCCCCCCGTGCCGGTCAAGGACGTCCGCCTGGGATCGAGAGTGACATATCCCGCGTCCGGACGCTGGAAATAGCGGAGGGGAGAGAGCTGGGTCGCCAGGATCGCCTCGGCCGTTCCCCGGACATGGCTCGTCACAGCCTTGAAGCTGAGGTAATAATTCCGGTTTCCCCAGCTGTGGGAAAAATCAATCCCTCCGGAATAAGCGGCCCGGTGAAGAGTCTCGAACGCTTCGCCGGCCGCCTCCCGGTTGACGGCCGTGATCATCCCCCCGAGGACCGTCGCCCCGCTGTTCCAGTCCTTTTGAACCCGGGCGGCGAAATAATTGGTCAGGGGCTCCACGGCCACATCGGTGTAAACCTCATCGTGAAAAACCGAGGCCGATTCCCGCGACGTGACCGATTCCATGAGGCCGAGGGAAAATCCCGACTTGGTTTTCCCCGTCAGCTTGAACGCGCCCAAGATCGTCGCGGCCGCCGGCATGTCGACGAAACCAGGCCCCCCGGGCATGACCTGGGGTGAGCGGCCTACCCGGCGGGAATAGAAAAGGTTGTCGTAGGAAAAATCGCCGTCGCCGCTCGTGAGCCGGAAATCGAAAAGATTCCGGCCCTCGATGAAAAACGGACGCTTCTCCTGTAAAAACGTCTCGAGCGCCGTCAGATTGACCACGGAGGGATCAGCCTCGACCTGCCCGAAATCGGGATTGATGGTCAGGTTCAACGTCAGGTCGCTCGTCACCCCGACCTTGCCGTCCAAGCCGCTCCGCAGCCTCCGGTTCCGCCCGGTGGCGAAGGGATTCCCCGGGACGGGGCGGGAGGACATCAGGCTTCCGACCGCGTAAGGCATGACCTCGACTTGGTGCGGCGCGGCCAGGCCCGCCAGCCCGCCCAGCTCGCCGAAGAGGTGAACCCAGCCGGGGGCTTTTCGGGGAATGAGCTGCCACTCGGAAGTTTCGTTGGTCCGAAACAGGGTCCGAAGGACCTGGAGCCCCCATTCCTGCTCGTCCTTGGCCCCGAACCGAAGCTGGGAGAGAGGAATCCTCATTTCGGCCGACCAGCCTTGATCATCCGAGGAAACAGCCGCGTCCCAAATGGGATCCCAGCTCATGTCTTCCTCCCCGCCGCCGGCGGAAAGGCCGTTGTTTGCCACGATCTGGTCGGCCTTGACTCCGGCGGCGTTGACCGAGAAGACATAAGCGGTCAAGTGGTCATGGAGACTGTCGAAAGCGACCAGAACCACGTCCCCGCCGGCTTGATCCCGGCGGCCGAGGCGTTTTTCGATCAAGTCGGGGCGGGTATCATGGGCCCGGATGCCGACGTAAACATTTTTATCATCGTAAAGAATCTTGAAGGACGTTTGTTCCGTAGGTTCCCGCCCCTCGTAGGGATCTCTTTGGACGAAGCCGCTTTCCCAGGATCCGTTCTCCCAGGCGGAATCGACGAGCCGGCCGTCGATGACCGGGACGCTTTCGCCGATCCGGATCGCCGCGCATTTCTTGACGCCGGGACCGCCGGCCGCGCCGGCCAGAACCTGTCCGACGGCGCCGAGGATCAATAAAGCGGCTCCGATGCGGAAGAAACGATTATTCATGACATCCTCTCATGTTATTTTCCAAGCTCACAGAAGGAAAGACTCTCGGGCGGAGGAAAAGGTTGACATGAACCTTTTTTCCCTCCGCACCGTATATCCGAATGAACGGGCGGTCAACGACGATTGCCGCGCGGTTGCTTTACGGAGGATTTCGACATGAACACCCGCTTGAGAAAACTCATCACCGCGGTTGCCTTGACCGCTGTTTTTCTTCCCGTTTTTCTTTCCGCCTTGACGACTCTCGAGCTGGCCACCACGGCCAAGCCCCCCGTCATCGACGGCAGGCTCGATCCCGGCGAATGGGACGGGGCTTACGCCATGTCGGAATTCAAGACGTTTCAGCCGGACTACGGCAAGGAGCCCAGCCAGAAGACCGAGGCGTATTTCCTGTACGATGCCGACAACCTCTACTTCGCCTTCCGGTGCTATGACACGGAACCGTCCAAGATCAAGGCCACCCTGGCCAAGCGGGACGACATGTACGCCGACGATTTCGTCGGGATCGTGGTCGACACCTACAACACGATGCAGAACGGCTATTCTTTCCTGGTCAATCCCCTCGGCGTCCAGGGCGACGGCATCATGACAACCGACGGCAACTTGACCGCCGAACAAGATTTCGTCTGGGACAGCAAGGGCCGGCTCGACGACCAGGGCTATATCGTCGAATACCGCGTCCCGCTGCAGAGCATCCGGTTTCCTTCGGGCAAGACGATCACCATCCGGCTGGCCTACTTCCGCCAGATCGTCCGAACCTCGGAAATGGCCAGCGCCCCGCCCGTCTACCCCGACAAGAGCAGCTTTCTCGCTCAGACCCAGCCGATCGCCGTCACCGGGTGGCGGTTCAAACGCGTCGTCGAGATCCTCCCGGCCGTAACGCATTCCGACCGAAGAGCCGTCGACGAGGGAACGATGAAAAGAGAGGAGAGGGCGACCGACGTCAGCTTGACGGCCAAGGTCGGCTTGACGACCGACCTGACCTTGGACGCGGCCCTCAATCCCGACTTCAGCCAGGTCGAGTCGGACGCCGGCCAGGTCGACATCAACCTCCGGTATGCCCTCTTCTACCCCGAGAAGAGGCCGTTCTTCCTCGAGGGAAACGAGATCTTCTCGGTCGCCGGAAACACCGAGGACGCGCCCCTCTATGCCCTTCTTCACACCCGGACGATCATCGATCCGACATACGGCTTCAAGCTGTCCGGGAAAATCGGGGCGGCCAATTCCATCGCCGCCATCTTCGCCCGCGACAACCAGCCCGGAGCCGACGATGAGCATCCCTATTTCTCCGTCTTCCGGCTCAAGCACGCTTTGAAGGACGATTCCTTCATCGGCGGATACTATACCGCCCGGGACGTGACCGGCGGATTCAACCGGGTCATCGGCGCGGACGGCCGGTTCCGGCTGAGCCCGATCAGTTTCGCCGACTTCCATCTCTTCGGGTCGTTTTCCAAGGCCCCGGACGGGGGAGAAACGGCCGGCGGCCACGCCCTCGGCCTTCGTTACAACCAGGGCACGCGGAATTACTACCTCGATTTCGGATACCAGGACATTTCCCGCAACTTCCAGGTGGACACGGGCTTCCTCGAGCGGACGGGGCTGCGGCGCTTGGCGGCCTGCGGAATCCTCATGTTCTACCCAAAGTCCAAGATCATCCAGAGGTATGACACCTTCTACTGGTCCTACCATCTCCAAGACACGACCTCGAACATGTTCGAGACGTTCAACATGTTCTGCCTCCGGTTCTTCCTTCCCCGGTCGACCCAGGTCCGCTTCGAGGGGATGCTGGCCAACGAGGTGTACGAGGCCCGCCGCTTCGGGCGGAGCGGATACGGCTTTCAATTCTACAGCCAGCTTACCAAACAGGTTTATCTCAACCTGTTTTATCGAAACCGGGGATCCATTTATTACGACCCCGACGATCCTTACCAGGGAGACTCGAACCAAGCCAGCGCCGGCCTGTCCTTCCAGCCGACCGACCAGCTGACCTTCGCTCTCGACCTCGTCTACCGTGACTTCGCCCGCCGGTCGGACAAGGTCAAGATCTACGACTACACGATCGTCCGCAGCCACAACACCTTCCAGATCAACAAGTATCTCTTCCTCCGGGCCATCGCCGAGTACAACACGTATTACAAGCGCTGGACGGCCGATTTCCTGGCATCCTTCACGTACATCCCGGGGACGGTCGTTTACGCGGGTTACGGCTCGGCCTTCGAGCGGATCCGGTGGGACGGGCTCGAATATGTCGAGAGCGAGCGGTACATGGAAACCAAGCGAGGCTTCTTCTTCAAGGTCAGCTACCTCTGGAGATGGTAAGCGGGCCCGGCGCCCGCCGCCGGCCGGACAGGCCGGTTTGACGGAGGACGGGGCTCCCGTTATACTTGCCTCCGCCATGCCGGCAAGAGATTCCCTCCGGACAAAAATCTTCCGGGTGGCCTTTGGGACCCTTGTCTTCGCCGTTTCGTTCACGCTATCCGACCGTCTTCTTCTTCGCGGATTGAGGTCCTGGGCCAACACGTATTACGCCTCCCGGGACGCGGACGCCTCCCTCAGGAACAAAACGGTGATCTACGGCGAGGGAAACGGAGACATCTTGATCTTCGGGTCCTCGCGGGCGCGTTTCG
>Ga0079099_1027261_pt1 | contig 14707 bp, 13 predicted proteins | sample ADurb_H2B_02_Slu_FD_77098 | JGI IMG/M metagenome (GOLD analysis project Ga0079099, IMG submission 77098) | Active sludge microbial communities from Illinois, USA, of municipal wastewater-treating anaerobic digesters - ADurb_H2B_02_SludgeMetaT... | ecosystem: Engineered > Bioreactor > Anaerobic >... | reverse complement strand
AAAATCTTACCCGTGCAAGAGCGATATCGAAATGCTATAATTCAATTATTAACAAGGCCATAAACCCGGAGTTATGCGGAGGTTCTGATGACAAAACTCACCCATGTAATCAAACGCGATGGCAGCATTGTGCCCTTCACCCCGGAACGGATCACCAACGCCATTTACCGGGCTGCAGTTGCTGTCGGGGGGCGCGACCGTGCTGCTTCTGAAGCCCTTGCCGCCCAAGTGATCGCCCAATTGGAAGCGACAACCCCTGAAGGAGAGATACCAAATATTGAGCAGATCCAGGATATGGTTGAGAAGGTGCTGATTGAGAATGGCCACGCCAAGGTCGCAAAGGCTTACATCCTCTACCGCGAGGAACGAGCCCGCCAGCGCGAAAAGCGTACCGATCGCGACCGCATGCCCTCCGGGAATATCCCCTGGCCAAAGCTCTGGCAAACGCTGGACTGGGCTTGCTCTCATAACGTCCACACCACAGCGCTGCTGAATGAAGCCATCCGGCATGACAGACTGCACGAGATTGTGACCGCCGCTGAAGCCGCCTATCACGAAGACGTTGAAAATGCTGCCAACATGATCCTCGATCGGCGTGATGAAGTTCGCATGGTCCTTGTGACAGGTCCATCCTCGAGTGGTAAAACGACTACCACAATCAAGATCGGGGAGCACCTGGCGGAATTCGGCTTTAAGCTGATCACGCTGAATATTGATCACTACTTCTATGATCTCGATATGCATCCTAAGGATGAGTTCGGGGATTACGACTTTGAGACCCCACAGGCTCTCAATATGAAACTCATCAATCAGAATCTGACCGATCTGTTTGAGGGGCGCGAAGTAAGGATCCCTTACTATGATTTCAAGACGGGCAAGAGCGTTCCTGAACACACGCCGATGAAACTCGGCAAACAGGATATTGTCCTGATTGACAGTCTGCATGGGTTGTATCCCGAGATGACAGAAGACATCCCAAATGAGTGGAAGTTCAAGTTGTACATCGAGCCGTTACTGCAACTGAAAGACAGCCAGGGGCGCTACGCCCGCTGGACCGATGTGCGACTGATGCGCCGTATGCTGCGCGATGCGTCCCATCGGGCTTATGACCCCACCCAGACGCTGCTTCACTGGCACTATGTGCGCTCCAGTGAGATGCGGCATATCATTCCCTACATCAACACCACTGATACGATCGTTAATAGCGCCATGCCCTACGAGCTTCCGCTTTACAAGGCAAAACTGGGTGCTTCTTTTGCCCGTTGGGCGGAAGAATACAAGGACAATCCTTTGCGGCGGGATGCGTGGGAGCGTGCTGACAGGGTGAATGCGTTATTCCAGGAGATAGACGCGGTTGAAGATGACAGCATTGTGCCCGAAAATTCCGTGATCCGTGAGTTTATCGGTGGTGGAATTTACAAGTACTAGCCTGTTGCCGGAAAAATCACATTTTATCGACAGGTGCGATTGTTTACAGTCTTCAGGGCAGACACAGGGGTCTGCCCCTACGGAAGCCATCTATCGGTAAGTTGATAGGAGGGTGGGGTGGGAGTAAACCCCCACCGTACGGATGGGCTCGGGTGCCCGCGCAGCAAGGTGTTCGTCTGTCCACTTTGTTCAACCATAGGTACGCATATTAGGGTAGGGGCAGGGAGGTATTCGGTACCGGCAATCGTTCTCTGGTAGGGGCAGTGCTTCCGTGCCTGCCCAAAATAACCGTGGGTCTGCAGTAGGGCGGGGGCTTGCTCCCGCCGAGGCTTGCCAGTCCAATCAAACACCAGATGTAGGGGCAACCTCCATGGTTACCCGCTATACTAGCTGTCGCCGGAAAAATCGCATTTTATCGACAGGTGTGATTGTTTACAGTCTTCAGGGCAGACACAGGGGTCTGCCCCTACGGAAGCCACCGTTCCCCCAAACACCAGATGTAGGGGGAACCCCCTGTGGTTACCCGCTATACAGCAGGCACAACGTTTACAAGGGTGGTTCCAAAAATTATTCCTACGATCCGAGATGAGCTATTTGATAGATTAAAGTTCAAATAATCACCCTAAATAACTTGTTACCATCATTGTTTTGACTTCGCAGAAACCCCTACCAACAGGGACCTGAAAACTCTTCAACACCCGGTGGGATAGTGTCCACTGAGTAAAACCAACCGCAAGCATCATAGCAGGTCGCCCCAACGTAGCAGCCCTGACTATCCTTGCGATACTCAAATTCGCAGTTCAACCTGTCCCCTTCGAGGGGGCAGGTGTAATTTCGCCAGGTGACATCCGCCGGCGAAAACCAGGCTCGCGGCCAGATCAGCCGGGCAGTCAGCTCGAGCGTGGGTGTGACGGTTTCAGTGGGGGTTTGGCTTGGGGTGGGGGTTTTGGTCGGTGTTTCAGTCGGTGTAAGCGTAGGGATCTGCGTGGGGGTGTTGGTGGCAGTAGCAGTCGGTACTTCCGTTGAGGTGGGGGTGGCACTCGGTTCGGGGGTTGCCTTCGCGGCGCATCCAGCAAGGAACAACAAAACCAAAAAAACTGAAAGGATTTTCTTAATCATTAATAGCAAGGTCCGCTGAAGGTGTAGGGACCAACGCCGTTTCGAATCGTGTCAACACCATAGTACTTACCGCAAGCGTCAAAACAGGTCATTCCCACCAGGCATTGCCCACTGTAGTTGCGATATTCAATTTCGCAGGTTACGTTTGTCCCTCGCTCAGGGCACCACTCATCTCCACCCCACCAAACGTCCCATTGGGTAAAAGTAGCCCGCGGCCAGATCATGTAAGGGTTGGGCTGCCAGGTGGGGGTTTGGGTAGGCGTCGGCGTGGCGGTTTCGGTTGAGGTAGGCGTTATCGTAGGGGTCTGCGTGGGAGTTGGAGTTTCTGTCGGGGTCGGCGTGGGTGTGTCGGTGGGTGTGGGGGTGATGGTGGGGGTATCTGTCACGATGGCAGTCTCGGTTGCCGCGATGTCCACGCGCGAGCCGCAAGCCCCCGAAACCAGGGCAAACAAGATAGCCAGGATAATAATCTGCTTTTTCATAGATATCGATACTCAATCACACGGAGTCGTGAAACCCTGGAACTCATTATACACTTCGGGCAGATTATCCTTCGAGTAATACAGCCCGCAAGCATCGTAGCAAGTGTGAGCGTAATAGCAAATGCCGTCATAGAGGCGGTATTCTGACGTGCACTGGACGTTCTTACCGCGGTCAGGGCAGTCGTATTGGTGGTGATAGATGGTGTCGTCTACTAAATCGGCATCGTAACGGGCTTCAAAGACCTGCACTGTGCGCGCACTGTCGGTGAAAAAGCGAAAATCCATCATGGTTCGCCCTTCAATTATGCCGTCATAGATGCAGATCATCTGAATCGGGAATTTAGGGTCAGCCTGGCACTCAAGGTCAAATTCATCCGCGCTGGCAAACAGTTTATCTTCTATGCCTGCGTTGAGGAAGTAAAAGTAAGTTTTACCGTCCAGGTACCAGGTGCGAAATAAGCGGAAGAAGTCTCTGAAGCCCGCGAAAGGCAGCAAGGTCTCTGTGGGAGTCGGCGCAGTTGTTGGCGTTGAGGTCTGGCTGGGTTTCTCGGTCGGCTGCTCGGTTGCGGTAGCAGTCGGCAGGAGAGTCGCAGTGGGCGGCAAAGTCGGTTCAGGGGTTGGGCTAGCGGGTACATCCCCTTTACAGGCAGCCGAGGCTAGCAAGCAAATCAATGCGCACAACCCAAGAGACAATCTATGCTTTTTCATGATGGCTGGCTGTGCTAAGGGCACGGCAGTGTGTAGCCCTCAAAATGGCCATCATAAGGGATATTGTCAAAGGTGTACACAACCTCGCCATTTTCGCCATAGCATGTGATGGCTGAGTAACATTTTCCGTCATATAGCCGATATTCCTTCTCACAGTTATCATAATCCATATATCGCGTATCGAGATTGGTGGCGAAAATATTCTCATAGAAGGGATACTGCCATTCAGGGTCTGAATAGAACGTCACCTTGTAATCCGTTTTCCCTTTAAAAAGGGTGTCACTATAACAGCGGATATCCTGGGGATATTGTTCATCCGGCGGGCAAGTGAGAGTGTATAGATTCCCTTCCAAGTCGTCCACCGTGGCGTAGATGGTCTGATCCACCTGGGCATTCATGAAGTAGAAATAGGTTTTTTCGTCTGCGGTCCAGGCCTGGTAGAACTTGAAGCGATCGCCGAAGCCTGGGAAAGGCGTGACGGTGAAGGTGGGCGTCTGAGTCAGGGTGGGTAAAGAGGTCGCGGTTGCGGTCGAAGATGGCGTGAGCGTGACGGTAGGGACAAGTGTGTCAGTGGGCAGGGGTATCGTCGGAGAGGGCGCTGCGGTTGGGGCTTGCGCCGTCGGTTTGGCACAGGCGCTTACATTGAGGACCATGATAGCAACAAACAAGAATTGGTATTTTTTATGCATAACGTCTCCAGAAAGACGAGCCCAATTTTACCATCGCCTGGCGAACCTGGTGAAATGAGCATGGATCTTGCGAAGTTAGTTGACGGAAACCCCGACCCTCCTTACAATTAAGCACAGAAACAAAGAAAGGATGACCCCTATGAAAGTACTCACCCACAAGCAGGAGCTTTGTACTGGCTGCCTGGAGTGTGAATTGGCTTGCTCACGGGCTTACTTTAAAACCGATGATCGCAACTACTCAGCTATTCGCATCATTGAGAACAACAAGACTTACCATGCAAATATGTGCACTCAGTGCGGCGAATGCATCAACATGTGCACCGCCAACGCCATTTATCGCGACCGCAATGGTGTCGTGCGCATCGACAAAAAGAAGTGTGTCGGCTGCCTGGGTTGCGTTGGCTTCTGTACGGAGCTGGTTATGTTCTACGCGGATGACCTTGAGGTACCCTTTAAGTGCATCGCCTGTGACATTTGCTCAAAAGCGTGCCCTGAAGGCGCACTTGAAATTCTGGTTAGCCGGGTAAAGGAGAATTAATGGGAACCATCATCAAAGACTACAGCTATACTCCAGCGAAAATTAAACGCGGATACTCGGGTAAATCGCTCTACATTAACCTTTCTGATCTGCGAATCGAGCAAAAAGAGATCACCGAGTTCATGAAAGAGAAGTTTACCGGCGGCAAAGGGTTTGACCTGTGGTACCTGTGGCATGCGGTTACCCCGGAAACCCGCTGGGACTCGCCCGAGAACGAAATCGTGATGAGCGTCGGTCCACTGGGCGGGATCACCCAGTATGCCGGCACAGGAAAAACCCTGCTTTGCTCCATTTCACCCCTCACGGATATTCCCATCGACAGCAACGTCGGCGGATACTTTGGACCTTTGCTCAAATTCTCAGGCTGGGATGCTTTTGAACTGCAAGGTAAGTCCGAAAAGGAGATCCTGATATTCATTGATGGCAACAATGGGCGCATTCAGATCGAGGAAGCCGAAGAATATCCGGAAGACACGCATTTGCTGGCAGAAGAGCTCACCAAAAAGTATGCCGAGAATGAAGACGACATGGTCAACGTATCGGTGGTCTGCTCCGGCAGCGGTGCCAAACACAGCTATATGGGCATGCTCAACTTTTCCTTCTATGACCCCCGACGAAAAGTATGCCGCTTCAAACAGGCTGCCCGAGGCGGGCTGGGTACGATCCTGCACGACAAGAAGGTCAAAGCGCTGGTAGTGAAATACCGGGGTGTCAAACCCAACCTGAATGACGCTGCAGACATCTCCACCATCAACAAGGTAGGCGTGAAATATCATAAAGAAGTGCACGACCTGGATCATAAGCAGAACAAAATGCGCCAGATTGGCACGGCAAACACCATCATGATCATGAGCCAGTATGATCTTCTTCCAACGCGCAACTTCCAGACTGGCGGCGATCCGGAAGCGGTCAAAATTTCTCCGGAAGTGTTTATCAATGAATGGCTAACCCAGGGTCTGCATGACGGCTGTTGGTATGGCTGCACGATGTCTTGCGCCAAGTGCGCCGACCATTTTTTAATCACAACAGGACCTTATGCTGGTCAGCGTGTGACTGTGGACGGACCTGAATATGAGTGTGCCGCAGGGTTGGGTGCCAACCTGGGCGTGTTTGACCCCCAGGCGATCCTGGAAGAAAACTTCTACTGCGACACCTACGGTATTGACCTGATCTCCTTCGCCACTTGCACCGCCTTTATCATGGAGTGCTACCAACGCGGTCAGATCACCAGGGAGCAAATGGGTGGATTGGACCTGCGTTTTGGTAACAGCCAGGCGGTTCTTGAGTTGATGCACCAAATATCGCGCGGGGAAGGCTTTGGCAGGATTGCCGGTTTGGGCATCCGCAAGCTGAAAAAGATTTTTGTGGAGGAATTCGGCGCAGATCCAAAGTTGCTGCAGGACATTGGTATGGAAGTTAAGGGGCTGGAATATTCCGAATATGCCCACAAGGAAAGCCTTGCCCAGCAGGGCGGCTTCGCCATGGCGACCAAAGGTCCGCAACACGACGAAGCCTGGTTGATCTTCATGGATATGGTCAACAAGCAAATCCCAACCTTCGAGGATAAAGCGAACGCTTTGTATTACTTCCCCATGTTCCGCACCTGGTTTGGGCTGGTGGGGCTGTGTAAGCTGCCCTGGAACGACCTCGTCCCTGCAGACAACTACAAAACGGATTCCCCGGCAAAGGTCCCGGAGCATGTGCAAAATTATGTGGATATTTTCAACGCCGTGACTGGTAAGCATATCGATAAAGAAGAATTGATTTTGCAGTCAGAGCGGGTCTATCAGTTCCAGCGCGTGTTCAGCGTGCGCATGGGCAAAGGCGAGCGAAAGGACGATTATCCTCCCTATCGCTCCCTTGGTCCGGTTTCCCGCGAGGAGTACCTTTCACGCCAGGAGCTGTATGACAAGCAGCTGCGTGAACTCCAGAAACTCGATCCTGAAACGATGGACCTGGATGAGAAAATTGCTGCCACCCGCCGTTACCGCGAAGATCAGTATGAACAACTGATGGACGCGGTATACCGGCGCCGCGGCTGGACGGAAAACGGCATTCCAACGCCAGAGAGGCTGAAAGCAATTGGCATGGACCTGCCGGAACTATTGGAAGTAATCGAGCCTAAGCTGTGATCAAGGTCAATACCGAAGATTACCCATGGCATCCCGGCATGACCGTGAGAAACCTGCTGGATGAAAAACAGTTCACCTTCAGGCATATTATCGTGCGTGTTAATGGCGAGTTTGTGTCTGAGGAGGATTACGATAAATGGCTCATCCAGGATGGGGATGACGTTCTGGTGTTGCACCTTATGGCGGGAGGTTGAGCAAGGTGGAACGCTACCTCCGTAATCATGATGCCATCAGCGAGAGCGAACAGGCGATTCTCGCGACTAAGCGCGTGCTGGTGGTGGGTTGCGGAGGATTGGGCGGCATGGTGATTGAATGCCTCGCCCGAATCAGCGTGGGATATTTGCGCGTGGTGGATGGGGATGTTTTTGAGGAAAGTAACCTAAACCGCCAGTTACTGTCTTCAACCATGAACCTGGGCAGACCCAAGGTGCTGGCGGCTCAGCAACGTATCATGGCGGTTAACCCCCTGGTGGAAGTCGATGCGGTGCAGGCTGATCTTGCGGCTGAAAATGCCATGGAACTGCTCGCTGGGTGTGACGTGGCAGTGGATTGCCTGGACAATATTCCAGCGCGGTTGGTTTTACAGCAAGCTGCAAAAGTGGCTGGCGTTACTGTTGTGCACGGCGCTGTCGCCGGCTGGCTTGGGCGGATATGCGTGATCCAACCGGGTGAAGACCTGTTGAGCTTGCTCTATCCCAACCCAGAGGAAGCGCAAGGGGAAGAGCGGCAGAGGGGCACGCTCTCGTTCACAGCCGCGCTGACCGCTTCCTGGCAAGCGGCTGAAACAGTCAAATTACTGCTCGGGAAGCCCGGACTACAAGGCGAGATCCTCGAAGTGGACTTGCTGCAGGCGATCGTTAGAAAACTCAAAATCTCGTAGCTCAGTTCCCGTAGGGCAAGACGAAGTGCTGCGGGGTATGACTGTCTGCTTATCATCCTGTTACTAATTTAAAACAGTACCTGTAGGGCGAGCTTGGAAGCACTGCACATATCATCACGCAGAGACCTTTGTGTGCTTCCATTCCGTCATCACGCTATGGATGGTTCACACGGCGGATTGAGGGCACGATACGTCTTTCTGCAACATTATTCACGGTGCCCTCAAGCGCGCCCTACGATTAACTCAAGCCAAGATGAAGGGTAAGACAATCTGCTTTAAACGACGCGATTGTGCCGGGCTTACGAAGTACCCCGCCGGCAGAGCCAGGCGCGGGCAGCCCGAGCACAGTTTTTCGCCGCACGAGTCCATCATCATATGGAGACCTGCGGTCATCTCACGTGCGCGGTCCCACAGGGAGGCTTTGCACCGAGGACGCCGGCACGATCGGTTTCGTCATCGCGAGCGAAGCGCGGCGATCTGCTTTTATTTCGTCTAGACCTGTGATATTCAGACGTAGGGGCGAAGCATTTCAATGTAAATGCAATGCTATTTCCAAGCCACCCGTATAGAAATGCTGTTTAGACAAGTATGATTGTTTAGACATTATCCGGGGTGATTATTTACAGGTTAAGGGCAGACACAGGGGTCTGCCCCTACGAAAGCCACCTTTCCCTCAAACACCAGATGTAGGGGTAACCCCCCGTGGTTACCCGCTATACAGCAGACACAACGTTTTCCAGGGTGGTCCTCAAAAATAATCCTATGATCCGAGATAGCTTGCTTGCTTGATGAAAGTGTAAACAATCACCCTAAACAACATGTAAACCATCATTGTCTTGACACGTGCGTCGCCCCTACCGGTGATCTCAACAATGATAATGAAGGATGAGGAGCTGCAGACTGCCACCCCCGACCGGCATTCACCCCATCGAGGATACAAGCTTTAAGATGAATTGCTAAATTCAGTTTGTTACAATGTACTTAGGAAACACAGGAGGCACAAAATGTCATTCAAACTTACTTATGGCACCATGTCAAATCCCCCGCAGGAGATGCATGATGCCTATGAGCTGGCTCTGGAAAAAGTAAGGCAACAACTTGGAAAAGAATATCCCATGATCATTAACGGTGAAAGACGTTTCGCCGAAGAAAAACACCAGGCTTATTCCCCCATAAACACCCGTCTGCACCTGGCTACCTTCCAAAAAGGAACCGCAAAGGACGGCGACGATGCAGTTGCTGCTGCGAAAGCTGCTTTCCCAAACTGGAAAGCCATGAACTGGGAAGAGCGAGTCTATCTGATGCGCAAATTTGCCGACCGTATCTCTGCTCGCATTTACGAAATCAGCGCCGTGGTAAGCCTGGAAGTTGGAAAAAATCGCATGGAAGCGCTTGGGGAGGTGGCGGAAACGGAAGACCTTATCCGCTGGGCTGCCGATATGATGGAACAAAATAACGGGTATCACAAACTGCTCAGTTCTGACCCGCTGGAAGGGCAGACCTCCACGAACGAATCCGTCCTCAAACCCTACGGTGTCTGGGGGGTAATCGTTCCCTTTAATTTCCCTGCTTCTCTTGCTGGTGGACCTGTTGGCAACGCCCTGGTTACTGGAAACACCGTGGTGCTGAAGCCTGCCACAGATTGCAGTTGGACCGCCTCTCTGCTGATGGAATGCGCCCAGGAAGCGGGCATCCCTGACGGCGTGCTCAACCTGGTGACCGGTCCCGGTTCCACACTTGGAAACGCTTTGACTGCCAATGAGGACGTAACCGGCTTGACCTTTACTGGTTCGTTGGAAGTAGGCATGGGCATCTACCGTCAGTTTGCCAATCGTAAGTATCCACACCCCGTAATCCTTGAAATGGGTGGCAAAAACCCTACCATTGTCTCGAAAAATGCGGATTTAGACCTGGCAGTCACCGGCATCGTGCGCTCAGTTTTTGGACTGCAGGGTCAGAAGTGTTCAGCCACTTCGCGCGTGTTTGTCGAAAAACCGGTCTATGAGGCGTTTGTGAGCAAACTGGTTGCTAATACTAACGCCATCAAGATAGGTGACCCGACTCTACGCGAAAATTGGTTCGGTCCGGTTATCAACCGCAAAGCATACGAGGATTATGACGGATATATCGCGGCACTGGTTGCTGCAGGCACTATCCTGACCGGCGGCAAAAAGCTGACTGAAGGCGAGCTTGCGAACGGTTACTACTGTGCCCCCACCGTTGCGGTTGACGTTCCGCTGGAGCACCGGCTGTGGAAGGAAGAAATGTTCCTGCCAATTGTCATGGTCGCTCCCGTAAATGACCTTAAGGAGGCTATGGAACTGGCAAATGATGTGGATTATGGGCTGACAGCTGGATTTGTGGGCGACCCAGTCGAAGCGGAGTGGTTCTTTGACCACATTGAAGCGGGTACCACGTACTCAAACCGTCCACAGGGCACCACGACCGGGGCATGGCCCGGCTTCCAACCTTTTGGCGGCTGGAAGGGCTCTGGCTCGACCGGCAAAAACAGCGGCGGTTACTATAGCCTGCCCCTCTACATGCACGAACAGGCGCAAAACAGGGTGAAACGGGCATAATCTGTGCATCCCCAGAGTAAAATGAACCAGGTCGGATTGTGAAGCCAGGCTCACTTAGGAGGAACGATCTTATGCTCAGATTACTCAGCCGTTTGTTGATGATTGCAGGAACAGTCAGCCTGCTGTGGCTGGCGTACGGCTTGATCAGCGGTGAGCCAATCCCCAATTACGTGATCATTGGGGTGTTGCTGTTTGTCCTGGGTGTGCTTTTTAAGGATCGTGGATCCGCCCTGCCAAAGCAGGGAATTAATCCGCCTCCCCAAAGTAAAAGCCGTGACAAGCATCAGTCCTGGATCTCAAGGGATGAGTAAGGATCGTTCAGAGAGGAACTGACATGACAGAAGACAGAAAAGTGAAGATTCTCAGTACGTTATCACTGACCGACTCGCAGGTGGAACGGATCAAGGCAGTCGATCATCGGATTGAACTCCACAGGTACGGGCGCAAAGATGCAACGCGTATTCCGGTGGAATTATGGCGGGATGTTGAGATCTTGCTGACCAGCGGCATGCCCTTACCCCCTGCCGACCAAACTCCAGCCTTGAAGTGGGTACAGTTTTCTTTCGCAGGAGTGGATAAAGCCTTCCAGCAGGAAGTCTTTCTTCGCGGTGGAATACAGCTCACCAGCGCCAGTGGAACAATGGTGAGCCAGATGGGCGAATATGTGATAATGGCTTTGCTGATGCTGGGGCATAAGGCTCCGGAGATGTTCCGTTTTCAGCAACAGAAAGTTTGGCATGAGCATCGCATAGAAAAACTGGAACCAATTGAACTGCGCGGTAGCACAGTGGGGATCGTGGGGTACGGTTCCATTGGGCGGGAGGTCGCGCGGCTGTTGTATTCCTATGGAGCCAAGGTGCTGGCGACAAAACGCGACGTCATGCATCCCGAGGATGATGGGTATGTTCCGGAAGGATTGGGAGACCCACAGGGGAATTACTTCCACCGTCTTTATCCAAACGAAGCCCTGAACGTCATGCTGAAGGAATGCGACTTTGTGGTGATTTCGCCGCCGTTGACTGCCGAAACCAACCACATGATCTCGACTGAGCAGTTTGCAGCGATGAAACCCGGCGCGTTCTTGGTGAATGTCTCTCGCGGACAGGTGGTGGACACGAACGCCTTGATTGAGGCTGCCAGATCAGGCAGGCTGGGCGGCGCAGTGCTGGATGTGTTCGAGGAAGAGCCGCTTCCCACGGAGAGCCCGTTGTGGGATTTGCCGAACGTGGTTATCACTCCGCACATCGCCGGCGTCAGCAAGCGAAACATGGATACCTTGGTGGACTTGTTTATCACAAACCTCAGTCGGTACCTCAAAGGTCAGGAATTGTACAACTTGATCGACCCTGAACAAGGATACTAATGGTGATGAGGTGAGCGAACAAAAAAAGCTGTCGCATAGGCACGGCAGCTTTTATTTTTTGTAAATAACAGAACAAAAGTTCTAAGGATTATGGTAAAATGTGAGTATGGATTTGTTTGATCATTCTCTGGAAGAACAGCTGAAGCAGCAAGCCCCATTAGCGGCTCGTATGCGTCCGCGGACGCTCGATGAAATCGTCGGGCAGGGTCACATCCTGGGGGAAGGCAGCTTGCTGAGGCGGGCAATCCAGGCTGATAGACTGTTTAGTTCGATCATCCTTTACGGACCTCCCGGAACCGGCAAGACCACCCTGGCACGCGTGATCGCCAACACCACGCAGGCGCATTTTGAGAGCCTGAGCGCCGTGCTGGCAGGGGTGGGGGATCTGCGCAAGGTAATTGAGGCTGCTACCGAAAGGCGACGTCTATATGGCACGCGCACCATCCTTTTCATCGACGAAGTCCACCGCTGGAACAAAGCCCAGCAGGACGCGCTTTTACCGCACGTTGAGAGCGGCCTGATCACCCTTATTGGCGCAACCACCGAGAACCCCTATTTCGACGTGATCAAGGCGTTGGTTAGCCGCTCGAGGATCTTCGAGCTCAAACCTCTTTCACAGGAGGATATTCTGACCCTCCTGAAGCGTGCCCTGGCGGACCCTTTGGTAGGTTACGGCAAACGCCAGGTAAAGGTGGACGAAGAAGCCTTGCAGCATCTGGCAGATGTGGCTGGCGGGGATGCCCGCAACGCGCTCAACGCACTGGAGTTGGCGGTGGAAACCACGCCGTCTGAGAACGGCCTCATTCACATTACGCTGGAAGTGGCCCAAGAATCCATTCAAAAACGTGCGATCCTTTACGATAAGACGGATGACCAGCACTACGACACGATTTCGGCATTCATTAAATCGGTCAGGGGCAGCGATCCGGACGCGGCGCTTTACTGGATGACCAAAATGCTATTGGCGGGAGAGGACCCGCGATTTATTCTCAGGCGGTTGATCGTCCTTGCCAGTGAGGATATTGGCATGGCTGACCCCAACGCGATCCTGGTGGCCAATGCTGCAGCGCAGAACTATGAATATATCGGTATGCCAGAAGGCTGGTACCCGATTGCTGAGGCTGTCATCTATCTGTCCACTGCGCCGAAGTCCAATTCCGTAGGAGCGTACTGGGAGATTCAGGAAGAGATCAATCAAAATGGGGCTGGCACGGTGCCGGTGCACCTGATGGATGCCAACCGCGACGCCAAGGGATTTGGGCACGGCGAGGGCTACAAGTATCCGCATTCTTTCGAGGGTCACTGGGTACCTCAGCAGTATCTGCCCGATGGGCTCATAGGCAGGCAGTTTTATCACCCCTCGGAGCAAGGGTATGAAGCCCAGGTAGCTGAGCGGCTGAAACGTTGGAGGGAAGAGCAGCTGAAGGCATTAGGCAAACCCAGCTCCGAAGAAAATCAGACTGTAGATTAGGCAGTTATTGATCTTGGTTTAGTTGGTTTTATTTCGTCCGGATACGCCTTGAGGACTTTGAAGTTTACTTTCTGTCATCAACACATTTTGAATTTTATTGACATTTACTCATTCAAGCGCTTAGTGAGGGTGCATATGAATTACGGAAAAGTGCTCATATTGGATAGGACGTCCAGTTCAGGAAAACCAGTACAGAGAACTTGCTGCAGAGCCTGTTTGAAGAATCGTATCTAAACGCGGGCATCGATAAATTTATCCGGCTGCTGTCCGAATGGTACCTGGATCGACCGCTTTGAGATCACGTGCGCGAGCTGGCAGCAGAAGCTGGTGAAAGGGGAAGCATTTTTTCTTTCTGATGCACAAGGTAATTCAGCCGCTGTCTATTGAGGGGCTGAATTTCATGAGGAGATCAGCCAACCTAGCTTACAACCGTTGGTGCTGCCGCCAAAAGACGGGATCTCAAGTGATCCCGTCCTATTTGAATATCTTTAGTTTAGTTGACAGCCGTATCGTCCGGGTAGTTGGCGAGGGCGTCGTCAATGCGGTCGAGTACATCGTCTGTGAGCATGTCCACGACATCAAGCGCTTTGAAGTTTTCTTCGAGCTGCTCCAGGCGGCTGGCACCGGTGATGACCGTGCTGACATTCGGATTCTTGAGCAACCAGGCAATGGACATCTGAGCCAGGCTCACACCCAGATCGTCCGCGATGAGGGCAAGGTTCTCAACTGCCTGCATGCGTGCAGGGTCGCTGAACATTTCCTTCAGCCATTCAAAGCCGGGCAGGTTGGCGCGCGTCCCTTCGGGGAAGACCCCGCCGCGGTACTTACCGCTGAGCATGCCCGATTTGAGAGGGCTCCAGGTGGTCGTGCCAAGCCCGAGCTTTTTGTACAAGATGGCATACTCTTCTTCAAAACGGCTGCGGTGCAACAGGTTGTACTCGGGTTGTTCCATGGTCGGGCCAATCAGATAGTTGTCTTCAGCGAATTTTGCCGCTTCCAGAATACGTTCAGCAGGCCACTCGGAAGTGCCCCAATAGAAAGCCTTGCCCTGTTGGATGACGTGGTTGAATGCCCTGACCGTCTCGCTGACAGGGGTCTCAAAATCCGGGCGATGCGCGAAGACGAGGTCCACATGATCGAGTTGAAAGTTTCGCAGTGAGCGATCCACACCTTCGACGATGTGTTTAAAGGACAAACCCTTTTCGGTGGGGGTTTGCCCACCCCAGAAGATCTTGGTGGAGACCACGAATTGCTCCCGTGGCCAACCGAGTTCCTTGAGCGCCTTGCCCATTACACGCTCAGCCTCGCCATGGGCGTA
>Ga0079099_1049117_pt1 | contig 14774 bp, 16 predicted proteins | sample ADurb_H2B_02_Slu_FD_77098 | JGI IMG/M metagenome (GOLD analysis project Ga0079099, IMG submission 77098) | Active sludge microbial communities from Illinois, USA, of municipal wastewater-treating anaerobic digesters - ADurb_H2B_02_SludgeMetaT... | ecosystem: Engineered > Bioreactor > Anaerobic >... | reverse complement strand
ACTTGCATCCATTCTTGGAACTTTGATTTCAGCTTCACCAACAAGGTCTGTGACCATTCCTTGAAGGGATGATCTCCAACCACTGACTGCACTTGCAAGGTTCGATCCAAACAGTGTGTCAATTGCTGATGCAATACCTTCCAAAATACCAAGAACTGAATCTGCCATGCCTGCAAACAGCCGAACAATTGACCCTATTGGATCATTGAAGACATTAGCGAAGAATTCAGCAAAGGTTGCAATGTGATTCCAAATTAAAGCCACCAAATCAATAATTAAATTGATCAGTGTTACAAATAGATTTCCGACAAAAGCAGCACCGACAGCCAGGACACCAACAATAATTCCTGTTGCACTGATGGAAGTACCTGCAAACTTATTGAATGCTGCAACAGCCATGTAAATGACTGCAATTATTGCAATAATACCGATTATGATCCAGGTGATAGGACTTGCAAGCAAAGCTGCATTGAATCCATGTTGTGCTGCTGTTGCAGCAAAAGTTGCCCCAGTTTGAAGCATCAAAGCTGCTGCATGAATACTTGATCTGAATGCTGAAATTGCCTGAATAGCATTTGTGATTCCTTGGATCGTGTTGTAAACAATCAATGCTGTGGTGTAAATTCCAAGTGCAGTTGCCACACCAATGATGATTGGTGCAAGTATTGACCAGTTGTCAGCCATGAAAGAACTTACCTGTGTGATAAGATCGAAGATCTCAATGACTAAACCTGAAACAAACACCAATGTGTCTGTAATTCCTGCCACCATAGTTTGGAAACCATCACTGTTTGCAATCTCATTCAATCTGTCAAGGACTGGATCAAATGCCATGACTGCATCATTACTGATGGAAGTCCATATCTGACCAAAGGTCATTGGCATCTGTTCAAACTGTGCATTGACTTCATCTGTTGCAGATAGAAGTGCAGTCTTCACAATATCAGCAGTGATTTCACCATCTGATGCCATTTCTCTGATCTTTCCAATAGGAACATCAAGATAATCAGCTATTGATTGGATCACGTTTGGTGCTGATTCAAACACTGCATTGAGTTCTTCACCTCTCAAAACACCTGAACCAAGTGCTTGTGTCAACTGCAAACTTGCTGATGACATTTCCTGTTGTGAAGCACCTGCAATGACAAACATTTTGTTCAAGTTTTCAGCAAATGCAATTGTTTCCTGATTGGAACTGAATGCATCACCTGCACGTTGACCAAGTTTTGCAACAATGTCTGCTGTTGCCATATATGAACCCCTTGACCTTTCAGCAGAAGCATAAATCATGTTTTGAAGTTCTTCTGTTGTTTGAAGACCATCATTCATCATGTTCAACCTTGCTGTGGTTTGGGTCATTTGGTCTGATAGGTTCAGGATCTTTCCTGCTGTCTGAACTGTTGCATAAGCTGCAACCATTGCCATGATTTTGTTTTGAAGTCCACTTGCAGCATCTGTTCCATCCCTGATCTGATTATTGAATTGACCTTGTGCATCAACATTATCCCTGATATATCTTTCAGTTCCACCAACAGTCTGTGTCAACCTCATATAAGCCTGATTTGCTTCACCAACATCCATTCTTTGGACTGCTTGATTCAAGTCTTCCTGTTGGTCAACTGCCTGTGATAACTGCATCCTTAACTGTTCAAGCTGACTGTTTGCCAAATCAGTTCCAAGGTTCATTGGATTGCTTTCAATCTGTTCAATTTGGGTTCTAATTCTTTGAATTCTTCCACCCATAGCATTCAGATCTGCAACCATGTTTTCAGGGAATATGTCAGTGTTTGCTGCCTGCTGTGCAATTTGTTCTTGTGTATTGTTCAATGTGTTCAACATATTGTTTGTTGATTGAACTTCTTGTCTGAATCTATCAATTCCAGTATTAGTGAACACATCCATGTTGTCTGATTGCCATGTGACTGGAATTTCAACTGGTTCTTGAACTGGTGCTGTTGTAGGGGGAACAAGATCAGGTTGAACAACATCAGCCATTGATTCTGATAGTCTTTCAATTGCAATAGTTGCCTGATTTGCTTGTTCTCTTGCAGCTTCCAAACTTGAAGCATCAAAGCTTTCATTTGCTGTTGCTTGCATATCTTCAAAGGAACTGATTGTCATATTTAGTGCATTGGTGATGTGGGTCAGTGGTGCTGATATTGCATCATAGAGTTCAATTGATGTTCTTATACTTGCCATTTGTCTTTCACCTGCCTTTCTTTATAAAATAAAAGAAGCAGGGAAGAACACACCCTACTTCTTTTTAGCTTTCCTTTCCATTTCTTTCTGCTTTTTCTTGTCACTTTCAATCTTCACTTGAATTGCTGCAATGACAAAAGCCTTTTCTTCTTCATCCAAGTTCATATATTGACTTGGTAACATGTGAAGCTTGTGAAGACAATAGTATGCAATGTTTGCATCACTATCACCTTCACTTATTAGTTTTTTGCTTCTTCAACCTTGTCTTCCATTGTAGTGTTGAATCCGTTGAACTGCTGAATGAAAGCAGCAAGATCATTGTATTCACCAGGATCATTGACCATTTCTTTCAGAAGGTCTTCTGGTGTTTTTACTCCATAACTGTCTTGAAGTTCTGCATTATAAAGATTTGGTTCAACAATAGAAGAAACCATCATCTTTGCAAGGTACTGATTTGTATTGACCTTTGGTCTGAACATGTTTGGTTTGCCCTTCACTGGAACTTCAAAGGTGCAAGCTTCACGAATATCTTCATTTTCCTTTGTGGTCAAAGGTTTGATCTGCCATTCCAGGGGTTTCCCTGTTTCATCACAAAGGGATTTTGTTGCAGGAAAAGTTGTATTTTCCTTCTGAATTTTATTTTTCTTTAAAAATAAACTTAAATTTGACATGTTTTTCACCTTGCCCTTTCAATTTTAATCTAAAAAATAAGGGGTATTCCACAATGGAAGTACCCCTTTCAGTGCTTTGTTGAATTTAGACCATACCGTTCAGAAGTGCAAAGCTTTCAGGCATCTTGAAGTCTTCAAAAGTACCTTCAATTTCTTCATCCAGGTATTCACCATCTGCATCAAACTTTGAAAGGATTCCACCATCAGTGTTGCAGTCCATGAAGACAAGGGTCTGTCTGCCTGCCGCTGATTCAGGATCTTCATTGGTGATCTGAATTTCAAAGTATGTGTCTATACCAGTGTTCTTGTAGTCAAGCAGTGCTTGTCTGAAAATAGACTGGTTATAGTGTGCAGTACCTGAAAAAGTACCTGAAAGACCAACAGTCTTGTTTCCATCCATGATCCTTCCCAGGATTGGAACTTTGGTCTTGTTCTTGTCAACCTTTCCTTCAAAGTCAATCATCTGCATGAAGTTGTATCTGTTTCCACCAATAGTGATGAAGCATTCAGCAAGCTTTGCAGAAATCGTGTCTTTTGCTTTCATAGTAACATTGTTCATCTATCTTCACCCCTTCCTTATCCCATGACCACTGTCATGTAAAGCTGTGCCATTGCATTGACAACAGTGACAGCATCCTGCACAACAACTGATTTCTTGGTGTCACCTTGTGAAACTACCACATCAGCATCACTGAAATCTTCAATTGCTCTGATTTCAGCAAGCTGTTCATGATGCTTCACAATGTCAGACCAAAGACTGATTCTACCTGCTGCATCATTTGGAACATTACCAAGGTATTTGGTATTGAATAGGACTGCAATGTCATTTGCAATCTGATCCATAACCCTGACAGTCTGATTGTCCTTGAAGATCTCACCCTTGGTGTCTGAAACAGTAACCAGGGAATTGATGTCTGAAAGAACTCTGATGTCAGATCCAACCTTGTGAAGTGTGAATTCACCTGCTTTGATTGCTGCTTCAAGCTGTGCTTGTGTGTAGTCAGCTTCAACATTGTATTCACCATCATATTTCTTGTTCAGATTGGATTTGTTCACTTCACAACCTGCAATGATACCAGTAACCCAGTAAACCAGTGCAACTTCACTTTCTGTTGCTCTGTTCTTCACATTGACAACACCTTCATAGTCAGAAGCTTTGTTGTAAAGAACAGCCTGGAATTTCTGACCAACTTCATCACGAAGCCTTTTCACAAAATTCACATATAAACCCTTTGTTGTGTCATCAGTAGTGACAACACCAAGTGCATTATAGGAATATGCTTCAATCTTATCCAGGAAGTTCTGATGTGCTGTACCATCAACAGTTCCATTTGTACCACCAGTAAGTGGGGTAGAAGCTGTGACTGCAAGGGTTGCACCTGCTTTGAATGTTACATAGTCATTTGCCACTAATTCAGCAGCACTGGAAACTGTCTGTTCATCAACAACTGTTGTTCCAAGGACTGTCTTCACATCAAAGTCAGCAGGAACATCAACATTTGCCTGAATAACAATTTTTAGATCATTACCACGAATACCCCCAAACTTTGCATCTGCAAAAGTATTGGTTGCCTTATTTCCACCACTTGTCAGCCTGTAAGCATAAAGTGTTTTGATGTTCATGAATAGATCCCTAAGACCTTTCAATTTTTCATCAGTATAAGCATAACCGAAGATCTTCAATGAATTCTTCTGAAAATCAGCTTTGGTCACTTCAAACACTGCACCTTCAACACCCCAATCAAGTTCAAGGGGCATTGCTACAATCCCCCTGTTTGAAAGGGTTGCAGATGCTTTTGCTAAAGATACAAAGTTGATGTAAGAACCAGGAAGAACCTTGTTCTGTGTTACAAAAGTTCCACCACCTAACATATTACTTCACCTTTCCTTTCATGTATTCATCCATCAAAGCATCCACCTGATCAAAGGAATATTCTTTCCCATCTTCAAGTAATGCCCCAAGGATGTCTTTTCTGTTACTGTATTTGTTTGCTGATAGGATCTTTTCTTTGGTGAACTTTACTGGTTCAACCACTTCAACAGCTTCCACATCAGCAGGTTTTGTTTTACTTGCCATATTTACCATCCTTTCGCATCAGTTTCAATTCCTAATACTTCCATGTTGTCAGCAGGAACTTCAACCTTATAAACAAACATGTTGTAATTCACGAAAAAGTTCAAAACACCATCAACAATTTCACCATTCATTCTTGAACCCCTGGTCTTGCTGTTGGTTGTTTCATTTTCCACAACAGTGATCAATTCCAGGCAATCATATAATCTTTCAAGGACTGAATTGCATTCAGCTTTTGGTTCATCAGTAGAAGGGAAGTATTGAATGCAAAACTTATTGTTTCTGAAATATTTGTTGTTCCTGAAAAGTTCATTTGTTGGATTCAAGCAGAATACAGAAAAACAAGGTTCTTCCAAACCTTGTTCAATGCTTTCTGTGTAAATCTCATATGATCCTGGTGTAGTGTTGAACTCTTTATCAACTGCAATGCAGATTGCATCAATGATTTTGTTTATCATTTGAACACTTCACCTAATTTCTTCTCTAATTTTCTTTCAAGGATCTTTGGTGCTGAAACTTCCAATTCCTGTTCAGATATTGTCAGCATGAAAGTTCCCTTCACCCAACCCTTGTGATTCCTTGTCCTATGCCCAAATTCAACATATGAAGCATATTCAACTGGATTCACTATTTCAATGACATAAGTGCCACCAAAGTGATTGACCCTTAATGAATCAACATAAGCTGATGCACTGGAAGTCTTTCCTGCTGTCCATCCACGTCTTAAAGTACCACCTTTTTTCCCTGTGTTTGGTTGAAATGAAACTTGTTTCTCTTGTGCCTTTGCCCTGAAACTGACTGCCTTTCCACTTTTGGTTGTGAAGTTGACTTCCTGTTCAGGAATATTTGCAGTGAAAGAAACTTTCTTGTCATATTCACCAACTGGTGTCCTTTTTATGACCTTTGCCAAAAGTCTTGCAGCAAGTTCTTTTGCACATGCTTCAATGAAAGCATTCACTTCATTTTGGTTCAACTTGTTCAATTTCTCTTGGAACTTTTTCAGATCATCAAATTTTGCACTTCCAAACCTACCCACTAAGACCACCCCTTGAATAATTCAAGGACAACTTCTTGATGTGTTTTATATATTGCAGGTTCACCACTCTTTGAGTATTCAGTGGTGATCCCATTCTGTGTGATGGTGATCTTTGAACCTGGTTTGATTTGAATTTCAGGTGCAAGAAGGACTTTTGCTGTTTGGGCAACCATTGCAGCAGTTTCACCTTGACTTGTGTTTGTGATTCTTGAAAAGGATAATTTGCAGGGTTGATCAGTAAGAACAACCACATCATTGAAACCAGTGGACTTGTTTGGTTTCTGCACCTTCTGATGTTCAGTGATGGTGCATTTTCCATCATAAGTCATTTCAATTGCTTGTCTGACTGCTACCACTTGATTTTCCGATAACATGCAAATTCACCCCTTCCATTAGTCATCAAGTAGGATAGAAGGGAATTGAATCTTTGTTCAGGGGTCATTGAACCTTGCCCAACTGCAAATGTCACTGTTGTGTCACCTGCCTGGACTGATTTCAATGCTGCATCAAAATTGAACCCTTCCAACTTACCTGTATTTTTTAAAGTGAATAGGAATTCACCACATATCATGTCAACTGCAACTTTGTTTAAACCATCAGGGATCAAGGTGACATTGCATTCATTCTTGATTGAACTTTCAACCTTTTGTGCTGCAAAACTTATCATCCAATCATCAGTGTCCTTCAATGTATAACCAAAGGATTCAAGCCTGTTCAAAACATCCAGGAGGATAGACGATTCAAACAGGCTTGACCCTGACAATATAAGGTTGATTTTGTTTAGCAGATCATCTTTCAATGCCATACATCATCACCCTTTCTGAAATTATCCCCTTGAAATGATTCTTGCAATAGGGATTGCTTTGTGGTCAATATATTTTCTGTTCGCTGCAACTGAATTGCCATCATTGACAAGTGTCCAGTTTGCACCGTTTTCAAGTTCTGCATTAGTTGGGGAATTTGTAGCCATAGCAGCCTTTGTGAAGCTGATTCCATATGGTGCAAATACCTTTCTCTGTCTGCTGTAAAGTAATGTCTGACCACCTGCTGTCTTTTCATCCCTTACCATTGCATATGGAACTTCTGCACCAATATCTTCATAGTCAAATGCACCATTTCCAAGAACATAAGTGGTGTATTCTTCATATGTGTATTCATCCCCTGCACCAACTTCTGATTCAGGAACTTCAACAGTGTTTACTGGCATACCATCATCAATGATAACAGCACGACCATTCCAAGTTGCAAGTTCAAGCTGTCTTTCAATTCCGTTTGCATCAGTGTATGTCATGTATGCAAGAAGCTTCAAGTTTTCAAGGTTCGTTGCAATTACTGAATGCATGATGGAAATAGTGAACTTGGACTTCTTGTCACCTGATGCTTTCTGAATTGCACTGTTCAGTGTAGAAGCAGTAACAAGTGAATTTGCAGGTGCATCCACACCATCAGCAGTAATATCATAAGTGTGACCATTTACAAACTTCAAGTTTGCAGTACCAGTCATTGAGAAGATACCCTTCAAGATTGCAAGAAGTGTGTCCTGATCTACTTCATCCCAATATTCAGCAATTTGTCTTGCCACATTGGACATGAAACCTGCACCACCAGTTGCATCTTCTGAAAAGTCCTTTTCAACCCATGCTTTAGCTCTACCAATAACAATGACACCACGTTCATATGTTACTGTGCTTGTTGCTTCAATATCAGTGTTACCATCATAGTTCAGTGGGTCACCATCAATTCTTCCAAACATTGGAATGGTTGCATAAACAACACCTGTCTGACCACTGAAAGCCTGCTTGATCTGACTATTTGGTTGTAATGCTCTTGACTTCACCAGTTCGTTCTTTTTCAGCTTTGGAATAGTATCAACATACTTTCCAAATGCCACTTCATTAAATGTTTTAGCATCAAATTTTGCCATTTAAAATCATCCTTCCTTTTCAATAAAATTTTAGTTTTTTAGATTTCTGCATCAGGGTTTGCTTCCATGTAAGCAGCAAGTTCTTCATAGGTCATTTTGCTGACATCAACTTTTGTGTCAGGATCTTCCTTGCCTGTTTCACCTGGTTTTGCACCCTTCATTTGGGTCTTCTTGGTTGAAGTATCAAACAAGAACTTTGTGTCATCTGATTCTGTAAGTTTCTTGATCTGATCATCCAATCCTTTGATTGAACCATCATCAAGCAGTTCGATCTTTTCAGGATCAAGTTCAAGAAGTGCCTTGACTGCCTTTTCATTCTTTGCTTTTGCACCAGTAAGTGCAGCAGAAACAGCAGCATCCACTTTCAACTGCTTCATTTCAGCAGCATGTGTTTCATCCTTGGTCTTGTTTTCAGCTTGAAGATCTGCAATCTGCTTCTTCATAGCTTCAACATCACCAGTGGAATTCTTCAAAGTTTCAAGCTGTGAATCTCTATCACGAACATCCAGTTCAAGCTTTTTCTTATCATTGTTCACTTCATCAAATCTTGCTTTTGGAATATATGACTTTAATTCTTCTGCCGAAGCATCAGCAGCTTTCTTTGCATCTTCTTCACTAAATCCTAATTTAATAAAATCCTCTTTTTTCATTTTATTTTTTTCCTTCCTTTCAAAAACATTATTTTTTCGTGGTTCAGTCCACGCACATTTGACTTGTTCTTTTTCATCTACAATACAAAAAAGATGATTGATTAAATTTAATTAATCAAATTGGATTTTAATTGTTGTCTTTTAGTGTCATCCAACCAGGACAATCTTTGTGTTTTAACCCAAACACCAGGGAGATATTTGGATCACCTACCTTTCACCGTATAAGTTCGATTGATGAAGCATGTTTTCTTCAATATTCCATCACCTACCTTTTTTTGTGAAAAAGTCCATAAAAAATGACCTTATATAATGCTCATATAAGCACTTTTAAAAGGTCATTGATGTATTAGTACCCTTAATTTTTCAATGTTTCATGACCATCACTCCTAATTTTTTTTCAAAGAAAAAAGCACCATGCAATTTCTGCAAAAGTGCTTTTATTGTCTATCTTGGAAAAAGTCTTTCCATTCAGGATTTTCTTCATCAAAGATTTCTTTCTGTTCTTTTGTCAAGTTGTGTGGGTAATCTTCAAACATATTGAAAATAGTCTGTTTATCAAAAGAAAACAACCACAATCCAATTTGGTCAGGTGTGTCTTTCCACCAAATCTTATCTGAACTATTGTTTTTATACCAATTATTTGACATCACCCATCACTCCTTTCTGTTGGTTTTCAACCAATGTGTTTATATAACCAAGTATTTGTTCAAAGTCAGTATTACCATTAAATGAATTAACATCCATCAATATAACTGATTTTTCCCACACCTGACCATAAGACTTGTCAACTGTCTTTCTGCATCCAAACCTTTTATTTAAAGTAGCAGCGATTGAACCATATCTGTCAAACGGCATCCAACCATTTTGTGCTTTTGATTGAAGTTCTAAATATTCAAAACCTTCTTCAACCTTTCTAACTATTGCTGCATGTTTACCTGTGGCAAGGTAATATTCTTTGTTCGATTCAAGACCTTTCAAAACTTCCATTGTACCTGAAATTTCTTTTTTCACCATTGTGATTGAACCATTAACACCAGGTAATTCCAACATTTTTTTAATGTTACTATTCCTTGAAAATACAGATTGACTGCTTCCACCCCTGAAATCAATAACATCAAGTCCATTTCTGTTTCCAATATAGGCAAATCCTAATGATGAACAAGAACCTTTTGTCATGTCACCACCTGCAAGCTTTTCAATAATTTCATTTGAAGATAATGCTTTTTGAAGTTTTTGAACCTCTTTATATTCAACATTATTAACTTCACACTGTTTGAGTAATTCTTTTGCAACTTCACTTGGTTCGTTTTTCTTTATTATATCACCAGGGTCAACAACATCCAATCCTGATTTGTCACCACCATCCACAAACTTTGCTTTCCATTGTGGATAAGTCATGTTTGATGGAACATAGTATGTCTTTCCTGTTTCTTCATCCCTTGCAGCACGTTCACCCAAATTGAATTCATCATCAAAGAAGGGAACAGTGGTTGTTCTGCACCAAGGATGGAAGGGTGGAGCAGTGACACCTGCTTCATAGTCCTTCATATCAAACACATGACCATCTAAACCCCTGCATATTTCAGAAGTGTGACTGTCCAGGGTTGCCACAATTTCAAACTGTTCAACATCAAGATCATTGAATGCATCCTTTTGAGAAACAGAAGAAAAGTAAGCTGATTCAGTCATGACCAACCTTCCTGCATTGCTTTTGGAAGTGTTCAACTTTGAAGCAATATTCTTGATTGCCTGATCAGGTGCTTTCCCCAGGATTGCCATTTGTGTAAGTTCAGTATGGACTTCATTGACCAGTTTGGACTTGTTGTTCCATATCCTTGAACTGAAATTCTGTCCATCTGCTGCCCAAGGTCTTGAAATAATCCGTTCAAGTTTTTTCTGATCTATGGAAGCAATATCCCAACCAATATTGAAACCATTCTGCATTTCATATGCTGTGTGATAGTAACCTTCTGAATAGATCCTTTTCATCAAGGAATCCACATCATCAAGTTGATTACCAAACATAACTTCAAGTGATTGTTGGGTTTGGATCTTCAATGCTTCCAATCTTGAAACATGGTATCTTGCAGAAGCATTTTCAAGCTGCTGCATCCATATTGGATTGACTTCATTTTCTTGACCATATTTGATGTATTCTTTGACATCCCATTTGAATTCAGCAAGTTCCTTTGTGGTAAGAAGCTTCCTTGCTTCTGCCATGCTGATATTATTATTCACTGCAAACCTTTTGTACCATGCAAGGATCTGACCTTCCAGTTCCCTTTGTGCTTTCAGGTAATGGGATTCCAGTTCTTGAAGTAGGGTAGAAGCTTCATCATGTTCAAGTTGTTCAAGAAGTTCAAATCTTTTCTTCCAGTATGAACTATTCTTCATCTACCACACCACCGTTCACTTGCTGCTTTGGATCAGCAGGTTGTGGAAATGCATTCTTGTATTCATCAATTTCTTTTTCCTTCTGTGCAGCAATCTTGTCCAGTTCAGCTTGTGGATCATCAACCCAAGGATGCTGACTTACAAGTGTTTCATCAGAAATGATTCCAACTGAATCCTTGATGTTGGTGATGACTTCTGATTCACTGATCATAATGTCACGATTGAATATGATTTCAACTTCTTCATCTTCAAAGTCACCCAAACCTGCATTGAACAAATGAACATTGACGAACCAAAGCAGTTCTTCAAAGGAAGCCTGGAATTCAGTTTCCATTTCATTTGCATCCAGGTCAATATCAGAATACATTGATTGAATGTTCATCTGATTTGGATTTCCTGAAAGTCTGTCATCCTTTGCATCATATCCTTTGGCATTCTCAATGATTGCTTTCTTGAAGATCTCAATGATTGCTTTGTAATTTTCAGCATTGACTTCAACTTGAAGTGTTTTCAGATCACCACCTGCACCATCAACTGTCTTGACCTTTACTGCACCATAAGTTGCAAGGTTCTTTCTAAACTGACCAAGATTTTCACCATCATAATTGACCAGGACAAGAATTGTGTTTCTTGCATCTTCTTCCATGTTATTTTGGAAGTTGGAAAGAATGATGTTCAATCCATCCTGCAATGACTTGACCTTCCTGATCAGTGGGATTTCTTTTGAATTGTATTTCCAAGGTATAAGGGGAATCTTTGACCAATTCCAACCTTGTTCAATCACCTGGTCACCATCTTCTGTGATAGTGGTGAAGTAGTTGCTGAATGGTACTTCATCAGGAACAAGCCTTTCACCTTCCAAGATGAATCTATAAATTCCATTTTCATCATAGACTTCAACCTTTTCAATGATCTTTTCCTGCTTACCCTCATAACCTATAACTTCATAGATCCTGATCACATAATCAAGTGAAGTGTGATCTGCATCTGACCAACCAGGTATGATCTCATAGGACTTCAATCTTTTGAAGGTGAATTCCCCATGTTCATTGTAGAAGGGCATCATCCAACCAAGACCAGTGTTCAAAGCATCTTCACCAACATTCTTAATCAGCCTTTGGAATCTCTTATTGAAGATCTTCTTCAACAGTTTTCCATATAGTTCATTTTCAGTCCTGAATACTATTGGTTGACCAAGCAGGTAGTTCTTTTTCTGATCCACCATCTTTCCATATTGGTTGTCAACAATCCTGTTATTTGGAAGATTATCAACAACAGTCAATTCACCGTTTTCACCAATTATGGTTCTTTGTCTTTTCAGTATGTCATGATTTCCTTCATGGTATTTTTCACCATCAATCATTTCTTTTCTTCTTTTGGAATACTTGAACCTTTTGATTTCAAGTTCAATGAACTGTTCATCAGTGATTTTGTCAGCAGCACCTTCACGAACAATATTATTGATCATGTCTTCATCTGATCTAAGTGATAGAAATTCAAACATTGGTTATTCACCCCCTTTCATAGACATTCAGCTTCCTGGAATGCCTGATGTAATTTTGGGAACTGTACTACAATCCAGTCCACAAAAGTTTCATCTGCTGACATTTCAGCCATTCCACTTTCAAATAAAAAAGCATGAATGATTTCATGCCTGATCACTTTCTTTTGATATTCTTTTAAGTTGCCTTTTGACATAGTGTCAGGAACAAAGTCAGCGACAACACAAAGCTTCATTGTGTCATCACAATAACCATCACATTCTTTCAGCTTTGGATCATTGACTTCACTGTCATTTTTTACTGTGTAAGTTGTTCCTAAAACATTGACTTGCTTCATGCTGCACCTTCTTTCTTTATGACATCATAAGTTCAAAAGCCTTTGAACCAGTGTATTTTCAATGTATTTTGTTACTAACCTGATACTAACATCAATCAAAACTGAATGTTTCACCCTTGATGAAGGATTCAAGTGCATAACGCATTGCATCCAGTAAGTGGTTGAAATCATCAATTGGTTTGTTGATCTTCTTACCAAATTTGTCTTTATCCCAAGTGTAGTTGCTGATTTCAGTCAGGAAGTTCACACATGAAGGGTGAATGATGATCTTGAAGTCTTGGATGAAGTCAATGCCATTGTTCACACTGTCTTTTCCTTTTCTTGCACCCTTGATGTTGGAAAGACCAAGTTCACGCAACCTGTCAATGGACTTTGGTTCTGATGAATCAGCAGTGATCCGTTCTTTCCTATATCCCATTTTCACCAGGTTGTCATATATAGCTTCATTTGACATACCTTCCTTGTACATTTCATCAAACACATAAATGGTCTTTTTATCAAGATCCACCATTCCACAAAACAGTGCAGAAGGGTCATTTGTATAACCAAAGTCAAGACCAAATGCAGACTTGATTCCCTTGATCTTCTTGATGTCATCCAGGTTGAAATCTTTTTCTTCCCAGTTCTCATATACAAGACCATCAACAATTCCCCAGTTCCCAAGACCTGCAACAGCATATCTTCTTGGGTTGTTCTTCTTCATAGTTTCAAAGACCTTCTTGTCTGCTGCATCCAGGAATTCATTGCACATGTAGTTTGTTGTCAGTGCAAGAATATCAGGATCAGGTGCAGCATCAAAGAACCTTTTCTTGATCCAGTGATGTTCATTCCAGGGGTTGAAAGTCAATGTGATCTGCTTGAACAGTCCATCATCAACCTGACCACGAATGGATTCATCCAGGATGTCAAAATCAGCTTCATTCATGATTTCATAAGCTTCTTCAATCCACATCCAACAAAGTGAACCAACATCAACAGTGATAGAAGTGACCTTCAATGGATCATCAAGACCCCTGAAATAGATCTTCTGTCCAGTTGGAATATATTCCATTTGCAGTGGTGATTCAGTGATCTTCCAATGATCCTGGACACACAACCTGTTGATTGCCCATTTCAGTTCAGTGAAGCATGAATCCTTCAATGTCCTGAATGTTTTTCTGACAACCAGGGTGTTTGCACCAGGATGTTTCATCATGTTTGTGATGTACCAAAGTGCAGTGGTCTTTGATTTCTTGGATGCTCTTGATCCTTTGACAACTCTGTATCTGCCTTTGAAATGCCAAAATCTATTGTACTTTTTACCTACAACCTTTTTCAAAGATATTTTAAGTTTACTCATAGGCATCACCATTTTTCATGGAACAATAAATTGCAAGTGCCTGTTTTTCAGGTCTTATTGACAATTCTGTTACTAACCTGTTACTAATCTTCATCATCTTCACCCAAATCATCTTGAATGACAATTGGGATCACACCTTCAACTTTGAACTTGTCAGTGAACATTCCCATGTGTTTTCCAAGAAGTTCAAGTGCTTTGATTTTGTCATAAGTCTTGATTTCCCTTTCAATGGAATCCCCAGTGTCACTGGATGATCTTTTGATCTTCACACTGGATATACAAGCAAGATCTTCTTCACTTGCACCATCTATGACAGAAGCATTCTGCAAGTTGATGACAGAAGAAGGGTTCAGGAATGCAATCTTTGCAAGTTCCTGAATGATCCGATCTGCATTGATGCCTGTTCTCCTGGATCTTTCAGCAAGTGCCTTTTCTATTGCATTTTTAATGTCATGTTTTGACATGTTTGTATCAGCAATCTGTCTTGCACTTGCAGGTGAATATCCTGCCCTAATAGCTGCCTGTGTTGCATTCAAGTCAATCAGATATTCTTCAACAAACAGCTTTTGTTTCTTGGTCATTGCCATCCTGCAACACCTTCCTTTCTTTTTTACATAAAAATAGACCCTTGAACACATAGTTCTTGGG
>Ga0079099_1041111_pt1 | contig 14776 bp, 9 predicted proteins | sample ADurb_H2B_02_Slu_FD_77098 | JGI IMG/M metagenome (GOLD analysis project Ga0079099, IMG submission 77098) | Active sludge microbial communities from Illinois, USA, of municipal wastewater-treating anaerobic digesters - ADurb_H2B_02_SludgeMetaT... | ecosystem: Engineered > Bioreactor > Anaerobic >... | reverse complement strand
TTTTTTGGGTCTTCGCTGTAATTACCATACTCATCGTGCCCGGTCCCGCGGGCAAAGTATGCTGCTTTCTTACTCATATTGCCAACTACGGTACGGTAAGGAATACCATCGCCATCAAGATCCTTATAACGCCCCCAGTCCTTGATTTGCTCAAGTTGTTCTTCCCAGATGATCTTGCCCCGTTCGATAGGCTGATTGGGATATTCAAAACGCTTGGTGACCCAGGCGTTCATGCCAAGATCAAGATCAGAAAGCACAAAAATTGGGGTTTGGTACTTTTCAGCGATGTCAAGTGAGCGCCATCCGAATTCGAAACACTCCGTAACCGTTCCTGGAATGAGGATCACGTGTTTTGTATCTCCGTGGCCGAGGGTGTAAAGCATGGAAAGATCGCCCTGGGCTGTGCGGGTGGGTAAACCAGTGCTCGGTCCAACACGCTGCACGTCCCAAATGACCATCGGGGTTTCCGTGAAGTAAGCCAGACCGATGTTTTCTGTCATCAGGCTGATACCAGGACCAGAGGTCGATGTCATCGCCCGCAACCCTGCCCAGCCGGCTCCCAAAGCGGCACCAGCGGCAGCAAGCTCATCCTCGACTTGTAAAATCACACAGGTGTTCTTTCCAGTTTTCGGGTCTTTGCGCAACTTGCCTACGTGATCGATCGCTGATTCAACCAGGCTTGTTGCCGGAGTGATCGGATACCAGGCGCAAAACTGCAGACCACCATAGAGCGATCCAAGTGCAGCAGCATTATTGCCATCTGTCAGAATGTAGTCACGCAATTCTGGCAGTGGCTGCAGGTAATAGCGGTCCGTCTTCTCAATATTCTCAAGCGCGTATTGGAACCCAAGTTTAACGATATTAAAATTCGATTCAGCAACTGCTGGTTTACTGCGAAACTGGTGCTCAACGGTCGCTTTCAGGATCTCCTCGGGGATGCGAAGCACCTGGCCTACAATTCCAACATAAAGCATGTTCTCCATGTAACTTTGCAAATTTCGTGGCACGTCCACTTGCTTCATCAGGGTCTTGATGGGCATGGGATAGATAATAACCTCTTTGTCCGTGATTTCGGGCTTTTCCAAGTGGTCAGCGTAGAACAATACCCCACCATTTCGGAGGTAAGAGACGTCCTTCTGGATGGTAGCTGGGTTCATCGCCACGACCATATCATCGTACTCTACCCGTCCGGTGTATCCACGAGCGGAAGCACGAATCACAAACCAGGTTGGCAAGCCTTTGATATTAGACGGGAAGATATTCTTCCCTGAGGTCAGGATCCCCATTCGGAACAACGCCCGATATAGGATGTTGTTCGCTGTGGCACTGCCGGATCCGTTAACGGTGCAGATGGTCATACATACTTCGTTGACAATCTGCTCATTGCCCTGCACGGAATCTTGCGTGGTATCTAGCATTACGACAATTTCTCCTTTTACTCGAACCTTTGGCGAAGGTCCGCTTTCTTGTATGTTTTCATCAAATCAAAATGGGTCACCAAGGCTTCATACCCTTTTTCATAAGCCTTACTTGCGATGGCATCAAGCATCTGGCGATGATAGCTCCAGACACTCTCAAGGTATTCATGGTCACGATAATAATTGATTTGGGATGCCTCATAGATGTCCCAATAGGCTTCAAGGACACTGTTGAGAACACGATTATTCAACGGTCGATAGATCGTCAAGTGAAACCTTCGGTGCTCCATGACTGGTATCACAACTGGGCGCTGATTAATTTTCCAATTGGCGAGCTCTTCGAGCTTTTGGAGCTCCTGGATATCAGTTTTCTCAAGCAAAGCACAGGCTTCATACCAGTAGGCAATTTCAAGCTTCCGCCGGAGTGATGCATATTCCTGGAAAAGCTCAGGATCGATCTGCAGACCATAGGTCATTGAAAGTGTAAGGGGACGGGTGAGGCAGAAATCATGTTTCTGTATACCGGTTCGTGTGCGCACCTCGACAAAACCCAGTTGCTTTGGGACTTCAAGCTGCTCTCGTACACTGGCTTTGGAGATGCCAAGTTGCGCGCTTAGCTCGGATATGCTGGGGATAGGTTCATCCTGACGGGCGGCATCTGCGATATACTTGAGAACAGGACTTAGTTCGTTAACCATATTAATCCGATTAATAATATTAATTACTTTTTGATTGTACACGCAGATTTCAAATTAGTCAAGCAAAATTCTTTCCCCAGCTGTTGTGAGAAACCGTTTCCCTGGCAGAAACGGAAAAATAGATCAAAATATGTGTAAATACCTCCAAAATGATAAGCTTCGGGTAAAATAACGGTTTGATAACTTTTAGGTTATCGGATTAACCATGGCGATTAGTGAAGTCAGTATCCCATTTCGATACAAAACCAAACGTAGCAGTGCGGTTAGTTGGGTGGCATCCCATGCTTTACGCCACTGGTATATCTTCCTGGTGGGTATTATTGGAGCGATCGGCAATGCTGCCCTGGCTTCAGTGCCAGCGCTTCAATACGGTCTCGTTTTCGAAAACTTAACCAGCGGAAATCCCTCACCTTCGGTTTTTTTACGAGCAGGTGCAATTGTCGGAATTTCTCAGGTCAGCCGTGGTTTCCTGCAGTTTTTCCGCAATTTTGGTTTTGAGGTCACTGCCCAACGCATCGAACGGGATGTGCGGGATGAGTTTTACATCAGTCTGCTCGGAAAGAGCATGACCTTCCATTCATTGCAGTCCGTCGGCGATTTAATGGCGCGAGCCACCAACGACATACGCGAAGTCAATTATATTTTCAGTCCCGGACTCAACACGGTGCTGGGTTCAATCAACTTCCTTTTCATTCCCCTCGGCATTGCCGTGTCCATCCACCCTGCCCTGCTGCTGACGCCTGTCTTGTTCATCATTTTCTATTTTTTGTCGATAGCTCATTTCCTGAAAATCCTTGAACCTGTCACTCGCGAAGTTCGCTCGACTTTTGGCACGCTCAACAGTCGCCTGGCAGAAGACATCGACGGCGTTGAAACGGTCAAGGCGGCTTCCCAGGAAAAAGCGGAAATCGATCGGTTCAAAGCCAACTCGCAAGCCTTTCGCGATGCTAATGTCAAACAGGGAGATATCGAAGCCCGCTTTATCCCGCTGCTTCTATTAGCTTTGGCGATGGGCTTTGGTTTGCTGCACGCACTGATATTGTACAGGCAAGGGCTGATTCCCTTAAGCAGTGTGATTACATTTTTCAGCGGTCTCTCGATGCTTGGCTTCCCAACAAACAGCTCCATCCGTTCTTATTCGCAGATTTCGCTTGGTCTCGCCAGCGCGCGCAGACTGCTTTCCACCATGAACAGCGAGAACAATCTCGACCAGAATGAATCCGGACACAGTGGTGTTATCAATGGCAAGGTTAATTTTGAGAATGTCAGCTTTGCGTATGATGGCAATAACCTAAATCTGCAGGATATTACTTTTCAAGTCAATCCCGGGCAGACTGTGGCGATAGTAGGGCAAACTGGTTCCGGGAAAACCAGCCTGGTGCGCCTGATCAACCGCACCTATGATCCCCTTTCTGGTAGCGTCAAAATTGACGGGATTGATCTGCGGGATTGGAAACTTGATAGTCTGCGGGGTCAAATCTCAATCATCGAACAGGATATTTTTCTATTTTCAAAGTCAGTTGCCGAAAATATCTCTTTTGGCAAACCAAACGCCACTCTTGATGAGATCATCATGGCAGCAAAAAAAGCCCAGGCAAATGCCTTTATTGAGGAATTACCGGAAGGTTATGATACGGTCATCGGCGAAAGAGGGGCAACCATTTCCGGCGGTCAGCGCCAGCGACTTGCGCTCGCAAGAGCCTTCCTGACGGATCCCAAGATCCTGATTTTGGACGACTCAACCAGCGCTATTGACAGCAAAACCGAAGACGAGATTCAACGTGCGATCAAATTGGCTTCAGAAGGCAGAACCACCTTCATCATCACCCACCGTCTCTCTCAGATTCGTTGGGCTGACTTGATCATCGTTATGCGTAAAGGGCGTATCTCTGCCATCGGCACTCATAATCAATTGATGGAAACCTCGAAATCCTACCGAAATATCTTCGCGGAGGCTAAAGAGTAATGGGCTTCCACCAAGGCCTTACCGCTGAACTCTACGATCGTCAATACAGCAATAAAGTCTTGCTCAGCCGCATCTGGGATTACGCAAAAAAATATCGCAAGTCTATTGTCTGGATGATGATTGCCATCATTCTGCAGGGCTCTTTTGCCGCCTTACCGCCCCTTCTGATCTCAAGGGTCCTTGATGAGGGTATTGCCGGCATACCAAACGAAACTGCGTTCACCATCCTGGTAGCGGGAGTTATCTTTCTGCAAGTCATGGATTTTGTATTCTATTATGTGATCAGACGGCTTTTAACACGCATCACTGCTGATATGAATCGTGATTTGTCCGTGGATGCCTTCGCTGCATGCATCAAGCAGGATCTTGCCTTTCACGACCGCCTGTCGTCCGGGCGCATTGTTTCCCGCATCACCACCGACACGAGCGATTTTTCCATGCTCATCCGCCTGACAATGGATGTAGCAGGCAGCATGGTCCAATCTATCGTCATCGCGATCATCTTGTTCAACACCGAATGGCGGCTCGCATTGGCCTTGATGGCGTTTGTTCCCATCGTGATGCTGGTAGTTTCTCAATTTCGCAAGCTGGCGAGGCGCGTGACCACCCAGGGCATGCGCGCTATGGCAAACGTGAACGCTACCATCAAAGAAACGATCAGCGGCATCTCTGTAGCCAAAAATTACCGCCAGGAAGAAAAAATCTACCAGGATTTCAAAGCCTCCAACAACACTTCTTACAAAGTTAACGTCCAGCGGGGTCTTGTGCTCTCGATCGTTTTTCCAATGATGCGTATCATCAGCGGTATTAGTATTGCGGTTCTGGTCTATTTCGGTGCGTTCAGCGTCACCCAGGGACTGATTACCGCCGGCTCTTGGTATATGTTCCTGCTGGCAAGCGATCGCTTCCTAAATCCGATCTTGAGTATCACTTCCTACTGGACCCAGGTTCAAACAGGTCTTTCTGCCGCAGAACGCATTTTTGCTCTGATCGATTCAAAACATTCAGTCATTCAGAGTGACAATATCAAGGTTGACGGTCTTACCGGCAAAATTGATTTCAACCAGCTTAGTTTTAACTACCCGACCGGTGGAAACGTGCTCGACAATTTTGATCTCCACATTGCCCCCGGAGAAAATATTGCGATAGTAGGTCACACCGGCGCCGGGAAGTCTTCGATCGCCAGGCTGATCACCCGTTTTTATGAGTTCCAACAGGGTGAGCTGCTCATTGATGATCTGGATATCCGCAAGTTCGATCTGCCTGCCCTGCGCCGAAACATGGGTATTGTTACCCAAGTACCCTTCTTGTTTGATGGCACAGTTGAAGAAAATATTCGCTTTGCCGCGCCTAACATCAGCCGGGAAGAGATCACACACCTCGCAAACCAAATCGGCAACGGGGAGTGGCTTGAAACCTTTTCGAATGGGCTTGACACCCAGGTTGGCGAGCGCGGCGCCCATATTTCCATGGGGCAGCGCCAATTAGTGGCTCTGATGCGCGTCCTGGCGCATAAACCCGCTATTTTCATCCTCGACGAAGCCACCGCCAGTATCGATCCTTTTACAGAATACCAGATCCAGCAAGCGCTCGGGTTGATCCTCCAACGCTCAACCAGCATCCTGATCGCTCATCGCCTTTCCACTGTGAGGTCTGCTGACCGCATCATCGTTCTCGATCATGGCACGATCATCGAAGAAGGCAACCACCAGGGCTTACTGGAGCAAGGGGGTCATTATGCGGAGCTATACAACACCTATTTCCGCCACCAGTCGCTGCAATACGTTGAAGAAGCCGGGCAAATCCTTGGCAAAACAAACACCGGCAAAATCGCAGCCTGAAATCCTCTATAATTAGCTATGGAGAATCTATGGCAAAAATAATTGTAGCGATGAGTGGCGGCGTGGACAGCGCAGTAGCAGCGGCTTTGTTGATCAAGCAAGGTTACAATGTGGAAGGGCTAACCCTCCAGCTTTGGCATGCCAACCGAACCAATCAAAAGGGGCTCGAGTCAGCCAGGCAAGTAGCGGTTCAGTTAGGAATCCCATTCCACGTCGTGGACGCTCGCGAATCCTTCCAACGGGAGATCGTGGGCGCGTTCATCGCAAGCCACCTGGCTAATGAAACACCTAATCCATGCGTTCTATGCAACCGTGCCGTCAAGTGGGCTCAGCTCATCAACTTTGCTGACGCACATGGGGCTGAATACGTGGCAACAGGTCATTATGCGCGCATATTTCAGACTCCTGATGGTAAATTTGAACTCTGGCGCGCCAGTGACCTGGCTAAAGACCAATCCTATGTGCTTAGCAACCTGACTCAGCGTGAGCTGCAGAGGTCGATCTTTCCCCTCGGTGAACTACGAAAACCGGAAGTGCGGGCTATCGCGCAAAGCCTTGGTTTGACCGTGTCGGACACACCCGATAGCCAGGATTTGTGTTTCGTTGACCACGAAGATTACCCACAATTTCTGCGCGATTACGCTCCTGCCGCCACCCAACCTGGAGAAATCCGGACCACCAACGGGCAGTTGCTCGGCCAGCACCAGGGGCTGGCTTTTTATACCACCGGGCAAAGGAAAGGCCTGCCTGCCTATAGCGAAGCCCTGTACGTCCTTGAAAAGAAATCTGAAAGTAACACGCTAATCGTTGGCACAGCCAGCCAATTGGGAAGCAGTAAGTTTCTTGTACGTCCTGTAAACTGGATCAGCGGTGCAGTGCCCACTCTGCCTATAACTTGCGACGTGAAGATCAGGTATCGGGCAAATCCAGTAAACTCAACAGTATCCGCTTCTTCTGACGGCGGTGTGATGGTAGAGACCGATCAGCGCCTGCGGGACATTACTCCCGGGCAGAGTGCGGTATTCTACGAAGGCGAAAAGGTGCTCGGAGGAGGCATCATCCGGGCAGATGGAAGGTGAAGATATGAAAAGTAGCGAAATCTCCTTTTTGCAGTTTTCTGACGGCAAATGGCAACCACAAACAAGTCAGATTCCCCTTGAGCAGGCAGTGACATTGATCGTCAACGGCAAACCGTGGATGGATATGCTCTGCACGCCTGCTCTAATCGCTGAACTGGCAGTTGGTTTCCTGTACAACGAAAGGTTGATTAACGCTGCCAAAGACGTTACACGCGTGCATGTCTGCGATACCGCCGATTTTGTTGAGATCGACACCGCTTCGCCCATCAATAAGCCCACAACCTGGATCAAAACCACAGGCTGCGGCGGTGGGCAAACGGCGCAGCGCCTCGAACAGCCAGAAGCGCCCGAGCTTTGCGAAGTCAGCTTGAGCGCTAAAGCAGTCGCCAGCCTGTTGGCTGAATTCATGCAAGTCCAGGATGCCCAGACCACCTCTCGCGGCGTTCACTGTTCGGCCATCTCAGATGGTGAACACATCCTGATGCTGGCTGATGACATTGGCAGGCACAACACTCTCGACAAACTGATGGGCTTCATCTTGCTGCAAAAACCATCTCTCAAACCGTCCATTTTGCTCACCACCGGTCGCATCAGCTCGGAAATGCTGCAAAAATCAGCTCGCATAGGTGTTTCCGTCGTGATCTCCCTCACCTCTCCGAATACCTTCACTGTCCAGTTGGCGAAGGATTGGGGCATGACGCTCATAGGCTATGCCAGAGGTTCACGTTTCAACGTTTACTCGCACCCGGAGCGTTTTTCAGACCTGGGGTGAAGTCTCATCAGGAGAATTTGCTTCTAACAGTAGGATGAACCGGCTTGACTATTCTCCACAAAACGCTACAATAAATTATGTCCGATGGGAAGAGCCCTGCTTGTGCAGGCACCGAAGGGGCAAGCCGACTATGGTGAAACTCTCAGGTAAACAAACCCTTAAACCCCTGAAATCAAAGATAACAGGGGCACAAAGTGTGCCTCTGTTCTAATTACAAGCTTAAAAGGAGCCAAAATGTTAGTGCCAGAAGATCTAAAATATCAGAAAACAGACGAGTGGGTCAAGGTTGAAAATGGTATTGCCACGATCGGCATTACCGACTTTGCGCAGGATTCTCTCTCCGACGTCGTCTTCGTTGAATTCGCCGTCGATCCCGATGATGAGGTAAGCGCCGGAGACAGCCTGGCAACGATCGAATCCGTCAAAGCCGCGGCTGAAGTCGTCTTTCCTGTTAGCGGCAAAATCCTCGAAGTCAATCAGGTCCTCACCGACACTCCCGAGCTGCTGAACTCCGAACCATACACTGGCGGGTGGCTTGCCAAAGTTCAGATCAGTGACGAGTCTGAGCTCGATAAACTGATGAATGCGGCTGAATACGCCGCTTACTGCCAGGACCGCTAAGCCTATGTTCACTCCACACACAAAAGCTGATGTGGAGGCAATGCTCAAAACCATCGGGGTTGGAAAAGTCGAGGACCTCTTCAACGTGGTCCCCGAGAAATACCGTTTCCCTGATTTGAACCTGCCAGAGCCGCTCTCCGAGATGGAAGCGGCTGCTGAATTGGACAGCATCGCCTCAGCCAACGCCACCACCCGCGATTTTATCTGTTTCCTGGGTGCCGGCGCATACCAACACTACATCCCCGCAGCGGTTGATAACCTCCTGCAGCGCGGTGAGTTTTATACGTCTTACACCCCTTACCAACCCGAAATTTCCCAGGGCACTCTCCAGGCGATTTTCGAGTTTCAAAGCCTGATCAGCCTGCTCACCGGCATGGACGTCAGCAACGCTTCTCACTATGACGGCGCTACTGCCGCCGCTGAAGCAGTAATCCTGGCGAACCATCACTTCCGCGGCAAGCGCTCCAAGGTTTTACTTTCCCGCGCGATCAATCCCCAATATCGGGAAGTCATCCGCGGCTATATGCAAGCCAATGCTGCCCTTCACATCGTTGGGGATGATCCCGAAACAGGCATCGAACCCGATTTGAAGAACCTGATAGCCCAAATCGATCTGGACACGTCTCTGGTGATGGTGCAGTACCCCGATTTCTTCGGCCGCATCATTGACTACAAGCCGCTCATCGAAGCTGCTCACGCCCAGGGAGCGCTGGTCGCGGTCGTGGTAAACCCCACCGCATTAGCCCTCCTGACCCCTCCTGGTGAAATTGGCGCCGATATCGTGGTTGGCGAAGGTCAGCCGCTCGGCATTCCGCTTTCTTATGGCGGTCCTTACCTTGGTTTCTTTGCGGTCAAGAATCCTTTATTACGCAAGATTTCCGGGCGTTTGGTCGGCGAAACCGTGGACACTCAGGGTGAACTGGCTTACGTCCTGACCCTCACCGCCCGCGAACAGCACATCCGACGCGAGAAAGCCACCTCCAATATCTGCTCCAACCAGGGGCTCATGGCTCTGGCTGCCACAATTTACATGACTTTATTGGGCAAAACTGGCTTCCAGCAGGTAGCGAACCTCTGCTATCAGAACGCGCACTACACCGCCAACACCGTTCAGGAAGTTCCCGGTTTCAGCCTTCCTTTTAAGGCAACGCCCTTCTTCCATGAGTTCGTCGTCCAGGCTGACCAGGACGTTCCCGAGCTTTTGGTGCACCTGCAGGATCACGGCATCCTCGGCGGTTACGACCTCAGCCAGGACTACCCCGAACTCGAAGGCTGCCTGCTGATGGCAGTTACCGAGATGAATTCACGCGAAGATATCGACTATCTGACCGACGTTTTGAGTGAGGTGGAACATGCGTGAGCCAACCATTTTTGAGCTTTCTTCGCCCGGGCGCACCGGCGTCACCTTCCAGGAACCCGATGTTCCATTGACCGATATTCCCCAGGAATTCGCCCGCGCGAACCTCCCCTTCCCGGAAATCTCGGAGCTCGGCGTGGTGCGTCATTTCACCAAGCTCTCCCAGAAGAACTACGCCATCGACCTTGGTTTCTATCCCCTGGGTTCCTGTACCATGAAGTACAACCCCAAGATCAATGAAGCCATCGCTCGTTACCCAGGTTTTGCAGCCACCCACCCTCTGCAGCCTGAAGATACAGTGCAGGGTAATCTCTACCTGATGTACACCTTGCAAAACTGGCTGGCTGAGATCGGCGGTTTCGCGGATACCACGCTGGAGCCTGCCGCGGGTGCCCAGGGCGAGCTGGTCGGCACGATGATCATCGCCAGGTACCATAAAGACCGCGGTGACCTCAAACGCACCCGGATCCTCATCCCCGACTCTGCTCACGGCACCAACCCTGCCTCCTCGGCTATGCTCGGCTTTGACCCCGTGCAGCTGCCTTCGGATGAGCGCGGCAATGTGGACCTCAAAGCGCTTCGTGAGCTCTGCGATGATAGGCTTGCCGGATTGATGTTCACCAACCCCAACACGCTGGGCTTGTTCGACGAAAACACCGCCGAAGTCATCCGCATCGTTCACGAGGCGGGCGGCCTGGTTTACGGCGACGGTGCCAACATGAACGCCCTCCTGGGTGTATTTAAGCCTGGCAATTGCGGGATCGATGTGATGCACTTCAATCTCCACAAGACCTTCTCCACCCCCCATGGCGGCGGCGGTCCCGGGAGCGGTGCAGTCATGGTCTGCGAAAAGCTGGTTGACTATCTGCCCGATCCGCATGTGGTGATGACCGATCCTGGTGATGAGGAGACCGCTCCAACCTATGGATTTGCGCGCCCTAAGAAATCCATCGGGCGCGTGAAAGCCTTCCACGGTCATTTTGGCATGCTCGTCCGGGCTTACACGTACATCGCGATGCTGGGGCAGGATGGCTTGCGGGATGTGGCTGAAAAAGCCGTCCTGAATGCCAATTACCTGCAGGCAAAGCTGAAAGGCAGCTACACCCTGCCCTATGACCGCTCTTGCATGCATGAATTCGTGCTCGAGGGCTACTGGAAGGATGTGCCGGACATTCGCGCCCTGGATATCGCCAAACGGCTGATGGATTACGATTTCCATCCACCCACAAATTACTTCCCGCTGATCGTGCACGAAGCCTTGATGATCGAACCGACCGAGACGGAAAGCATTGAGACGCTGGACCAGTTCGCCGACGCGATGGTAAAGATCGCCGAAGAAGCCCGCACCCAGCCGGAGCTGCTCAAGAACGCCCCGCATAACACGCCTGTGAAACGCGCGGACGAACTCAAAGCCGCCAAAGATCTCGTTTTCTGCTGCTACCCTGCGGGCGATTGGGATAGGAACAAGTAACCGATTGACGGGCTTTAGCTAACCCATTCCTTTTACTCTCTGAGGCTGATCATTTGCTAGATCAGCCTCTTTGTTTGTCATTGCGACTGCTTGCGTACAGAGTAGGAGCGCAGCTAAACAGTAATCTGCTTACCCTGCCTTCCCTTTTGGGGAACCCGTGACAAGTCAGGGCAGATGAGGATTGGTTGCGGTGGATGAGGTGCTCACCAGCCTTCCCCCCAGAGGAACCCGTGACAAGTCAGCGCAGGTGGGGACCGCTTGCGGTGGATGAGGTGCTCACAAGCCTTCCCCCCGGGGGAACCCGTGACAAGTCAGGGCAGGTGGGGACTGCTTGCGGTGGATGAGGGCTATGTGGGCAATGTTTACCCTCACCCCGGCTTCGCCAACCCTCTCCCAGGAGAGGGTTGTAGTCGCCTCCCCCCAGAGGAACCCGTGACAAGTCAGGGCAGGTGGGGACCGCTTGCGGTGGATGAGGTGCTCACCAGCCTTCCCCCCGGGGGAAGGGGGACCGCTTGCGGTGGATGAGGGCTATGTGGGCAATGTTTACCCTCGCCCCGGCTTCGCCGACCCTCTCCCAGGAGAGGGCTGTAGTCGCCTCCCCCCAGAGGAACCCGTGACAAGTCAGCGCAGATGAGGATTGGTTGCTGTGGGAGTAAATACTGCTCGCTTCACTCCCAGCATCATGACTCCTATCGTACGGATGGGCCTTGGTCCATCCGCTGCCTGGCATACAATCCGAGCGTTAGCGGTGGGAGTAAACCCCCACCGTACGGAGCAAGTACTGCTCGCTTCGCTCCCAGCATCATGACCCCCACCGTATGGAGAAAGCTCCAACTAGATCTAACTGGAGACCGCGCCCAAGTAGACGGACAGACACGGGGGTCTGCCCCTACCAAATAATTCTTGTTTTTCCCAAAGAATCGCATGTAGGGGTAACCCCTTGGGAACCACCCTCTTGAGGGCTGTGGTTACCCTGGGAAGATGCTCCTGATCGCGTCGCCTGCTAGGAGCGCAGCGACGCGGCAATCTGCAGTTCATCCTTGTCGTGCCGGCGTCTTGCGAAGCACCCCAGCGCTTAAAGCGCGTGTGGGCACGCCGCGCACGGGAGGTGACCGAAGGGCTCCGGTTGGTGATGGACGCCTGCGGCGAGAGGCTGTGCTCGGTCAGAGCCCGGCACAATCGTGTGTTGCCAAGCGCGCCCGTCTTTGCGAGGAGCGCAGCGACGCGGCAATCTGCAGTTTATCCTTGATCGTGCCGGTGTCTTGCGAAGCACGCCGCGCACGGGAGGTGACCGACGGTCTCCGGTTGGTGTTGGACGCCTGCGGCGAGAGGCTGTGCTCGGGCAGAGCCCGACACAATCGTGTGTTGAAAAACGTAACTCCCGTCTTCGCGACTGCTTGCGTACAAAGTAGGAGCGCAGCGACGCGGCAATCTGCAGTTCATCTTGTTCTTTCATGGTCTCCTGACCATGAAAGGCTTTTGACCACATGGTCTCCATTTAGACAATGAAAAGCAGATCGCCACGCAAATGAGGCTCGCCATGACTAATCAAAAGGAAAAATGCAGAGACCTGCGGTCAAGGCGCGTGCGCGGTCAAGACACCGGCACGATCATGAGGGTAAAGACCCTCTTCAGTCTCCTGTCCGCTGCGCGGCATGGGTTGTAGGGGTTTGGCATGCCAAACCCGTTTTACCTCCCTTTCGCTTCGCTTCACGGATCTTCCCCTTGGGGAAGCCCATTTCGTGGTAGGGGTTTGGCATGCCAAACCCGTTTTACCCCCCAGAGAAGCCCAATACATGTGGCACTATCTTCGATCTCCGAAAACCTCGCATGGAGACCGGCGGCAACCACGACTTGCCGTTATAATATGTTAAGTAGTCCCAATTCAGTACAATAAGTTTCATGAGATGAGGGAATGAAAAAGATTGTCATCCTGATAAGTGTCTTATTTCTGATCAGTGCTTGTTCGGGATCAAAACAATTAAGCGCTGAGGATATCCAAGCCACCAGCTCCATCGGGATTCAGCAAACCCAACGGGCCAACCCAACCAGCACCAATGCCAGCACACCCACAGATATACACGCCTCAACCCCCACTTTTACCCCAACAAACACTGTACTGCCATCAGAAACTTCCACTGCAACCTCCACCCCCTCGCTAACACCTACGCCTACCCAAACCCAGACACCAACTATTACTCTCCAGGCAATCATTAACGGCGAGTGCCTTCCAACCAACACAAAAAGAGAAGTTGGCATCGTCAAATCCATCATCGATGGCGATACCATCGCTGTAGAGATCAACGGCACCAATTATGTGGTCCGCTATATTGGCATTGATTCGACCGAAGCCACTTCCGACGTCCTTGCCGACCAGGCTACCCAAAAAAATGAAGACCTGGTCCTTGGAAAAACAGTCACCCTCATCATGGACACATCCGAAGTGGACCGTTTCGACCGCTTGCTGCGCTATGTGATTGTCGATGACGTTTTTGTCAATGAAACCATGGTGCGGGTTGGGTTGGCTAAGGCGGTCTCATATCCCCCAGATACTGCCTGTCTCAACACCTTCAGGGAAGCCCAGGGCATAGCAGAAATGGGATTGTTGGGCATATGGGCATCAACTTTCGTCGATCCAGAATCTCGCGAGGATTCTACGCTCCCCACAGCCACAGCACCGCCAGGGGGAACCAGTGTGTGCAATTGCTCAATTGATTACAACTGTTCCGATTTTTCAACCCATTCAGAGGCGCAAGCTTGTTTCAGTTCTTGTGGCGGTTCCAGCACTTATAACTGGTCTGGGATGGATGGAGATCATGACGGTCGGGTTTGCGAAAGTTTACCTTAATTCGTTTTACTGAAAAAAGTATAAAGATAAGAGCAAAATCTTGTTGAAATCGCGCTCGGTGTACGAATATTTAGGTTCAAAACTGGAGTATCCCGTTCCGTCATCGCGAGCCGCTTTTGCGAAGCGATCTCTGGCCGCAAAGAATGTGGGACGAAATTCGGAGACCAGAGGTCAAGTACGTCGCTCGGTCTGCCCACTAGCGCCTCCGGCGTTGGGGTGCTTCGCAACACCGGCGAGAACAGATGCTCGGTCTGCCCACACGCGCTTTCAGCGCTGGAGTGCTTCGCAAGACACCGGCACGATCATGAGGGTAAGGACCCTCTTCAGTCTCCTGTCCGCTGCGTGGCATGGGTTGTAGGGGTTTGGCATGCCAAACCCGTTTTACCTCCCTTTCGCTTCGCTTCACGGATCTTCCCCTTGGGGAAGCCCATTTCGTGGTAGGGGCTTGGCATGCCAAACCCGTGTTACCCCAGGGAAGCCCAAGCTATGGCACTATCTTCGATCTCCGATAACCTTGAATGGAGACCGACGGTCAAGTGCATCGCTCGGTCCCACAGGGAGGCTTCCCTAAAGAGACGCAAGCAGTCGCACTCAGGTGACCAGCGACGAGTAAGGATTCAATAATGAGCTGTCATAAATTATTACAAATAATTGTTGACTTTATGACACACCTAGTATATAATAATAGCGAGAAAGGAGATTGAG
>Ga0079099_1002969_pt1 | contig 14780 bp, 17 predicted proteins | sample ADurb_H2B_02_Slu_FD_77098 | JGI IMG/M metagenome (GOLD analysis project Ga0079099, IMG submission 77098) | Active sludge microbial communities from Illinois, USA, of municipal wastewater-treating anaerobic digesters - ADurb_H2B_02_SludgeMetaT... | ecosystem: Engineered > Bioreactor > Anaerobic >... | reverse complement strand
AATAAAACCTGAAGTAACTTAGACTTCAGGTTCTAGCTCTAAGGATTGACCTTCTTCCAAGGGGGGAAGGTCCTGCAAATCTTTTAAGCCGAAATACTGGAGAAAAAATGCAGTAGTCCCATAAAGAATAGGCTTGCCAATGGTATCTTTTCTACCCACTTCTTTAATTAACCCCTTTTCTAAAAGAGTGTTTAAAGATTTCTCTACTTTTACCCCGCGAATATTCTCTATTTCCGCTCTCGTTAAAGGCTGTTTATAGGCGATAATAGCCAGGGTTTCTAAGGAAGCTGCCGAGAGAGTAGCTGTCTGGGGATTTTTCTTCATTTTCTCAATATAAGGGGCCACCTCCGGCACAGTTACCATCTGATAACCCCCTGCAACTTCGGCGATTTTAATCCCCTGGTCCCGCAGAAGATAATCATCTCTTATTTTTTCCAGACTAGCTCTTATTCTTTTAGGCTCCAAACCCAGAATTTCCGTCAATTCCTTTAAGCTTAGGGGTTTAGCTCCTACAAATAATAAAGCCTCTAGAGCTTTTTCCAGTTCTTTCTCATCCATCGGATTTCCCCTCTAATCCTTCCTCCCAACCCCTCCGCCAAGTAGTGACATAAATAGGGGTAAAGGAAGAATCTTGCCTAATCTTAATCTTTTTCAATCTCACCAGTTCCAAGAGAGCCAGAAAAGAAGTTATCACAGCTAACTTGTTTTTATCCTGGAGGAAAAAATCATCAAATTTGATGGGTCCTTTATTAGACTTTAAAAGATCCATGATTCCTTCCATTCGCTGTTCTATCGTGAATTCTTCCAAAACCACTACCTGAGTTAACTCTTCCTTGACTACCTTTTGGAGGATCTTCTGCAGACGGCTTAATAACTTCTCCAGACTTACCTCACTTAACTCCAGTTCCCGTTCCTCTTCGATACTTTCCTCCTGAGAGCGATGATAGACCTTTTTCTGGAGGCTTTCCCACTGGCTAAAAGTCTGGGCTGCTTTTTTAAACTTCCGATATTCCAGCAATCGTTCTACCAGTTCCTGCTTCATGTCTTGGGCTTGTCCACTTTTTTCTTCTGTCTCAGAATTCTCAGAGACCGGGTCCGGTAGAAGCAAGGCGGCTTTAATCTGTAGAAGATTAATAGCCATTAGTAAGAATTCACTCATATTATCTAAATCCAGCTCTTCAATGGTCTGTAAATAGCTGATATATTCCTCGGTAATTTTAGCTACAGGAATATCATAAACATCTATTTCTTCCTTTTCAATTAGATGAATCAAAAGGTCCAAAGGGCCTGTAAAACTCTCTAATCTAATCTGGTATTTCATTAGAGCCTCATTGCTTTTTTAATTTCTTTTAGATTCCTTTCTGCTACTTCCCGGGCTCGTTCTGCTCCTTTAGCTAGAATTTCCTCAATGACTTCTGGGGTATTCTCCAGTTCTTCCCGTTTGCTTCTAATAGGAGCCAAGAATTCAGTAAGGCAGTGAGCTAAGCGTTCCTTACAGTCTTTGCAGCCGATAGAAGCCCCCCGGCAGCCTTGATTAATCTCTTCAATTGCTTCAGGGTTAAATAACTTCTGGAAGGTATAAACTGTGCACACATCCGGGTTACCAGGGTCATTCCGCTTAACCCTTTGAGGATCAGTAATCATCATTCGCACTTTGCCCCCAATTTCTTCTCCCGAAGCGGACATAGTAATATAATTATCATAGCTTTTGCTCATCTTTCGCCCATCAATCCCCGGAAGAACGGCGAATTTGGTTAGTTTAGCCTGGGGAATGGCAAAAGTTTCTCCATAAAAATTATTGAACCTACGAGCAATTTCCCTGGTTAGTTCAATATGAGGCACCTGATCTTCCCCCACAGGAATAGTAGTAGCCTGATAGAGTAAAATATCTGCCGACATTAAAACTGGATAACCCAAGAAACCATAAGTAGAAATATCCCTGGTTTCCAACTGCCGCAATTGCTCCTTATAAGTAGGACAACGCTCTAACCAGGATAGAGGAGTAATCATGGAAAGCAGTAAATGCAGCTCTGCATGCTGAGGGACATGGGACTGACGGAAGATGCAGCACTTCTCCGGGTCCAGCCCAGCACTAATCCAGTCAATAGCCATCTGTCTCATGTTCTTTTGCAAGGCAGTAGTATCTTCATAACCGGTAGTTAATGCATGCAAATCTACAATACTAAAAAAGCATTCATATTCATCCTGCAATTTTACCCAGTTATCCAAAGCTCCTAAATAGTTTCCCAGATGTGGTCGGTCAGCAGTAGGTCTCATACCACTAAAAATACGTCCTTTTTTCTCCATCTCTTCTTCCTCCTTTGCTTCTTCTAAAAAATAGGAGCTCCCTTAATTAAACTAATTAAAAACATAAAAAAGCTAGTAAAAGGCATCATAATAGTGCCCAGGGCTCCTGTGGCTACTAAAAGAATTAAAACCCAAAATCCATATTGTTCAATCTGTCCCATATATTGAGAGTAATAGTAGGACTGTTTAGGGGGCAGAAGCATCCCCAATACTTTTGAGCCATCTAAAGGGGGGACAGGAATCATATTAAAGACAGCAAAAAAGATATTATAAATAATTAGAATATCAAACATTCTATCCACTATAGTCATGACTGCAAAGGGCAGGGGTAGAAAAGAAAGGATTCTTGCCAGAATGGCTATAGCTACAGCTAAGCTAAGATTAGATAAAGGCCCCGCCAGGCTCACCCAAAGTGTTCCCTTTTTGTAGTTGTCAAAATTGCGGGGGTTAATGGGCACGGGTTTGGCCCAGCCGAACTTAAAGAGTATTAACATCAAAGCTCCAATAGGATCAATGTGTTTCAAAGGATTGAGAGTAAGACGGCCGTACATTTTGGCAGTAGCATCACCAAAATGAAGGGCAGTTCTAGCATGGGCATATTCATGGATAGTTACTGCCGTTAAGAGACCTACGGCAATAAAGATAAAATTATACAGGTCAAAGATCATCTGATTAATCATTTTTCCCCTCCTTTAATCTCTTCTCCATAAGATTTTTAGCCAGACTTAATTCCTCTTCCTTATTCCGAACTAAGTCATCCAATCTAGCCTTTCTTACTTCCTGTAAAACGTCTTTAAACAAGGGACCCGGTTTATAACCTAACTTCATCAAATCCTTGCCGGTAATGTCCATTTTTAGGTTCTTCAATTTCTGCAGAAAAAGAACAATTCGCTTCTTCACCTTATAACCTTGAGTCTTAGCCAGAAAGAAACAAAGTATCCCCAAAGGAAAAGCTGCCAGTTTTTCATCAATTTCGCTAGGTTTAACCTGATCCTGTTGCAGAAAATCTTCTACTAATTTAAATTGGTTGGCCCCCAAGAGAAGTTTTTCTATATCTTCTTTAGTAAATTCTAGAATACTAGCAATATTTTCTATTTCTTCATCTTCTAGTTTATGTACTAAGATTAAAAAGTAAACTAAAATTTTCTCTCTTTCTTTAAGATCTTGAGCAAAATGATTGAGAATCATCTCTCCATGGGCTAAAAGGTGAGCAATTTCCTTATCGAGCTTTAATTGAGGATTAATATAGCTTAATAGATTCCAGTCTTGCGCTCTTTTTAAGACTTTAAAAGGCTTCTTCTCCTTAAGGATTAACAAAAATTCATTCTTCAAACGAGTTCCACTCAACTGAGTCAGTACTCCCATGGATAAAGCATGCCGAATAAAGCCTGCAGTTTGTTCTTCAATTTTAAAGTTATACCTTTGTTCAAACCTAAAAGCTCTAAAAATTCTGGTAGGATCTTCAATAAAGCTGAGATTATAAAGAACCCGGACCCAACCGTTCTGTAAATCCTTCTGACCGCCAAAAAAGTCTACCAATTCTCCGTATTCAGAAGGATTAAGCTGCACTGCCATAGCATTAATGGTAAAGTCTCTGCGGTAAAGGTCTTGCTTAATAGAACCCACTTCTACCGTGGGCAATACTGCAGGATATTCATAAAATTCTCGTCGGGAAGTAGCAACATCTAGTTTCTGTCCGTCAGGGAGATTGAGAGTAGCTGTGCCAAAATCTTTATGTATCCTTAATAGTCCGCCTAACTCCTGGGATAAGTACTGGGCAAACTCCATGCCGTCCCCTTCAACTACCAAGTCAATATCCAGATTTCTTTTGCCTAGTAGTAAATCCCTAACAAAGCCTCCTACTACAAAGACCTTCTGCCCTTTCTGTTGGGCCAGTTCACCGACTCGATGAAGCAAACATTGAATCTCTAAAGGCAATCTTTCTCTCATTAAGCCTTTAACATTCTTTCTTTCCCAGATATTTTGAGTCTCAATAATCTCTTCTTGTTCCTCTTCTTCTTCCTCGTGGAAGTTTCTTAGAATATCGGTACGACTGACTATCCCCAGCAGGCGTTGATTCTCCACTACTGGAAGTCTGCCAATGTCATGTTCTATAATTAGTTTCTGAATATCTTGGAAGGTAGTATCGGGATCAATAGTAACAATTCTGCTGGACATAAAACCTTTTACTGGCAAATGGGTATACCCGTGCTGTCTGGCTTTGTCTACATCCCGTCGGGAAATAATACCTTTTAGCCTCCCCTCGCCATCCACTACTGGAAGACCGGTATGACCATAGCGGGCCATAATCCTTTCCGCTCCCCGGATACTGGTTTCGGGAAAAATAGTTTTTACCGGAGAGGACATGATATCCCGAGCTACAAAAAGAGGTTTTACCTTTTCCAAGATTAGATCGTAAAGCTGATTATATACCTCTGGTAGCTTTCTTCCTTTAATAGCAGTGGAAGCGGCTTTACTATGCCCACCTCCCCCTAAAGGACGTAGAATGTCGTTCACCCTTACTTCTTTAGCTTTACTCCGGGCTACAATATGGACTCGATTACCCATCTGGGCCAGGATAAAAAGAGCATCTGGATTTTCAATGCTCTGGACTTTATAGGCTAAAGAAGCCAAACCATCTATATAGTCATTGGCTACCGCTTTAGCCATAATTATCTTCAATCCTTGAATTTGATAGGTTTCCATAGAAGCTAGCAAATGGTTAAGAACATCTCTTTGTTCCCCATCTAAAGGACGACCAATAAATTCTCTTATTACCTTCAAATTGGCTTTAGCAGCCAGCAGAAAAGCTACGGCTTCCACATCTCTATGGGTAGTAGAGGAATAGGTAAGGCAGTCAGTATCGCCATAGATACCTAAAGCTATGACTGTAGCTTCCATCGGAGTTAAAGGGATTCCCCGTTCTTTAATCATTTCTACCAGCATGGTAGCTGTAGCCCCTAAGGGCTCAATAATATGTATGTTTCCCTGTAAATTATCATTACCTACATGGTGGTCATAAATATGAATATCTAATCCTTCTTTAGTCAAAATATCTTGAAATTTACCAATTCGGTTGCGAACGGCAGTATCAACAATAATTAGTCTGGCAGCTTCATTGACATCCACCTGGCTAATTTGTTTGATATCAAAGAGGTCTTTATAAAAAGACATGAACTCTTTAACTTCCCGGCTGAGCTTCCCTGTAAAAACCATCCTAGCCTGAGGATAAAGCTTGTGGGCGGCTACCATGGAAGCTAGAGAGTCAAAATCGGTATTCCCATGGCTGATAATGAATTCCACTAGCAATCATACCTTCCTGATAATTTTTTTAGGGTAGGAAAATCCTACCCTAGTATTGACAAATCTATCATAATTATTTTCTATTTTATTCCCCAGAATTCCTTTTTTCAACTAAATAATTCTTAAACCTGTTTACCAGTTCAAAGGACAATCTATGTATAGGAGTCACCCCATATTGTTCTAAAGCTAGAACATGCTCCCGAGTACCATAACCTTTATGCTTGGCAAAACCATATTGAGGGTACTGATTGTGCAACTCTTCCATCAATCTATCCCGGGTTACTTTAGCTATGATGGAGGCAGCTGCAATAGAGGCACTAATGCTATCCCCTCCTACTAAAGCTAGATAGGGTAATTGAAAGGCAGGAGCACTGTTCCCGTCAATTAAAAGATACTGGGGACTTAGATTCATATTTTCCACTGCTCTTTCCATGGCTTTATGGGTAGCACGTAAAATATTAATTTGATCTATTTCCCTAGGCTGGGACATTCCTACACCCACCGCCACAGCCTGCTCACAAATAGCAGAATACAATTCGTTCCTTTTGATGGCTGATAATTTTTTCGAGTCATTTAACCCCGGCAGAAAGAACTCCTGGGGTAAAATGACAGCAGCAGCCACTACTGGTCCTGCCAAAGGTCCTCGCCCAGCCTCATCAATACCAGCTATTAAGTTATAACCCCGCTCTAACAGTTTACTTTCCCAACTATATAAAGAGATTAATCTCTTTTTTTCCTCTTCCATTCCAGTAAGCCAACTTTGATACTTCTCGCCTAATTCCCGGACTTTCTTCCGAGAATCCAGAGCCAATCCATCTAAAAATTCTCCCCTTAAGTCTAAACTCTGCTTTCTAGCTTTTAAAAAAACATTGATTTCTTGAACAGATAACTGACTAAAATCCATAGTTCTACATTCCTTCCGGTTTCTCTAAAGTAACCTTGCCTAAAAGACCTTTGCGAAATTCTTGTAAAATTAGATTGAAAGTCTTATTCTCATCTAATACTCCACCGGAAGCTAGGCATCCTCGTTTTCTGCCGATAACTTCTAACAATTCTTGGGCAGTTTCCGGAATATTTTCTAACTTATATCTTTCCTGCAGGATTTGGACTTTGTTCTCTTTTAGATAATTCAATAGCCAAAAAACTACCTCTTCTACCGGAAAGACTTCGTCACTAATAGCACCAGTAGCGGCTAATCGCCGTCCCACCTCTTGATCTTCGAATTTAGGCCATAAGACTCCTGGAGTATCTAAAAGTTCCATGTCTCCTGCAATCTTAATCCACTGTTTGCCCTTAGTTACCCCTGGTCTATTCCCTACCTTGGCACTATTCTGTTTGGATAATTTATTAATAAAAGAGGATTTACCCACATTAGGAATACCTAAAACCATAATCCTAATAGGTCTGGCATTCCCCCGTTTTTCCTTGATTCTGGCCATTTTTTCCTTCATGGCTTCTCTAATAGCATTAACTAGTTTATTCAGACCTTGTCCCTTCACCGCATCAATAGGAATAGCAACTAACCCTTGTTCCTGAAAATATCTAACCCATTGATCCAAAATCGCAGGATCTGCTAAATCCGCCTTGTTCAAAGCTAAAACCCGTGGTTTTCTTTCCACTATTTGTTCAATATCAGGATTGCGACTACTATAAGGCAGGCGGGCATCCAATATCTCCACCACCAAGTCGATGGCTATCAAATTTTCTTTGATTAATCTTTTGGCTTTTGCCATATGCCCAGGATACCATTGAATTGTCAAGAATACTACACCTTCCCTCTCTACAGATAACTTACTTCACTAAACCAGCCCTAGAAAAAGGCCAATAGATGACCATGGCTTTCCCCACTATATTCTCTCTGGGTAGCGCTCCCCAAAAACGGCTGTCTTCGCTGTTATTCCGGTTATCACCTAAGACAAAAAGATGGTTAGGCGGTACCTGATAAGGACCGTAGTTGCCTACAAAGCTCTCCTTAATATACGGTTCCTCTAGTTTTTTATCTTCAACATAGACTTCTCCATCTCTTATTTCTATTTTCTCATTTTCTAAAGCAATTACTCTTTTAATAAAATCTCTTTTGGGATCTAAAGGGAATTTAAAAACAATTACATCTCCATGCTGGGGTTCCTGGAAGCGATAGATAAATTTATTGACTAAAATTCTATCTCCAGGCTCTAAGGTAGGCTCCATGGACCTAGAAGGAATAAAAAAGGCTTGGACTACAAAAGTAATCAAGAAAGCCGCAATTCCCACGGAAATAACTACTACTTCCAATAACTCTCTGATTTGTGATTTTTCTTTTACCCTCGAATTCTCTTTCATCTAATAATCTCCCCTAACTTTTCCCTAGTTAGAACACTTAAATATAATAAGAGGGACCAGTTGCCTAGTCCCTTTGTTCTACTAAGTAGATTACTATCTTGTTGTTCTTTCTTTAACCTTGGCAGCTTTACCTACTCTATCTCTTAAGTAGTAAAGTTTTGCTCTTCTAACCTTACCGTGACGAGTTACCTCTACTTTAGCTATTCTAGGAGAATGTAATGGGAAAGTTCTCTCTACTCCTATACCTTGGGAGATTTTTCTCACTGTAAAGGTTTCTCTGATGCCACCATTCTTTCTCTTGATGACAATTCCTTCGAAAATCTGGATTCTTTCCTTATTGCCCTCGATAACCTTCACGTGAACCTTTACAGTATCACCAATTCTAAATTGAGGTATATCTTGCTTTAATTGTTCTTTCTCAAGAATATCCATAATGTTCATTCCTTTTCCCTCCTTCCCCTCAGGCGTTCATAATCTTTTCTTCATCCAAGACAGAGGACCACCCTTTTTCACAAAGACTATTATAGCATACTGTCAAGGAAAACTCAAGACTTTTCCAGTTCATCTCGGATTTCCTCTAAGATTTGACTATCTTCTTTAGTTAAGCCAGCATTCTGCAAAAGATCATTTCTTCGTAGATAGGTCCTCCGGAGAGATTCTTTTCTTCTCCATTGGGATATTCTCCCATGATGCCCGCTAAGTAAAACTTCGGGAACCTTCCAACCTCGAAAATCTGGGGGCCTAGTATAATGAGGATAGTCTAGGAGCCCAGCGTAAAAAGAATCTTGTTGAGTAGATTCCGCTTCTTTTACTACCCCAGGAATCATACGGGCCACACTATCCACAATGACCATGGCCGGTAATTCTCCCCCGGTTAAGACATAATCCCCAATAGAAAGCTCATCAGTCACCAAATGCTCCCTAACTCTTTCATCGATTCCTTCATAGTGACCGCAAAGGAAAATCAAATGCTCTTCCTGAGCTAATTCCTTAGCTTTTTCTTGATTAAAAACTTCTCCTTGGGGGCACATCAGGATTATCCGAGATTTCTTCATTCCCCTTTGGGCTAAAATATGTTCTACCCCTCGGAAAATAGGGTCAGGTTTCATCACCATACCCGCTCCCCCGCCATAGGGATAGTCATCTACAATTTGATGCTTATCCTGAGTAAAATCCCGTAAATTATGGATATAGATTTCTAAAATCTTCTTTTCTCTGGCTTTTTTAAGAATGCTTTCACTAAAAGGACCCTCAAACATACCAGGGAAAATGGTGATAATATCAATTAACATAGTCCCTCCAGAGGATCGATTAACATCCTTCTGCTCTCCAGATTGATTTCCTTAACCACATCTTTAATAGCAGGAATCAAGATTTCCTTCTTCCCATTCTTAACTACATAAATATCGTTGGAAGTAACCTGCAGGACATCCTCTATGCGGCCTAGCAGCTCTCCTTCTAAAGTAAAAACTTCCAAACCTATAATATCTTTAATAAAATAATGTCCTTCAGGCAACTCGACAGCCTGCTCTGGCTTAACCTTTATGTAGACATTCTTTAATTTTTCCGCCTGGTCCATAGTCTCGCAGCCAACCAGTTTGAGAATAATAAACTGTTTATGGTATCGTACTGCTTCTATTTGAGTTTCCTGCAAGCCCCCCGGGAGATCTAGAAGAACACTGTCTAAATCCAAATAGCGCTCCGGGAAATCAGTCAGAGGCAGTACCCTTACTTCTCCCTTATGCCCTTGGGTATTGACAATTTGTCCAATTACAAAAAAATCTTCCATCTTCTTCTCCCACAGCCTATCTGAATTCTAAGATTTTACCATCCTCTACCACAATCTCTGCTTTTAAAACTTCTTCTAAATTATCTCCAACTCTGATCTCAGCTATTCCTTCTACTGTGCCTTGAAACACTTCACTGCCTAATTCCATGGCAGAAATTTCCCGAGCACGATTGAGAACACTATCTTTATTTTTCTGAATATCTTCTTTTTGCAGAGTTAATTGCTGACGGATTACTACCGCTTGAGCAGGATTAGATTTACCAACTTCCCCTAATAAATCTTTCATTTTTTGTTCTAGTGCCTGTATTTCCCCATCTAATTTATTGGCAATATCCTGATAATCTTTAACTAACTTTTTCTGCAAGTTTTCAGTCAGTTTAGCTTTTACTGTAACTTCTCTTCTAATCTTCATTTTTCCACTCATCATTTGGCCTCCTATCAATAATAATGGAAAGGTTAGAGATAAAAACATTATTACCTCTAACCTTTAAGAATATACTTTAAATAATTTCTACAATCACTCTTTTTCCATCTTTAGCAGCCGCTGCTTTCACTACAGTCCGAATAGCTTTAGCTATCCGGCCTTGTTTACCAATGATTTTACCTACATCCTCTGCTGCAACTCTTAGTTCGAGAATAATGGATTTTTCCCCTTCGACTTCACTAACATCAACCTCTTCTGGAGTGTCTACCAAAGACTTTGCTATAAACTCTACTAACTCTTTCATTGGTTACACCTCCCTAAAGCTCTACGCTTTTTTCTTTGCTTGCTTTGTTTCAGCAAATTTCTCCCAAATACCAGCTTTGTTTAAAACTGATTTGGCAGTATCAGAAGGTTGAGCTCCTTTTTGTAACCAATCTAAAGCCTTTTCTTCATCTATCTTAATTTCAGCTGGTTCACTAATAGGATTATAGGACCCTAAGATTTCGATGAATCTACCATCTCTAGGTGCCCGTGAATCAGCCACCACTAGTCTATAGAAAGGTTTCTTCTTTGCTCCCATTCTTGTCAATCTGATTCTTACAGCCATTTTTTCACCCCCCTTTCCCATTTCAGCTGCTAACCTGTTTTATCTAAAGAAAGACATAAGTCCTCCTTTTTTAGCCATCTTCTCCATATTGGTAAACTGTTTCATCATTTTTCTGGACTGTTCAAATTGCTTTAGCAAACGATTAACTTCTTGGACAGTAGTCCCGCTGCCTACAGCAATCCTCTTTCTCCTACTACCATCAATCATGTCAGGATTTCTTCTTTCATCCCTAGTCATAGAGCAAATAATGGCTTCCAGCCTCTTCATTTGCTTTTCATCCACTTTCAAATCTTTTAACTGCTTCATGTTGCCCATACCAGGCAGCATGGCTAGTATTTCATCTAGAGGACCCATTTTATTCATCTGCCGCATTTGATCCAAAAAATCTTCCAAATCAAAAGTTTGATTTTTCATTTTTTCATGCAGCTGTTTAGCTTTATTTTCATCCAGATTGGCTTGAGCCTTTTCGATTAAAGAGAGGACATCCCCCATTCCCAGAATACGAGAAGCCATTCTTTCAGGATGGAAGGGCTCTAAAGCATCAAGTTTTTCCCCTAGTCCTACAAACTTCACTGGTTTTCCAGTGACTGCTTTGATGGACAGGGCGGCACCCCCTCTGGCATCTCCATCCAGTTTGGTCAAGATTAGACCATCCACACCTAGAGCCTGATCAAAACTTTCTGCTACATTAACAGCATCCTGACCAGTCATGGCATCTACTACTAGAAGAATTTCATGAGGATGAACTTGACTTTTAATCTGCTTTAGTTCCTCCATCAATTCTTCATTAATATGCAAACGGCCTGCGGTGTCAATCAGCACTAAGTCTCTGTTATGAGACACGGCATGCTCTACCCCTGCTTTAGCTATATCCACTGGACTTTGTTTATCTCCCATGGAGAAGACAGGGATATTTAACTTTTCACCTAAAACCTGCAGTTGCTTAATAGCTGCTGGGCGATAGATATCTCCAGCTACTAAAAGAGGTCTTTTACCCTGCTTTTGCAGCAAATTAGCTAATTTACCCGTGGTAGTAGTCTTACCTGCTCCCTGAAGACCCACCAGCATCACCACAGTAGGCGGCTTGGCAGCTACACTGATTTTGCTTTGCGTGCCCCCCATTAACTCAGTCAGTTCGTCATTAACAATTTTGATGACTTGCTGACCTGGAGTCAAACTTTCTAAAACTTCTTGACCAAGGGCCTTTTCCTTCACCCGCTTAATAAAGTCTTTAACAACTTTAAAACTTACATCAGCTTCTAGAAGTGCTAAGCGGACTTCCCTCAAGGCTTCTTCTAAGTCTTTTTCTGTGAGCTTGCCTTTTTTCTTTAGTCCACTAAAAATCTCTTGCAGTTTCTCAGATAGATTAACAAAAACCATAGCCTTTTCCCCCTTTCAGGCTTTCAATTAGGAGAATTAAAGGAAACTAAGGCTCGATGAATTCTTTCACTATTTCTTCAATAGCATCCACTAGCTTTTCTTTAGGAGCGGTTTCTGATTTTAGCTGCTGTAGGTATTCTAGAATCTGAACCATCTTCTCCCGTTCTCTTTGATACCTGGCAGCTAAGCCTAACTTAGCTTCATATTCCTCTAAAATCTTTTCGCCCCGGCGTAAAATATCATAGACAGCCTGTCGGCTAATCTGAAATTCTTCACCGATTTCCCCTAAGGACAAATCGTGATGATAATATAGTTCTAAATACTCCCGTTGTTTGGAAGTAAGCAGTTGTCCGTAAAAGTCGTAGAGTAAAGGAATTTCATTTAGTTTATCTTTCATGAAACTTCCCCTTTTCTTGTTAAGGATATAACCTTTACATTGGTAGTATAGCTTAGTTTTCTTACTCTGTCAAGTCTTTTTCTGCAAAGAGAGCTTCCACAAACTCATCGGCATGGAAGTTTTGCAGATCGTCAATACCTTCGCCTACCCCAATTAACTTAATAGGCAGATCTAAATCATGGGCAATGGCGATAACTACTCCGCCTTTAGCGGTACCATCTAACTTAGTCAAGACTATGCCCGTTACTTCTACTGCCTCTTTGAAAATCTTCGCTTGACTTAAGGCATTTTGTCCGGTAGTAGCATCCAAAACCAAGAGGACTTCGGAAGGAGCATTAGGCAGTTCTCTTTGAATCACTCTTTTGACCTTTTTTAATTCTTCCATTAAATTGTCTTTAGTATGTAGACGGCCTGCTGTATCAATGATGACTATCTCACTTTTTCTAGCTTTAGCAGCTTGAAGAGCATCATAGACTACTGCTGCCGGATCAGAGCCTTCAGCATGCTTAATCACATCCACCCCTGCTCTCTGTCCCCAAACTTCTAATTGGTCGATAGCTGCGGCCCGGAAAGTATCCCCAGCGGCAATTAATACTTTTCTTCCCTCATTCTTCAACTTGGTTGCAACTTTGCCAATAGTAGTAGTCTTTCCTACTCCATTGACTCCTACTACCATAATTACTGCTGGATTGTCATCTAAAGTTAAAGGAGCTTCCTCTTCCCCCAGAATCTCACCAATTTTCTTTTTCAGCCACGGTTTTACATGGCTGGTATCCTCAATTTCCTTAGCTTTATAAGCCTTTCTTAAACCATCAACCAATTCCATACTAGTCCGAACCCCAACATCAGCCTGGATTAGAGTCTCTTCTAATTCTTCTAAGAGGTCTTCATCAATAGGCTTACGGCCAGTAAAGATCTCCTCTACTTTTTCTACAAATCCCTGACGGAATTTGCTCAACCCTTCTTTTAACTTACTAAACATTCCTTCTCCTCCTTTAGCTAGCTCTTTCTGTTAATTTCACCGAGATCAGCCGGGAAACTCCAGGCTCCTCCATGGTCACTCCATATAAAGCATCCGCTGCTTCCATAATCCCTTTGCGATGGGTAATAACAATGAACTGGATTCTTTCCGAAAATTCTTTTAAAAGATCTGCTACCCGTTTGACGTTGGCATCATCAAAAGCAGCGTCTATCTCGTCTAGAAGACAGAAAGGACTTGGATTGACCTTTAAGATTGCAAATAGCAGAGCTACTGCCGTTAATCCTTTCTCTCCCCCGGAAAGTAAAGTTAAATTCTGAAGTTTTTTACCTGGTGGCTGCACCATAATATCAATTCCCGTCTCCAAGACCTTTTCGGGATCAGAAAGAGAAAGATGAGCTTTCCCTCCATTAAAAAGCCTCTGAAACATTGACTTGAACTCTTCTTGAATTTGATTAAAAGTTTCTAAAAACCTTTTCTTCATAATCTCATCTATTTCTGCTAGAAGCTGCTCTAAAGATTTCTTGGCAGCCTGCAAATCTTGAGATTGCTCTTCTAAAAAGTCATGGCGTTCTTTTAAATTTTCATATTCTTCAATAGCGCCCAAATTGACTGGTCCCAGGTCACTAAGTTGCTGCCGCCAATGTTGGGCTTCTTGCCCTAAACTCGCCCTTTTCTCTTCCACTAAGAGTAAAGACTGGCTTTCCTCTGGAGGCTGTGCAGAAAAGTCGGCCTGAATCTGCTCTAATTGGTGGGTTAGTTCTGCCTCTATCCGTCCTTTCTCCAGAGCAATTTGCGCCCATTCTTTTTCCAGGTTATTTAAAGTCCGGTCTAAAGATTTTTTACTTTTTTCCTTTTCTTTAGAAGTCTTTTTGAGACCTTCTTCCTCTTCTTTCAACTTCTCTACTGCTATGACCTGCTGGTTCTTACTGGCCAGCATCTCCTTTAGCCTTTCTTTCTTGTCAGCTATCTCTTGCTCAATATTTTTAATCTGCTCTTCCAGTTTGGCAAAGTCTCTCAGGCTAAGAGATTGTTCCTGGAGAAGTTCTTCCAGTCTTTCTTTATTCTTGTTGGCATTAAACTCTCCATTAACCCTTTCCTGAATTAAAGCTGCCAAGTGCACCTTCAACTGGGTTAGCTGTTCTTTCTTCCCCTCTATATACTGAGTCTTCTCCAGTAACTCCTGCTGATTAACGCTAATTTCCGCTTCTAACCTCTCCTTATTTTTCTCCAAAGAATTGAAATTATCCAATCCCTCTTGTTCTTTCTGTT
>Ga0079099_1554661_pt1 | contig 15338 bp, 12 predicted proteins | sample ADurb_H2B_02_Slu_FD_77098 | JGI IMG/M metagenome (GOLD analysis project Ga0079099, IMG submission 77098) | Active sludge microbial communities from Illinois, USA, of municipal wastewater-treating anaerobic digesters - ADurb_H2B_02_SludgeMetaT... | ecosystem: Engineered > Bioreactor > Anaerobic >... | reverse complement strand
GGTCAGTAACCAGCCATCAACTGATTTACAGGTGTAATACCAGGAATATTAAGTAACAAAAAACGGCCCCTTCTCTCAGGGGCCGTTTTTTGTATAAAACAAAATTTAGCCGTGCTTCAGCGCAGCCTGCGCAGCTGCCAGGCGAGCCAAAGGCACACGGAATGGTGAGCAGCTGACGTAGTTGTTGCCAATTATATGGCAGAACTCGATTGAGCTTGGGTCACCGCCGTGTTCACCGCAGATTCCGACTTCCAGTTCCGGACGAACGGCACGACCATCTTCAATCGCGCGTTTCATCAGGCGGCCAACACCTTCGCGGTCAAGCTGCTGGAAGGGGTTCTTTTCGAGGATACCCTTCTCAACATACACACCCAGGAAGGTGCGCTCCGCGTCATCGCGGCTGTAGCCAAAGGTCATCTGGGTAAGATCGTTGGTGCCAAAGGAGAAAAATTCGGCATATTTGGCAATCTCAGCAGCGGTTACCGCAGCACGAGGGATTTCAATCATGGTACCAAATTTGTAGCTGACCTCCACACCCTTCTCAGCCATCACGTCCTTGGCAATTTTCACCAATGTAGGCTGGACTTCCTTGAGCTCGTTCACGTGCCCGGTGAGGGGGATCATTACTTCGGGGTGTGGATCAAAACCATTAAGTTTGGCATCGCAGGCAGCTTCAAAAATCGCGCGAACCTGCATCTTCATGATGTCGGGGTAAACGATGCCCAAGCGGATGCCGCGCAAGCCCATCATGGGGTTGCTTTCGTGCATTCCCTGGACAATGTCAAGCATCTGCTGTTTTTCTGCCAGGCCTTCGGTAATACCCTTGGCTTTCAGGGTGGCAACTTCAGTCAGCAGATCTTCCAGGCTTGGCAGGAATTCATGCAACGGGGGATCGATCAGGCGGATGATCACTGGCAGACCGGTCATCGCTTCAAAGAGTCCGTAGAAATCACTGCGCTGTAGAGGCAGGATCTTCTTGAGCGCGCCAAAGTAAGCCTTTGATTCAGGCGAATTCTCAATTTTGTCCTTTTGTGCGTCAATTTCAGCCTTCAGAGCGACTTTGTCTTGCTCGCTGAGGCTTCGTCCTTCAAGGCGACCAGCAGCATATGCATTTTCGAGCTGTTCAAGGCTGTTCAACATACGCTGGGTGGCTTCAGCGTTCATGATCATCAACTGTACATCTGGCAGGCGCGTAACTTCAAAGAACATATGCTCAGTTCGGCAAAGACCGATTCCCTTGGCGCCATAAGAACGGGCGCGCCTGGCATCAGCGGGATAGTCAGAATTTGCCCAGACCTGCAGGCGGGCAACTTCGTCTGCCCAACCCAGGAGCGTCATGAGTTCTTTCTGTTCTGAGATATCCGGAGTGGTAAGACTAAGCTGACCAACAAAAACCTCACCGGTGGTTCCATCGAGAGAGATCCATTCGCCTTCTTTGACGGTGATACCATGGCAGGTCATCTCGCGCTTATTCAAATCGATCACAATATCCGAGGCACCAACCACACAGGGGACACCGAACTGGCGGGCAACCACTGCAGCGTGCGAGGTGGCACCACCTTCACTTGTGAGGATACCTTTGGCTGCCAGCATACCGTGCACATCATCCGGCTTGGTGAATGGCCGCACCATGATGACATCCTGTTTTTCAACATTGTGCATCTTTTCAATCGTATCTGCATCGAAATAGATCCGACCTACCGCAGCACCCGGAGATGCGTTAACACCCTTAGCATAATAGCGTCCTTCTGAACGGGCTTTTTCTATGTCTGTTAGCGAAAACTGGGGATGCAGCATTTGATCGATCTGTTCAGGGGTGACCCGATTGAGTGCGGTGGGCTTGTCGATCAAACCTTCCTCCACCATATCGTGAGCGATTTTGATGGCGGCCTTTGCGGAGCGTTTGCCGTTTCGGGTCTGGAGCATCCAGAGCTTGCCGTGTTCAATGGTGAACTCAACATCCTGCATGTCCTTGTAATGTTTTTCAAGGCGAGCGGTGATTTCAGAAAACTGATTGTAGACTTCCGGTAATTCCTCTTTCAAGCCAGAGATCTTGGAGGCATTGCGAATGCCAGCCACAACGTCTTCACCCTGGGCATTCATCAGATATTCACCAAACATGACCTTCTCACCCGTCTGGGGATCGCGGGTGAACGCGACACCAGTACCAGAGTCGCTGCCCATATTGCCAAAAACCATCGTCTGGATGGTCACGGCAGTACCGAGGTCGTCAGGTATATTCTCACGACGGCGATAGTCAATAGCACGTTTGGAATTCCAGGAGTCAAACACGGCTTTGACAGCCAGCTCAAGCTGTTTGTAAGGATCCTGCGGAAATTCAAAACCCATCTGCTCACGAACAACTTTCTTGTAGGTTTCGGTGATAATTGCCCAGTCGGCTGCGGTCATTTCAAGGTCGCTCTTGTAACCTTTTTGCTGTTTGTAGGCTTTCAGAGGTTCTTCGAAATGTTCGTCATCGATGCCCATCACAACGGTGCCGAGCATATGAATTAAGCGGCGATACGAATCATTAACGAAACGTTCGTCACCACTTTGGACTACCAACCCTTTTGCCACTTCATCATTCAAGCCAATATTCAAGACAGTGTCCATCATGCCAGGCATCGAGAATTTGGCACCTGAACGGCAGGATACCAGTAACGGATTGACGGGGTCACCAAATTTCTTGCCGGACTTTTCCTCAACAATTTTTAGGGCTGCAAGAACCTGGTCCCACATCCCTTCCGGGAATTCGCGGGTAACCTGAAAAGCGTTGCAGGCTTCGGTCGTAATGGTCAATCCGGGAGGCACTGGCACACCAGCGCGTGTCATGTCAGCAAGGTTGGCACCTTTGCCACCAAGCAGGCCACGAACGCCATCCCAGTTTCCGGCGTACGCTTCAGCCTGATCAACTTCATCGAATAAATATACCCATTTTTTTGACATAGATCCTCCTAATGATCTTTATTATTATGTAAGTCCACAATCATTAATTTTACCATATTCATTTTGCAGACTCGCTTTCCAAATTAACTTTCAAATTAACTGTACAAGGCAATTTCTTGTTCTTTTGAACAAATTATAGATTTATTCCAAGAAAATGGAATAACTATGGATCCAAATCGGGTTCCAGCAGTCTTGTTTGCCAATTATGCTGGCAATTATTTTCGCACATTATAGTTCCTTCAGTCAATCCTGATCCACCGAAGATTCCCAGCGGACCTCAAAAAGGTTGTGCGAGATTTTCGCCGGATCATATTGTGTTCGGGGAGGCTTCTTCTCGGCGGGGTGACCGATGAACACCACGTTAAGGGGAATCACGTGGGATGGCAGGTTGAGGCTGCTGCTGATTGCGCTTTCGAGCCTGTTAATAGGATGCACTCCACACCAAACAGCTCCCAGCCCCAACGCATTTGCAGCGAGGAGTAGATTCTCGGTGGCTGCACTGCAATCTTGCACCCAGAAGCGCTCCGTCACGAGCTTTTTAGCGGATCCCAAGTTTCCACAAACACTGATTGCCAGGGGTGTTTGCATTTTGCCAAAAGGCAGTATCCGGTGAAGATCTGCCAGCTTGCCAGGATCATCGATCACAACAAAATGCCAGGGGCGCATGTTCATCGCAGTTGGCGCAGCCATAGCGGCTTCAAGCAGCAGCTTTACATGATTTTCACTAACCTTTTCGTCAGTAAAGCGGCGAATACTGCGTCGGCTGAAGATAAAATCCAGGTCTGTCATAGAACCTCACATGCTTACTAGCAAAGCGCCGAGTGTGAATGGAACTTCGAGCATTGGTAGGTGACCAACTCCAGGAAGGCATACTTTCCGACCTTGCCTGGCGTGTTCTGCTGCCTCCAGGGCGATCTCCACTGGCATAAGCTGATCTTTACCGCCTGCAATTGACAAAACCGGACAAGTCAAAGTCCTCACAACGTCCTGGCGGTTGGGACGGTTGGCAATCGCAGTCTGAACATTGGAAAATCCTGCTGATGGTGAATTCAAAACGACATCGCACATATGCTCGTCCGGTTGAATAAACTCCCCTTCAGGCATCATACGCTGGATCAGGGTTTTGCCAATGTTCTGCATACCTTCAACCATCACCCGACTGACCTCCTCAAGCCGGCTTTCGCGCTTCTCAGGGGTGTCCGCGCGGGCATTGCTGGTGACCAGCACAAGCCCTGCCAACCGCTCTGGTTGGGTCTCAGCCAGTGCCAGGGCGATATACCCACCCATGGAATGACCTGCCAGGATAAACTGTTCGTGACCAAGATGGTCAGCCAATTGAAGCGCATCCCTGGCAAATTGCTCGATGCTTCCATCCGCATTTCCAAGCGGCGTGTGGCCATGACCACGCAAATCTGGAATGATGAACTGCGCCTGATCTGCGTAGTATTCCGCCATTTCCAACCAAATGCTGTGATCCAGAGCCAAACCGTGCAGGAGGTAAACAGGCTTTCCACTCCCGCGGATTTCGTAAAACATATCAAGATTTTCCAGATGTGCAATCATTTTAAGCATTCCTTTCAGTATTTTCCTGCGCAAAAGCTATCGCTTCAGCCGTTGTGTTGATCTTGCCTAAAACCTGCTGCTCACGGATTTCTTCGAGCAGGATACCGATTTTTACCCCAGGACCAATCGCAAGTTCGCGCTGTAAAAGATCACCATCGACCAGTCGCGGGGGGTTGACCGTTCGAGCCTGCTCGGTAAACCAGGCATGAAAGACTTCACGGCAGATTTCAGGGTTAAATTGAAGCAGCGGTTTTTGCGACTGGACCTCTACCATCGCCAGTAGCGCACTATCAAGCCCGTATGAGCCAAATTCACGGAAAAATCGATAGTAATCCAGCTTCCCGGCTTGACATCTGGAAAGATCCGCAAGCCTCAAAAAACCGCCTGAAACTGCCTTGAAGTAAGCCTTTTCTTTCTGACCAATCAGCAATGCCTGGGTGATCTGTTCCGAAAATTCCTCGGGGAGGAGTCCAGGCGTACTCGTCTCACCAACGTCAAATACCGGATGGATGTGAAGCAGGATGGAGCACAGTAACAGTAGATGGCAGCGCTTCCGCCCACCCTGCAGGGGTTCATCCAGCATAACCTGATAAGCATGCAAGTGCTGAAAATCAGGATTAGGTGTTCCATGAGCCACTTGCTGCCCGCCCTCAGGCTTATTGCTCAATCTCGTCAAGAAGGTCAATGTTTCAGTCTCAATCTGCAGATTTTGAGGTCTAGCAGGATCCACGCCGAAAGTAAGCAGACGCAGCTCATCAAACACCCCAAACTCACTTAAGAGTGCTGCTACAACTTCGAAATTGGGAACTGCAAGACATTTAAACAATTCATCGCGAATGCGCTCACCAGAAACGACCCCCAATCTCTTTATGGCTACGCGCATCGCTACGGTTAATTCCGATTCATACCTCAAGTTGTAGCTGCTTATCAGGCGTACTCCCCTCAAAACGCGCAGAGGGTCGGTGGTAAGTGAATCTGGTCCGCAGAGTCTTATCTGCCTGGCTTCCAGGTCAGCTTCCCCACCCAGGGGATCAATTAACTCCGCTAGCGCGTCCAGATCAAGCGCCATGGCGTTGATTGTAAAATCCCGCTGCCGCAGATCTTCTTCGAGATTCTCCCCAATGAAGGAGGTAAAATCGAGCACTTGCTCATCTTGTTCACCTTGCCGCAGGATCACCCGCGCGGAATGGCGTACATCGTCCAACGTGTACATAGCACCATTCAGGCGACGGCTTACTGCCTTCGCCAACTGGATTGAGCCGTGGGGAAGAACGAAATCGAGATCTTGAGTAGGTCGACCAAGCAGCAAATCGCGGATGGCACCGCCAACGAGGTACACCCGTGTGCCGGACGCCAACTCCCGAACCAATTCCAGGAGCTGCAGCAATTCGCTATCCAGCCGGAGGTCCATATTTGTCCAAATCGACAGTCGCTATAAAGGGTAGATTGCGATAGTATTCGTCCATGTCGAGTCCGTATCCAAAAACAAACTCGTTCTTGATTTTGAACCCGCAATAGCGGATAGGCACTTCCACTTCCCTGCGTTCATACTTGTCGAGCAACGTACAGACGTAAATTGAAGCTGGATCGCGTGTTTTCAGCAGGTCGATGACAGAGGAAAGCGTGTGACCACTGTCGATGATATCCTCAACAATGATGACATGCCTGCCATAGATGTTAGTGTTTAGGTCCAACGTGATGCGCACATCGCCCTGCGAGGAACGCACGCCGGTTCCATAAGAAGAAACCGCCATGAATTCGATCGCCAAAGGCACTTCAATATGGCGGATCAGATCCGTGAGGAACATTACCCCACCGCGCAGGATGCAGATCACCAGCAATTCTTTTCCGGCATAATCACGGTTGATTTCTGCCGCAAGTTCGCGGACGCGAGCTTGAAGTTTATCTTCTGGAATGAGGATTTTGTCGATGTATTCCTGGTATGGCTGAGGCATATTCACCTACTCTTTCGGGACGCAGTGGCAGCGGCGGCAGCGGGCTTCATACATCTCAGCAGCGCCAACCACCACAATGGGCTCATCATAACGGGCCGGCTTGCCGCCTACCAGGCGTTGTGTGCGCGTGGCAGGCTCGCCACAGACAACGCAAATCGCAGTCAGCTTATCGACTTTATCTGCTTTGGCAGTCATCGCTGGCATGCAACCAAACGGTTCACCACGGAAATCTGTATCCAAGCCTGTCACAATCACTCTCAGCCCGCGGTCTGCCAACTGGTTCACCACATCAACGATGCCGTCATCAAAAAACTGGGCTTCGTCCACACCGATAACGGTTGCTTCTGGATCGAGCTTTTCAAGCAATTCAGCGGAGCTGTTAACAGGAACAGCCTCGTAATCCATGCCTGAATGTGACTTTACTTTAAAAAAAGCATAACGATCGTCAATCACAGGTTTGAATACCTGCACCTTTTGCTTGGCGATGGTTGCGCGCCTAAGACGGCGAATGAGTTCCTCGGTTTTCCCACAGAACATGGATCCGGTGATGACTTCAACAATTCCGGCTAGTTGTAACATAACGCCTCCTGCTTCAGGTAATAATAACGATGAAAAGTATAAAGCTTTAATGGTTGACTGGCAACGCGAAGAATAAAAAAAGGCAGGTTTTGCAACCTGCCTGATTTTCTTTTAGATCAATTTAGATCTCAATTTCCTGAGCTGCAGCCGGGAGCTGATATCCCAGTTGGCGTAAAGATTTCTTAAGGTCGATCAAGGATTTACGACCGAAACCTTCAATTTCGAGCAATGCTTTCTCGCCGCCCTCGAGTTTGGTGAGAACATCACCAACCGTCACAATTTCTGCGCGGTTGAGTGCAGCCACTGCTTTAGTGCTAAGGTTGAGTTCGGAGACCGGGCGGCTGGGAGAAGTTTTGGCTTGGGAAGCAGATTTCTGATCGGCAACGTAGTCCTGACGAGCCTGGAGACGCTTGTAGAAGCGATCCACCTGGCCTTCGCGGTCGAGGATGCGAGCCTGCTGACCAGTGTAGAAGGGATGGCAATTCGAACAGACTTCAGTTCGGATCTCAGGCACCGTTGAACCAGTGGTCCATTCAGTGCCGCAAGACGCACAAGAGACCTTGGCATCGGGATAGTATTTAGGTTGAATCTTAGTTTTCATGATTAGTTGCTGCCTTTCGCGGGCTCCTCACGCTGATCTACCACATGAACGCGCTTGCGTCCGCCAGCGAGAGTTTCGTATTTTACGTAGCCTTCTTTAGTCGCAAAGAGTGTGTAATCGCGTCCCTGACCTACATTCCAGCCCGGATGCACTTTAGTGCCGTGCTGACGAACGAGGATATTGCCGCTGATGACATATTCTCCGCCGAATTTCTTAATACCGAGGCGCTGCCCCTGGCTGTCACGACCATTGCGGGATGACCCGCCACCTTTTTTATGGGCCATTTCTCTACTCCGTTACGATTGATTGAACCAGTAATCTGGTGTACTGTTGGCGATGACCTGCCTTTCGGCGGTAATCGATCTTTGGTTTGTACTTGAAGATCAAAATCTTCTTGCCCTTGTAATGCTCTTTGACGGTCGCGTCCAGGCTGGCACCCGCAATATAGGGAGTACCAACGGTCACAGAATCGCCATCCACTACCATGAGCACTTTATCGAGGGTGACTGCATCGCCGACTTTGGCGGTCAGAAGGTCGACAGTGATAGTCTGGCCTTCTTCGGCGCGGTATTGTTTACCGCCCGCTTCGATAACTGCATACTTCATATTCTCTCCAATCTTTACTTTACCGCTTGCTGAGCGTGTCACCGCGCAGGGACGGGAAAGTTGGTTTACATAATGAACCCCAGCCAACTTTCGCCGGGGCAACGAAAAATCATTATACAGCACTGAACAGAATGTGTCAAATTTTTGGACTCAAATTTTTGGACAGTTTTGGAAGTAATCACACCTTTTTTTACCTTTAGATCCTGTTATTCAGCTAACGCTATTAGCCAACAGAAATTTGACCAACAGACCAACAGACCAACAGACCAACAGAAATTCGACCTTGACCGGTTTGGAAAACTCATGTAGAATACCTAACTCGATGCCCCTATTGTCTAGTGGTTAGGACGCAGCCCTTTCAAGGCTAAAACCAGGGTTCGAATCCCTGTAGGGGCACTAAAAACTTCGCCATCAGCGAAGTTTTTTCATTAAAAGCCAGATCTATATGACACTCTGTTCAAATATTTACTTGTGAGAGAGATCCTTTCTTATTGTGTCAGACCACTCTCAAGAAAAAGCTTTTCAAGCACAGCCGCTCGTGCTTCGGGGTTCATCAAAGTTGGCGTTGACCAGTTGAAGAACTGCACAGTAATCAACTCTACCCCCAGGTATTTCCCGTCATAGAAGATATGGCGATCAAGAAAAGCTTTGTTGCTATCCTCAAACCAGCCAAGCTGATCAAAAAAGAGATTCCCTAGCCCATAATGGATCAGGCTGTCGCCATAAAACTCGAGCATATGGGGCTGATGCGCCTGGCTGCCGCTCACAATCGTTGCGCCGGCGTCAGCCACTCGATGGAAATCAGCAATCATTTCCTCTGTCGGATTCCAGCGGTAGATTTCCTCGTGTTGGAAAGTGAAGATCACCTGGTAACCTTCATCTTTTAAAGACTGAATTGTTTCAACCATCTCATCCAGATCGCAGTGTAATGCTCCAGGATTGTTTTCACTGGCGGTGGCATAACCTGGCGCTTTGGCGTTACAACCCATGAAAGCGATCTTGTTGCCGTTGTGGGTGATCTTCAGCGGTTGTTTGGCTTTGTTGAGGTCAATTCCGCCGCCGTAATAAGCCCAGCCTTCCGCAGCGTACATTTCCAAGGTGTGATACATCGCCTCGGGTCCATAATCGCTGAAGTGATCCCCGGTCAACTCAACCACATCGGTTCCAACTTCGCGCATCAGGTCTATGTACTTGTCATCCGAACAAAAAACCAGGTCCACTTCCTGCTGCCACTGCGGAGCAGGACAATTGCTGGCAAAAGGCACTTCATTGCTTACATGGGCAATATCTGCCTCACGCATTAATGCACCAACCGAGACTGCTGGGGAAAGGACGCCATAAAGCTCCATCTCTTTGGCAGTAGCACGTGTCATCGCTGTCACACCAGTAAGAATAACCGTAGTGAGGAGTTCAGCCTGGCGATTGGTGGCAGGGACCGACGCAATCGCATCATTCGCGATCTTATATTCCGCTTCAGTAACCGATCGAAAACCTTCGTCCCAACCGATCTGCACCGTAAGTGGATAATTTTCAACGACAAAATCCTTGTGGATTGGAGAATTCTCATCCAGGCTGATCACTTTCCATCGAGGTTCGAGGGTCTCGAATGGTACGATCGCCCAGGCGTTTTCGTGTGCCTGGCAGAAAGTGAGCAGGTCATTTTCCGCCAACGGACGGACATCTCCGAGGGGACTTCCATAACGCGCTTTAAGACTGTCAAAAATTGCTGGCGGCATCACCAAGACTCTGGCAGGAAAGTCTCCGTTGTTCTGCCAGAAAGCGAGCAGCGATTCCAAGGAAACATCATCTGTCACTGTCGCGAAGGGTGCTGCCAGCGCGTACACCCAGGAAATGATCGGTTTTTCAGTTTCGATTGTCAGGCTGAGCACCGCTTCTTCTTTGCTCGTTACCTGGACGAGTGAAGGCAAATCACCAAGAGCATGCAAGATTTCTTCAGGCAGGCGGGGGTCAATCCAAACCGCAGGGGGTAGAGTTTCGCGTGTCGGCTCGGGGGTTGGGATGACTTGAGTCGCAGTCGACGCCTGAGTTGGAGCTTGGCTCGGTGAGGGTGAGGGGGTGAGGGCAATTGGCTGCAGCACCCCTCCGCTACAAGCGGCGAGCAGCATACTCAAGATTACGACCAAAGAATAAATAGAAGCAGTTCTTGCTTTTCTCATAGGATGCGATTCAACTATCCATTACTCGGGGAGAATTGTACTTCAATTCATCTTCTACTTCCCATTAAAAAAACGCCTCACTATCTGAGGTAGTGAGGCGCTTTGTACAGAAAGAGGCGGATTGTTTAATTGCCTGCCAACACTGAAGGTAAAAAGACTTGATAGGGCGGAGGGTTTACGACACAAGTCTGGAGCAAGACATCATCGATATACCAGCCTTCTGCTGCCCCTGTATTTCCAGTGCCTAATCGGAAACGGAACTGGACGGTTTTACCCTTGTAGGGAGAAAGTTGAACTACTGTGCGCACCCATTCGTCCGTACTGAAACACCAGGCTTGCCTGCCCGCCAACGGGTTATATTGGCCGGTCTTGATCGAACCGTTGTAGGCATTGGTCAGGAGATAGGACTTGGCAACCTGGTTCCAGGTCGTTCCTCCATCAAGGGTAGCTTCCAGGATGGCGCCACCATTGCAGGTACTTGGGCTTTCAAAAGTCCAGCGATGCCAGAAAATCAACGAGACTGGTTCGGTCGTGTTTGGCACTGTGAACAAAGGTGAGACCAAGCGTTGATCCGATGTCGATGCGGGAACGCTCGCCAAAACTGAATTCACTGGTGAATAAGCCCGCACGGTGGTTATATCAAATTTGTATGGGTTGCTGGGATTCTGCCAGGTGCCAAGACCGCCTTCAAAATCATCAAAGAAGAGTTGCTGCTTGACCGAGCCCTCAGCGCAATCCCCTGGTCCGGGGCTGGTGCGGAAGGTGAAAACCTGGGCATTGATCACGTTACCGCAGATATTCTGAGCATAAACGCGCCAATAGTACTGTGTGTCAGTAGCCAGGTTCATGGTCAGCGTGTAACTGGTGCCAACAATCCCAGGCTTATCGACCACGATATTGCTAAAGCCAGAGTCGCTCGCGACTTGCAGCCGATAGGTTTCCGCGTTGGGAACCGAGGTCCAGGTGAAGGAGGTCCGCGGGGAGATATCCCTGGCATTGTTCGCCGGGGTTCTTAATTCAGGACTGCTGGTGATCGAAGCGAAGATGGACAGCTCAATCTCAGCAGTGTGGATCAAGTCGCCTGAAGTTCCAGTTAGAACCAATGTTTGCGTGCCAGTCGGGGCAGTTCCATTGCCCGCAATGGTTGCGATGGTTGAGCCTGGAGGAGTAACCGGGTTGTTAGCAAAAGTTGTTGTAAAGCCAGTCACTGAAGAAGCCGTTAGATTGACAGGGTTAACATATTCGTTGAACGAAGTCAGGTTGACTGCAGCAACGTTGCTGCCGTTGTTACAGGTTTTGATGGCTGTTGGGTCAGCATTGATGCCGAAATCCGGGTACCTGGCTTTCATCACGATTTCGAATGAAGGATCACCAAAAATATGGTAAGTCTCACGGTAGTAATTATCGAGGCTCGAGTTTGTATTATCTACTGCCTGCAGACCAAATTGTGTCATGGCAGCAACGCTGGGAATAATGTCAAGATTTGAGTCGGAATATAAGTGGTCGAATATTGCCATTTCGAGCACTTCGTCCTCTGTCCAATAGGTGCTGTCACTCGAACCAAAGAAAGTCAGCGCACCGTTGACAGGTTCGATCACCCAGGTATCGCTGAAAGCTTCAACTGTATTGAAATCCGCAGTGATGCAGGCATGCGAAGCCACGTAGGGAACTGCCACGCCTGTCATATCCCGGATATCAGATTGGGTAACACGAGGAGCATCCCAGAAAGTCGTTGCCCCGTGACCGCTGTAGACGACCATTGCGCGGTTATCGTTCATCGATGCCACTGCGTCCGCGCCTTCTCCGCCATAAGTGATGGCATACACTTTGTCGCCACCTGGCTCAGGGTTATTCGGGAAGATACCGGTATACCCCAGCGGCAGTGAATAGTTTGATATGACGTAATTATGGGTTCTCTCCGCGACTTGGTAAAAACTACTGTCATTAGATGCCAGGTATTCAATCTTCTTGACCCAAGCTTCATCGCCACTTGCAGCGGCATAGGCTTCGTATTTATCGATCATGGCGCTCAGATTGGCAGCATTACGGACCGGGAAACGACCATAGAAGATATCGGGCACAAACTCGGTTTCGTTATCCATGGTGAAATATTGTAGGTCAGTGCGGTAACTGGGAGCAGTACGCATGGTGTAGTTCGTCAGGCTGCCCACAGGATTGCCAACGATGTAGTCACCTACCAAGAGCACATAGTCAGGTGGGTTTGCGCCCTGGTACTGGTTTTTGATGTAATTCTTGATTGCGGTGGTTGTATTACCGCCAACGGTTGTCAGGTTCGCTACAGAAACGATAAAACCCTGGCTTTCCTTAAGGGTGACAAAGTCGACCAAACCAGCTTCGAACATATCCGCGGTGATGATCAGGTAGCGCTCATTTGTGTTGGGGATGGCCACTGGACGACTCTGATTGTAGTTCAGTACTACTGGCTGCAGCATGCGGTTGAAGGGTGCCGAATTGAGCCGGTCTGCTTCGGAATTCGTGCGTGCCATGTCACTTCCTTCCAGTTTTAACTGGAAAGATATGTCTGAAGTAACCTCAAGCTCAGCCAAAGAGGCATTGTAGCGCACCGGTCTGATCTCTACCACGACGATTCTGTGCCCGCGCATGATGAAATCATCGCTAATTGATAGAAGTTCAGAAGGGTAAAAACTATTTCCGTAGATTTCGGCTGAAGGTGGCGCAGCGGGGGTCGGCTCGCCGCATTTAGGCTGGGATGGCTGGATGGGGGCTATCGTGCCTTGCAGTCCAAGACCAGCCAGGCTGACGGTTTTCGTGCTTGACTCCAGCAATTCAAGGCTGACATCAGCCTCGAGAGGAACTTCGATCATCTGCCGCACAACTGGTAACGCAGGAGCCCCCACCTGCCCGGCAATAACGTAGCCTTCACCACTGAGGGTCAGATAACGCTGCCCGGCAATGGTGGTCTCACCGAAACGAGCTCCAGGCATACGTGCTCGAATCTCGATTACACTTGCAGATGCAGAGGTTAACTCCACCTCGGGGGCTTCGCCTTCGGTTTCCTGACCGAAAGACAGCCAACGGTCGATTCCGCTTTGTGCGTTTGTGGGAGAAACCAACAAACTGGCGAGAATGACACTGACAAACGACACGATGAGAAAATGTTTCAGACTTGGGAACTGCTTGGGTGATACCATTGAGCCTCCTGAATAACGTTCGGTGTCCATATGGGGTTTTATCCGGCTCATTCTAACAGCAAATTCACTGGCTAACGCAAGAAATTTCACATTTTCATCCTTTTTCCCAGCTTGCGCATGATAAACTTAGCCCATGCTGGCTCATGTTTACTCTTGCGCGGTGATCGGTCTCGAAGGCGTCATCATTGATATCGAAGTCGATTACGGTCAGGGTATGCCGCATATGGCAATCGTAGGATTGCCCGATGAAGCGGTCAAGGAGAGCCGTGAGCGAGTGTATTCCGCCATCAAAAACGCTGACCTGGCATATCCACGCCAGCCCCTGACGGTTAATCTCGCGCCAGCATCCGTGCGCAAAGAGGGTCCATTTTTCGACCTGCCAATCGCGATCGGCGTTCTGATCACCGGCGAACAGATCGCTCCAGAGAGCATCGAAGGTGCTTTGATCATCGGTGAGCTTTCGCTGGATGGCTCTGTAAGGCACGTCCGCGGGGTTTTGGCGGTTGCTGCCCAGGCAAGAAAGGATGGCTACAAGCGGCTGTTCGTTCCGGCTTGCGATGCCGCCGAAGCGACACTGATCCCTGATATCGACGTGTATCCGGTCAACACCCTGCGTGAACTCGTCGACCACCTGGCCGGTGAGGAGTTAATCAAACCCGGAACCCCACTGGAATACGCTCCGGATGATGAAATACAGGTGGATACGGATTTCAGTGAAATCAAAGGACAGGAACATATCAAGCGCGCGCTCGAAGTAGCTGCCGCAGGCGGACATAACGTGCTCATGTCTGGCCCTCCTGGGGCGGGTAAGACGCTTTTAGCACGGGCAATCACCTCCATCCTGCCCAAATTAAGCCTCGATGAAGCCCTGGAGGTGACCGGTATCTATTCCATTTGCGATATGCTCCCGGCTGGAACCCCGCTGATTCAAACTCGCCCCTTCCGTGCTCCACACCACACCATCAGCCATGCTGGTCTGGTTGGCGGAGGAAACATCCCTCACCCAGGCGAGATCTCTCTGGCTCACCGCGGAGTGTTATTCCTCGATGAGCTGCCCGAATTCGGTCAGCGCAGTCTTGAAGTGCTGCGTCAGCCGATCGAGGATAAAGTTGTAACCATCAGCCGCGCCAACGGCTCGTTTACTTTCCCAGCCAATTTCATGCTGATTGGGGCGATGAATCCTTGCCCCTGTGGGTACTATGGCGACAAATTGCGGGCTTGCACGTGTGCTCAATCGGTTATCACGAATTACCAGAAACGCATCTCAGGACCACTGCTCGACCGGATTGACATCCACCTGCAGGTACCGCGCGTGGATTACCAGAAACTCAGCAGCCAGCGAACTGGTGAGCCTTCCAGCCAGATCAGGTTGCGCGTTGAAGCTGCCAGGCAACGTCAGCTGGCTCGTTTTAATGGCACAAAGCTTACCTCGAACGCAGACATGACCCCAAAAGAGATCCGCACTTACTGCCAGGTTTTGCCGGATGGGGAGGCGCTCATGAAGGCAGCCATGCGCCAATTAAAACTGACTGCCCGCGGTTATCACCGCGTTCTGAAACTAGCCCGGACCATAGCTGACCTGGCCGGCGATTCAGACATCAAGTCTGAACATCTTGCCGAAGCACTCCAATACCGCCAGACGGAAGAAGAATAGGCAAAAATAAATTCTGCCAGAGTTTTTCTCATTTCATTTTGTTGTGTAAAAATCTCACATCATCACAATGTGGTCCGAAAAAAC